>OGCI01000478.1_pt1 | contig 46244 bp, 43 predicted proteins | sample 1570021 | NCBI WGS metagenome assembly OGCI01 (sample SAMN06264664, study PRJEB24512) | hot springs metagenome | isolation source: Hot spring water | place: South Africa: Tshipise | collected 2015-06-21
CGATAGCCGATAGCCGATAGCTGATAGCCGATAGGCCCTCTGCGACCTCCGCGACCTCTGCGGTAGGATCAATAGCCGATAGGCGATAGCTGATAGCCGATTGCCGATTGCCGATTGCCGATAGGCCCTCTGCGGCCTCGGCGGCCTCTGCGGTCGGATCAAGAGTCACTCGACGCCACTATCGCCAACGTCAACAATCATCACGCTATCACGTTCTTTAATCGACCGCCTCCCTTGCCACCTTCTCATTCAATTCCATCAGCCGGAATATCAACTCTCGCCGCGCCTCCGCTGCCGGCATGAAGCGCGTTTGCCCGCGTTCGTTCTGGTGGAAGTCGTGACCCAGGTCCACATCCTGCCAGCCGTAGCAGGCCAGGATGGCATTGTCCAGCGCGACGTGCAGCTCGCGCAGGCGGGCGATGTCGGCATCCTGACAGGCCGGATTGTGGAAGAGGTTGTAGATTTTGGTCAGGCCCAGTTGCCGCGCCAGCATGGTCTGCCGCCGGTGTTCGTGGTAGTCGGCGTCGATTTGCGCGGCGCGGGCAAAGACCGGCTGTGTCAGCAGTTCCGCCAGACCGGGCGCGGCGTATTCTGCCGGCGGGAAGGGGAAGGTGTCGAAGCAGTCGGTGGGGGTGTAGCGGATGTCGGTGCGCAGGCTGGAGGCCTGTTTGCGCAACCAGGTTTCATGCACGGCAGATTGGAGCAGGGCGAAGTGGTAGTCGTCATCGAAGGCGAAGACGATGGTTTGCTCATTATACACCCAGCCTTGTGATACGAAAACGGGCATGTGCATTTCACTCACCCGACTCCGCGCCAGCACCCGTCGCAGAGGGGCGATGGCGCGATAAAGTTGAGATGCTGCTGAACCATACTGCCACCAAAACTTTTTGCGCTTTGCCTGAATAGGAATGTTATCGCGTAACTTCTCGCGTTCTGGTTTGACGCGCTCTTCCACAATTTTGATCAGCTCAGGATATTTGCGCGCCCGTTCTAAATCCCAATCAAAGAAATTAACCACCCAACGGCTAGGTTGCTGTTCAGGATGACTGTTCAGGTCTTCGCCGTTCAGATAGGGGAAGAGGCAATCAGCATTGCGAGCGTCCCGTGTTAGCAATTGTTGGGCCTCCTCAGGTTGCAGAACAAAACCCATCCCAAGCACAATACTGCCCTGAAACGCCTTCCCCGCATTCTGCTGCAGGCGTTGCGGTTCGCGTTCGGGCTGATCGTCGAGGCGGGAGGAGATGAAGGGGACGGGGGTGTTGTCGAGCAGGGGCAAACGCGCGGGCGCTTGAGCGCGCGCCGGCGCGCGGGTGAGCGCGACGAGATTGACTTCGACGCTGGCCTGGCCGGGCCATTTGACGAAGCGCCGGGCAAAGTCGATGACGCCACCCTGCTTGAGGATGACCGCCAGGCCGCTTTCGCGGGTGTCGCCCTGGCCGAGGGTGTTGGTCGCGATCATGCCCAGCCGTCCACCGGGTTTGAGCAGACTGAAGGCGCGGCGAAAGAAGGCGGCGCAGAGATCGGCTGTGCCGCCGAAGGGTTGCAGCGCGTATTCCAGCCATTTCCGGTACGCCTCGCCAAAGGCGCCGCTGACGCGCAACCCGCCCATAAACGGCGGATTGCCCAGGATCACATCAAAGCCGGCGGTATATACCGCAAAGGCACAAAGGTCTCGAAGATCAGAAGAATCAGAACCCTTTGTGGCCTTTGTGTCCTGGTGGTGAAACACCTCAGGAAACTCCAGCTCCCAGTGGAAGAAGGCGCGGTCGGCGCGGATGGCCAGCACGGCGGCGGCCTGTCGGGCATCGGTCAGACTGCCGCGCGATAGCGCCTCGTGAATGGCGGCGGTGGTGGGAACGAGGCCGGCAGCGGCAAACGATGGCAGGAAGAAGGCGGCGGTATAGACATCGCAGGCCAGTTGCAGGCGTTGGAAGTCGGGGCTGTTTTGCGCCTGCTCATAGGCGGCGCGCTTGGCCCGCACCTGCTCGATGGTCGCTTCGGGCAGCGCGGCCAGCCGGCCCATGGTGGCGGCAAAATCGGCCAGCGGCTGCGAGATGAAACCGTGTCGAAAGAGCGCGGCATCGCGCTCGCGGGCATTGCGCTTGCGCGCCTCGGCCAGGCGCTTGCGGTCGGCATTGCCCTGCGCTTTGTAGGCTTCATCGGGAATGCCGTCTTCGAGCGCGGTCAGATCGCGCAGCCCAACCAGCGAATCGCCGTGCCGGATGCGATGTTCCAGAAACGTGAGCGGCTTGCCGGTCGCGTGGCTCTCCAGCCAGAGCGCCACCCGACACAGTTCCACCGCCAGCGGGTTCTTGTCTACGCCGTAGAGACAATGAGTGATCGCATCGCGCACACCCTGACGCAGCGCCTCAGGGGCCGGCTCGTCTTCGCCGGTGCGCAGGCGGGCCAGCTCTTTCCCCAGCCGCCGCGCCGCCGCGAGCAGGAAATGCCCGGAACCACAGGCCGGATCGAGCACCTTCAGGTTCAGGATGGCTGCCTCTCGTTCCTCATTCGTCCGGCAGGCGGCCAGCCGTTCCTGCAAGACCGGTTCGAGCGCGTGCTGAATGAGCGGAGTCACCAGATCGGGCGGGGTGTAGTGCGAACCGGTCGAGCGGCGTTCTTGACCGCTCGTTTCCATCTGAAACCACGGCAGCGCATCGTTCCAATCGATGACCGGATGCAAATCGAGCAGACTCTCGTAGACCGAGCCGAGTTCTTCGGTGTCAAGCGCAGCGTAGTTAACCAGGCGCGGCAGATCACTGTCGCGCTCTTGATAGCGGGTCAAATGCCACATAGCGGCGAGCAGGTCGCGGTTGCCGATCACGCACTCATCCAGCGGTTGCCAGGCAAACAACTCACCGTTGAGCGGCGCGACGGCGAGCAGCTCCGCCAGCCGCTCATCGGCAAACACCATCCAGAGCGCGCGCAGGCTGTGCCAGAGGTCTTCGTGGTCGTCTGCCCACCGTCGCCATCGCCCGTACACACTCTCTGCGCCGGCGGGATCGAAGGGTGTATCTGATGCCAGCCGGCGCAGACGCGATACGCTATAGTGCTCCTGGTAGACGGGATTCGCGCCGATCAGACCGCGTTCCTCAGAAACGAGCAGGAAGAGCAGGCGATAGACCAGCCGCAACAACTGCCGGTAGAACACAACGGCAGCGTCGGCAGTCTGCCGCAGCGAGTTGCGCAGGTCGGTATTGGCCGGGTGACGGAGAAAACCATTCGCGAGGATCTTCATCGCCTGTTCCACGCTATCGCGCAGGCGGTCACGCGCGCGGCCTCCCTGCTCGAGCGCATACTGGTAGTAGCGTTCGAGCAAACATTCGTGGGCATCGGCGCTGCTCTGCGGCAGGCGCGAGCGATGGAGCAAGCGGTAGAGCGCGGCAAACTCGGGGAAACGCTGTTCGGCAATAATAACCGCGAGGTCGAACTCAAGGTACGACTGGCGACGAATATAGGTCGAATTGCGCAGCACGCGCAAGACGCGACCGTTGGTCACAATCCCCCACAGATGATCGCTACGGTTCAGAAACTCTTGCATCAGCGCGTGCGGCGACAGGCGCGATCTGCCGCCGGCGGGTCGCCCCCGCTCGCCACTCCCGGTAGCGCGACCGTCACCCGTCGCCGGGAGCGATGGCGCAGTGCGCCCCAGCTCGTGGTAGAAGCCGACAATGTGAACGGGGGGCGCATCGTCGCCGGCACCGGCCCGATGCGAAATGGGGAAGAGCATACCACCCAGCTCGACGGCGCCGGGCTGGCGCGTCAGCTCATAGCCGAGCAGACTGAGAAACGGAATAACCCAGCCATCGCGGGTAAGTGAGGTTGCGGGATCGGTCGCCGGCAACCGGGTCAATCGGCGACGAAACACTTCCCACATCGCGGAGGCATCCGTCAACACCGCAGCGATCTCGTCGGTGAGGGAACGGCCCGCCTCGAGGCCGAAATCGGCGACGCGCTGACCGGGCAATTCTTCCGCCAGAAGCTGATCGACCAGGTCGGGGCTAAACAGGCCGCCTTCGATTCGGATCGGCAAGGAAACGGTCATAGGAGTGTGTCTTCAGGCGCAAACACCGGCTCCACTGACGGCACGCGGGTCTGACGCTGCTTGCGCAGAACATGCCGGCAGGCGTGAGCAGGATGGCTTCCCCACAGATGGCGCAACGCTGGCGCGCCATGACTAGGATATTGTACCTGACATCGAGCAAAAAAAGATCATAGCACCTGACCGGCCACGAGCGCCAGACGCTGCGGCAAATAGAACACCGCGCCACCGGCTGAGGCCACCACCCGCAGATTCCAGAAAACATAGCCGGCGAATGGAATGCCGCGCCACCGGCTGAGGCCACCACCCGCAGATGCCAGAAAACATAGTCGGCTAATGGAACACCGCGTCACCGGCTGAGGCCACCACCCGCAGATGCCAGAAAACATAGCCGGCGAATGAAAGAAGGAAGGCACAAAAACCTGCCGCATCAAGCCAGAATTGCCCGCCATACGGCAGCGCAGATCGGAAACAGCTCACACCGGCAGCGCGTCGGCGCCAGGCGTTGCCCACTCTACCCCGGCAGATACCGGGGCGGGTATTGATATTGTTCGCGGCACTGCTGGACTGGCCGGATTGAGCAAACACCCAAAAGCAAACGACGCAAGCGCGCAAACGCTTGCGTCGTTTGCCGGGGAGAGCGAGGAGAGAGGCTCAGGAAACGACTGGCGCCAAACCGACTATGGCGGCATCTTGTATCCCAACCCCAACGTCATCTGGCCGCGCGCTGCGGCTAATCGCCGCGTGGCAGGCGGTTTTTCGCGGCATACTCCGCTTCGAGTTCGGCCAGCTTGCGTTTATGCTCACGTTTTGACAGCCGGTAGAGCGTAATTGCGCCGGCAATGACCGAAACTACCAGCGCCGGCCACACCAGCCACGCCATACCGATTTTGATACTAATTGCAAAAAACAGGCCAAACAGACCAATGAAGACCCCGCCGGCAACCATATACACTTCAAAGCTGGTACTGGCAAGATAGACTTCATCGCGTGGGCTAAACCGTTGCTGTCGAGCCATAGCTAACCTCTTTGCGCGCGAACCACAACCGATAGAAGTATGCTAGCACAGTGAGCGGGCAGATTGTAGAGGCTGAAACGATGCACTTTTTGTGCAATATCTGTGCTTTTATGCAAAACCACTACAAAACGGAAAGCGGCGAGTTGCGCGCTTGCGCTAAGTGCCCGCCGCCTGCACAGTATCTGCGCTTTGCTGCAACACGACCGCGAAACGGAAAGCGGCGAGTTGCGCACCCGCCGCCACATGTTATTACCGCTACGACCGGGCAGTTACCGGCTGGCTACGCCCCTCCAGGATCATGCGCAGCCGGTCAAGTTCAACCCGCATATCGAGCGACACAAAGAGCTGTCCGATTCCGGCCACAAAGACGCGCAAACCTGGATCAGTCACCTCGTATTCAACCCGATGTTGCACAATAGTGCGGTCGCCATCGGCAAACCAGCGCCAGAGTTCCTGGCCGCGCCAGAGACCATCGATGGTAAGCAGGATGTGGCTGCTATCGCGTTCGGTAACCATATAGGTTGCGCCAGCCAGCGCCAGCGACTTCAAGCGCAGCTTATGCTTGCTGCCCAGGGTCATCAAATCGCCCTCTATCGGCTCAAATACGACCAGCGGCGAACGCCACTCAGCCAGCAACTGCGGATCGGTCAGATACCGCTCGACGGTGGCAGGCGGCGCTTTGATCGAGACGAACTGTTCCTGCACCAACATACTTGCACTCCTGTTGCTTAAGCGCTCTCAATCGTTGCGCGGTAGTACTCTTCAATACCCCGTTTCAGCATCACCGCCGGATAACCCAGCACCGGCACACCCAGGGCATTCCCGATGGCGTCATTCGGCCCCAGCGAGACCACTTCACCGAGTTCAACCGGCTCGTAAGGACGAGGCGCCACCCCACGCGCTTCGTCGGCCAGCGCCTGCGCCAGATGCGCGCCCTGGCGAACCGCATACGACGCCGTTGGCGGCAGAAAACCGCCGCGACCATTGGCAACTGCGGCGCAATCACCGATAGCGAACACCACTGCCTGCCCACTCACGCGCAGATAGCGATCAACCAGCACGCGACCGATGCGGTCGGTGGGAAAACCGGCTTCAGCCAGCAGGGCCGGCGCGCGCACGCCAGCGCCCCAGACAATCGTGCCGGCGCGGAGAATTCGCCCGTCGCCGAAGCGCAACAGACAAGGTTCAACCTGCGTCACCGGTGTATTGAGAAAGATATTCACCCCCAGCCGTTCCAATCGGCGCACCGCTTCGTGGCTGGCCCACGGGCCAAGGTGAGGCAACAGATGACCTTCACGTTCAATCAGCGCGATCCGCACCTCTTTGCGAGGCGCGCCCGTCTGCCGACAGAGATCATCGGCCCAATCCGCCAGCTCGCCAGCCAGTTCACAGCCGGTATAGCCGCCGCCGACAATCGCGGTCGTCATCGTGATGCGCAGCTCGGTCGGATCGGTGATGGAAGCTGCGCGGGTAAACTGGCTCACGATATGTTTACGCAGCGCAATCGCGTGCGAGAAGTTATGCAAGGGAAAGGCATGCTCACGCGCGCCGGGGGCATTAAACGCCGTCTCGCTGCCCAGGGCCAGCACCAGGCGATCATACGTCAGCGCGCGCCCATCAGCCAGCCTGACCACTCGCTCAAGCGGCTGAATAGCCGTCACCCGGCCTTCCACCCGCTCAATGTCACGTCCCTGCAACAGTTGATCGAGCTGATAAATCGACTTCTGATCGGTAATCCCGGCAGTTGCCGTCAGGTGCAACAACTGGATCAATTGATGATACGGATACTGGTCAACCAGTTGAACAGTCACATCGAGCTGCTGTTCGCGACGAAAACGGGCCAGATCAAGCGCCGCGCGCAAACCGGCATAGCCGGCGCCGAGAATAACGATCCGCATAGTAACGATGCTCCGTGGACTGAACGCGCCAATGGGTGCAACATCCTGCACCATCTCCTCTTTACAGCATACCACGGCTCGGTTGCCGGTCAACCGCGCAACAGACCCAATCTTGCTTCACAATTACAGAGACAGACGCAGAGGGAGGGACGTTTGCGATCACATCCCCCGCCTCTGCGTCAACTCCGCAGCGCCACACCGGATCAGGGAGCGGGTGGCGTCTTGGGAGGCGACTCAACCCACTCGTCAACCTTGGCCGCGCCCTGCTCGACCGCATCAGCGGCCCGGCTGGCGGCCCGGCTAAAGCTGGTGCCAAGCTCTTCTGCGGCGCGCGACAGCCGCTCAGTAAACGAGCGCACCTGCTCACCGACCTGCCTGGGGCTGGGCAACGAGATCTGCGGTGGCTCAGCCGCAACGATGTCATCGACTATCCGCTCGGAGATATTGGCCAGCTCCTTGGGGAAAGCGACGACGGCCAGCGCCACTTCAGCCATCGCCCGGCGGACGCGGCGGCGCGAATTGCGCGGCAGCAACACCAGCGGCACCGACGCTACAGTCAGACCGATCCGGGTAGCGCCACCCACAAAACCTGCCGCCATCTCAAACAAGCCGTCACGCTCGTTCGTCGTTTCATTGCTCATACTACATTACCTCCTCTGCTCACAGCGAGCAATCGGCGCTACTTCGCCTCAGTCTTCTCTTCGCCCTCAGCCGCCCACTTCTCGATGCTCTTGCCGGCAATCTCGGCGAAATCGCGCGGCAGCGAAGCGAAAGCGTACAACAGCTCCTTGGTCGCATTGCGCATATGCTGGCGCGACTCCGGCGGCAGCAGCGCAAACGGCAGGGTGAAGACCGAGAAACCAAGGCGAGCGACTCCGCCGCCAAACTCCATTGCCGACTCGACAAAGCTGTCGCTGCGCCGCACCGGGACGCTGCGCACTCGCACCTCACCTTCAGTCTCCGTCATGTTCGCACCTCCTTAAACGGTCAGCCAAAATAGCCGCCCACGAGAAAACCCGAGACAATCTGGATCAACGCAACGAACGGATTGGAGGCCAGCAGGTAGCGCACATAGTTTTGCTGGGTAGGCTCTTGATAGAGCTTGATCTGATTGTAGATCGGCGCTACCAGAGCCAGCAGCATAAACGCCGCCACCCAGTACTGTCCCCAGATCAACGCCAGTATCATCAGCATTGCCTCGAAGCCATTAATCGTCAGATAGGCGACGATCAGGGTACGTTTCACCCCGATCGCAACCGTGAGCGATTGCAAGCCCAGTTTGCGATCGCCCTCAACGCTCTTGATGTCATTGAGAAAGAGCAGACCGGCAGCCAGGCCGCCATTGATCAGCGCCACCAGCACACTCTCCCAGGTCAACGGCGCGAAGATGAGATGGCCGGCCATCCAGCTCATACTGACATAACCGAGACCGACTGCCGGCGGCCCTAACCAGAACCGCTTCTTGAGCTTGATCGGCGGCATGCTGTAGATCACCGACAGCACGATCCCGACGAAGGCGAAGAAGACAATGAGCGGGTTGGCGAAGACGAGCGAGACCAGCATCGTCGCCGTACCGAGGACGATCCAGTTCCAGCGCGCCTCGTTCAGGGTCACGATACCAGCCGGAATCGGGCGTTGCGGATCGTTAATCGCGTCGAGATCGCGGTCGAAATAGTCATTAATACTCTGGCTGAAGCCGGTGCCGAGCGGCCCGGTCATCAGAGCGCCGAGCAGCATGAGCCACCAGTGATCGGGCCGCGCCCAATTGAAGCCTTGCTCGTAACCGGAGGCCAGCGCTCCACAGAAGCAGACCAGCACCGGTGAAATCCAGGTCACCGGGTCGGCAAGCTCAATGTGGGCCCGAATTTTTCGGCTGAGCGAGACGCGCTGTTCAGTCGAAATCATAGTTGCTTACCGCATCGCCGGGCAGAAGCTGCGCCGGTCACAAGAGAACGACTGCCTGATGTTACGGTTTCACAGCCTGATACAGAACGTGATCGTACCCTTCGTCGAAGGTGATGTCGGTAAAACCGATCTGACGCAACAAATCAGGGTAGATGGCGTGATCCTTGAACTCAAGCACCGAGAAGCTCATTCCAATCGCGCAGAGATAGTGAGTCAGGTAATCATAATTGGGATGCTGCGGATCGCTGATCACCATATCAAGGATGAGCACCTTCCCGCCGCTGGGCAGCGCATCGTAAGCCTTCTTGAGCAACATCGCGCAGAACTGCGCATTCATCGGATAGAGAATGCGCGAGAAGAGCACCGCATCACCGGGCGGATACGGCTCGCGATACATATCGACTGCCACGGGCGTAATACGGTCGCTCAAGCCTTTTGCTGCCACATTTTCGCGCACCAGATCGAGTGCGCTGGGCAGATTGATCAACGTCACCTTGAGATTGGGGAAAGCCTGACAGAGCGCAGCGGCAATATCGCCAATCCCGCCACCGACATCGACCAGCGTTTGCACATCGGCCAGGCGAGCGCGCTTGACCAGCAACTCGACGAAGAGCTGAATGTTCGAGCGGTGCAACGTCTCATAGAAGAGACTATCTTCGCGCGTGCGCGGCGGATGCGGCACGATGCTGGTGAAATCAACCTTCCCCCGCACCACATCGGCCAGGCGCAGATAGTAATTTTCGATCAGATCGGAAATGTAATCAACGAACGGCACCATCGTCATATTGCGATGGCGTTCGGGATCGGCAAAGAACTGATCGGCGAAAGGGGTCAACTGCCAGCGATCATCTTGCCGGGTCACCAGCCCCACCTGTTCGAGAGTAATCAAGAACTTCTCAAGCCGTGGCGGAACCGTCTCGGTCAAGGCAGCCAGATCGGCCAGCGCGCGCGGTTCGGCAGCCAGCAGGTCGAACAGCCCCAGATCTTTGGCCGCCTTGATCACAAAGAAATCGACCGTGCCTTTGAACACCATGTCGTAGGCGCGGTTGGTCGCAGCAAACAGCTCTTGTTGTTCGAGCGCTGCCGCGCCTGTTGTCGTCGGATCAACCGAAGGTGCAGTTGTCATGCATTCCCCCTCGCGCCTGAAGGCGATTCAGCTTAAGCCACTACTGATGTCGTATCTTCCGTTTTCGCCGCCTGCCGGTTTAGCCACGGCTGAAAGAAGATCGGGATGAAACTGAGCCACCAGCTCACGTACCCCAGCCAGGCAAAGAAGCGATGCCATCGCCGCCGATGTGGATGGTCACGCATCGTTGTACCCCAGCGATGACCGGTAATCATTGCCCCCACCATGCCAATCGTTGGCAACGGGCCGGTAATCATAAAGTAGACCTTCAACCAGCGCGGCTGGTACTGCCCGCCAAAATCCTCTTCGCGGAAGAGCCGGCCAATGCCGACCAGCGCAACCATCGCGTTCATCAGCCAGTCGAGCGCGTGCGCCACGTTCGCCAGCCGGTTGCGCAAAGCAGCGCGTTGCGGCTGATGGGCAACAGCCTCTTGCCGACAGAGGTAGAGCACTGCGGTATAACACGCCAGTGACAGACTCGACACAGCCGCCATTGCGTACAGAATGAACCGGTCAAAGTGCGATTGTTTCATGCAATTTGTATTATAGTACAAATCAGCGACATTTCAAACAACAACCGATGCCGAACCTGACAACACTCGTTGCCAGTGTCTTAACCCTGCTGGGTCGCCGTACCACGGTCGGCCATGCAATGACGAGTGGTGCAACCCGGGCACAACCAGATACTCGGCGCCGGGCAGGGCGGCGCAGGTCAGCGTGGTAATACCGTCACCCCATGCCTGCGCGCCAGCCGGCCCATCGATCAGCACATAGCTGTTGTACGCCATTCGCTCGATCCAGCGGCCATGCCGGTTAGCCTGAATACTGCGCCCGATGATCGAGGTATAGCGTATATGTGTATAATACGCACCCGGATAACAACGATTGGTGAAACCGACGGTTTGCCGCGTCCAGAATTCCTGACTATGATGAGGCGTGCCGAGCATGATCAGGTGATGGACAAACCGATGACCACCGTAGATCTCACCCTTGTACGGCTGATCGCCGAGGTACATCCGCGCCACCGTGCCACCGACACTATGCGCCACAATGGTGACCGTCTCAGCGCCGGTTTCGCGCAGCGCGCGCGCTACCGTGTCACGCACAATCCGCAACACAGGGCGGAAATCCCAATCGCGGGTCAAGGCCCAACGCAGCCGACCGATTGGCGTTATAAAGACGCGAAAATCAAACGGCGGTTGTTCCAGAGTCTGGGCAAGGGCCGCAAAATCGCGTGGGCTGGTCAGATACCCACCGATGATCACAAGCGGGCGAGGCATAGCGCTCCTGACTACGCATCAAACCAGAGCGGCACCACATCGCGGGCGCCGTACCACGTTGCGGGAGCGTTATACGGCGCGTGGCGCGCGCCTTCCAGGATCAGGTTATCGGCGCCGGCCAGATAGCAGGCCGCTGTGGGCACAATTCCGTCACCGATCAGATTCCCGTTGCCAAACGAGACTTCGTAAGAGCGATAGGCAACCATCTCTTCCGGCGAGCCAAACCGGCGTCCACGCACGCTACGTCCGGCCACAGCGCGATACTTCACGTGGGGAAACGCTGCGCCGGGATAGCGCGCCTCCAGCCAGTCGGCAAACTGTTTCACCCAGATTTCAGAGGTAGCATGCGCTGTGCCCAATGTCGTCAGGCTGGCAACGACTTCGTGGCCGGCGTAGCGCACCCCCTGATACGGTTCATCAGCCAGATACGCGCGCGCAATCCGTCCTCCTGCGCTGTGGCCGATCAGATCGACCTTATCGGCGCCGGTTTCGGCCAGGGCAATTTTGACCGTTGCCGCCAGCGCATCGAGCGCCGGCCCAAAATCGGGATCGCGTAGCCTGGCCCAGGCTAACCGGCCAAAATCGACCACATAGACGATCCGATTGTATGGCGGCGACGCCAGAATGCGCGCCATCCCGAAATAGTCGGCGGGTGATGACAACCACCCGCCCATAATGACCACTGGACGAGCCATAGGTTACTCATTGCGTTCAGGTTCAGTGGATGCTGGCGAAGAGTCTGCCGGTGTCCCGGTTGCTCCTTCTGGAGCCACCTCTGGCGCAGCGACAGCCGCTGCCGGCTGTGGCGATACCGATGCGCTACGCTCGGCCTGCGGTCCATTGCCATTGTCAGCAACGACCTTGATTCGGCGAATTGTCGGCGACGACGGCTTCGGATTTTCACCGGGCAAGGCTTCAACGACGGCCTTACCCAGATCGCCAGCGATCCGCAACAGCTCCTCGGTCTGGAAGCGGAGCCAGTGACCGTAGAAGTTGAACACCTTTTCAGTCGTCGTCCGCACCTCGCGGGTAAAGGCTTCGAGACCCTGCGGCGGCAAAGCGCCACGCGCATACGAGTGCAGCAGATAGCCGATGGGCTGAACATCAGCGGGCAATTCATCGCCGGACAGGCTCGAGCGGGCCGGCGATGAAGGCGCGGTTTCGCTGGCTGGCTGATAGCTCGAGGGGTTAAAGCTCCGCGACGTGGGCGTAAAGGTGGCCGGGCCAGGCGTATACGAACGCGGTGGCGGCGTATACGTCGGGCGCGACGGCGCTGCCGCCGGCGGCGCTCCTGGTTCTGCGGGGTACGGAGTCGGCTCATCGAGATTCAACAACTGCTTCAACCAACCAGGCATCCATTGATACTGTGAACCGGCACGCGCGCGCGGATTCTCGTTAGTCAGACCAAACCAGCGGCGAACAAATCCGGGTAACCAGTTAACAGTCGGATTTTCTTCCTCGAAGCGATTCATACGCGCTCCTCTCTATTGCGAGCCAAAGGCGAAGAGACGACGACGCTGCGGCACATACGGCGAAAAACAGAAATCGATAATCCGCTCCAGATCATCATTTGGATAGCGCCGGTCGAGGGTCGCAATCGAATCAAGCACATAAAGCAACTGATCGACCGGTGTTTCAGGTTTGCAGCGCACCAGTTTCTTGATCAAGTGACGGCGCAGATCGAGGCTATAGCGCAGCGACGTATTGGCCAGCCGGGCCAGCAACTGATCACGGACTTCCACATTCTTCGTCAGTCGATCAAGCCAACGGGCTAAACCCAGGCGTTCGCTACGATCCAGGTAGTAATGGATCAGATCGGCCAGGCCGGTTGCCGAGGTCACGCTCACCACTTCGGCCCAGCGCTTGCTAAACGACATTCGATTAAAGGCCGGCAACTCTTCGAGCTGTTCGATCAACTGGCAGGCCGAATAGTACGGTTCCCGTTCAAAGGAGCGGCGGAGGCCGGCTTCGCGCTCGGCCAGCATTGCCAGCGCTTCGCGCACCACACCATCGCTCTCATCGTAACCACCGTGACGCAAATGCATCTCGTGAGCCAGTTCGTGCAGGGCGATGGCCACGCTCCCATCCTCATCCCAGCGACCAAGCAGCACGGTCGAGCCGGCGCGCGGCGAAAAGCTCCCGCTATCACCCCAGGCGGTATCGCGTCCGTTATCAATCGCCTCAAAGGTCAGGCGCTCATCGAGCACCGATGATGGCAGATCGGGCCACATCTTTGCCACCAACCGACGCACTTTGCCGGCCATCCGCCGAGGCCGATAGGTGTATTGTCCGACCGACAAGGGGCGGTCATCAGACCGTTCCATATCAATCAGGATTTGTTGGCCGCCGGAACGAAGCAACAATTGCATAGTGCCGACCTCCCTAGCGAACGCCCTTCAAGAAGAGGCGCATAATCTGAATGACGTGCTCGGGCAACTCAAACAAGATCAGATGGCCACACTTTGGCACTTCCAGAAACGACCCATTCGGCGTCAACGCCACCAGTTTGCGACCATCTGCCGGGCGCATAATCGGGTCGTTGGCGCCAGCCACCAGCAATAGCGGCTGCCGGATGGCTTTAGCCTGTTCGGCGACGGCCTGCAAGATTTCGGGTCGCGACAACTCGGTGGCAGAAACGCGCACCGCAGCCGGATCGCAATAGCGCAGACCGAGCGTGCCCAGGCGAATATCGCTAATCGAGGGTGTATGTTGCGCCATCACCAGCCGGGCATAGATGAACGGCAGCCACCAGAGATTACGCCGTTCGATTGGGCGGAGCACGCGATTGAAGACCGTATCAAGCAGACGCGGCACGAAGGCCGAAGCAAATTTGTTGTAAGGTAGCAAGCTAAAGTTGAAAAAGATGAGCGAACGCGCGCGTTCAGGATGGCGCGCGGCCACGTGCAACCCGATAAACGCGCCGAGCGAGAAAGCGGCTAGATGCGCCGGGCCAAGGTCAAGCGCGCGCATAAGCGCCAGCAAATCGGCGCTAAACCCGGCGACGGTGTAATCCTGGCGCGGGTCGCTATCAGAAAAGCCATGACCTTTCAAATCGTAGCTGATCACGCGATAACCGGCCTGAGCCAGTGGATCGATCACGTGATGCCACCAGAACGACGAACAATCCCAGCCGTGGATGAGCAGCAACGGCTCGCCATCGAGCGGGCCTACATCTTGATAGTGATGGACGACGCCATTCAGCTCCACAAAGCGCGCGCGCGCGAGCAATGCCCGTTCACCCTCAAGCCGCCGTCGTTCGCGCGCGCTGAGCTTACCGGCGAGACGTGTGGCCACCTCATTGGCGTATTCCAGATACTTGGCCGTCGGCGGCGCGTCAATCGGGCGCGCCGGTGGGCGCTCGATCGCGATCGTCTGGGCAAGCACTGACATAGGCGTTTCCTTCACTACTCTACCCACAACCGCAGCAATTCACCCTCTACCCGCGCCCTGAGGCGACCACCGTCAACGAGGCCGGGCAACAACACATGGCGGCGCAACTGACCGAGCTGAACGACCACCTCTTCGCTAGCCACGGCAATATCAAGCGCCTTCGGATCGATAAAGGGTATCAGCAGTCGCAGATCGCGCTCGGTGCTGGTTGGGCGCGGCGGTTCAGCGACGAAAATATCGCCATCGCGATAAAGCGCCGCGCCGCGCAAAGCCCATGTATCGCGATCAGTCGGCGTCAGATCGAGCTGCCCGATGCGCAGCAATGGCCGCGCGCGACTGGTTTCATGGCTAAAGTCGTGACGGCTCTCGGCATCAACCTGTTCAGGCAAACCGTTGACGATCACCTCATCGCTGGCCAGGCCAAACAGCCCAAAAGCGGTGAGCGCGGTACGCAAAGGCGGCAGACGCAACTCAGGCGGCAACACAACCATACGCACCCGCGCCCCGCTGTCGGTCTCAAGCCGGGCGCGCTGTTGTTCAAGCTCAATCCGCAATTCCTGAAGCGGAGCGGTAGCGCTAGGAGCAACAATCGCCGCCGGGATCATTGCCTGTTCCTGCGAAGCGCGCGACTTGCCAGGACCGCGATCAAGGCCAAAAATCAACCGCACTGCCCAGCGCAACACATCAGGCAGAGTCAGAGCGCGGATCAACGAATCGGGAGAGGGGCCATCCAGAATAAGCAGGTCAAACCGTCCCGACTGGCGAGCGCGTTCGGCCACCAGCATTGCCGCCACCGCATCAATGCCAGGAAAAGCGGGCAACTCATCGGCGCCAAGATCGCGCAGGCGGGCAACCAGCCCGCTCCGCAGAGATGGTCGCACCTGCTCCCAACGGCGCGCCACCTCTTCGTGAGGATGGATCTCCATTGCGGCGAGGTTCGGCTCAAGTTCAAGCGGGCGCGAACCGAGCGTCTGATGGAGCAAATGACCGATCAGATGGCCGGGGCCACTCGAAGCCAGCAGAGTGCGATAGCCGCGACGAGCGGCGTGACAGGCTGTTGCGAGCGCAGTCGCACTCTGTTGCAATTGATGATGGGCAGAGAAGATTAGTGTGCGCATGCAGCATGCTCGCAGCCGGCGCGTAATGCCACCGGAATAGACAACGGAACGGCGACAACATACACTGATCGGTCAGGCCGCCTCGACCTGCTGTTTGCCATTCGCGCGCGCGGCGCTTGCCTCATAGAAAGCGAGGCGCAAGATACCATCTTCGTAGCGATGCTCACCGAGCGCGCAATCGTACAACACCCGCGGCAAAGCGATAGTGCGTTCGAGTCGACCAATCGTAATTGTCAGATCTGGCCCGCTATGGTTAATCTCAATCGCCTCATCAAGTTCGAGGAAGGGCAAGCGCAAGCAGAGGTCATACTGACCAGGCTCACCATCTTCACTCCACTGTTCCAGCCAGATTGGTCGCTCATCGTACAAGAGCGCACCCGGATCAACATCGCCAAACGTTAATCGACCGACGTGCGCAAGCGCCTCGACGCCAATCGGTTCACCACCCTGGAGCACAGTGCGGAAGATCGGCGTTGGCGCAAAACTGGCCTCAATCTCAGCCAGGTACTGCTGTTGCAGATTCACCCAGTAATCGAAATAGGGGCCCAGGTCGGTGCGGCGGGGCAAGATCTTATTGACCAGCACCGCATCGAGCTGCAAACCATACAGACTGAGGAACGTATAGGCGCGGCGCGTCTCGAGCAGCGGCAGGCGTTCCGGATTCAAGACCAGCCGCACCGACACTGCCGAGCTAACCAGGAAATTGGCCAGTTGATCCATCCGTTCGAGCAGCTTACCGACCTCTTCAAAAAAGCGATCATCGGGCAAATCGCGCCGGAACGGACGGGCCACATTGGCAATCCCGCGGTAGACGCGGAAGAGACGCTTACCGGCTTCACCGCCAATGATCATCTCAGGGTAGGCCAGCAGGCGCAGCGTATTGCCGGTCGGCGCGGTATCGAGCACAATCGCGTCCCACCGTCCGCTTTGCGCTTCATCCATAACCCGTTGCAGAGCCAGGATTTCATCAAGGCCGGGCTGATTTGCCAGTTCCGCGGCGGTCGAGCGCTCGATACCGCGGGCGGAATAGGTTGCCGTAACGAACTGCTGAAACCCACCCAGGTTCTGCCGCCACTCATAAATCGTATCTACTTCCAGCCCATAGAGATGAGGCGCGAGTGGCGTTGGCCGGTCGCGGCTGATCGAGATCCCCATCACATCAGCCAGCGAGTGAGCAGGATCGCTCGACAACACCAGCGTGCGGCGACCAGACTGGGCCAGCATCACTGCGGTTGCGGCTGAGAGCGTCGTCTTGCCGGTGCCACCTTTACCGGAATAGATAATGACTCGCGTCATACTCCCTCGTTCGCCTGCTGAAACCCGATACCCCCGCCAGAATCTGCCTGCTACGCTGTCGATTCATCCTCATTATGGCCATTGAGTGGCTCACGCGCCACCGAACCAGCGCCACTGCCACTCACCGGCGCCGGACGATCGGCACGATTAACGACTACCCGGCGAACCGGCATTGACGAACCATTCTCTTCAGCAGGCGGCTCTACCCGGCGCACGCTGATGGCGCGACGCACCGGTTGCGGCCCAGGCGACGCAGTCGGCGGCGTAGCGGTAGCCTCGGCTGATGGCGTTTCGGCTGGCGGCGGTGGCGGCGTTGCCTGACGGACGGTAGCGCGCACCGCGATTCGGCGTTGCACCGGCTCGGTGCCCGACTGTTGCTCAGGCGGTTCGGCAAAGCGGACAGCCGCGCGCACAACCGGGCCGACGGGTGCCAGCGGCCCGCCTTCGGCCTCTTGCTGCGCGGCGGCATAGTAGAGACCGCGCATCGCGTTACGCCGCACCCGCGGATCCTGCATATTGTTAAGCAGCTCGGTTGCGCCACTCAAAATCTCGCTGGCGCGGCGCATCCCACGGGCCAAACCGCGCGGCACTTCCAGCATCAGGCGCAACGAACGGCTCACTTCGTACATATTGGGCTGCTCGGGCAACGTTGGGATGGGCCCGACCGGAGTAGCCGAGGCCGAACCAGCCGGCGCCCCGCCCCGCTGTCGCTCATAAGCAGCAATCAGGTTACCAGGCGACGCAGGTATTGGCTCTTCGTCTTCGGTCGCGCCAAACTTCCACCATGGCTTCTTCGCCGGCTTCTTTGGCTCAGGCTCTGGCGGCGGCGGCGCCGGTTCACTAACGAAGAAGGGTGGCAACGGTTTCCGCTCAACCGGCGGAAACTCTGTTTCGAAAGCCTTCACCAGTTCTTCGCCGGCGAGACCGGCCAGCACCTGATCGCCGACCCAGGCCACCATTTTAGCCAGGACATCAACATCTTCAGCGGGCATATAATCGAGCGTATTGACGATCACCCGCTCAGGTTGACCGGGATCCTGCACTTCACCGAGGGCAACACGGCGCTTGCGCGGCGGTGTGGCCGGCAGGCGCAACGCCAGGCTCACGCGCCCGTGCCAGGGATCCCAGGTTTCGGCGCGCACCACATCGACATCGCTCCAGGGGAAACCATCGACGGTATCATTGAAAAAGCCGCGCGCCCACAGGATCAGCCGGCGGTCGGTCAACGCGACAAAATCGGCGAGAGCCAGACCACCGACGCGACGGCCATTCTCATCAAGCAGCGTACCATCGAACAGGGCAAGCAGCGTCTCACCTTCATCCAGCAACTCACGCTGGCGCAGTTCTTCAACGCTGGCCATGCTCACATTGACACCGAGAAATGGACTCATACCTGCTCCTTAGGGCGGTTGCGGCCGCCAATCCAAACCACAACAATCATGCTTGTTCGTGATCGGCATCACCCGAGCCACTCAACGCGGCCAGTGGCGCCCGACGCGCGGGCGCGCTGCGCCGACGGAGCGGAATCTCGCGCCGATCAGGCATTTCAACTGATGACACACGCGCTGCCGGCATTGGCGCCGGCGAGGGTGATGGCGCCTCCGGTGGGGGCGCGGTACGACGACGCAATGGAATCTCGTGATAACGCGATCCAGCCGATGGTGGTGGCGGCGCTTCGGCAGCCGATGGCTCAGAAACCGGCGGTTTGGCGCCCGCAGCTCCTGCCGGATCAGCCTGGCGAGCCGCTTGCCGATTCAAAAACGCCATTGCTATCTGTTGAGCAGCCGGATTGCTAGAAACCGTCTGCACCAGCTCATTGACGGCTCGAATCGCTTCGGTCAACTCACGAATACTGGCCGGACTCAAATCAAATGGCAAATCGGCCTCGCGCAGAGCGCGGCGTAGGGTATCCCAGGCCGAGCGAGCGAGGCGACCGGCAGTAAAAATCTGATTGGGCGGCAACGTTGTCGGATCAACGACAAACGGCGCATTGGGCGTTGCCGGCGCACGTGGCGCGCCACCGGGCCAGCGATAAGGCGTCTCATCAGGCCGCAGCGCATCTTCCGAGCCATAAATTGCCGCTCCGAGCGCAGTCATCACATCAGGCGCGGCCTGGCGCGCATCCATTCCGGCAGCGAGCGCCGCGCGCGCTGTTTCGGCAGCGGTGCGCAAAAGAATCATCAACGCCGGCACATACGCTTGCGGCACCAGCGTCAACGTAAAGATCTGATCATCCGCATCAGGCGCGCTAAAGCCCATGGTCACCATACCGTGGATCGGATCGACGCCGCGGCCATCGATCAGCGCCAACTCGGCCAGTGGAAAGGCATAGCACAGGTGGCGTCCGTAATCACGCGCCCACAGAATGACCCGCAAATCGGTAATCAGACAATAATCGTGCAGGGTCGGGCCACTCAAGCGCCGCCCCTGTTGATCAAGCAACACGCCATCAATCGCGACCAGCACCTGCTCATCGTGATCGAGCACATCAAGCCGCGTAATCTCTTCGAGGTGAGCTGGAACGATAGTATGACTGTGATAGAGCAGGTTAATCATAACGCTCTCCGGGGATCGGCGTGAGGCGGCGAGCAGCGCGCCTCACGCCTGCCCGCCAACCTAGCGGTTGAAGCGCGAGCGGATGCGCTTCGGACGGAAGCCGTTGCTCGAGCTGCTGAATGCGCCCTCGCCCGAGCCGCTCCGGGACACGCCCGGGTAAGCATTGCGGTTGATGTTGTCAACCGCTGCCGCGGTGGCCTGCAGCGCATTCGAGACCCACTGCCAGTGGCCCTGGAACATGATGTCGCCGATTTGCGCCACTTGCGCCGACGACTCCGAGAACCAGCCTCTCGTCGCCATGCACACACCTCCTTAAGTATACGGACTCCCCATATTCAGGTCACCGGAGGCAAGCCTCCGAGAAACCCCATCATCAGGCTGCCTTAGCGCGACACCATCTGTGGCGCCATGAAGGGCACGATCAACCAGTCACCCTCCATCTCGGCCTGACCGGCCTCAAGACCGGCCAGACTGGTCGGCAGCGTAATCACTCGCCGGAAATCGCCGATCTGCACCACCAGTTCATCACCGTTCTGATACAGATCGAGTTGCGAAACATCGGCGAAGGGCAACCGAATCTTCACGCGATAGTGCTTATCGCCAACTTTGGAAATATCGAGCGGCGCGCGATCGTAAAGCACCGCCGTCGGATCCATATCGCCGTAGATATCGTCACCCATCTGGCGCAACTTGGCAAGACCAACCACCTCTTCGGGGTAGTAGGGAACACGCCGGATCGGCAGCGGCACAAAGGCATGTTCAACATCTTGCAGATAGCGCTGCTGAACATCGCGCCAGTGGTTAAGATACCCGCTATCCTGATCGATTGGCAGGATCTTGTTGACTACCACCATATCGACGGTCATGCCGTACATCGACAGGTACGTCAACGCGCGCTGACTCTCTTTAATAACCATCTTTTCGGGGTTCATAACCAGCCGAATCGAGGTTTCACGCGGATTAGCCAGCGTCGCCGTGACGCCTTCGAGCTGGCGGAACATATCGTCTACAGCTTCGTAAACCTCAGGTGGCGCGACCATCTTGCCCAGGGTCGAATTAATCTTGCTCATAGGGCGCAGAATCGGCTTGATAACAAACCGTTCGGCCCCACGCAGCATATTAATCGCCCACTTGAATGTCTCAGGAGCAGACAGCAGTCGCAGCGTCTCGCCGGTCGGCGCGCAGTCAATGACCAGTAGATCGTAATCGCCACGCTCCTTGTGCTTTTTGATCCGAATAAGGGGAAACGCCTCTTCCATGCCGGGCAAGACGCTCATCTCATCAGCCAAAACGCCCTGCACGCCCTGCTCGGCCATGAGCTGGGCAAAGTGTTCGCGCACGATGCCCCAGTTGGTCTCGATGTCGTGGTAAATGCTCACTTCGAGCGCGTCAAGATTGTCGGTAATCCGAACAGGTTCGGGGCCAAGCGGCCCTTCAAGATCGAGTGAATCGGCCAACGAGTGGGCCGGATCGGTACTCATTACCAGTGTCTTGAGACCACGATCTGCGGCCCGGAGGGCTGTTGCTGCGGCGACGCTCGTTTTGCCGACGCCGCCTTTTCCGGTGAAGATCAGAGTGCGCATCAGGGCCTTTCCAGGAGCTTACTGCTCAGATGCTGTCGACCGCCGCTGCGGCGGCGCACAGAGGCTTACGATCGAACACCACATGAAGTTTTTGCTTAAAAGCCAAAACCGGCATACCATCCACGACCTTTGGCTTGTACCGCAATAGTAGCACGAATATCGGCATGTGTCAATAAATGTTGCTCATATGCACATTCCCACGCAAGAACGACATGGCATTCTGTTGATGTAGAAGCGGTTATCCTTTTGGTTAAGCGATGATGGATTGCGATTCAGCTACGCAAGGCAATGATGCCTGACCTGAGTCGGCCAAGCAGTTGTGTGCGCAAGGCTTATAGTATGATTTGCAACGAACCGATCAACCACCTCATCTGGAAGAGGTTCATGCTGTTCAGTCAACCTGCTGCTATATCCGTATAACTCCGCCTGTGCGCTGCTATTATACCAGTTCTGCCACCACTTTGGCGAGCGTTTTGAATAGATCTCTCTGATCTATCACTGCCGACCAGGGGACGAGATACCAGGTTTCATCGTGGGTTACGGTATCCCCAGGCGCAAGCCGACCGAGCGGCGCCAGCGTCTCCAGTTCGGTACACCCTTGATCGTAGTAGATTTCGAGATTGCAATTGTGATCGGGATAACAACCACCGGCGATAAAGGCGACTCGCTTGACAAACAGCACATCATCACGCAGGTAGGCCAACCAGCCCGCCGGACTGCGCGCGCCGACTTTGGCCGGCGGGCCACTCTGCGCGGTATCAATCAAGATGCAGTCACCGGTCAGGTGCAGTCGTGGATCGGGGAGGGGAGTGTATGGCCAGAAGGCAATCTGGCGATTGGGGGTGAGCGGGTTGACCGGCGGACAATCATCGTGCAAAGGCAGGATGGCCAATCCACCCGGCGCCAGTTGCGTGATCGCCCACGGCGCTAACTCTACTGGCCACAACCCTTGGTTGGTCAGCGCATGCCGAAGATGCACACGCGGTTTATCTGGCTCAATGGTCACGGTGATCGTTTTGGCAATGCCACCCGGATCGGTGGCGCTGCGCAACACCAATCCATTGGCAATCGGCTCGGCAGTCGGACCGGTCAGATCGGGCCAGTAGCTGCGCGGAAAGGCTTCGGGCGCATGCCAGAGCCGATGGCCGCCGATCAGGGCAAACTCACCCCAAGGAGTTTCCCAGCGCGCGTTTGGTGTTTCGGCCAACAGATTGGGACCATGATCGAGTTGCAGGCCCAGGATACGCGGCCCGCCGGCAGCCAGCGCGGTAAGACGCAGCCGTCCAACAGTAATGGTGAGGGTTGGGTAGGTCATTGCCGTCATCACATACAATTTCAGAATGAAGGCGCGCAGAGGGTAAGATAATGCCGAAGATGAACGTGCCGCCAGTTTTATGGTAGCATAAAAAAGGCGGCATCTCTCGTCAGAAAAGACCGAATCTAGACAGCCGTATGAGAGAACCAACCATTTATGAGCAGATCGGCGGCGAAGCGACCTTTCGCCGAATTGTCGATATTTTCTACGCCCGGGTCGAAGCTGATCCGCGGCTTCGCCACCTCTTTCCCGCCGACCTTGAACCGGGAAAAGAGCATCAGCGCCTCTTTCTGATGCAGTATTTCGGCGGACCGCGCACCTATAGCGAACGGCGCGGCCATCCGCGTTTGCGTATGCGGCACGCGCCGTTTCCGATCGGGCCAGTTGAGCGTGACGCCTGGCTGGAACATATGCTGGCAGCCGTTGACGAAGCTGGCGTGCCCGAACCGGCCCGAAGTGTGATGATTGAGTATTTTCGCCACGCGGCGCAGGCGATGATGAACCGCCTGTAGCTATCGCTCGTTCGCGCAATCAGGCGCTGGCATCAGGCCACCTGTGCCGCCGGCAGTTGCCGCAACCACGGCAACAGAATGTCGAGAAACGCCTGCGGTGTCTCGTCGAATGGGCAGTGGCCGCTGTCAGGGATGAGTCTGATCTCCGCATGCGGGATCATGCGTTGTTTGATGATCTCGGCGTGGGCAGGTGGGATGGACTGATCCTCAGTGCCCCAGATCAAAAGCGTCGGCGCCTGTATCTCACCCGGCTTGAGATCGAGCACCAGGTTGGCAAATTCACGGCTCACCTTGAGGTATGAACCGGCGCCGTACCGGCGCAGCGGGCCACTAAATGTCTCAACCAGCTCCGGGGTAACGCATTCCTTGCGATGATACGCCGATAGTAAACCCTGCCGCACTCCCCAGCGATTGCCAAAGACGCCAGCCAACGCCTCGCCGATCAGCGGCGCGCCAATCGCGTCAAGCATCAAGCGATCGACCGGGCTGAGTGGTCGGGCCTGCAATTGCGCGCCTGAGCTGTTGACCAGCACTAGCGCCTTGACCTGGTCGGGATAAGCGCGGGCCAGTTCGGCGCTAACAACGCCACCCATCGAGTGACCGACCACTACTGCCGGCTGGCCAATCACGTCGCGAATGAACGCCGCTGCCTGCGCTGCCCAGCGTTCTCGACTGGGGCGACCTGCCGGACGAGCCGAATAGCCGAAGTAGTAGAGATCAATTGCGTAGAGGGTGTGTTCGCTGGCAAGCGGACGCATCACCGGACGCCAGTGTTCGATCAAGGCGCCATAACCATGGATCAAGAGCACTGGCAAACCCTGCGCTGGCGATGAGATCCAGGCCCGCATCAAGCCATCGGGTCCGCTGCGGTATTCTTCCCGGATTTCAAACCGGCGTTCGGTGCCGGTAGGGATACTTGTGGTCATCATTATGGTTGCTCCGTTAATCGGGATCGAAAATAGACATAACAGATTTATGATCAGCATACCATGTTTGCAATGATTTTGCACAGAGTTTGTCGAACTTTTTTGACGCAGAGCAACTCATCTCGCTCCTTCCGGATGAGTGAGCGAGTCACTCAACAAACCCGACTCGTGGTTGGGCGAGAGCGACCGGTCAACCGGCGTGAACTGACCTCAGCGCGGCATGAGTAATCTTGCGGCGCGCAGCTATCGACGCAAGGTTATCCACTCAACACGCCATTCCTGACCGGATAAGGGAGCTTGCTAGTCTCTGCCGCTCAACGCGCATTGCAGTGCGTGAAGATCAGGTTTCCAACGCCAATGTGATATTCCCAGCAGTCGATGACGCCTGTACCTGCGCTCCACCTTCACCGAGAGTCGCGGTTAATGAGCGTCGGTTGACAACCTGCGCAGCCAGCGCATCGGGCACGGTGATCTGGCCGCTCACTGTGCTGAAGGCAAGGTCAACATCGGGCTGGCGCAGGGTGATCGCAATGTCGCCGGAAATAGTCTGAATGCGGTGTTGGCCGGCGGCAAGCTGGCCGATAAAGGTTATGGCGCCGCTTCCTGAATCGAGCGCAAGCTGCCTTGTGATCGCCGTATCTACCACAATCTGCCCGGAGACGGTCTTGATTTGCGCCACATTTGCTGCGCCACGCACCGTCACATCGCCACTGGTTGTTTGCGCGATCAGGTTATCAAGCTGGCCGGTGAGAAACAGATCGCCACTCACAGTTGTACACTGGAGCGAACCGCGCTGATCGCGGAGTTCAATCGCGCCGCTGGTAGTGTTGATCGTCAGATCGCCGCCGGCGCCATCGGCATTGACCCGACCACTGACTGTTGTCACGGTGCCGCTGGCGACAGTCTGGCGGAGCGAAACCTCACCTGACCCCAGCGACACGTCAAAGGTAACGTCGGGTGGCAGAGCCAGTTCCAGCCGGGCATACGGATTGCGTCCAAAACTCCATGGCGCCCATGACTGGCGCCTGACATCGATATAGAGTGTATCGCCACGCTGCTCAGCGACCACCTGGATCTGAGCCGCTGCGCTCGCCGCCGCATTGGCCGCCCAACCAAACCCGCGCCGTTCACCGCTCAGCACAACCTCTTCACCAGAGGCGCCATTCAATACCACCTGATCGTTTACGCCAGTCACTTCGACCCGCGTCACGGTAAAGCGTTGCACAGGAATGGCCTGCGCGCTATCTACCCGCGCCACCTGCACATCGATCCCGGCAATGGTGCCACGACTGAAGAGTTCAAACAACAACCAGCCAATTCCACCCAGGATGAGCGCGATGCCCAGCAGGCGCCGGCCAACCGATTGCGCAACCAGGCGTGACGAGGACGTGGGTGGTTCAGTGCTTTTCATACGTCAATCCTTAATCCTTACAATATGGTTTATGTCTTTCATTCCATCTGACGATGCGCCACCGGTGTCGGTTGCAACGTTGCCCAGGCGCGCGCGTAAGCCTCCTGCGCCGGTGTCTCTGGACTGTGGGGGTAGCGCGCTGCTTTGGCAACGGTTTGCCAGAGACGCGCGACTGTTGCCAGGGCCGCATCGCCGGTCGCGCCGTGGCGCACCAGCCAGCAACCAACGACCATGCCAGTGCGACCAATGCCACCGCGACAATGCAGGTAGACGGTCGCGCCCTGTTCGCGCGCCTGATCGATGGCGGCCAGGATCGCCTGCATCACCGCCGGCGATTCCGGCACCCCAAAATCGGGGATGGGAAAGCGCAGATGAGCGATTGTCGGCGGCAACGCAGTTGCGTAATCCCAGGCTTCACCGGGCGCCGTCAGATCGATAAAGCAGGTAACTCCGGCGGCGACATACCAATTTAGCCGTTCGACATCAGCCGCAGTCGGGAACGGATACTCTCCGGCCAGGAACCGTTCGGCAACGCGATACGAATTAGCATGGGGAAGCATAAGGATACAGGGTAGCAGGTCGGCGCAGATAAAACCATCGGCATCATGGTACGATACTCTTGGAAGCTTGCTGCAACCCGCCGGGATCGCAGCCTTTATGTCGCATTGGGCAACATCTTCAGGTACAATACGTTATGCCGATACTCATTGACGGTCACAACCTGATCGGCCAGCTCCCCGACATCGATCTCAGCGATCCCGATGACGAAGCGAAACTTGTGGCCAAATTGCGCCGCTATGCAGCGCGGAAACGGGGACGCCGCATCGTGGTCATCTTTGACGGTGGCGTCTACGGCCATCCCCAAAATCTAAACGGTTATGGTGTTGAGGTTCGTTTTGTTAAGCCGCCACGGGATGCCGACCAGGAACTTATCCGACAGATTCGAACGATCCGCCGCTGCGAAGAGTGGCAGGTTGTCTCTTCAGACCGGGCTGTAGCGGGTGAAGCGCAGGCGCGCGGCATCCGGGTTATCCCGGCGCAAGAGTTTGCCCGTCGCCTGCAACAGCTCGATCAGCCACGAATCAACGCCAACGACAAACGGGCCGATCGCCCATTGAGCAAAGCCGAAGTGGAAGAATGGCTACGCTTCTTCGGCGTGGATGAAGATGAAGACGCGCTGTACTACTGAAACAACCGGGTGCTATCCGTTCTGCCAATCCCAACTCAAACGAACACCAGATTGCTATGCCTGACCCGATCACCGAACAGAATCGCCGCTCGTGGAATGCCGTCGTGCCGGCGCATATCAGTCATCGCGCTGATGAAGCCGCCTTTCTACGCAACGGCGGCTCGACCCTCTTCCCCGAAGAGATTGCGCTGCTCGGCGAGATACGGGGTTGTCGATTACTGCATCTCCTCTGCAATACCGGCGCCGATAGTCTATCGCTCGCGGCGCGCGGCGCGGTCGTCACCGGCGTCGATCTGAGCGATGCCGCAATTGCCTATGCCCGGGCCTTGAGCGCAGCCAGTGGCATCCCGGCGACATTCGCGCAGGCTGATGTTTACGAGTATCTGGCCGCCGCCCGGGCAGATGGATACCGCTTCGAGCGCATCTATGCCGGCTATGGCGTGATCTGCTGGCTGCGCGACTTGCGCGCTTTCGCCGCCGGTGTTGCCGGTCTGCTTGCGCCGGGCGGGCGATTCGTGTTGATAGAATTCCACCCTGCCTCAAATATGTTCACTGCCGACTGGCGGCTGGCATACGATTACCCGCGCGGCGGAAATCGATTGGAACTGCCCGGCGTGGGCGATTATGTTGGCGCGGCGGCAGGCGGGCTATCACCTTCGGGATTCTTGCCCGGTGTGCGTGAGTTTACTAATCCAGAACCATGCACACTTTACCGCTGGGGGATTGGTGAGGTGGTGACGGCCCTGGCTCAGGCCGAATTGCGCCTGCGCGAACTCCACGAGTACTGTTATGTCAATGGAGAACGCCCATTCGAGCGCATGACTCCGGCCCCTGGCCGTCGAATGTTGCCACCGCCTGACGTGCCGGCGATCCCACTGATGTACGGTCTCGCTGTAGAAAAGGATGGCGATGATGAGTGATTGGGGTATCGGGCACGACCGCATCATCTTGAGCGGGATGCAATTCATCGGCTACCACGGCACCCGTCCGGAAGAGAATCGGCTCGGTCAACGATTTGTGGTTGATGTGGCAATCGAGCTTGATCTGCGCGCTGCCGGCTCAAGTGACGATCTAAGCCAGACGGTTGATTACAATCAGATTCACGACCGGGCGCGCGCAATTGTGTGCGGGCCGCCGCTCAAGCTGACCGAAGCGGTAGCCGAGCAGATTGCCACTGCGGTGCTAGTGGATCATCCCCAGGTTCGAGCAGTTGCTGTGCGAGTGACGAAACCGGGAGTGCGACTCGGCGAAACGATCCTTGCCGGCTCGATAGTTGAAATTGTGCGCCGACGATGATGCGACCATGGGTAACGCTCAGTTTTGCGCAAACCCTCGATGGACGGGTAGCGGCGCTTGACGGCAGCTCGCAGTGGATCAGCGGGCCGGAATCGCTCCATTTTTGCCATCGGCTACGCGCAGCTCACGCCGCGATCATGGTTGGCGTTGGCACCGTTTTGCGTGACGATCCACGCCTGACAGTGCGTCTCGTGGCAGGACGCGATCCGCTACGGGTGATCGTGGATACAACGCTACGAGCGCCACTCACGGCGGCAGTTATCCGCGACGGCGCGGCAGGTGGCACCATTCTGGCCTGCACGGCTGCCGCGCCCGATGTTCGCCGGAAAGCCTTGCAGGACTGCGGCGCAACCGTTCTAACCTTGCCGGAAGCGGTGGCTGGCGGGGTTGATCTGGCAGCGCTGCTCGATGCGCTGGGTGAACGCGGCATCGATAGTGTGATGGTTGAAGGAGGCGCGCGACTGATCACCAGTCTGTTGCGTGAACGACTGGTCGATGCGGTGGCGATCACCATCGCGCCAATCATCCTTGGCGCCGGCCCAATTGCGATTGGCGATATTGGAATTACTACCCTCACGCAGGCGATCAGACTGCGCAATGCGACCTGGACAAACTACGGCGCCGATGTGGTCGTCGAGGGGGTCATTGACTATGAATCAGGATAAAAATGATTGCGCCAGCGGCTGGCTGTGATCGCGCAGCAATCAGCCCGAATCGCGCAATCTGACAATGAAAAGCCGACACACCGTATGACAGCAGCTATCCCGGCGCAGGCGATCTGGTTTACCGCGCCGCGCGCAGTCACAATCCAGCGCGAAGAAGCGCCGCCGCCGAACAGGAATGAAGTGCGTATCGCGGCAATTTCCTCATTGATTAGCCACGGCACTGAACGGCTGGTCTATCGCGGCGAGGTTGATCCCACCTTGCCGCTTGACCTGCCCACGTTGCGCGGTAGCTTTGCCTTTCCGCTCAAATATGGCTACGCGATTGCCGGACGGGTGATCGATGTTGGCGCCGATGTAACCGGATTGCAGGTCGGTGATCTGGTGGCAGCCCTGCATCCCCATCAGAGCGTCTTTACGATTGCGGCGCACCTGGTCAAGCGCCTCCCGGACAATTTCGATCCGGCGTTGGGTGGATTTTATGCCAACGTGGAAACGGCGCTGACGATTTGTCACGACGCCGCGCCCCGCCTGGGCGAGACAGTGCTGGTATGCGGGCAAGGTGTGGTCGGGTTGCTGGTCACCCAATTGCTGCGCATGGCCGGCGCACAGGTCATCGCGGTAGATCCCGTGCCGCAACGGCGAGCGCTGGCTACGCAGTTCGGCGCGATCGCGCTGGCGCAGGCCGATCCGGCAGCAATCGCCTGCCTGACCGAGGGGCGCGGGGCCGACATTGCCATTGAAGTCAGCGGCGCGCCGACGGCGCTGCAACAAACTATCGATGCGGTAGCGGTGGAAGGGTTGGTGGTCGTTGCGTCGTGGTACGGCCAAAAACCGGTGACGCTTTCGCTCGGCAGCCACTTTCACCGGGGAAGAGTGCGCCTCCGTTCGTCGCAGGTAGGTCGGCTGGCGCCGGAAATGTTGCCGCGCTGGGATTATGAACGTCGCGCGGCGATGGTGATGAACCTGTTGCCGCGCTTACGGCTTGAGGAACTGGTCAGTCACCGCTTTCCCATCACGCGGGCGGCTGAGGCGTATGCCTTGCTAGATGCGGCGACACCCGAAGTGACACAGGTGATGTTTGTCTATCAGGATGAAGCTCTGAAGCGAAACGAGTGACCATTATGTACGAAATCGGTGTTACTGCTCAGTTTGAAGCCGCTCACCGGCTCGAAGGCGATTTCGGCCCGGCCACCCGCATGCACGGTCACACCTACCGGCTGGAAGCTATCGTGACCGGCAACAACTTGCGCGCCGACGGCACGCTGTTCGACATCACCGCGTTACATGGAGCGGTCAATGCCATCGTTGCCGACCTGCACTACCGCGATCTCGGCACTGTCGAAGGGTTACACCATCTCAATACCACGGCTGAAAACGTCGCGCGCTACTGTTGGGAACGGATCGCCGCTGCGCTGCGCGGATCCGGTCTGACCACGCTGACCGTGCGCATCTGGGAAAATCCGCAGGCCTACGCGGCGTATAGCCATCGGTTAGACAGCGCTTAAATGCCCGATGCAGATCGACGCGCCCAACCGGTTCTTACGACCAGGACTGAGAAGCAATGCTCAACCTCGCTTTCCTCACGGTTGGCGATCCCAACCGGCTTACCGGCGGTTACCTCTACCATCGCGAAGTGTTTCGACGCTGGCGAGCACAGGGGCATCGCGTTGACGAAATCGTGCTGGGGCCAGCGGATGTTGATGGGCAACTCACCGCCGCGTCACAGGCAAGCGTCAGAGTGGATGTAGAGCGTTATGACGCGCTATTAATCGATGCGCTGGCGCGCGCCGTGGTTGCGCCGTGGATCGATCGGTGGCGCGCGCAGCGTCCGCTTATCGCGTTGATTCACGAACTACCGGCAGTGGCCGGCGCGCGCGATCCGCGTGAGCAAGAATGGGAACAGGCGCTGCTACGCGCCGATGTTCTGGTAGCGGTTAGCGACGATGGCGCTGCCACCCTCACGGCGCGCGGCGCTGACTCGGCGCGCATTTGGGTGGTCTCAGGCGGGTGCGACCGCTTGCTGGCGCGCCTTCCAGCCAATATTCCCCGCGAGCCACTCGTCATCGCAGTTGGGCAATGGATTCCGCGCAAAAACCAGGCCCGGCTGGCGCGAGCATGGGCGCAGTCAGCCGTGAATGGCTGGCGACTTGAGCTGATCGGCGACATTGCGGCTGATCCGGTTTATGCCGCTGAGGTTTGGCAAGCCGCGCGTGACTGCGGGTCTACTGTAACCGTGTGCGGCCCGCTCAGCGATGATGAACTGGCCGAACGATACGCTCGCGCCAGTGTCTTTGCGCTACCCACACGCTTTGAGGGGTATGGTCTGGTCTTTGCCGAGGCGCTGGCCTGCGGCCTGCCGGTTATCGCCGGCGCGGTCGGGCCAATACCGGCGCTGGTCGGTAGCGCCGGGTTGCTGGTATCACCTGACGATGAACAGGCGCTGACCACCGCATTACACACCATCGTCACCAACAATACCCTTCGCGCTCGCCTCAGTGACGCAGCATATCAACGGGCTGCCACGCTGCCACGCTGGGATGACACTGCGCAACAACTGCTCTCCGCAGTAGCATGGGCACTCCAGACGGCATCGCGCTGATCAGCAAGTCTGGCGCAAGCGGCAGTCAAGCCGGCTGACTACAACTTCTTCGCAGAGCGTATCAGAATAACAAAATTGTCATCTCTGCCGCGCGGTCTTGTGACGGCGACTAGCAAGTGTTACAGTAATGGGGAGCGCGCAAGTGATCCGGTGAGGGTTACCTGAACGCCACAGCGCATGGAGGGTTCCTTAGAGCCGGCATCGCAGAGAGCGCGTAAGTAAACCGGCAATGGCTCTAACCAAGGGACTTTTATCATGCGCAGTCTTCGATTAACCCTGACCGTTTTCAGCCTGGCAATCGCATTCTTGCTCACAGCCTGCGGCAGCACAGCCAGCAATCCGACTCCAACCCCAACCACCGAAGCGCGACCAACGCGAACGCCGCGTCCGGCAGCGACCGAAGCGGCCCCCACAACCGCCGCGCCAACCGTTGCCAGCGGCGCAACGACTCAACCACCGGCCACGACCCCTGCTACCGGCGGCGCAACCGAACGACCACCGATCGCCAGCACCGACATCGACCTGACGGCGCTGGGTAACGTGCAAATCGAGATGAAGCTGGACGGTGTGATCAAATCAGAAGGTCAGGCTGATGAACCGATCAAAATAACCTTCCTGGAAATCCACCTGCAAAACGGTGATCGCAGCCTGACGCTGGAATCTGACTCAGCCGATGGCAGACGGACACGCATCGTCTACCTCGACATCGACGATCAGATGTACCAGTATTTCGAGGATGGCAATGACCGGAATTGTCTGAGCATCAGCGACACGGATCCGTTTAGCGGCAACATGTTGACACCTGACGCCCTGATCGGCAACCTCAACGATGCCATGCTGGTCGAGCGTAGTGTCCAAATGAATGGCTTCACGACTGACCGCTACAGCTTCAATCTCACCGAGCAGACACTCGGATACCAGGGACAGGCGCAGGGCGAGATCTGGGTTTCGTCGAATCCGGCGGTTGTTGTTCGCCACATCGGGGAACTGACCGGATCGCTCACCGATACGGTGCTGGAAGATAGTGGCGAGCTGTTGCCAGGCGCGTTAGGGAATCTGCGCTGGGAGTACAACGTCACCCGGCTTGCCAACACCACCACGATCACGCTACCGGAATTGTGCGCCCAACAACAGGCTGCCAGCGCCGACATCCCGCTCCCGCCCAATATCAGCAACCAGGTGCAGATGGGTTCGCTGATCAGTTTCGAAACCACTGCGTCAGCGGCAGATATGGCCACCTTCTACCGCGCCGAGATGGTTGCGCGGGGCTGGCAGGCGGGTGAAAGCACGCAATACGGCGACACATACCAGTTAAGCTTCAGCAAAGATAGCCGCACCGCAACGGTGAACATATCGACGGCAAACAACAAGACGATGGTGATCATTTTGCTCGAGCCTTGACAACCTGATCGATACTAATGGGCCACTCACTGCATCCCGGCCACAATCATGGTAGCCGGGATGCGCCGCTCTCCTCATCGGAAGGTTATTGACAAACTGTGTACGGTGTGGTATCCTCTTCGCGGATCAGTATTCAGACAAAACGCACAAATCTATGGCCGCTCACTTTGTAAGCCTTATTCTCCTCGTACTCGTACTCCTCCTTAGCCTTATTGGCGGGTGGAGAAAACGCGCTTAGGGAGGGGAAGGATACAAAGCCCCGGCTCAGGATGTAAGACTGAACCTCCCGCTGCGCGGGAGGTTTTTTAGTACGCTGTGAGGAGACGCGATGCGGCTCATCAACATCATCATCAGTTATCGGCACTACCTGACGTTACAGCCGCAATTCGCCCTGGCGCCAGTCAGACTGCGCTGGCGTCGCTAGCGTACATTCCAGTTCACCGCCGCCTTGCCAGGGCACTGCCCCGCGCCTGGCCGCTCACATCGGGGTGAGCAGCGGCGATTTGCCCCACTGCTGTGGCTCGTCGGTTATTGGATCGGTCGTCGTCAACGGCGGAGCGCATTGAGGCGCGCAACCGTTGGGTACGACTATGCAACATCAATGCGGTTCCAGTCTCAACAACAACAGGAGTAGTTCGATGACCAAACCACTCACCGGCGCCCAGATTATGTGTGAGGCCCTCATCCGCGAAGGGGTCGAAGTGATGTTCGGGATCCCCGGCGGCGCAATCATGCCCTTCTACTACGCCATGTGGGATTACCGCGACCGGCTGCGCCACGTGCTCTGCCGCCACGAACAGGGAGCCGGCCACGCCGCCGAAGGCTACGCTCGCGCCACCGGCAGAATTGGCGTGTGCATCGGCACCAGCGGCCCCGGCGCAACCAATCTCGTCACCCCGATTGCCGACGCAATGATGGATAGCACGCCACTGCTGGCGATTACCGGCCAGGTCGGTAGCCATGTCCTCGGCAAGGATGCGTTTCAAGAGACCGACATCACCGGTATCACGATGCCGATCACCAAGCACAACTATCTGGTGAAGAATGTTGACGAGCTGGCCTATGTCTTCAAGGAAGCGATCTATATCGCGACCACTGGCCGGCCCGGCCCGGTGCTGATCGACATCACCAAAGATGCAATGCAGAAGACGACGGTGCCGAACTGGGACATCAAGCTCAATCTGCCGGGATACAAGCCGACTTATCAGGGCAATCGACGCCAGATCCGCGAAGCGATCAAACTGTTGATCAGCGCGAAGAAACCGCTGATCATTGCCGGCCACGGTATCATTATGTCAGGTGCGCATCGCGAACTGCAAGAGTTCGCCGAGCGCCTGCGCATCCCGGTGGTGACTACCCTGCACGGCATCGGCTCTATCCCCGAGAATCACCCACTCTGTATTGGCATGCCGGGCATGCACGGCTGGGTCCACGTTAACCGCGCCATCCAGGAATGCGATGTTTTGTTCAACATTGGTGGCCGCTTTGACGACCGCGTGACCGGCAAGGCCAGCACCTTCGCGCCCCATGCGCGCATCATTCACGTCGATATCGATCCATCGGAGATCGGCAAGAACGTGCGTGTCGATGTGCCTATCGTTGGCGACGCGCGCCTCGTATTGCAGGCGCTGCTCGAAGATTTGCCGCCGCCGAGCGAGCTGGCCGAACTGCATACCCACGCCTCGGATTGGATGGAGCACATCCGCGAGATGCAGGATAAGCACCAAGGCAAACAGCAGTACAAGAATCGGGCCGCGATGGCCAACATGGCACTACCGCCACACGATGTCTACGAGGCGCTCAGCCGCACGCTCAACGCTCGCGGCAACTATCGCGTGGTTACCGACGTTGGTCAGCATCAGATGTGGGCCGCGCAATTGATCGACTGGAACCACGGACCACGCACCCACATTACCTCAGGCGGCGCCGGGACGATGGGCTTTGCCGTGCCTGCGGCGCTCGGTGTCGCGATTGCCTGTCCGAACGAGACGGTCTGGGCAATCGTGGGTGATGGTGGCTTCCAGATGACCAACCAGGAGATGGCGACAATCGTGCAAGAAGGGCTGAAGAACGTCAAGGTGGCAGTGATCAACAACGGCTATCTTGGCATGGTGCGCCAGTGGCAAGAGTTGTTTGAAAACAAGCGCTACAGCGGCACGCCGCTCTCAGGCCCCGATTTCGCCAAACTGGCCGAAGCCTACGGCTGGAAAGGCATCACAGTTGAACGCAGCGAAGACGTGCAAGATGCGATTGATGAGGCGCACGCCACTGATGGCCCGGTGTTGATTGATTTTCGGGTGGAACGCGAAGTCAACGTCTTCCCGATGGTGCCGCAGAACAAGTCAATCGGCGAGATGATCCTCTCGGAGACGCAGGCGTAGGGCGCAGTTACCATATTTTTAAGGAGTCACACACCATGAAAAAGCATACCATCGTCGCCCTGTTGCAAGATCGGCCCGGCGTGTTGAGCCGTGTGATCGGGCTGATCCGCCGCCGCGGCTACAACATCGAGAGTCTGGCCGTTGGTCACAGCGAAACACCCGGCGTCAGCCGCATCACCATTGTGGTCGAGTCGGAAGATGTTGAGCAGGTGGTCAAGCAACTTTACCGCCTGATCGAAGTACTCAAGGTCAGTGATGTTACCGATGACCCGACGGTCGAGCGGGAAATGACCATGATCAAGCTGCACGCGCCGCCGGCGGCCCGGCACGAAATCATCTCGATGTGTAGCGTTTTCGGCGCGCGGATCGTTGATGTTGGCTCGAACACGATGATTATCGAGATGACCGGCACTCCGGCCAAGGTCGAAAATTTCATTGAAGTCGTGCGCCCCTACGGCATCAAAGAGATGATGCGCACCGGACGGATCGCCATGGTACGCGGCGCGCGCGGGCATAATGCCGGCGAGTATGTCGAGCCGGCCACGAATGGCGTGGCAGTACCGGCGCTTAACTAACTTTCGTCATCCCTGAGACGCCCACGGTGGGCGTCTCAGTGGTTCTTTGCTACCGTTTGCGGCAATTCAACGCCGCATCAGCGTGAGGAATGAAACGATTATGGCAGAGCTGTACTACGACAATCAGGCCGATCTCAACCGCTTGAAGCACAAACCGATTGCCATCATTGGCTTCGGCAGTCAGGGCCATGCCCATGCCCGCAACCTCGCCGATAGCGGTCTCGATGTGCGGGTCGGTCTGTACCCTGGTTCGAAGAGCTGGGCAAAGGTGGAAGAGGCGGGGCTGAAGGCGATGACGGTGGCCGAAGCGGCGCGCGAAGCGCAGATTGTGATGATTTTGACCCCCGACATTGGCCAGGCCGATCTCTACCGCGATCATATCGCGCCAGCAATGGAACCGGGCAAGACATTGATGTTCGCCCATGGTTTTAACATCCGCTTCGGTCAGATTGTGCCACCCAAGGGGATCGATGTCAGCATGGTTGCGCCGAAGGCGCCCGGTCATCGCGTGCGCGAAGTGTTTGTGCAAGGCGGTGGCGTGCCGGCATTGATTGCGGTTGAGCAGGATGCCACCGGCGGCGCGTTCGAGGATGCGCTGGCGTATGCCAAGGGGTTGGGCTGCACCCGCGCCGGTGTCCTGCGCACGACGTTCGCCGAAGAGACCGAAACCGATCTGTTTGGCGAGCAGGTCGTGCTTTGCGGTGGCGTGAGCGCGCTGGTCAAGGCCGCCTTCGAAACGCTGGTCGAGGCCGGTTATCAGCCCGAAGTAGCCTACTTTGAGTGTATGCACGAGCTGAAGCTGATCGTCGATCTCTTCTACCAGGGTGGCCTGAACTACATGCGCTATTCGGTGAGCGATACCGCCGAATGGGGCGACTATACCGCCGGCCCCAAGATCATTACCGATCAGACGCGGGCCGCGATGCGCCAGATCCTGGCCGACATCCAGAGCGGCGCCTTCGCCGAAGACTGGATTGACGAAAACCACAATGGCCGACCGCGCTTCAATGCGTATCGCCAGGCCGACATTAACCACCCAATCGAGCAGATTGGCCGTGAGTTGCGGCGAATGATGCCCTTTGTGAACCCGCGTGAAGTCAAGCCGGGTGAGGGCGGAGCGTAAGATGGCTGCGGGAAGAGAACAGGGTACCAATCAATGCCCTGTTCTCACTCCCTCTATCTCAATTGCGACAGGAGCGAGCTATGACTAATACCACCGAACCGAGCGTAGAATACGTCCGTATTTTCGACACCACTCTGCGCGATGGCGAACAGGCCCCCGGTTGTACGATGACGCTGGAAGAGAAGCTGGAGGTTGCCCGCCAGTTGGCCCGTCTGAACGTGGATATTATCGAGGCCGGTTTCCCCGCCGCTTCACCCGGCGACTGGGCTGCGGTGCATGAAATCGCGCGCGAAATCGGCACGCCCGATGGCCCGATCATTGCTGCGCTGGCCCGCGCCAATCGCGATGACATCGATAAGGCTTGGAGCGCGATCCAGCCTGCCGCGAAGAAGCGCATTCACACCTTTATGTCCACTTCAGACATTCATCTCGAGTACCAGTTCCGCAAGACCCGCGCCGAGGCGCTGGAACTGATCCACGAGATGGTGAGCTATGCTCGTTCGTTGTGCGAGGATGTTGAATTTTCGCCGATGGATGCCGGTCGCACCGATCCGCTCTTTTTGCGCGAGGCGGTGGCAGTGGCAGTCGCGGCTGGCGCTACCACGCTCAATATCCCCGATACGGTCGGTTATCTGACTCCCGATGAATACGGCGCAATGATCCGCGATCTGCGCGAACATGTGCCGGGGATCGAGCGTTGCATCCTCTCGACTCATTGTCACGACGATCTGGGCATGGCAGTCGCTAATTCACTGGCCGGAGTGCGGGCCGGCGCGCGACAGGTGGAGTGTACGATTAACGGTATCGGCGAACGGGCCGGTAACGCTTCGCTCGAAGAGGTGGTGATGGCGCTCCACACCCGCCAGCAGTACTATGGCTTGCGCACCCGGATTCAGACGCGCGAAATTGCCCGCACATCACGGCTGGTCAGCAGCTTTATCGGCGTACCGGTGCCGCCAAACAAGGCTATTGTCGGCGCAAACGCCTTCGCCCACGAATCAGGCATTCACCAGGACGGTGTGTTGAAGTATCGCCAGACTTACGAAATTATGAGCGCCGAGACGGTTGGCCTCGATAGCAATACCCTGGTGTTGGGCAAGCATTCGGGCCGTCACGCCTTCCGCAAATACCTCGAAGAGAAGGGCTACAGGCTGAATGAAGAAGAATTTCAGCATGTCTTTGCCCGCTTCAAGGATCTGTGTGACCGCAAGAAGAAGGTTGATGACCGTGACATCGAGGCGCTGATCGCTGGCGAGATGCAGCATACGCCAGAGCTGTATAAGCTCGATCACGTGCAATACGCTTCCGGCGTGGGGATGATCCCGACGGCAACCGTGCGCCTGATCGGCCCGGATGGTCAGGCCAAAGTTGATAGCGCGCAGGGCACCGGCCCGGTCGATGCGGTCTACCAGGCGATCAATCGGATCATTCAGCGCCCGAACGAGTTGATTGAGTTTTCGATCAATGCCATTACTGAAGGGCTTGACGCCGTTGCCGAGGTGACGGTACGCATCCGTGAGCAAGGCGCATCAACCCGGTTGAGCGAAAGCAGCAGCACCGCAACCAGTCTGACCGGACGCCGCCAGGCACAGCAGATTTTCAGCGGTTACGGCGTGCATACCGACACGATTGTTGCCGCAGCGCAGGCATATATGGCCGCGCTAAACAAGATGCTGGCTGCCCGCCAGGAGCGCATCAAGGCCGAAGCGATGGCCTATTCGGCTGGCTACAGCGGTGAATCTGGCTCGTTGCCGGTTGACATCTTTGGCGGGAGCACGCTCGGCTAGCAGCATTGCCTGTGGGGCGACTCCACATCGCCCCCTCCCGCAGGTATCCATTTTAGATTCGGATTGTACTATCATCCATGATGCACACGATTGCCTACCTTGGCCCACCGGGAACTTTCAGCGAAGAAGCGGCGCTGGCCTACGCTGCCGGGCGCGAGGCGCGCCTGTTGCCATTGGCCAGCATTCCGGCGGTAGTGACCGCAATCGAAACCGAAGCGGCAACTGTTGGCATTCTTCCGATTGAAAATCTATTGGAAGGTAGTGTCAGCTATACGCTTGACCTGCTCATCCACGAAACTGACTTGCAGATTGCTGGTGAGATTGTCGTGCCGATCCGACAGTATTTGCTGGCCCGACCCGGCTTACAACTGAGCGATATTAAAGTGTTGTATGCTCACCCGCAATCACTGGCCCAATGTCGGCGCTTCGTCGAACGTTGCCTGCCGGGTGTGGCAACGGTGGCATCGCTGAGCAATTCAGCCGCGCCTGCCGAGGCGCTGGCCGATGAGCGACCAGCCGCCGCAATCGGCACGTTGCGCGCCGCCGAACTGGTGGGGGCCGCCATTCTGGCCCGCGATATTGCCGATAGTCCGCATAACGTTACTCGTTTTATCGCGCTGGCGCGAGAAGACGCGCCGCCGACCGGCGATGATAAAACCAGTTTCTGCTTTGGTTTCACCCGCGAAGACCGACCCGGTAGTCTGGTCAGCGCATTGCAAGAGCTGGCCATCGAAAATATCAATATGACCAAACTGGAATCGCGTCCAACCCGCGCAATTCTGGGGCAGTATATCTTTTTGGTCGATATTAATGGGCATCGCCGCGAACCACATGTTGCCCGGGCGCTAGAGCGGATCCGCCAGCATACCGGTATGTTGAAGATTTTTGGCAGTTATCCGCGCTGGCAAGGCAGCAACGGCAACCATCGCAATGCGCGGCAAGGAGAGGAGAGATGAGCAAACCGCGAACACTGTTTGAAAAGGTCTGGGACGCGCATCTGGTGCGTCCGGAAACCCCGGAAACCCCGGCAGTGCTCTACATTGACCTGCACCTGATCCACGAAGTGACCTCGCCGCAGGCCTTCACTGAGTTGCGTCAGCGCGGGCTGCGTGTGCGCCGGCCCGATAAGACCCTGGGCACGATGGATCACAGCACTCCAACGACGCCACGCAACCATCTCGGTGTCATTCCGGTACTCGATCCAATGGCAATCAGTCAGCTTGAACAACTGCGCAAGAACTGCGCTGAGTTTGGCATTCCTTTATTTGAACTTGGTCACGAGAATCAGGGTATCGTCCACGTGATCGGGCCGGAACAGGGATTGACGCAACCGGGGATGACGATTGTCTGCGGTGACAGCCATACCAGCACGCACGGAGCATTTGGCGCGCTCGCCTTTGGCATCGGCACGTCTGAAGTGGGTCACGTGCTGGCAACCCAATGTCTCTTGCAGCGAAAACCAAAAACCTGTGCCGTGCGGATTGATGGGCGACTCGGTCCTGGCGTTACAGCGAAAGATATTATTCTGGCTTTGATTGCCAAATACGGTGTTGGTGGCGGCACCGGCTACGTGTTTGAATATATGGGTGAAGCGATCCGCTCGCTCTCAATGGAAGAGCGGATGACGATCTGCAATATGAGCATCGAAGGTGGCGCGCGCGCGGGAATGGTTGCGCCTGATGATACCACTTTCGAGTATATTGCCGGACGACCGTTCGCGCCCAAAGGGGCCGACTTCGAGGCCGCCGTAGCGCGCTGGCGCACACTGCCTACCGATGAGGGGGCTACGTTCGATCATGAGTTAACCCTCTCGGCGAGCGAGTTGAAGCCGATGATTACCTACGGCACCAATCCTGGTATGGGCATTCCAATCGACGCGCCAGTGCCGCGGCCAGAGGACATGCCCGATGCGCGCAGCCGCGCCGCGCTCGACAAGGCGCTGGCATATATGGGCCTGGAACCGGGCAAACCATTGCTTGGCCACCCGGTGGATGTGGTCTTCATCGGTTCTTGCACTAACTCGCGGCTGTCAGATCTGCGTCAGGCCGCTCAATTCTTCCGTGGGCGGAAAGTAGCCCCTGGAGTGCGTGTGATGGTGGTGCCTGGCTCGCAGCAGGTCAAACGCGCTGCCGAAGCCGAAGGGTTGGATCGGATCTTTAAAGAGGCCGGCGCGGAATGGCGCGAAGCCGGATGTAGCGCATGTCTGGGCATGAACGACGACAAGGTCCCGCCGGGCAAATACGCCGTGAGCACCTCGAACCGCAATTTCGAGGGCCGGCAGGGTCCGGGAGCGCGCACAATGCTGGCCAGTCCCTTGACTGCCGCCGCCGCCGCTATCACCGGCGTTGTCACCGATCCGCGCACCTTGCTAAACTAGACGCAAAGCTGCCGATGCTCAGGAGACCAGTATGGAACCCATTTCAATCATTGCCGGCAAAGCAGTCGTTTTGCCGGTAGAGAATATCGATACGGATCAGATTATTCCGGCCCGTTTCCTCAAAGTTACCGACAAGAGTGGACTGGCTGCCGGCCTGTTTGAAGCCTGGCGCTATCTGCCCGATGGCTCGCCTAACCCCGACTTTCCGCTCAATCGACCGGAAGCTGCTGGCGCAACGATACTGATCAGCGGGCGCAACTTTGGGTGTGGTAGCTCGCGCGAACATGCGCCGTGGGCGTTACAAGATTACGGCTTCCGCGCGGTGATTGCGCCATCGTTTGCCGACATCTTCCGCAGCAATGCGCTCAAGATCGGGTTGCTGCCGGTTGCCATCGAACAGTCAATGTACGATGAGCTGGTGGCTTTGTATGCCAGCGATCCCCAGATGACGCTAACGATCGATCTGGCAGCACAGACGGTTACGTTGCCTGATGGTCGCCAGATCAGCTTTCCCATCGATGCGTTCAGCAAATATTGCCTGCTCCACGGCGTTGATCAGCTTGGCTTTTTACTCAACCAGGAAGCAGCGATTGCTGAATACGAGGCAAGCCATCCGCAACCGGTGAAGACAACCGCTGCTGACTAACGCGAAGACGGATCTCGCGCTGAATAATCGCCATCCGGCACAAGACAAGGGCGGGGGATGCCCCGCCCCGTTTTATTCCCGCTTGCGCGCATGACCCCCAGACTCGGCGCGTGGCCTGCTCTGTCCGCCTGCCGTCCAATCCTCAGACTGTAGCAACTCTCCCGTGATTGCACAGGCGAGGATGGATGAACGAACGCGCCGCGATCTATCCGTTATGCTGTTGGCCTGAAATCGCTCACAAATTTGCCCTGTTTGTCAGCGAATGCGCAACCAACTGGCTGCGTATGCGTTATTATTACTAGGAGCAGCAATGCAGGCTGCGCTTGTATTCGACAGTGATCGTCATCATGCTTCGACTTAGCCGCTGGATCTTCATTCTTTTCCTCATCTTTGCCGCAACCCCCTTATCGGCACAACCGGCGGGTGGGTGGAGCGTGGCAGAGTTTCTGAACAGACAACCAGGCCCATTGAAAGACCTGATTATCGCCGGGCGCAGCGCAGCCGACATTATTGAAGAGCAGAGTAGTTACTTCGGTGTTAGCCCCTTTCTGAGCCTGGCCTTGCTCGAAGCAACGGCAGGCTTGCTAAGCAATCCCTCGCCACCATCGGAAGCGATCTCGCATCCTTTTGGCCTCCACGGCCCGGCTGGTTTCGACGAGCAGATAGCCTGGGTTAATCGTGAATTGCGCGCCGGATTGGGTCCGTATCAACAACCACCGGTGATCCGGTTGAGCGACGGGTTGAGCCTTACGCTCTCCCTCGCTGAGCCAGCGGAATGGATTGCGATGAAGCGTTTCCTGGCTCAGGGGCGCGACTCGGCGACCTGGTTAGCCGCAGTAAAAGCCACCCATACCGCCCTGAAAACCTACTTCGATGGTGAGCTTGCGCCACCTGCCGCTGCGCCCGCCGGCAACGTTGGCTGGTTGCGAGCACCCTGGCCGCCAGGGACACGTGTCATTCACCTCGCCTATTTTGATCACATGTACCCGATGGTTGATCTCGGCGGCGATGGAAACGGCGAGATGGTCGATTATCTCGGTCGTCGCAATGTTCAATACAACAGTCACGATGGGCACGATTATGTCTTTCCAGAAGCGCCATTCGCTACACCGATTCTGGCGGCAGCGGCTGGAACCGCATATGCCTTTAACGAAGCGCGCGGCCTGGGGGTGGTGATCGTTCATCCGAACGGGTACGAGACGGTATACTGGCATCTGAGCGCACTCGATCCGATCTTCAGCAACGGTAACGGTATCCCGGTTGTCACGGGGCAGCGGATTGGGGTGAGTGGCGCGAGTGGCGTAAGTGGTACGCCACACCTGCACTTTGAGGTGCGCCGCTGGGAAGGCGGCATTCGCAAGCAGGTTGATCCGTATGGCTGGCACGGCCCCGGCCCCGATCCATGCCCGAACTACGCCGGTTGCGCTGCCAGTGAGTGGCTGTGGCATCCTGATCTGATCGGAACGTATGACTTTACCCCACCCGATTACCCGGCACAACCGGTTGATACAACTCCACCAATCGGAACACTGTGGGTCTCACCTCCAGATGATCTGTTGCTGGCAGTCACGTTCGATGGTCATCCGGCGCAGACGGTTGGACAAGGGCTACCTCAGGTGAGCGGAACGTTGCGCTTCGCGCCAGGACGTTTTGGTCAGGCACTGATCAGCGACGACGCCGAGATTGCGTTCCCAACCACCGGTAATTTCAATCCCGACCAGGGCACTATTAGTCTGTGGGTGGAAGTTCCGACAAGCTGGTCGGCCAACAGTCTCAACCGCCATTATCTCTGGGCAACCAGCGCCGAACCGACAGGGGCGCCGGTCTATACCGGCACATTGGCGCTGCGTCGCGACCGGCTCGGTCCAAACAACAGCGCCCAATGGACATTCTGGACAGTCGGTGATGTGACGAGCGGCGAAGATCTGCTGAGTGTGCCGGATACGTTGCCCGCAGGATGGCACCATTTTGCGGTAATCTGGGACGCAACTAGCGGCACGAAAGTGTTGTACATCGACGGCGAGCGCGTGGCCGAGCGCAACAATGCGGTCTTGCCTGTTATGACCGGCGGCCTCATACATCTTGGTCGATTTAGCAGCGGCGGCGCCGCAGCAGGAGTCAAGCTTGATGAGCTGGCCGCGTTTGATCGCCCGCTCACAGAAGAAGAAATTGCCGTTCTGGCGAGCGCGCCACCATTGACCCTGGAACAGCGCCAGCTCAACGGGCAAGGTATTCGTATTGATACCAACGCCATCGATGACAATGGCAGCATTGCCGCTGTCATTCTCGGTATTAACGGTGAGCTGAGCGATCCATTGCCTTATTACGATAGTTATCGCTGGAGTCTGCCACCGATTGAGGGTAGCCACGTGGTCGAGGTGCATTACCTGGATCGGGCCGGCAACACGACCATCGTCACTCAAACTGTGCAACTCAATTTGCCGCCACAGGTCGAAGTACACACAGCCCAGATCGAAGACGATTTGATCAGCATTCAGATCACAGCCTTCGATCAGCATCAGCCATTAGAGATGCAATTTAGCGCAACGCCAGATTTTGCCGATGCGACCTGGATACCATTCCTGCCGGAAGTGCGTTGGCGGTGGGGGGAAACGGAAACACGCCGGCTGTTTGTCCGCTTGCGCGACGCGACCGGCCTCGTTACCGAACCGATTGCCATTAATGCGCCGACCCATGCGGTATTCGTGCCGTTCCTGGCTCGTTGAGCATTATGGGGCGCGGTAGCTTCCTGCAATAAGGCGCAACATTCCTCTGTTTACGCTGCACACCGCATGGCTTGATCGCGCTCTGCCTGACCGGATTGAAGTTCGGATAGTGAGCAGTTGAGCCAATCAACGGTCATCACCGCTTGTTGCGGGTAACCAGAACCGAGCCGATACCGGCATCATCGCCGAACAAGCCATTCGATATTTTCCGGGAGACTGTTAACTTTGGCGAATGATCGAGGTTACCCCTCATAACCGTTCGCTGTGATCATACACCGGCTTAATCTCGCCATCATCTTTGCTTAACAACCATCATCTATATTAGTAGATGCAAGTGTCCGCTTTGAGGAGGAATAGCACTATGCATCTTCGGGTATTGACCATGATCGTCGCCATCGCACTCTTAGTCAGTGCGATCAGTCCCGTATCTGCGCTGGCCACGTCCGCTGCGCCGGTTTTTACGCTGCGCGCCACGTACACAACCGGACTGGGTAGCCTTTCTGGAGAAACCGTTGCCTTTGGCCGCAATCGGATGTACGTTACCAACAGTGTTGGAAATTCGCTCGATATTGTTGATCTCAGTAACATCGATGCTCCGAGTCGCATTACCCGGATCGACCTTTCACCATATGGCGCCGGGCCGAACAGTGTGGCCGCGCGCGGCAATCTGGTCGCGGTTGCGGTTGAAGCCGATCCGAAGACTGATCCAGGCAGCGTAGTCTTTTTCAATCCGGATGGCAGGTATCTCAACCACGTTCGAGTCGGTGCGCTGCCTGACATGCTCACCTTTTCCCCCAATGGTCGCCTGTTGCTGGTCGCCAACGAGGGCGAACCGAACGATACCTATACTATCGACCCGTATGGCACGATCAGCATTATTCCGGTCAGTGGCAACATTCGCCGTCTGCGTGACCACGATGTCATCCACATCGGTTTTAGTGAATTTGAAGTTGGCGGTGCGTACCGTGATCAATTCGATCCGGCAACTCGCATCTTTGGGCCAACCGCCAACGATCCCGATGCAGTGCAGAAGAATCTCGAGCCGGAATACATCACAGTGACTGCGGATAATCAGTTTGCATATGTAACGCTGCAAGAGAACAATGCGATCGCGAAGATCGATCTGCGCTTCTTCTGCGTTGAATGGGTGCGGTCGCTGGGTTTGAAGGATCACAGCATCGCCGGTCACGGATTAGATGCCAGCGATCGCGATAGCGCTATCAACATCACTACCTGGCCGGTCTTTGGTATGTATCAACCGGATGCAATTGCCACGTACAAAGTGCGTGGACAGACCTATCTGGTCACGGCCAACGAGGGTGATGCGCGCGAGTACAGTGGCTTTAATGAAGAGATTCGCGTGGGATCGAGTCGGTATCAGCTCGACCCGACGGTATTTCCGAATGCAACATCATTGAAAGTGAATGCAGCGCTGGGTCGTCTTACCGTGAGCAACGCGAGTGGCGATATTGACGGCGATGGTGACTTTGATCAGATTCACGTCTTTGGTGGCCGTTCGTTCTCGATCTGGGATGCTGAAGGGCGCCTGGTTTTCGACAGCGGCGATCAGATCGAGCAGATTGTGGCAACGACCTATCCGACGTTCTTTAACAGCAATAACGATGAGAACAATTTCGATAGTCGAAGCGATAACAAGGGGCCTGAACCGGAAGGGCTGGCGATCGGCAGAATCGGTCAGCGCGCGTATGCGTTTGTTGGGCTTGAACGCCAAGGCGGCGTGATGATTTTTGACATCAGCACGCCCAATGCGCCGGTTTTTGTGCAATACATCAATAATCGTGACTTTGGTGGCGCGAGCGTTGGTCCAGATAGCGGGCCAGAGATTGTGACGTTCGTTCCGGCCAATCGTAGCCCAAGCGGAAGGGCGCTGGTGCTGGTGGCTAACGAGGTTAGTGGTACGGTTAGTGTGTATGAAGCTGATCGGTGATAGGCGATAGGCGATAGCCGATAGGCGATAGTTGATAGGCGATAGCCGATAGGCGATAGCTGATAGGCGATAGCCGATAGGCGATAGCTGATAGGCGATAGCCGATAGGCGATAGCTGATAGGCGATAGCCGATAGGCGATAGCTGATAGGCGAT
>OGCI01000479.1_pt1 | contig 46204 bp, 45 predicted proteins | sample 1570021 | NCBI WGS metagenome assembly OGCI01 (sample SAMN06264664, study PRJEB24512) | hot springs metagenome | isolation source: Hot spring water | place: South Africa: Tshipise | collected 2015-06-21
ATGAGTTAGTGTTTGAGAATAATAGAACGCAGATGACACAGATTTAACAGATTCTCGCAGATTAAATCAGCGGAAATCAGTACAATCAGCGTTATCAGCGTGCCATTGAGTTAATTAAATAATAATTGATGATCTCTTTGTTTGCCTGCTTGCCAATAGTTTTCCGGAATAACTTTCCAATTACCAATAAGTTTTGGTTCAATTACTTTTTTCTTTTTAATGTATTCAATAACATAATATCTGAAATCTGTATCTGTTGAATTCAAAATTCTGTTTTTCAATTCTTCTTTTGGTATTCCTGCTCCTTTAGTTAAATGACCTCCGCCACCACTTCCTCTATAAGAGTTAATTGCAACTTTATATTTTTTCTCTGGATCGAATTTTCTACCATCACTTAATTTTTCAATTTTTATTCTTTCGCCAATTGGTTTTGTTACATCCACAGTATATTCAATTCCAGTAGCAACGTCGTAATTATAGAATCTTTCAAAAAGTTCTGGAGAATTTGTACGATTTGAAAAGACCAATTCACCTTTATCATTTTTCTTAAATCTTAGCAAATGATCATTTTCATCTTTCATTTGATTAAACCAGTTACCGTAAGAGTATTCAAGATAATCTTTGATTTCTTTACCAGTTAATTCCATTGTGTAAAGATAGTTTTCATATCTAAGTAAACTAAATAAATCACGAACAAACAAATCGCCAACTCCTACCTCATCGTTGAAAGAAAATGGGGGAGTGAATGAAATATCTGCTCCTGTTAATTCAAGTTGTAGAGAGTTTATAAAATCAGTCGCCACAGCAGGACCAAATAATCCATCAGAAGATTTAATTATAGTTTTATTCTCTCCGATTTTTTGAGAAGAATAATTTTTTATTTCTTCAAACAAATCTTTATAGCGAGATAAAAATTCCTGATCAGGAGTGTAATTTCTTACATCAATAATTTCACCTTGCTTCTCTTTGACTTCATAAAAACCGCAGTGTTTATCAAATTTCAAAGTTACATTTGCAACTGCCAGAGTTCTTGCACCTGCCTGAGTTCCTAAAATCAGAACTTCGCCGTCATCTTTATTCTTAATCTTATAATTATGTCCCTGATGATCGTGACCAACAAAAACAATATCAAAACCTGGAACAAGTTTCGCAACCAATTCGGAAGCATTTTCATTTTTAAATGCTTCAAAATTTTGTCCTCCGTAATTAGCATCCACACCGGAATGAAATAAGCCAATCAATAAATCAGGTTGTTCATAAGCACGGATTTTTTTAACCCACTTTTGGGCGGTTTCAATCATATCATCAAAACGAATTCCTTTCCAGAGTTTTTCGGGAAGCCAATTGGGGACATAGGGAGTAATCATCCCAAAGACAGCTATTTTGATTCCGCCTCGTTCAATTGTTGTATAAGGTTTGAAGAAAGGTTTTTCAGTTGATTCATCAATTGCATTGGCAGCAAGCCAATCAAAGTTAATATCGTTTTTAAATCTATTGTAAACTTCTTTTCCCGGATCGATATCATGATTACCAACTGTTCCAGCATCGTATTTCATATAATTCATTATATCAGCTAATAGATGCTTTCCGTTTTTCTTCTCGAAGTTAATGTAATAGATAGCTGGATTTCCCTGAAGTATATCGCCGTTGTCTAAAAGAAAAACAACTTGATTTGTATCTGCTCTTTGTTCTTTAAGATAAGTCATTACTTGAGCAAGTGATGTTCGGGCAGGTTTATCTTGAAGAAAGTCGTGTGGGAAAATCGCACCGTGAACATCGCTTGTTTCAACAATTTTTACTTTAACTGTTTGTGCAAAAATCAGATTAGTTATAAGTAAAAAAGCAATGAATAATTTTGATAAAAACTTTTGCATAATTCTCCTTTGATAAAAATTATTATTCAAGTAAAAAACCTTCTGCGAAATTTGGATTTATTTCAGATAAAAATCTTGATGGTTTTGATAATGTTTTTCCTGCTTCTCTATCGAATAAATTCATTGGATACAAGACGAACAAATTATTTTTAGCTCTGGTAACTGCAACATACATAAGTCTTCTTTCTTCCTCAATCTGCTCAATGTTTTCAGCATTTCTGCTTGAAGGGAAATAACCTTCAACTGCGTGAATGATAAAAACCGAATGCCATTCCAAACCTTTTGCTGAATGAATTGTGGATAAAGTTACGAACTCATTTTCATTATTCTCTGGCTCTATTCCAACAACTGAATCAATAATCGGCTCAATAGATAAATCAGATAGCAGTACATCAAGCTCAGAATAATTCTCAACAATATTTTGGAAAATATCTAAATCTTTTTTCCGCTTATTCCAATCATCATAATTAGCTTTGAACAAATCACTGTAGTAATACAAAACCTTTTGTAAAATTTCAGAAGGTCGGTATTTAGGTTTGGATATCTCATAAATCAAATAAAACAAAGGGGCAACTTTTTCATACTTTGATTTAATCTCTTCTTGAGGTTCTTTTTTAGAATTTAATTTTCCAGCTGCAATATCATCAAGAATTTTCTGAGCAGTCTTGGGACCAATGCCTTCGTGCAGAAGCAGAATTCTGTACCATGAAATAACATCTTTCGGATTTTCAACTATTCTTAAGAAAGCTACAACATCTTTGATATGAGCCGATTCAATAAACTTCATACCTCCGAATTTTTGAAAGGGAATATCTGCTTTTGAAAGTTCAAGTTCTAAATCAAATGAATGAAATGATGATCGAAAAAGTACAGCAATATCGTTTAATTTAACCCCTTCTTCTCTGAGTTCAAGTATCTTTTCAACTATAAATTTAGATTGAAGATTTTCAGTTACTGTGGCAATAATCTGTGGTAAATTTCCTGTTCCTCTTCTCGAAAAAAGATTTTTTTCATATTTATCCAATGCTGCTCTGTTAATGCAATTAGCAAAATCAAGAATGGATTGATAGCTTCTGTAATTTTCTTCAAGTTTAATGATTCTAACGTTATCAAAAAGTTTTGGGAATTCAATTATGTTATAAAAATCAGCACCACGAAAAGAATAAATTGATTGAGAATCATCTCCGACGACCATAACATTTTTATGATATGAAGCCAAGCCCTTTACAATCTCTGCTTGAATGTGATTTGTATCCTGATATTCATCAACCATAAGAAATTTTATTGAGCTTGTAAGAGATTTTGAGGCATTATTTTCATTAAACAGAAAATCTCTTAGATAGATGAGTAAATCATCGTAATCAAGCAGATTGTTTCTTCTTTTGTATTGAACGAAAATTTTTTGAATCTCAAGAATCTCATCTATCAAGCCAAAGAAATGGGGATAATCTTCTTCAATTATTTCGGTGATACTTCTTCGTGTGTTTACACTTAAACTAAAAACTTTTGCTAATGTTTGTTTATTTGGAAAGCGTTTTTCGTTAGTTACATATTTGTTTTGAGAGCGAATAAGATTTATTACATCTTCGCTGTCACCTTGATCAAGGATAGTAAAATTTGGTTCAAGCCCAACTGATTTGTGATATTTCCTTAAAACAAGGTTTGCAAATGAATGAAAAGTTCCACCTCTGATTTTTGAACATCTATCATCCAGAAGTAGAGAAGCTCTTTTAAGCATTTCATTTGCAGCTTTTCTTGTGAAAGTGAGAAGCAAAATTGAATTGGGATCATATCCAATTTCTATAAGTCTGGCAACTCGATAGACTAAAGTTCTCGTTTTACCTGTACCAGCACCTGCAATCAGTAGATAAGCTCCGTCAACAGAACTTACTGCTTCGTATTGAGAATTGTTTAATACTTCTTTGTAATTGATTTTAAAGCGGGACTCATCAATGGATTTTGATGTTCCCGCTAAAGAAATTTTTTTTAACTGAATTTTGTTCTCAATCATTTACGAAGAGCAAGTGGTTTATTTAGAATTTCAGAGACAATGATGTAATCTTTAATCATCTGAGGGTTTTTTATCTTTTTTATGATTGGATGACTAACTAATGATTTAGCTCTCTGTTTTTTGAGAAGTTCCTCGAACATCATTGCAGCTGTTTCAGTTCTTGCATCAACGGTTATCTCTCTTCGCTGAAATCTTTTCTGAGTATCAAGAGCAGCTTTCTTCTCTAGTTCAAACTTATCGTAATTAATACTATCAGCTTCAAGTGAACGATCTCTGATTTTGGGCTCAGGTTTAATTTCACTTTCTGTTCGTTGTTTTGGTTTCCCCAATTCCTGATTAAAAATATTTTCAATTTCACTTAAAATATCATAACCAGAAGATTCAACCTCTACTGATTCAGATTCAAATTCTGAGAAACCGTCAGAAGGTTGTTTCTTCACAGAGCCCTGTTGACTCGGCGGTGCTTTTGGTTGTTCTTTTTTCTTAAAAAGAGAACTAAGAAAAGAGATTATGATGATCAGATAAATGAGTACTTCAAAAAAATTATCCATTTAAATTATCCATTCGGATTTGTTTTCTTTTCTTCAGGTTGAGCGATAGAAGATCTCATTTCGGTATCTGCTTGAATGTTTTTCAGTTGATAATAATCCATAACTCCAAGTCTTCCGCTTCTGAAAGCTTCTGCAATTGCTTTTGGAACTTCAGCTTCAGCTTCAACGACTTTAGCTTTTTGTCTTGCAACTTCAGCAATCATTTCCTGCTCACTTGCAACAGCAGCAGCTCTTCTTTCTTCTGCTTTGGCTCTTGCTACTTTCAAATCAGCTTCTGCTTGATCGGCTTGCAAGATAGCACCGATATTTTGACCAATATCAACATCAGCAATGTCAATGGACAGAATTTCGAATGCAGTTCCGGAATCCAATCCTTTTGCAAGTACGCTTTTCGAAATTCGATCCGGATTTTCTAAAACCTCTTTGTGTGAATCGCTTGAACCGATTGTGGAAACAATTCCTTCACCTACTCTTGCAAGAATAGTTGCTTCACCAGCGCCACCGACTAATCTATCAATATTTGCACGAACCGTTACTCTTGCAATTGCTTTTAATTGAATTCCATCTTTGGCAACGGCAGAAACCATTGGAGTTTCAATTACTTTTGGAACGACAGACATTTTAACTGCTTCTAAAACATCTCTACCGGCAAGGTCAATTGCTGTTGCTCTTTCAAAAGTCAATCCGATGTTTGCTTTATCAGCTGATACAAGTGCATTGATAACTTTAGTTACATTTCCACCTGCTAAATAGTGTGCTTCAAGTTTTGCCTGATCAACAGTTAAACCTGCTTTTGTAGCAGTTATCATATTCCTTACTATTAAGACTGGAGGAACCTTTCTTAATCTCATCCCAACCAAATCTCTGAATATTTTTAGTTTCACTCCAGAGAAATAAGCTGTTATAAAGAGACCTACTGGAATGAAATAAAAGAACAGTAAAAGAATGAAAAATATCGCGACAATTAAAAAAATTGATAATCCTGTTAAAGCTTCCATTTTTTTCTCCGATTATTATGATGAGTTTATATCTGAAAAATAAAAATTATTCTTGAAAATAATACAATATTTCGGAGGAATTACTAACTTTTAATGTGTTTTTGTTACAGCTTTGGTGGAAGAAAGTAAATTAAATAAGAATAGACTTTTTTTTGACTATCAATAACTTTAAATTATTGGTGTAATTAAATCTAAGTTAAGAATTTAAATGCTGATAAAAACTGCAAATTGAAACAAAAAATCAATTTTTTTTGTTTAATAAAATAAAAATAGGATAAAAAATGGATGGAAATTTTTCAGAAAGATTGCAAGATGTAATTCGTTTAAGCAGGGAAGAGGCACTCAGACTTGGTCACGACTATATAGGAACAGAACATTTACTATTGGGAACAATCAGAGAAGGGCAGGGAATTGCTGTAAAAATTTTAAGAAATTTGGATGTTGATTTAATCAAACTGAAAAAAGCAATAGAAGATACAGTACGAACATCCGGCGGAACTCTAACAATTGGAAATATCCCATTAACAAAACAAGCTGAAAAAGTATTAAAGATTACGCAAATCGAATCAAAAATTTATAAGGCGGATGTTATTGGAACAGAACATCTTTTACTCTCACTTCTCAGAGATGAAGATAATATAGCCACACAGATTTTGCACCAATTTAATGTTACTTATGATGCTGCAAGAGCAGAATTAAATGAAATACTAAGTCAGCGCTCTTCAAAAGATTATGCTCAAAAACAAGCTAAGTCTGATTTGAAGGTTGAGAAAACAAAGACACCTGTACTCGATAATTTTGGAAGAGACTTAACAAAACTTGCATTAGAAGATAAGCTTGATCCAGTTGTTGGTAGAGAAAAAGAAATCGAACGAGTAGCTCAAATTCTTAGCAGAAGAAAAAAGAATAATCCTGTATTGATTGGAGAACCTGGTGTTGGTAAAACAGCAATTGCAGAGGGTTTGGCATTGAGAATTGTTCAGAAAAAAGTGCCGAGAATTTTACAAGACAAAAGAGTTGTAACACTTGATCTCGCTGGTTTGGTGGCAGGTACTAAATATCGTGGTCAGTTTGAAGAAAGAATGAAAGCATTGATGAATGAATTAGAAAAAGCAGATGATGTAATTTTGTTTATTGATGAATTACATACTATTGTCGGAGCTGGTGGAGCATCAGGCTCATTGGATGCTTCAAATATGTTTAAGCCAGCATTAGCTCGTGGCGATATACAGTGCATTGGTGCAACAACTTTGGATGAATACAGAAAATTTATTGAAACTGATGGTGCCTTAGATAGAAGATTCCAAAAAGTAATGGTCGAGCCACCATCTTATGAAGAAACTCTTCAAATTCTTGAAAATATTAAATTCAGATATGAAGAACATCATAAAGTAAGATATACTAAAGAAGCTATTGAAGCTGCAGTCAAATTAAGTAACAGATATATCACTGACCGGCATCTGCCAGATAAAGCAATTGACGTAATTGATGAAGCTGGCTCAAGAGTTCATATGGGAAATTTTGAAGTGCCTAAAGATATTCTTGAATTAGAAGAAAGTATTGAAGAAGTAAGAAAAGAAAAATCAAAAGTAGTAAAAATGCAGGATTATGAAGAAGCTGCAAGATTACGAGATAGAGAAAGAAATTTACAGTCACAACTTGAATTAGTTAAGAAAGAATGGGAAGAGACTACTAAAGATTTGGTTCACGATGTAACCGAAGAAGATATCGCCACAGTAGTCGCAATGATGACAGGAATTCCAGTTAACAGAATTGCACAAACAGAATCAGAAAAATTATTGAAAATGGAAGATGCACTTAAACAGAGCATCGTCGGACAGGATGAAGCAGTCAGTAAACTTGCAAAAGCTATCAGAAGAACTAGAGCAGGATTAAAAAATCCCAATAGACCTATTGGAAGTTTTATTTTCCTTGGACCAACGGGAGTCGGAAAAACAGAATTGTGTAAAGTTCTTGCTAAGTATTTATTTGATTCAGAAGATGCTTTGATAAGAATTGATATGAGTGAGTATATGGAAAAATTCTCGCTTTCAAGATTAGTGGGCGCACCTCCGGGATATGTCGGTTACGAAGAAGGCGGCCAGCTGACTGAAAAAGTACGAAGACGTCCTTATTCAGTTGTTCTTTTTGATGAAATTGAAAAAGCTCATCCGGATATTTTTAGTATTCTGCTTCAGGTTTTAGATGATGGAATGTTGACCGACAGTTTCGGAAGAAAAGTTGACTTTAAGAACACGATTATAATTATGACGTCCAATGTTGGAACTAAAGACTTAAAAAACGTTGGTTCATTTGGGTTTAGTACTAAAGAAGAATCTGATAAATATACTCATATGAAAGACACTGTTGAAGAAGCTATGAAAAAACTTTTCAATCCAGAATTTCTCAACAGAATTGATGATACAATCGTATTCAAAAGCTTGAATAAAGAAGATATACTACAGATTATTGATATTGAACTAAAAGACTTAGTGCAAAATATTAAAGATCAAAGAATGGTGGTTCTTCTTGATGAATCAGCTAAAAATTTTCTTGTCGAAAAAGGATTTGATGAAAAATTCGGTGCTAGACCTTTAAGACGAGCAATTCAAAAATATGTCGAAGATCCGTTAGCAGAAGAAATTCTTCGTGGTTCGTTCAAGGAAGGTGCTACGATAGTTGCAAAACATTTTGAGAACGCTGATGAATTAGTATTCATTAATGAAACACCAGAAAAGCCAATTCAAACCGAATCAAAAGAAAGTTAAATCATAAATCCTCTTCTAAAGGCTGTCTCATTAACTTTTTTTGAGACAGCCTTTTTTTTTAGTTAAATTTGCAACATACATTAACAACTATAATTATCAATATGAGTGTATTAAAAGAAAATGAAATTTATTCAAAACTAAAAACAATGGACAATTGGTTTTATTCAGAAAATCAAATTCAAAAAGAATTTTTTTTCAAGGATTTCATTGATGCTTTGTCGTTCGTAAATAAAGTTGGACTTGAATCCGAAAAAATGGATCACCATCCGGATATTTTACTTCACTCGTGGAATAAAGTCAGAATATCAATTTCAACTCACTCAGAAGGTGGTGTTACAGAAAAGGATTTTGAACTTGCACAAAGAATAGAAGACAGATTAAAATAATATTCTACCAATTTTTTCTTACAAACTGTTTGGGCATAAGAATGACAGAAAAAGATGTACTCGATATATTTTTAAAGACTGATGCATTATTAGAAGGGCACTTCTTGCTGACATCCGGAAGACACAGCAATCAATATTTTCAGTGTGCAAAAATTCTTCAATATCCTGAATACACTTCTGTGGTATGTTCGATTTTATCAGATTACTATAAATCTTTTGAAATTGATACTGTCATCGCTCCAGCTATGGGAGGTATTATCGTTGGATATGAAGTTGCAAGACAACTTGGCAAAAAATCTATTTTTTCTGAAAGGGAAAATAATATTATGACTTTAAGAAGAGGTTTTACTCTTTCAGAAAATGAGAAAGTTTTAGTATGCGAAGATGTTGTTACAACCGGCGGCTCTGTATTTGAAGTTATAGAGATTGTTAAAAATTCTCGAGCAGAGGTTATCGGCGTCGCTTCAATAGTTGATAGAAGTAACGGGAAAGTTGATTTTGGTTATCCATTTAAAAGTTCATTAAAATTGGATGCTGTGTCATATATTGAAAATGAATGTCCTCTTTGCAAAGAGAATAAATTACCTTTAGTCAAACCGGGTTCAAGAAAGGTTAACTAATGAATTTTGTTTTAGATACTCTTCGAAATTTTCTTCAGGATGAATTACTATACAGAATTGTTTTGATTGTAATTACAATTCTTTTGTCTTTTTTCGTTTCAAAATTTCTTGGTTTCATAATTAAAAAGATAATCAAACCTTTTGTTCAAAGAACTAGAACAGAAATTGATGACTTATTGGTAAACATTTCGGGAACTGCAATTTATAGACTTGCTTTTCTTGGTGGTATTTATTTAGCTCTGATTCTATTTGAAAAAGGTATTAAAAGCGATTCTAAATTTTTAGATAAACCGTTGATCAAGTATTATCCTTTTTTCGAAAATTTAATATTCATTGTCGAAATAATTCTATTTATTGTTTTCATCATCATTTTGCTGAATATTTCATTCAAAGTAATCAACATAATTTTTGATTGGTACGCTCAAAAGATAAACGCTCAAGATGACAGAAACTTAAGTGGCAGTTTATTTCCTCTCATAAAAAAAGTTTCTAAGATATTATTATTTATTCTTGCATTTGCGGTGGTTCTTGCAAAATTAAAAATAGATATTAGTGCTTTTGTTGTTTCCTTAGGTGTTGGTTCACTTGCTATCGCTTTGGCTGCTCAGGAATCAATTTCAAATATGATTAGTGGTTTTATAATTATGATTGATCGCCCTTTCAGAATAGGAGACAGAATTCGTTATGCTGATAATCAGGTGGGTGATGTTGTTGAAATTGGAATTCGTAGTACAAAAATTCAGGATTTTGATAATAATATTGTTGTTATTCCTAATAACGAAATTGTTAAGTCAAGATTAGTAAACATTACTTATCCTACTACTTTGACAAGGGTAGTTGTAGATGTTGGAGTTGCTTACGGCTCTGACTTGAAGAAAGTAAAAGAGACTTTATTAAAAGCAACTGAGGACGATCCCGCATTGTCTAAGGAAAAATCACCAGAAGTATATTTTATGAACTTTGGTGCTTATTCATTGGATTTCAGATTGGTTGCATTCACAGATCATTATTCGAATGCTTGGGAAATGCAGTGCAGACTTCGCGAAAAAATATATGAATTATTAAACTCAGAGAAGATTGAGATTCCATTCCCTCAAACTGTAATTCATAAAGCAAAAGATTAAAGAAACAATAATGAATAAAATATTTATTACAATAATTTTTATAATCACTACTTCTCTAAATAATCTCTCATTTCTTTACTGTCAAATAGACTTCGAAGATTATTTCAGAGATGGAGCTCTGAGGATTGATTATTATCACGGAGGCACTAACAATTCTGAGTTTATTATTCTTGATGAGATTATCGAAGAAAAATACTGGGCTGGAAATAAAAAGAATCTTATAAGCCCTTTTGATTATGGAAAATATCAAATACTTGTTAAAGATTATCAGAATGGTATTATTCTTTATTCATACAATTATTCTACTCTTTTCAGTGAATGGCAAACAACAGAAGAGGCAAAAAATATTTCCAAAATTTTTCATGAATCAGTTTTAATTCCTTATCCAAAAAACAAAGTAGTTGTTGAATTTTATTCAAGAGATTCCTCTAATAATTTTAATAATGTTTTTATACTCAACATTGATCCAAATGATAAATACATCGTAAGAGAAAAAAAATCTAAGTTTAATTCTATTGCTGTTTTCGAGAGCGGTAGTTATAGCGACAAAGTAGATATCGTTATCATTCCGGAAGGATATACTCATAAAGATAGTACGAAGCTCACTAATGATGTTAAAAGATTTAAACAATATTTATTTAATACTTCACCATTCAAAGAGCATCAGGATAAATTTAATATTCGATTAGTTTTTGCTTTCTCTGATGAAAGTGGCACAGACATTCCTCCTGAGAATATATGGAGAAATACAATTCTTAACTCCAGATTTTATACATTTTATTTGGATAGATACTTGATGACTTCGGATAATAAAACTTTGAGAAATGTTGCTTCGAATGTTCCTTACGATCAGATTTATATAATTGTAAATACCGATGAATACGGAGGAGGAGCAATTTATAATTATTATGCAGTTTGTGTGAGTGATAATAAATTTTCAGAATATGTCTTCACTCACGAATTTGGACACAGCTTCGCGTTTCTTGCTGATGAGTATTACAACTCAGAAGTAGCTTACGAAAATTTTTATCGTTATGATGTTGAACCTTTGGAACCCAATATAACAACTCTCATTGATTTTGAATCTAAATGGAAAAATTTGATCGAAAGTGATATTCCAATTCCCACTCCCAACTCAAGAGAATTTATAAATAAAGTTGGAGTTTTTGAAGGAGGAGGTTATTCAGCCAAAGGTATATTCAGACCGGAATATGATTGTACGATGAAGTCCATTTCTGTAAATAACTTTTGTGAAGTTTGTAAATTATCTATAATTAAAATGATAAATTATTATTGTGAGTAAAGGTTAGATGGATCAAAAAAAATTACATAGAACAATTGAAAACATTGCCTCGAAAAAATTTTCTGATGAACAGGAAATGCTAATCAGTGTTTTAGACCAAATTGTTTATGATAAAACTTTTCACATTACAGGCGGAAGAATCTGGAAATTAGAACCATCAATTCAGTCTTATAAATTATTATATCAAACTGGCTTGATGGAGAAAATTGATCCTAAATTCAAAATAAGATTAAAAAATTATCCGGAATTTGACAGAATAGAAAAGGAAAGGACAATTTTAGCAGATGAAACATTAACTGAGTTAAAGAGAAAAGGTATATTTAAGTATTCAGCCACTGGTGTCGGTAGTAAGATTAAACTCAATAATAAAATTTATTATGAATACATCTTTGCTCTGAACAGCGATTCTCTTGATGAAGAGTTCCGTTTGAATATGAGTATAATTGCAACGGCGCTCACTTCACAAATTAAACAAAGAAGAATTCTTGCAAGTGCTTCAAACTTAAAAGCTGATATAGATAAAGCAAGACAACTTCAGAGAAGCATTCTCCCTGAACATGAATATCATTTTAATTCATACGAGATATTTGGACTCACTCATCCTGCAGAAATAGTTGGTGGTGATTTTTTTGATTACTTAGAAATTGGTGAAGATAAAGACAGACTTGCAATTGCAGTTGGTGATGCAGCCAGCAAAGGGGTAGCCGCAGCTGCTGAGGCAATGTATATCTCAGGAGCACTTCGTATGGCAAGTAATTTTGAAATAAAAATTACTCCATTGATGAAGAAGATGAATCAATTGGTTAATAAAATTTTTGAAGATGATAAGTTTTCTTCTCTCTTTTATGGCGAAATTTCTATTGATAAGAAAGGATTGTTTCTTTACACTAATGCAGGTCATAATCCTCCAATATTTTATAACAGCAGAAAAAACAAAATTGAATATCTGATGGTAACTGGTCCTGTACTTGGTCCAGTTCCGCACGCTAAATATGATATCGAAAGCATAAATATTTATCCAAATGATATTTTGTTGATTTTTACTGACGGAATAATTGAGTCAACTAATTCACAAGGGGAAGCTTATCCAGAAATAAGGTTAGTTCAATTACTGAAACAAAATAAAGAGAAATCACCAAAAGAAATTGCGATGATTATTCTGGATGATATTCTAAAGTTTAACAAAAACGGAACTTATTCCGATGACAAAACAATGGTAATTATTAAACGAACAAAATTTTGAGTACTAAAATGATTCAATCAATTAATCCTTCAAATAATTCTTTAATTGCTTCTTATCAGGAATATGATGAGAAAAGAATTCAATCAATAATCGAAAATGCTATTGCTCAGTTTACAAATTGGTCAGGTGTTTCATTTAGTAAGAGAGCAGAGCTGTTGAAGAAAGTAGCTGCAATCCTGAGGGAAGATAGAAAAATGTTAGCTGAACTGATGACTTTAGAAATGGGTAAGCCGATTATTCAATCTTATGCAGAAGTTGATAAATGTGCATGGGTTTGTGATTATTATGCTGAAAATGGAGAAAAGTTTTTAATGGATGAAATCGTTCAAACTGATTTTTCGAAAAGTTATATTTCATTCCAACCATTAGGAGTTATTCTTGCAATAATGCCTTGGAATTTTCCACTATGGCAAGTATTCAGATTTGCTGCTCCAACTTTAATGGCTGGAAATACAGCAATCTTAAAACATGCTTCAAATGTGAGTGGATGTGCTTTGGAGATTGAAAAAATTTTTTTGAGAGCTGGTTTTCCCGAATTTACATTTAGTACTGTTCTTTTAAGTTCATCAAGAATTGAAGAAATTATTTCACATCCATCAGTTCAGGCAGTTTCATTAACTGGTAGTGTTCCGGCTGGCTCATCTGTAGCTTCATTATCTGGTAGATATTTGAAAAAAACTTTGTTAGAACTTGGCGGAAGTGATCCATATGTCGTTTTAAGAGATGCCGATTTGAAATTAGCAGTTGAGACCTGTGTAACTTCAAGATTGATAAATGCAGGACAAAGCTGTATCGCAGCAAAAAGATTCATCGTTGAAGCACCTATCTATGATGAATTTGTTGAATTGTACACCAATCTAATGGCTTCCAAGAAAATGGGCGATCCGTTTGATGAAACAAATGATATTGGACCTCAGGCAAGTTCAAAATTAAGAGATGAACTTCATCAACAAGTTGTTGAGAGTGTTTCCAAAGGAGCAGTTCTGAAAACTGGTGGATTCATTCCTGATTATAAAGGAGCATATTATCCTCCAACAGTTCTTTCTGATGTTCAACCCGGAATGCCTGCTTTCGATGAAGAAATTTTCGGTCCTGTAGCGGCAATCGTTAAAGCTCAAGATGAAGATGATGCAATACGTCTTGCAAATAAAAGTATTTTTGGTTTGGGTGCTGCAGTATTTACAAACGATGTAGCAAAAGGAGAGCTTATTGCGAGAAATAAACTTCGAGCTGGCTCCTGCTTTGTAAATGCATTTGTTAGATCTGATCCAAGATTACCATTTGGTGGCATTCAACAATCTGGTTACGGAAGAGAACTTTCAATTTTTGGAATAAGAGAATTTGTAAACATCAAAACTGTAGTAGTAAAATGAATCAGGATTCAATAATAACCGGGGATCAAATTATCCCAAATACTTCTAATCAAAATGGTTTACTTAAAAATTTATTCCCATCACCTGAACCAATAATTCATTCATCAGATTTGTTATTGATTTTTCAAAGCATCGCTGTTGTGATTTTTATTGGTTTGTTAATCGGATTGGAAAGAGAATACTCAAGAAAAAAAGATGAAAAGATTTTCGCCGGAATAAGAACTTTTCCTTTGATAGGACTTTTAGGTTTTACATCAGCATTAGTTTCTTCAATTACCATTGATTGGCTCTATGCTGTTATTTTTCTGGGATTTTCTACACTTTCTACTGCTGCTTATTATTCAGCTGCTGTTCGCGGCAGAAGAGGCGGAACCTCAGAAATTGCAGGTTTTATTGTTTTCCTCCTTGGCTCGATGGTATTTTGGGGATATATGCATTTACCAGTCATTATTGCAATAATTATTACTCTATTTCTTTCGCTTAAAATTCAGTTACATTCGTTTGTGGGTAAAATCAACGCAGAAGATATATATGCAACTTTGAAACTTGCAATAATTACTTTAATAATTCTTCCAATTCTTCCGGATAAAACTATCGGACCGTTGAATGTCTTAAATCCAACATTAATTTGGTATATGGTAATTTTTGTAAGTGGATTAAGTTTTCTTGGTTATGTTTTAATAAAATTATATGGCAGTAAAAAAGGGATATTGTTTACAAGTATTCTTGGTGGTTTAGTTTCAAGTACTGCTTACGCTTTTTCGATAAGTAAAAAAAGTATTGTCGAGGAAAATCTTTCAAATAATTATTCATTAGGTATTGTTGCAGCTTCCTCTATGATGTTCATAAGAGTCATAATTATCATTTCGATTCTCAATCCAAATTTTGCAAGAATAATTTTTGTCCCGATGATTATTTTCTCTCTGATTGGGTTCAGCATTTATTTGATCTTATTTAGAAAGTCAAACAATATTAGTGGAGAAGAATTAAATATTAAGAATCCTTTTGAACTAACATCTGCATTTTTGTTCGGGGTTATTTTTGCTGTAACTATATTTATCACAAAATTAGCTCAAACTTATTTAGGCAATCAGGGAGTATATATTGCAAGTGCATTAGCAGGATTTTCAAGTATAGATGCTATAATTTTATCACTATCAAAATTTTTCAATGAATCAATTGTGGGAAGTGAAGCCAAGAAAGCATTAATATTTGCCACTTCAACAAATACACTTATTAAAATAGTTATCACTTACATTTGGGGGAGTAAACAATTATCGAAAATTGCTTTAAAAGGTTTGGGAATAATTCTTTTCGCCCAAATAATTTATTTGATAATTCTTTTTCTTTAGAATGAATAACTATCTTCTTTCAATTCAGTATGATGGAACAAAATATAATGGTTGGCAATATCAAAACAATGCCAGAACAATTCAGGAAGAAATAGAAAAATCAATAAGTAAAATTTTAAGGAAAGAAATTAAAATAATAGGTTCTGGAAGAACAGATACCGGAGTTCATGCACTTGATCAAAAAGCTAATTTCAAAACGGAAGAAAATCTGAATCTTTTTGTTTTTAAATATTCATTGAATTCAGTTTTACCAAACGATATATCTATAAACAATATTATTTCAGTACCAGAAAATTTTCACGCAAGATTTGATGCAAAAAAGAGAACATATATTTATTTAATATCGGATAAAAAATCTCCTTTCTACTATAATTATTCTTATTTTTATCCGGTAAATCTTGATATCGAATATTTAAATCAAATCTCTGAAACACTTTTGGGTGAAAAAAATTTTTCTGCTTTTTGTAAAAAAGGATCTGATGAGGAGAACAAAATTTGTAATGTTTATAAAGCATGTTGGATCAAAAAAAAAGAAATTACAATTTTTAAGATCACTTCGAATCGCTTTTTAAGGGGAATGGTCAGAGCAATCGTTGGAACATTATTAAACGCTGCGAAGAAAAAATTAAATCATAAAGAAATTGAAACAATAATAAATAATAAGAATAGAGAATTCGCAGGAGAAAATGTTCCTGCAAAAGGTTTATTTTTATACAAAGTGGAGTATTAAATGATTAATCTTAAATCAAAAGTTGTTCTTATCACTGGTGGTAGCAGGGGAATTGGTGCTTCTTGTGTAAAGTACTTTTCTATTACCAATGCTTCTGTTGCATTTACTTATAATAAGAACTCATCTGAAGCAAATAAAATTGCGAAAAGATATTCTAAACTTACAAAGTGTAATTCTTATAAAGTTGATATTTCAGACCCTGAACAAATTAAAGCTTGTGTGGATAATGTAATAAATGATTTTGGGAGAATAGATATTTTGGTTAATAATGCCGGCATATGGAAGGAAGGGAAAATTGATAAAATGACTTTAGAAGATTGGGAAGAAACTTTGAGAGTAAATTTGACTTCAGCTTTTTATTTTACAAGATTAGTAGTTCCTTATATGAAGAAAAAGAGATTTGGCAGAATTATAAATATTTCTTCAACTGCTGGACAGAGAGGAGAAGGAAGCTATTCACATTACGCAGCTTCGAAAGGTGGAATGATTTCTTTCACTAAATCTATAGCTGAGGAATTAGCTGAATATAATATTTTAGCAAACTGTGTTGCTCCGGGTTGGGTATGGACTGATATGTCAATTCCAACTTTAAGTAATAAAGAAGTTTTAATGAAGGAGTTACAGGAAATTCCTCTCAAAAAAATTCCAAGTCCTGATGATATTGCTGGTCCTGTATTATTCCTAGCTTCTGAATTATCGAAGCATATAACTGGTGAAGTTATAAATGTTAATGGCGGTTCCTTAATGTGTGGTTAAAATGGAAGAATTGGCTTCATTACATCAGAAGATAATTCATTTTCCAATAGCTTTTTTGGTTATTTATCCGTTTGTTGAAATTTTTTCCTTTATGAAAAAATCTGATTTTAGTGATAAATTGAGTCTGGTAATTCTTATTATTGGAATATTCGGTTTAATCTTAGCTTTAATAACGGGAAATTCTAATTTGAATATTTATAAAAATATTTCTAATGCTGAGTTAAAGATTCTAAATTCACATATTGAATTTGCAAATTATACTGCATGGTTTTCTGGAATACTTTTTTTATTAAGAATTTATTTCATCAGAAAGATAAAAACCAATTTTAGTTACAGAATAATTATCATCTTGATTTCAATAGTAGTTTTATATTTCGTAATAATGACAGGAGAGTTTGGCGGAAAGACGAATGAAATTATCACAAAATACAAAATGAATATTCACAAATAGTATTCAGTAAAATGAAATGAAAAAATTATTTGTTGTACTTGTTTTTATTTGTTGTTTGTTCGAATTGAATGCTCAAACGTTGATCACTAGTAAAGCTCAGGGATCATTTTTAAGCTTTGGGGCTGGACCGAGATTACCTGTTTTCGATTTCTTTAAAAATACAGATATTGGATACGGATTTAATGTTGAGTTTTCATATTCAGATACAGATATACTTCCTTTGTTTTTTTATGCGTCTATAGGTTTCGATCAGTTTCCGGGTTCACAGAATTTTTTTCAAGAATCAGATTATTCTAATTTTCATACAAATGCTTTAGCAATTGATGTTGGACTGCGTCATTATTTTTCGCCATTAGCTGAAAATATTGTTTTGTTTATGCCATTTATTCAAGGCGGACTATCATATTCTTTATTCCAAAAATTACACGAGTTTAAACTTGATAGAGGCAGAAATAATTTCCTTGAAGAAAATTCAAAACTGGGTATTAATGTCGGCGGAGGATTTTCAATGTTTATGATGGAAGTTCTTGGTTCTTATCATTTCTTTAAATCGAATAATTTTATTTCAATGGACTTAAAAATTAGAATACCAATTTTTGTAAGCTTATAGGAGTAAAAATGGAATTAAAAAATTTAACAATCGAGTATGTCGAAAAAATCGCAATAGTTAGAATTAACCGCCCTGAAAAATTAAATGCTCTCAATAGACAAACTTTAGAAGAATTAAAATTTGTCTTTCAAAAATTAAATGATGATGACAAAGTCTATTCAGTTGTATTGACTGGAGCGGGAGAGAAAGCTTTTGTTGCTGGAGCAGATATTTCTGAGCTAAATAAATTATCAATGTTGGAAGGCAAACAATTTGCTGAATATGGACAAGAAGTTTTCAATTACATAGAACAAATGGAAAAACCTGTTGTTGCAGCAGTAAATGGATTTGCTCTTGGCGGTGGTTGTGAATTAGCATTGGCTTGTCATTTCAGATACGCTTCGGATAATGCAAAGTTCGGTCAACCTGAAGTTAATCTTGGAATAATTCCCGGCTATGGTGGTACTCAACGATTAACGAGACTTGTTGGTAAAGGCAGAGCTATGGAAATGATTTTAACAGGCAATCTGATAAGCTCAGAAGAAGCATTGAAGATTGGTCTTGTGAATAAAATTTTTAGTAAAGAAGAATTACTTTCTAAGACAATAGAAATCTTAAATCTTATCAACTCTAAAGGTCAACAAGCTATCAGAATAGCGATTAAAGCTATAAATGCTACAAGTCAAATGAGTTTGAACCAAGGACTAAATTACGAAGCAATATTATTCGGTCTTTGTTGTGGTACGAATGACTTCAAGGAAGGTACATTAGCATTTCTTGAGAAGCGAACCCCGAATTTTACCAATACTTAGTTTCTATTATGTTTTCCTCTTTTAGATTATTTAAGCTATTAGTTGGCTTTATTATAGCCTTACTAATAATTAGAATTTCCATTGATTATTTTTTTTCTGTTCAGAATAATTCACATAAAAAAACAGACATAGATACTAATGAAATAAAAAATCTTTTTATTTCATCTTTGAGTAATTATGATATCTCTGATGATATGATAAAAAGTGAATCTAATGATGATTATTATTTTTACAATGTTAAAGTATATTCAGATGTTCCGATTGAATTATTATTACTTGAGTTAGAAAGAAACTTTGCGGATAAAAATGTTCAAATAAAAACAAAAGATTCTGTAAATAATCAAGTGTCATACTGTAGTATCTACTCTAATGAAGAAATTAAATTATCGGCAAGACTATCAGTTGATAAAAGCAAAACACGAAATAAAGGTAAGCTTTCATTTTTAATTAAAGTTAATGATGCTGATGATCTTGTAAAAGAAATAGTTGAGACACCTGAACCTATCTCATTTTTAATCATTCCTGACAAATCATTTCAGAAAAAATTAAGAATAATTAAGGAAAGTGATAAAAAGTATTTTGTGTTAATTAATAGTGAGATTAAAGATTTGATCTATAAGTTTGGCAGAAATTATTCTAAACTTCAAACAAAGAATGCAGTTTATAACATCTTAAGAGACTTTGAACAACTGAATAAGATATTTATTCATTCAGGAGATGATTGGTTGGATTCAAACACTATTAAAACAATAACTTACGAATTAAAAAGGAATAAAATTTCTTTCTATGATCTTGAACTTTTGAATGATTTGACAGATTTGGATGAAGACATTTCAACAAAAATATTTAGTGAATTATCAGATTTGTCTCCAAATGATAAAAGAGATTATGTTATTACTCCGAAACAATATTTAATCATTTCGAAACTATTTCCCTCGATGAGAAAGACAGGCTATCAAATAGTGAGTAGTAATTAACTAATGTAAATTTTTGTTGTTATTTTAGAATAAACTCAATCTGTTTTATATCTCCATCAATTGATTTATTTGGAATAATATTCAGAAGTTTACACAGCAATGGATATATGTGAATATTCTCTAAAGTTCCAATCTTATAACCCTGTTTGAATGAAGGACCAATAGCATAAAAAATACCGTGCATATCAATATGATTGTTATCGAAACCGTGATTGCCACCAGAGTAATTATTTTCCTTTTTTAAATCCCTGTTTGTAATAAGAGACCAACCTAAATCAGCCAGAATGAAAATATCTCCGATTAGTGGGTTGTTATTGAAATTAAAATATTCCGGGATTTCAGATCTCCAATAAACCTCATAATTATTTTTACTATTTGATAGTTTATGATAAACGTCTTCTAAATCTTTTTTGTTACCAAAGAGATGCATTGAAGAACCTTTCCCGATGATCTTTATTCTTTCGTTTGAAATTATCTCTTCGATATTGATAACATTTTGTGAATTTATATTTGTCATTCCGTGATCTGAAACTACAATTAAATTTACACTATCGGTTAAAGAAAGCTCTTTTATTCCGTTCATCAAATAACCTAATACAGAATCTACAAGATAAACTGCTTTGTTTGTTTCTTCCGAAAAAGGTCCATATTTATGTCCATATGTATCAACAATATCAAAATATAAAGTTATAAATCTTGGTCTTTTATCGAGTGGTAATTTAAGCCAACCTAAAACACCATTAACTCTTACAAGATAGTCTCTGTTGTGATCGTATTTCTCATAGTAGTTCGGTCTTCTAAATTCTAAATTCATCTCAGAGCCTGGCCAAAAATAACTTGCTGTTATCACTCCTTGTCTTCGGGCTGTTTCCCAAATCATTTCTCCTTTGTACCATCGGGGATTTCTCACTGCATTAGTATCACTAATTGAATAATATTCATCAAAATATCTATCGTAGATATTATTTGAAATTATTGAATGATTTTGTGGAAATAATCCCGTAACAATACTAATATGATTTGGGAAAGTATTTGTAGGAAAAGAAGGTTTGAGAGATAGTGCTTTAACGCCATTTTGTTCAATTAGATTTAGGTTGGGAGTTAGTTCTTTAGAAGGATAATCCCATCGGAATCCATCAAATGAAACAAGAATTAAATATGGAGAGTTCTGAGCGATTATTATTCTTATTGAAAGTATAAATAGGACAAAGATTTGTATTGCTATTCTCATTGAAATTAAATCTTATTTTATTTGTGATTCTAAATTAGTGAAAACCTAAGTGAAACTTTTTGTTAAATTTCAGTTAACTCTGAGTTATCAAATAAATCTCTTTTTCTGAAAAATCTAAATTTTTTCAACAGGCTATCTTTGTCAATATTTTTATCAAGTTCTCTTAATAATTCATCAAATTTTTCTTTATCAATTTTTGGAATATCGTTCCAGAATTTTGGTATTTTGTCCTTAAATTTCTTAAAGAAATCTTCGTTAAAATTTCTATCAATGTCAATTTCGACTCGATATTTTTTAAGCAAGCTGTCTATGTAAATACTATGATTTTTTAACATCTCATCAAAATTGAAAAAGCTGTATTTATTATTTTTACACGAAGAATCACAATTTGTAGTGATGGCTTTTTTCAGAGAATGGAAGACACTGCTCTGCTCGAATGCGAGTGAATCCTGATTAAATAATATAAAAATCGAAATAGAAAGAATTGTAACAAACATACTTTTCATAATAGTCCTCTCTTTTTAATCCTTAAGACTACTAAATGAATAAGAATGTTGCATATTATTCTTGTTCAACTAAAACTGTATCTTCTGGAATTTCTGGTTTGACTAACAATGTATTTTCCTTGATAAGTGCAACCTGACCTATATCCATCCCTTTTTTCTTTATTACATATTTTTTTTGTGTAAAAGAAACAGAAACTAAAGATGAACTTTTTGCTTTACTATAGAATGCAGCAATACTTGCAACTTTTTTCAGAATATTTTTTGGAACAGATTCGTTTTTGTTCTCTATTTTTAACACCACGTGAGAACCTGATACAGACCTTGCGTGAAACCAATAGTCGTTTTGTTTTGCAAATTTTAAAGTCAGTAAATCATTTGATTTGCTATCCTTCCCAACGAAAACATTAAACCTGTTTTCTATTTTATAATGTCGAAATTTCATTTTCGGTTCGTTTTGAGTTGAAGTTTCCTGTTTCATTTTAATCCCAATATTTTTCATAATTAATTGCAAATCTTTTAACGATTTGCACTGAGTCAAATCCTTTGATGCATTTTCTAAAACATTAATTCTATTTTCTATTTGAGAAAGAATTTTATCACTTCTTGCAAAAAAAATTCTTTCTTCTTTTGCTTTGTTAAAATAATATTCGATGTTTTGTTGAGGAGTAAATTTCCTATTCAACTGAATTCTTATCGGAGTGTTGTTATTAAAAACATTATTAATAAAAATTTCCTCCAAACCAGTTGCCAATTTATTTTTATTAATCAATAGAAGTTCTGCTAATCTTTTGTATCCCTCCTCATTGTTTCCAGACTTTAATTTGTTTATGATGTTATTTTTTTTGCTGATAAGATTTGTCAAATCCTTTTCTATAGTCTTCTGAGTGTATTTATACATTCTATTAAATTCATCATAATACTGAAGTGTCTTTAAATAATCAGATGAGATTTCCAATGCGGAAGAATATTTTTCAATTTCATAATGATTATCATCATCAGGAATAACATTATTAATCTCAACAGTTTTCTTTTCAAAATTTTTAATCAGATAAAAATCATCATAAAAAATATTTTCGATAAGAGCGATTAAATATTTAAAATTTGGAATTTCATTTTCAGTTACTTTATCAATTATTTCATTAGAGATAAAAGGATATTTTTTATTTAACTCATAAATTGACAGATTTTTATCATCTGAGAAATCTGGCAAAGTTAATGGATTTACAAATTCGAGTGATAAAAAATCGTTCTTGACTTTCTCTAATTCTTCATCAGAAAGTTTTTTGAATGATGAAAATTCACCATCTTTCAATAAATAAACATTTGTGAATTTCCCTCTAATTGAAAAGAATAATGAAATTTCATTCTCAATTTGGAATAGTAATACTCTATCATCTTTTGCAATAAATATTGCTGAAATTCTAAGATTTAAAATATCAGAAAATATATTGACGGAATTACGTTTTTTCCTGACGAATGATTCATTCAAGAGAATGAAAGGCATTGAATGATTAACGCATATCTCTAAAGTAAATTCATTTTCATTTCGTAGAGTAATAAATAAAGTATCTTTTTTGATTGTGTAACTCTCTAAAATAGTACATCCACTTATTCTCGAATTTAATTCATTACCAATACGACTAAGGAAAAAATAGTTTTTAATCATTTATTATCAATTCTCAATGGGTTAAATGTTTGAAAAAGAAATACTCTGTAAATATATTTGGAATAATAAAAATTATGAACGGAAATTTCTTGCTTAAAAAAGTAGCCATCGTTTTTTTTTCATCTCTAATTGTTTTTCTTGTTTTGGACAAAGTTATTTTACCATTTTATGTCTCCTCTGAGGAAATTGCAATTCCTTCGGTAGTAGGCAAAACTGAAAGAGAAGCAATTGATATTTTGGAAGCTAAAGGTTTTGAAGTGATTATTGCTGATACTTCTTTCGGTGATGAGAACTTAAAAGGTAAAATTTTTATACAACGACCAGAAGCAGGTAAAATTGTTAAATCAGGCAGGACAATATACCTCTTTGTTGGAGGCGGCGAAAAAATGGTGATTGTTCCTTCTCTAAAAGGTAAATCGGTTGTTGATTCAAAATTTGCTTTGGAAAGGTTGGGATTAAAATTGGGAAAAGTTGATTACCTTCAATCTAACTATCCTAAGGATATGGTATTTGATCAACAATTCGTTGAAGGTACAATGTTAAAAAGAGGAAGTTCAGTTAATATTTTTGTTAGCTCAGGCAACTTAAGCGGTAGAATTATAGTTCCTGATTTAGTAGGTAAATCCTTGACTGAAGCGAGACAAATCCTTAATGATAGTACTCTGCAGGTTGGAAAAATTAATTATTTAATTTCGAACACTTTGCTTCCAAACACCATTTTAGATCAATATCCTGTTTATGGAAATAAGCTAAATCCGGGTGACAAGGTTGATTTATTTGTAACGAAACAAGGTACAATTTCCGAAACAACTGAAGAAATACAATATTAAATGAAATTATTAGCACCATCTATTTTATCCGCAGATTTTTCAAATTTACATCAACAAATCAGATTGATCGAAATGGCTGGAGCAGATATTATCCATTGTGATATTATGGATGGTCAATTTGTTCCAAATATTACCTTCGGACCTTTTATCGTTAACACAATCAAGAAGATTACAAACCTTCCGCTTGATGTTCATTTGATGATTAAAAATCCGGATAATTTTATTTCAGAATTTGTAGATGCAGGGGCTGACTATTTATCAGTTCATTTTGAGGAAGTTGTTCATCTCAACAGAACAATTAATAAAATTAAAGAGCTCGGAATAAAAGCAGGAGTTGTTATCAATCCTTCAACTCCAGTCAGTTGTTTAACTGATATACTTGAGTTTGTTGATTTTGTTTTGGTTATGTCAGTAAATCCGGGATTTGGTGGACAAAAATTTATTCCTTCATCACTCAAAAAAATATCCGAGTTGAACAGAATTAGGAAAGAATTAAATCTTAACTTTCAAATTGAGATTGATGGCGGAATAAATAAAGATAATTTAAAAGATGTAATTACTGCAGGAACTGATATTGTGGTTGCAGGTGCATCTATTTTTAATAGCGATAATATTAGCGCTTCAGTAACAGAATTTAAAAATATTATTTCTTCATTATAATTCACTTCATTAGCTATGATTGTTCACGTTATCAAAGCAATTGACGATGCAGTGATTTCACATTTAGTTAAATGCTATAATCTTCCCATAAATCAAATTCCAATTGAATTAGTAGAAGTCAGAGATTTAATTCCCGAAGAAAAAAATTTTCTTATAAATTTATTCAATCAACAATCAATTCATTTTGTTACATCCGAACTGAATCATTCAAACATCTTAATAACTGAAAGCCCTTACTTACTTTCAGATAAATTAAAAGAAATGAGTTCTTACAATGACATCATAAAAAAGATTTCTAACTCATTGAATAACTTCAATAATTCAATCACTATCAAATATGAAATTGGAAATAAAGTTTTCGATTTTAGAAAAACTTATTTGATGGGGATATTAAACGTAACTCCCGATTCTTTTTCTGATGGAGGTAATTACTTTAATTCAGAAGATGCATTTAACTATGGTCTTAAAATGATTGACGATGGAGTAGATATAATTGATATCGGTGGAGAATCAACAAGACCTGGTTCGGAATTTATTTCGGAGGATGAAGAAAAAAGAAGAGTGCTTCCTGTTATAGAGAAATTACTCTCATATAAAAGCGATTTAATTATATCCATTGATACAACTAAAAGCAAAGTCGCCGAAAGTGCTATTGATTTAGGAGTAAAAATTGTAAATGATATAAGCGCAATGACTTTAGATAAAAATATGATTAATGTTTGCGGTGCTAAAAATGTTGCTGTAATTTTAATGCATATGAAAGGAATCCCTAAGACTATGCAAGATAATCCATCTTACAATGAAATAATTTCAGATATTTATGATTATTTGAATAACAGAATAAATGAGGTTAAAAAGAATAATTTACCCAATATTATTATCGATCCGGGAATTGGTTTTGGAAAAAGTGTGCAGGATAATTTTACAATTATTAAAAGACTCAAAGAATTTTCAACATTGGGATATCCAATATTAATTGGTCTTTCGAGAAAATCTTTTATTGGAAAAACATTAAACCTTGAAGTAACTGAAAGAGATTTCCCAACAAGCATTCTTGAAACAATTTCAATTATTAACTCTGCAAGAATTATCAGAACTCATAATGTAAAAAATGGTAGAATATTAGTAGATTTAATTAACAAAATTATTTAGACAATTGGTCGAATTATTCAAAATAGGATTTCTTACAGTAACTCTATCTGATATAATAGATATATCAATAGTAGCTTTCATATTTTATAAATTATACTCCACATTACGAGGAACAGTTGCTTCACAGATTTTTGTTGGATTGTTAATAATTCTATTTATTTCTTTCATTGCTCAGTTAATACATCTGAGAGCAGTCAGTTGGTTATTAAAACTTATTACAGATGTTTGGGTTCTTGCATTCGTGATATTGTTTCAACCTGAAATAAGGAGAATTTTGGTTTTGCTTGCACGAAATCCGGTAATTAAAAAAATTTTCAGAGTTGAAGTCAAACTACCGACCGACATTATCGTAGAATCCGCATTTGAATTATCACAACATCAGCACGGAGCTTTAATTGTCATAATTAAATCATCTGGAATACGAGGTTTCGCTGAAACAGGCGAATTACTCAACGCACGATTAACAAAATCACTTCTTACATCTATTTTTTTTCCTAGGTCACCACTTCACGATGGAGCAGTTGTTATAAAAGGAGATATAATAGAAGCAGCGAGAGTTACGCTACCTTTATCACAATTTACTAAATGGAATGATGAAACCTTAGGAATGCGACATAGAGCAGGTTTAGGTATATCAGAGCAAGCAGATGTTTTATGCTTGATAGTATCAGAAGAGACCGGAAGTATTTCTTTAGCAGAAAATGGTATATTAGAAAAAGGTTTTTCTAAACAGTCTCTTAAACATAGAATAAACTCAAGTATTAAGTATAATCAAATTCAAAGTTGGAAAAGTATTTTTGATAACTTTAAGAAAAAATAATATTTGTGCTGTGATTCCTTTTTATAATGAAGAAGATTTCATATTGGAAGTCATAAAAAAAACTTTAAAGTATGTTGATTTGGTTATTGCTGTTGATGATGGTTCGACTGATAATTCATTAAACTTAATAAAAAAGTTAGATAATGTTGAAATTATAATACTCGATAAAAATTATGGAAAAGGTACAGCATTGAAAGCGGGTTTTAGTCTGGCGATTGAACTGGACTTTGACACTATTATCACTTTAGATGCTGACTTACAGCATGATCCAGATTTTATCCCGGCATTCATTGAAGCATCTAAGAAATATGAAATAGTTATTGGTAACAGACTTTCTAACTTAAAAACTATGCCTTTCCATAGAGTTTTAAGTAATTATCTGACGTCATTTTTATTATCAGTTAAATTGAGAAAATTTATAAAAGATAGTCAATGTGGTTTCAGAGCTTATAAAAAAAGAGTTTTACAAAAAATCTCTATTCATAGTTCTGGTTTTGAAGCAGAGAGCGAAATAATTGTTAAAGCAATAAGAGAAGGTTTCAGTTTTTGTTTTGTTGATATTCCGACTATTTATGGAAATGAAAAAAGCAAGATGAAACCTTTAGAAGCGATAAAAGGATTTATTAAAATTTTATTTATATGATTATGAATAAAAAATGGAAAATCACTCAGCTGAGAAATTCGAAGAAATTAAAAAAGATTGCCGATTTAATTCTCAATCAGAGAATTGATATTATTCTAAATCTATTAAATGGATATCTTGAAAATAAAACTATCGAAAACCTTCACGATGTAAGAATCGGACTACGAAGAGTTCGATACAACTTAGAATTATTTTTAGTCTGTTATGATGAATCAACTTTTAGTAAATTTTACAATAAAATTGAAAAACTTCAGAATCTCTCTGGTGAGGTTAGAGATCTTGATGTTCTTATGATGAATTTAGATCAATTAAAAAATTCAGAGGTAAAGATTGAAGATGTAATTATTGAAAAAGTTACAGAGATTAGAACTCAAAAAGAAATTGAACTGATAAATCAAATTAAAAAATTCTTAAATAGTAAAGCACTTAAGCAATTTCTCAAGGAAATAAAATAGTATCGGAGGATGAAATGAAAATAAGATATTTCGGACATTCGGCTTTGCAGATAAAAACAGATAAACACGAGATTTTAATTGATCCCTTTCTTGATGACAATCCTGTTAGTCCTGTTAAATCAAAAGACGTCAAACCCGATTTTGTTATTTTGACTCACGGACACGGTGATCATTTAGGCGATTCACTTAAGATTGGCAAAAGAGATAATCCGCTATTCATCTGTGTAAATGAACTTGCTGAATGGTTAAAATCCAAAGGTTTAAATGCTCATAATATGCATATTGGTGGAAGTAAAAAATTTGATTTTGGAACTGTTAAATTTACAATAGCTCATCACGGGTCAATTACACCTGATGGTCAGTATGCTGGCGAGCCTGCAGGAGTAATCTTAAACATTGATGGTAAAACTCTTTATCATTGTGGTGATACCGGACTTTTTTACGATATGAAACTTATCGGTGAAACGAATAATATTGATTATATGTTTGTACCAATTGGTGATAATTTTACAATGGGAATCAATGATGCAGTTAGAGCAGTCGAATTTGTTAAACCAAAAGTTGCAGTTCCCATTCATTACAATACATTTCCAATAATTGAAGCTGAACCGGAAGTATTCAAAAACAAAATAGAATCGAATGGTTTTAGCTGTCAAATAATAAAATTTGGAGAAGAGATTGAGGTATAATATTTATTTTGAATTCATTTAAGATTATATGGGTAAAATAATTTCAATAGCAAATCAAAAAGGAGGAGTAGGAAAGACTACTTCTGCAGTAAATCTTTCATCTTCATTAGCAAGTGCTGAAAGGCGTACTCTACTTATTGATATTGATCCTCAAGCAAATTCTACTTCAGGATTAGGCATACACAACATAAGTACATCTGTTTATGATCTTTTAATCGGCAGTAAACAGGCAGAAGAGATAATAATCAATACTTTTATTCCTTTTCTTGACATTCTTCCATCTCATATAAATCTCGTTGGAGCCGAAATTGAATTAATAAATTTTTCTTCAAGAGAACTTATTCTAAAGAATGCTTTAGCTCCAATAGTTGATAATTATGACTATATACTTATAGATTGTCCACCTTCTTTAAGTCTTTTAACTCTAAATGCATTAACTGCAGCAGATTCCGTTTTAATTCCAGTTCAATGCGAATATTATGCTTTAGAAGGTTTGGGTAAGTTATTAAACACAATTAACATTGTAAAAAAACATTACAATAAAAGTCTTATAGTAGAAGGTGTTTTACTTACGATGTTCGATTCAAGACTTCGTTTATCTCATCAGGTCGCAGATGAAGTTAAAAAATATTTTGGTGATAAAGTTTTCAATACAATAATTCATCGAAATGTAAGAATATCTGAAGCTCCCAGTTATGGTAAACCTATATTGTTTTATGATGCAGTCTCCTCTGGTGCAAAAAATTATATGGCTCTTGCCTCAGAGATAATTGATCGTAATTCATTAACACATTCACAGATTGCAAATGTCTAAAACAAGATCTAGTTTGGGTCGTGGGTTGGATGCTCTATTAAATTCCTCATTAACAGATGAAAAGGAAATTAAATATTCTGAAGAACTAGCAAACCTTAAAAATGATGATGGTAAACTCGAAAATATTTTAGCAAAAATATCTGTTGATTTAATTCAACCTAATCCTTTTCAACCGAGAATGACCTTTGATACTGAAGCTTTAGAAGAACTAAAAAAATCAATTTTACTTAACGGACTGATTCAGCCAATTACTGTAAGACGAACTCAAGCTAATCAATATCAACTAATCTCAGGTGAAAGAAGATTACGAGCATTTAAAGAATTAGGATATAAGGAAATTCCATCTTACATCATCAAAGTTGATTCCGATGAAGTTCTTCTTGCACTTGCTCTTATCGAAAACATACAACGTGAAAGATTAAATCCGATTGAAGTCGCACTGGCTTATAAAAGACTTATGAATGAATGTCATTTAACTCAGGAAGATATTGCTGAAAAAGTCGGGAAAGATCGAACAACTGTAGCAAATACAATTCGATTGTTAAAATTACCAGAGGTTATTCAAAAAGCTTTAATCGAAGAAAAAATAACTATGGGGCATGCAAGAGCTATTTTAAGTTTACCTAATGAGAGACTTCAGATTCTTGCATATAAAAAAGTAGTTGATGAAAATTTATCCGTAAGGAAAATTGAGAAATTAGCTAAATCAGTTAATTCATCAGGAAGTTCTGGAAGTGCTTTAGTTAAATCTTTCTCATCAAAAAAAAGTATAAATGTACACGCTCAGGAATTGGAAGATCGGTTTCAAAAAATATTTGGGACAAAAGTTATTTGTAATCAAAAATCAAATGGAACAGGTGAGATTATAATCCAGTTTTATTCGAATGATGAATTGGAAAGAATTATCGAAATGATTGATTCATTAAATGAAAAATATAATTAAGACTTTTTTATTCCTGATTTTTTTTTCTTCTATTTCAATTTCTCAGATTGACACTTCATTTACCCCCACCGAAAATATATCTGCCGACACAGTTTTCTTTATGAAAAAATCTCCTTGGGGCGCAGTATTGCGTAGTGCATTCATACCCGGTTTAGGTCAGGTTTACAATGAATCATACTGGAAAGTGCCTGTTATCTGGGGCTTTGCTGGATGGTTTATTTATAACTGGATAGACTTAAATAATCTCTATAAAGAAAATCAGAATTTGTACAGGGTGAATTCTCAAAGCATTTACAAAATCCGAAGAGATTTTTATAGAGACCAACGAGATAAATTTACTATCTATATTGGATTGTTATATTTACTTAATCTTGTTGATGCTTACGTTGATGCTCATCTTTTTGATTTTTATATTGATAATAATTCTCGCAATGATTTTCAATTTAATTTCAGAATAAATATCAAATGAACAATATCAGTATAGTCAACTGTCCGAATTGCAATTCAGTAAATCCATATTTTAATACCAATTGTTCAGTATGTAATTTCTTTTTAAGAGATAAAATACCAAATATTAATTTAGGTGAGATAATTTTGTCGTTGATTGAAAGTCCTAATAAAGCATTCGAGAGAATTATTCTATCAAATAATAAAAATTATGTTTTGCTACTACTTACATTTCTTTCAGTCAGATTTTTCATACTTTCAAGGTTCATTTCAATTCCATTCACAAATCAAAACTCTGATTTTGAATTATTAACTACCTATACTTATTTCTTCATTACAACGGGATTAATGATTTTTATTATATCACACTTAATCAATTTATTTTGTCGAATAATTAAAGTTCATTCAAGATTCAAAGATGTTTTTAGTGTTTTAGTTTTTTCATTTTTCCCTTCGAGCATTGCCATATTTTTACTTTATCCTATTGAATTGACAGTTTATGGAAAGTATTTGTTTTCTAATAACCCATATCCCTTTGATATTAAAGAAAATGTTTTTTATGTATTTATTGTGTTTGAATTGTTTTTAATAATTTGGTCTTTTATACTTCAAATAAAAGGATTGCTTGCTTTAAGGTTAAAATTTATAACTTCAATAAATATTTCAATATTTAATTACTTACTATTAACGGGATATTTATTCTTTTCCAAGAAAGTGTTTCTTTAAAGATGAATTATAAAACTGATGTTCTGATAATCGGTAGTGGTATTGCAGGTTTATTCGCAGCATTAAAGATTTCCGATTATGCAGAAGTAATTTTGATAACTAAGAAAGATAAAACTGAATCTAACACAAATTATGCTCAAGGCGGAATTGCCTCTGTAATTGATATTAACGACTCTTTTGAAAAACACATTGAAGATACTTTGATTGCTGGAGCAGGTTTATGTCATCGTGAAGCGGTTGAAATGATGGTTAAAGAAGGTCCTGAAAGAATTAAAGATTTAATTGGAATAGGAACAAAATTTACTGAGAGAAACGGAAAATTTGATTTAGTTAAAGAAGGTGGGCATTCACATTCAAGAATTCTTCACGCAAAAGATTTAACAGGTCAGGAAATTGAAAGAGCTTTGATAAACTCTGTCAATCTCAAATCTAATATCTTAATTTTAGAAAACTTTACTGCAATTGATTTTTTGACAGAGCATAATCTCAAAAAAAACAAAAATTCTGATATAGAAAACAAAAATTGTTATGGGGTTTATGCTCTTAACTCTCAGACAAATGAAGTTATTAAAATTGAGTCAAAAGCAACTTTATTGGCAAGTGGAGGATTAGGTCAAGTTTATTTACATACAACTAATCCCAAGATTGCCACAGGTGATGGCTTTGCAATGGCTTACAGAGCCGGAGTAAAAATTGCGAATATGGAATTCATTCAATTTCATCCAACATCTTTGTATGGCTCTTCATCTTTACCTGAATTTGAATCAAGGTCCTTTCTAATATCGGAAGCCGTCAGAGGTTTCGGTGGAATTTTAAGAACAAAGGATGGCAATACATTTATGGAGAAATATGATTCAAGAAAAGAATTAGCTCCAAGAGATATTGTTGCCCGAGCCATTGATAATGAATTAAAGAAAAGGGGAGATGAGTTCATTTATCTTGATATAACGTTCAAAAATAGTTCTGAAATAATTGAAAGATTTCCAAATATTTATAACACTTGTAAAAGAATCGGAATTGATATAACGAAAGAATTTATTCCTGTAGTGCCATCTGCACATTATGCTTGTGGTGGAGTTCTTGTGGATAAAGATGCCAAGACATCGTTGAATGGTTTATATGCTTGTGGTGAAGTAACTATGACAGGAGTTCACGGAGCAAACAGATTAGCTAGTAATTCACTTTTGGAAGCAATAGTTTATTCTCACAAAGCTGCAAAATCTATAAAAGAATTTATTAAAGAGAATAAAAATGATTTTTTGGAAATTCCAGATTGGGATGATTCAGGAACTCTGACTCATGATGAAAAAATTTTGGTTACACATACAATTAAAGAAGTAAAACATACAATGTGGGATTATGTTGGAATTGTGAGATCAAAGCAAAGATTAGAACGAGCTAAAACAAGAGTTTCTAATCTTTACAAAGAGAATGAATCACTGTACAAGAAGACGAAAATTTATAATGATATTCTTGAAGCAAGAAATCTCATTGCTTGCGCTCATATGATTATCAAATGTGCTGAAATGCGAAAGGAAAGTAGAGGGTTGCATTATATTATTGATTATCCTGAATCGGATCCTGATTATCTATCTGATACAATCATTCAAAATCAAAAATTTTGAATATTAAAATTCTTTGCGAAGAAAAATCTTTTACTATTTTAGCAATTGAAAATTATCGTGGAGGAAAAATGATTCAAAATCAAAACGAAGAACATTTATCTGCTTACGAGAAAGCAGCAAAAGAGGGGATTGATCCAAGATGTATTCCTCAAAAATTAGATGGACCTGTTCCGATTCACGATGAAATAATTTATCCTGATTACAATGATGAGCAACACGAAATCTGGAAGTTTCTCTATAATAGACAAATGAGTTTTCTTCCTAATCGTGCTGCTGATGAATATCTTGAAGGAGTAAATCAGTTGAACCTGACTTCTGATCGAATTCCGTATCTTAAAGAAATTAGCCACGTTTTCTATAACACTACTGGCTGGAAAGTTGCAAGAGTTCCGGGTTTAATTGATGTAGAGAATTTCTTTCAGTTACTCAGTCAGAGAGTTTTTCCATCAACTGATTATATAAGAACAAAAGATGAACTTGATTATACTCCCGCACCTGATCTTTTCCACGATATTTTTGGTCATATGCCGATGTTGACTAATAAAAGTTTTGCAAACTTCTATCAAAAATTTGGAATAGCTTCATTGAATGCGAATCCTGCAGATAGAAAACAGCTTGAAACATTTCACTGGTTTACTGTTGAATTTGGTTTGATAAAAAATTCAAATGGAACTCGAATTTATGGTGCTGGAATTTTATCATCACTCGGAGAAGTTCAACACGCACTTTCAGATGAAGTTGAAGTCAGAGAATTCATTCCTGAAAAGATTGTTTTGCAGGATTATGATGTTTGGCATTTACAACCAGTTCTTTTTGCAATTGAATCATTTGAACAACTTGAAGAAGGGTTTAATAGTTGGTGCAATAAAAAAGGACTGCTATAAAAAACAATCATTTTTCAATTTTAGATAAATTGAATCTTTTCCTTGCATTAGGATCTAAATATGTTTTTCTCAATCGAATAGAATTAGGAGTAACTTCGACCATTTCATCATCCTGAATATACTCCAATGCTTCTTCGAGTGAAAATTTTATCGGAGGAGTTATTTTTATAGCTTTATCAGCACCTGAAGCTCTCATATTAGTAAGTTTTTTACCACGCTGAACATTTACTTCTATATCCATCTCTTTTGTATGTTCACCTATTATTTGTCCTTGATAAACAAGTTCACCTGACTCAATAAAAAACTTTCCTCGATCTTGTAAAGAATCAATTGCATAAGCAGTAGCAGGACCTTCCGCCATTGAAATAATTACTCCATTCCGATTTTTATTTATCGAGCCTTTAAAATATTCGTATTGGTAAAATTGATGATGAACAATCGCCTCACCTGAACTGATTGTTAAAATCTTAGTTCTCAATCCCATCAATCCTCTTGAAGGTATATGGAATTCAATAGCGGTTAATGAACCTTTATTTTCCATTTTAATTAATTGACCTTTTCTCTGACTTACAAGCTCTATTATCTTACCAACATAGTCAGATGGTGTATCGACAGTGAGAACCTCAATAGGTTCAGCTTTTTTATGATCAATTTCTTTATAGATAACTCTCGGTTCACTTACTTGTAGTTCATATCCTTCACGCCGCATATTTTCTATTAGAATTGATAAATGAAGAATTCCACGACCAGAAACCTTGAAACTATCCGGAGAATTCGTCTCTTCAACATGAAGAGCAACGTTTTGTTTGAGTTCTTTATACAATCTATCTCTTAACTGTCTTGAAGTTACAAATTTTCCTTCCTTTCCATAAAATGGAGAATTATTAACTGAAAAAGTCATATTGATAGTTGGTTCATCTATTGAAATTATTGGAAGAGGTTCCGGATTTAATTCATCTGAAATTGTATCACCAATATCAATATCTTCAACTCCGACGATAGCACAAATATCACCGCATCTGACCTCTTCAACCTCAACTCTTTGTAATCCTTCAAAAACGAAAAGTTGTTCCGGTTTTATTTTATGAATATCTCCGTTTCGTTTAATGATTACTAAGTTGTCAGATAGTTTTAAGTTCCCTCCGAATATTCTCCCAATTCCAATTCTTCCGACATAATCATTATAATCCAAAGTAGTAATTTGCATTTGAACACTGCCTTCATTCATTGGAGGTTCAGGGATGAAGTTAATTAAACCATCTAAAAGAGGGGATAAGTCAACAGGTTGCTGATTGAGTTTTTCAATAGCCCAACCATTTCTTCCGCTTGCATAAAAAACAGGGAAATCAAGTTGCTCTTCACTTGCATTTAATTCAATGAACAAATCATAAATTTCATCAAGAACTTCTTCAGGACGATTATCAGGTCTATCTATTTTGTTAATTACAACAATTGGTACAAGTTGCAGTTGAAGAGCTTTTTGCAGAACAAATCTTGTCTGAGGCATCGGACCTTCAAAAGAATCAACGAGTAAAAAAACTCCATCTGCCATTTTAAGAACCCGTTCAACTTCACCACCAAAGTCTGAATGTCCGGGTGTATCAATTATGTTTATTTTATGATCTTTATAAATGATACTGATATTTTTTGCAAGAATTGTTATTCCTCGTTCCTGCTCTAATTCATTTGAATCTAAAAATCTCTCACGAATCTGCTGATTTTTTCTAAAGACATTACACTGTTTTAATATCTGGTCAACAAGTGTTGTTTTTCCATGATCAACGTGTGCAATGATAGCAACATTTCTGATTTTAGTTATCAAGGTTCTATCTTTTTATTTTACAATTTTAGAAATTTCTTTAAACTCAGGTGTGCCACAAACTTCCAGTAATTCAAATAACACAGATTCTGTGGTTGTAACCTCTGCTCCAAGTTTTCTCATTCTGTCTATTGCAATATTATAATCAATTATTTTTCTTGAAGAAACAGCATCAGCAACGAGATTTACCTGAAAATTATTTGCTAATAAGTCCATTACCGTTTGTTGAACGCAGACGTGACTTTCAATTCCACAGACAACTATCTGGGTTAAATTATTTCTTGAAAACTCTTCAAATAAATTTTCAGCTCCGGAACAACTAAAAGTCATTTTTTGATAAGCATTATAACCCTGCAATTCATCTAAAATCATTTTTGATGTACTGCCCAAACCTTTTGGATATTGCTCTGTAAAGTAAATGGGTAAGCTTAATATTTTAAATCCTTTTATAAGTTTAACTGTGTTTTGAATTATCAATTCGTAATTGTTAATTACAGGTAAAATTCTTTCCTGTAAATCAATGACTAGTAGTGCTGTTGAATTCTTTTTCAAAATAATGGGATTTTTAATCATAACTAAACTCCATTAATTATTTATTATTTTCTTAGTCTTATTTTAATTTATAATATTAAACTCAATTCAATAAATCTCATCCATTCCGTACTTGCCACAAGCATACATCATAAGTATAGAGGCGAGGTCTATGAGAGCTTTTTTCTGTTCGTCGGCGTGAATTACTAAATCATATACTTCAGCCATAAACTGGAAGTTAGTGAGAATTTTTTTTAATTCACGAATTGCGGGTTCACCGTGCCAGTAAGCCACTTGCTTTGTAAGAAGTTTTTCAAATCTTCTGAGGAAATCTTTGAATGAAATAAGATGAGTTGCATTTGCGTGTCTTGGATGACAAATTGATATCAAATCGTTAAAATATTTATCCCAATTCTTAGCAAGTTCTTTATTCCTTAAATCCATGATATAACGAACTGCATCAATTGAAAAATTTGCCTTAGTTGTTACCTTAAATTGAGGAATAATTGCATAACCATCAAAACTTATTTCATCATTAGATTCATCATAATATTTCCAACGTTTGGTTAACTGATAAGGAGTAACGATTGCAATCACTCTATCTAAAGAACTATCCGTTATGATAAATTTCCTATGCTGAAAACCAACGACTGTTAACCAATGTCCCCAATTATCAACACTCAAAATGCAAGGATAACCCTTTTTGATGTTTTCTTTAAGTGATTTGATAGCTTCATCAGGATTTTCCCGACGAAAATACCTCATTTTACAGTCATAGAATTTGGCAGCTTTAGCTAATCCAATTTCATCTGTACCATACCACCAAGTACTGCCGGCTTTAATTGCAATTTGTCTTTCACTCTCAAATCTTCCAAGCATTACTAAAGCATATTTAAGAGCAAAAGGACCACATTGATATTTATTTGGTTGAGGATAGAAACTCATTTTATTTCAGAAATTTTACTTGCAAACATAAAAAAAGCAATCTATTATTTATAAATAATCAAGTAAATTTGTTTTATGAAAATGAAAAATCTTAAGGTTGCGCTATATTTTAACGAGCCAAATCCTGAACTATATCACAAAAGCGATAGTGGAATTGACTCTCTTCATTTTGAGCCATATTTTGAGATAGATAAATCCTCGCCACTGGATGAATATGATAAAATGGTCAAAAAACTAAAAAAAATAGGTTTTTCGGCTTATTCACTGAACATAAAAGATAATATTGATACTTTGCTGAATGATTATTTTACAAATAAACCTGATGTGATTTTCAATTTTGTGGAGCTTTTTAGAGAGAAAGTTGAATTAGAAGCAAGTATTGTGGGGATTTATGAACTTTTAGACGTTCCATACACGGGTGCTCCACCAATGGCTTTAGCTAATTGCCAGAATAAACAACTTACTAAAAGAATTTTAAGGCATTACGGAATTAACACTCCAGATTTTTTTTATGTTGATAAAATTCATCATAAGATTAAAAATTCTTTGAGATTTCCTTTAATTGTCAAACCAGCTAAAGAAGATGCAAGTGTTGGAATTGATAACAATGCCATAGTTCATAATGATAAGGAATTGAAACAACGAATTGAATATGTTTTTGAAAAAATAAATCAGACTGCTTTAATAGAAGAATACATTGATGGTAGGGAAGTCAACGTATCAATTCTTGGGGATAAAAACCCACAAGTATTACCAATTAGTGAAATTGATTTTTCCCAAATGCCTGAGCATCTTTATGGAATTGTAAGTTATCAGGCAAAATGGGATCCCCATCACGAAGCTTATCATAAGACTATTCCAATTTGTCCAGCAAAACTTCCTGCGAAAACAAAAAGAATAGTTGAGAAATTAGCATTGAAAGCATTTGAAGTAATGGGTGTCAGAGATTATGCCAGAGTTGATATCAGACTAGATAAAAATTTAAATCCGTTTGTTCTTGAAGTTAATCCAAATCCGGATTTAACAGAAGATGCAGGATTTATGAGGTCAGCTAAAGCCGCTGGTTATTCTTATACAAAAACACTGAGCGAAATAATTAAATTCGCTTTACAAAGAAAAAAGCCGACGTAAAGTCGGCTTCATCTTAATTTTTTGCCTCCGCAAATATTGGATTTGATGATTTGATGAATTCATAAACTCCAAAAATTAGTCCACTATAAACCAAGTCTCCAAGTATGTTGTTGGAGAAAAACGGAATTGCAGCAATGTAACATTCAATTAGTCCGGATAAATTCTGAGGATAAAAACTACTTCCAAACCAAACGCCAAAATTTGTAATCAAGAAAAAGCTTGTTGAAGATAAAATTGCAGCAATAATTACATTTTTAACAGACACTTTTTTAAGTAAAAATATTCCAAATGCGACAATCAAAGCAAAACTTAAATAAACCAACCAGCCAAGAGAGTGAAAACCAATAATTGCATCCGTGAGAAACATTGCACTAATTGGGACAATGAAAGCAAAAACTTTTCTACTGAAATACGCTCCTCCAAATAATGCAATTGCAGCGATAGGAGTAAAATTTGGCGGATGAGGAATTAATCGGATAAATGCTGCTATGAATATTAAAGAGGTAACTAATAAAAAGTTTGGTGTAATTTTCTTTAATTCTTCTGACATAAGTTTTCCTTTCATAAAAAATCTTAAAGAAATTATTTATTCTAAGTATCACAAAGATAAACTTTTTAAGTTTCAAAATTCAAAAATTCTCTAACACTTTTAAATTTTTTCAATCAATTATTATCTTGTTTTACGGAAGTAAAATAATCAAGAATTTTTCTTTCCCTATAAATCTGCTTCATTTTAATTAAACAATCTAAGCAAAGACAGTCATCATAAATTTCCTTAATGAAAATTAACTCATCTTTTGATAATTGAACATTGAAACATTGACATTGTGTGATATTACCTGACTTACATACAAATTCCTTCCCGCAACGAGAACAATTTTTGTTATCATATTTTGGAGATGTTTCCATTTTCCCCAGAATAAAAATGAGAATTAAATAATTCTTTCTTTGAAATCTTAATAGCTTCTTCGATGCCTAAAGAGAATTTCCTCTTGTTTATGAACCATATAAATTCATTAAACTTGACTTCAGAATCATTGCAGACAAAAAGATTATTTTTCAAATAAATTCCATTTTTATGAGCGATTTTTATTATGTCTTTTAACATAAAAATCTCATGTTGTATTATTTAACTACTATCATTTTTTTTGTTGATGAGAAAACTTTTTTCCCATTAGTTACACTTAATGAGTAAAAGTAGATACCGCTTGGCATTGAAGATTTTGCACTATAAGTAACATCGTGATAGCCGGCATCGAGATAATTATCAAATACTGTTTCTAATTCATTTCCTAAAACATCATAAATCTTTAAAGTAGTCCATCCACTTATAGGAGACTGCCAGCTAATTTTAGTAACGAAATTGTCAGATTGCTTGGTGTTTCCGAATGGATTAGGATAATTTTGTTCAAGAATAAAATTATTTACTAACATTGTTTCATCAGCAGAGGAAGGATTGTCAAAGTACTTTAATAGAATTCTTCTTGGTGCTATTCCGGTCTGATACGTTCCAATTAAATTGTAAGTGCTATCGAGAATTCTCATTGAACCATTTACAGTAAAGTTTTTTGCATCGAGCACGAAATGCTTTTTCGTACTAAAATCATATGCATATCCATAATAATAATTATTTGGATAAACAGAAGATAAAACCAAAGATGAACTATTTGTGTTCGGATTATATTTTACAATATCATTCAAATAGGAAATCAAAAACAAATCGTTACTGTTCTTATCAACTGAAATGTCTTTTCCAACTCCATAGATAGGCACTGAATATTCCGCTACCTTCTGAAAGTTGTTCGGATTTATTTTGAATATTTTCCCATTATTTTCATCTCCGGGACATCCTATCAATAAAAAACCGTCATTTGAAATTGCAAATGACGAAGGATCTTTTCTAACTGTAATTTTAGCAATAACTGAATCTACTATGGGGTCAATTACACTAACAGTCGAATCAGAGCTACCTCCAAATAAACTATTATTTGCAACAAAAATTTTATTATTAAATGCAATGATTTCCTGTGGATAAACTCCTACTGAGATATTTTTTATGAACGAAAAATTTGAAAGATTTAATACTGAAACATTGCTTGCGGGACCATTCGTGATATAAATTTTATTATTTGCTATTGCCAGCGAATAAGGATTCGTACCGACGATGGCAGAATTTAAGACATTGCCAAGCGTATCAAGTTTATAGATCTTACCAGAGCTTCCAAATGAACCTTGCTCTGTCAGATACAAAAATCCATTGTGGTAAATTAACCCATCTGGATATAAACCAATGTTTCCAGGTGAAAAGATACTTTGATAAAAAATATTTGATTGTACGTTGTACAAGGATAACATTGATGTGCCTTGACTAAATCCTCCCTCAGAGAGAATATAAACTTTACTTAAATGCTGTGCATTTAAAGAGAAGAAAAACAAAAAAGAGAAAAAGATTGTGAATAAATTTTTCATATATAACCCTTTCAATTGATTATAGTTATTGTGATGAAATAGTTTCTTAAAGGCATAGGATAACCTGATATAATCTGATAATTAGTGTTAGTAATATTATAAACTTCGAATTTGATGAGACTATTGAATGATAGAATTGAAAATTGGTATGAAACATTACCATCTAAAATATTGCTCGGATTCATTGGCTTTGTATTTTCAAAATCCGAAAATCTTTTGCCATTATGAGTGAAGAATAAATTCAGATTAAATTGTTTGAATTCAATGAAAGTCGAAAGTTTGAATGACTGAATAGGTATATAAGGCAAATATTTATGTTTCGAAGGATCACCTTCAAATGATTCATTAGTTTTTTTTGAATTGATAAAGTTTAATCCACAATTAACTTTAACTGTTGTTCCTTCTTGAATTTTATGCTTCACTGAGATATTAAACAGAAAATTATTAGATAGAGAAGACGCAACATTTATTGGACGCCAAATGAAATTTCTCTGAGGCATCCACATTATTTTATCTCTGAAGTTTATGTAATTATAAAAGAATTCAACTTGAATAGGTATCAAAAAATCAAATGAACTAACAAATCCTGTTTCAAAGTTGAGTGATCTTTCTGGTTTCAGGTTAGGATTACCTGCATCTTTCCAATATAGATCATTAAAAGTCGGTGCTCTGAAGTTGTTTCCTAAATTGGCTTTAAGGTTTAAATCAAATTCTTCGAAAGGTTTAATATTCAAGCCAATTCTTGAAGTAATTGCACTTTTTTTCAAGTCAGAGAAAAAATCACCTCGAAAAGATGAATAAATTTTCACCCCATCAATAAAATTATTTCCCAAAGAAATGAATAATCCGTGTTGATTACGTTTTGGATTACCCTCTATTTGATTGCTTTTAAGATTACCAAAGAGGAAATTGTAACCTGTCGACAATTCTAAGTTACTAAGTTTAAATTGAAACTCAGGAGAAAAACTTAAAACATTGATTTTGTAAAAGCTGTTTATCAATGGTTTGACAGAATAATTCATCAAATTATTCTGATAATTGAAATTTGTTTTTAGGGTTAGCTTTGAATTAAGAATATTTTCATAGGTTAAAATGTTATTCCAGTTTTTATCTCTTTGATTTGATAATGATGGCGGCGTTCCTGTTTCTATACCCGGAACTTCTTTATCTTGATAAGAATACGACGATAAAAATTTAAATCTACTTTTTTTATTTATTATAAATTGAGAATTGATTCCAATATCATTTATAGAATATGCAGCGTTTTCCCTTTTCTTTAATTGACTGATTTGTCCATTATGAAAATAGTAATCAAAATTACCATCTGATTTTTCCTTACTGAATGAAATAGCCGAAGAAAGGTTTTTTAATTTAGCATCTAAATGAAGTTGATATCTTGAAGTATTAAATGAACCATATCCAAAACTTGCTCTGGCATTCAAATTATTATCATGTTGAGTTGGAATAGAAGTAATAATATTTACAATACCTCCCACAGCTTCACTACCATAAATAGAGCTTAATCCATTGTTTACAATTTCGATTCTTTCAATATTCTCAAGAGGGATTAAAGATAAATCAATCTGACCATTTTGTATTGAATTTAATTTAACCCCATCAATAAGAATAAGAGTATGCTCTGCACCAAGTCCGTTTAATGATAAAGTTTTTAGTGAAGGTGTTGCTCCGTACGATTTAATAAATACTGTAGGAGAAACATTTAATATTTCTGGAAGTCTGTTTCCGTTTGAATTTTTTATTTGTTCAGTTGTTATTATCTCTGCTTTGTTTGGCAGATTTTTGATATTAGTTGAAAACTTTGTTGCAGTAACAAATACATTTTGCAACTGATATGTTTTTACAGAATCATCTTTCTGACAGAGAGAATTTCCATAAAATAAAATGGAAATCAAAACAATCAAAAAAACGTTTATACTCAATGAAGTTACTCCTAAAAAAAGTAAATGACCAAAAGTCATTTCAAATAAAGTAACTTCGCGTAATTAAGTTGAGATAAAACGAATGGAAATAAGTAAGACCATCGTTAATCTAACCTCACCCGCGAAGGTTGATTAAAAAGTATTTTTGCAGCAGGTCTCCTGGCTTAGGTTAGTCATTTGTCAATAGTCATTTGTCATTTTTTCAAATTACCATTTACTAATAACTAACTTCACAGTTGCGCGACAGCGTTGGAATTTCTGCAGATTGCAGAGCACCAAACTTCCCTATAATTTCCCTTGTCCCGTTATGGGATGGGAACACTGCAAAAATTTCAAAGAACCATTCAAAAATAATTATTGTTTTAGATAAAAGAAATCTTTTATAAAAAATTTTATCAATAATTATTTTTTAATAAGTTTGAGTTAGAAATAATGTTTTTTTACAAATTACAGTGATAGCTCACTTAATGATTTTAATTTTAACCGATACAAAATCTCATCACTTAATCAATCAAAACTCAACAAAGGAGTAGAATAATGAGTTGGTTAAAAAGTTTCCTTAATTCTTCAATTGGTAAAAAATTCGTAATGGCGATTACGGGCAGTTTTTTACTGATATTTCTGTTTGTTCATCTTATTGGCAATATTACACTATTCTTCGGCGAGGAAGCGTTTAATGGTTATGTGAAAGCACTTGAAGTTGTTAAACCAATAATCAGAGTAATTGAACTTGTACTTCTTGCAGCATTTGTCTTTCATATATACAATGGTTTTCGATTGTGGTTGGAAAATAAAAGAGCCAGACCTAATGATTATAAAATAAATGGATCAAGCGAAAACAGTTCAATTTTTTCAAGAACAATGTTCGTCTCAGGTTCTATTATTTTCATATTTCTGGTAGTTCATCTTGGAACTTTTTTCTGGAGATTTAACGTACACGATCCAAGTGGTTTGGCTAATGATCATCAGTATTTTCAGATAGTGAACGGATTTTTTCAGATTTGGTGGTATGTGCTTCTTTACGTGATTGCAATGATACTATTAGGTTTTCATTTAAACCACGGTTTCCAGAGTGCATTCCAAACATTTGGTTTGAATAGTAGAAAATATACTCCACTAATCCAAAAGCTCGGAACCATTTATGCAATTATTATGGCAGTTGGTTTTGCTTCAATGCCTATCTACTTTTTTTTGACAGGAGGTGTTAAATGATAAAATTAGAATCAAAAATTCCTGCAGGACATATTTCCGAAAAATGGACAAATCATAAATTCAACTTAAAACTCATCAATCCTGCTAATAAAAGAAAATACACTATCATTGTTGTAGGAACCGGATTAGCAGGTGCTTCTGCTTCTGCTACATTAGGTGAGTTAGGATATAATGTTTTGACTTTTACTTTTCACGACAGTGCAAGAAGAGCACATTCAATTGCTGCTCAAGGTGGAATAAATGCAGCAAAGAACTATCAAAATGATGGAGATTCTGTTTACAGACTTTTTTATGATACAGTTAAAGGCGGAGATTTCAGAGCGAGAGAAGCTAACGTGTACAGACTTGCAGAATTAAGCGGGAATATTATTGATCAGTGCGTTTCTCAAGGAGTTCCTTTCGCACGAGAATATGGTGGATTGTTAGATAATCGTTCTTTTGGAGGTGCTCAGGTTTCAAGAACTTTTTATGCACGAGGTCAGACAGGTCAACAATTACTTATCGGTGCTGTAGCATCAATGAACCGACAGATTGATTTAGGAACAGTAAAACTCTTTACAAGACGTGAGATGCTGGACTTAGTGGTAGTAGATGGTCAGGCAAAAGGAATTATAGTAAGAAATTTAGTAACTGGTGAAATTGAAAAATATTCTGCTCACGCTGTCGTGCTTGCCACAGGTGGTTATTCAAATGTTTTCTTTTTATCTACAAATGCAATGAACTGTAATACAACTGCGATTTGGAGAGCTCACAAACGAGGAGCACTTTTCGCAAATCCTTGTTTTACTCAGATTCATCCAACTTGTTTACCATTACACGGAGAATCACAATCAAAACTAACATTGATGAGTGAGTCTCTAAGAAATGATGGAAGAGTTTGGGTTTCAAAAATCAAAAATGATATGCGTCATCCGAATGATATTCCTGAAGATGAAAGAGATTATTATCTTGAAAGGAAATATCCATCATTTGGTAATCTTTCTCCACGAGATATTTCATCGCGTGCAGCAAAAGAAGTTTGTGATGAAGGAAGAGGTGTTCACGGCGGTGAAGCAGTTTATCTTGATTTCAGAGATGCAATCAAACGATTAGGAAAAAATGTGATTGAAGAGCGTTATGGTAATTTGTTCGAAATTTACGAAACTATTACTGGAGATAATCCGTATCAGGTTCCAATGAAAATTTATCCCGCACCTCATTACACTATGGGCGGTTTATGGGTTGATTATAATTTAATGAGCAATATGCCCGGACTTTTCGTACTCGGTGAAGCTAATTTTTCTGATCACGGTGCGAATAGATTAGGTGCTTCTGCTCTTATGCAAGGTTTAGCAGATGGATATTTTGTTATCCCTTACACAATTGGCGATTATCTTGCAACTTATAAACCATCTTTGGTTGATACTTCACACAATGAATTTGAAAAAGTTAAAAATGAAGTTAAAGAAACGATAGACAGACTTCTTTCAATTAAAGGTAAGAGAACAGTTGATGATATTCACAAGCAACTTGGAAGAATTATGTGGGATAAAGTGGGAATGGCTCGAAATGAAAAAGGATTAAAAGAAGCTATCTCACAAATTAGAAGTCTAAGAGAAGAATTTTGGACTTCTGTAAATGTACCAGGAAGCGGTGATGATGTAAATCAGACTTTGGAAAGAGCAGGCAGACTAATAGACTATTTAGAATTGGGTGAGTTGATGGCAATTGATGCGCTCAACAGAAATGAATCTTGTGGTGGTCATTTTAGAGAAGAATATCAGTATGAAGATGGTGAAGCCAAAAGAGATGATGAAAATTACTCTTACGTTGCAGCCTGGGAATTCAAAGGGAATTATGATTGGGAACTTCATAAAGAAAACCTTGTTTTTGAATATGTAAAACCAGCAGTAAGGAGTTACAAATAATGGAAACAAAAAATCTTAATTTAAAACTTAAAATCTGGAGACAGAAAAACGCTAATTCAGTAGGTAGTTTTGTTGATTATGATGTTTCGGTTTCTCCTGATGCTTCCTTTCTTGAAATGTTGGATGAATTGAACAATAAATTAGAATCACAAGGATTAGAACCTGTAGTTTTTGAAAGTGATTGCAGAGAAGGAATTTGTGGAACCTGCGGATTAGTTATAAATGGACATCCACATGGTCC
>OGCI01000481.1_pt1 | contig 46071 bp, 39 predicted proteins | sample 1570021 | NCBI WGS metagenome assembly OGCI01 (sample SAMN06264664, study PRJEB24512) | hot springs metagenome | isolation source: Hot spring water | place: South Africa: Tshipise | collected 2015-06-21
GAGCCGCACGATACCTATGATCCTTCGACTGACTACGTGCAGTAGAAGACGTGCCCTGTACGAGGTGCGGTAGATGGCCATGCAGTGGATGGAAGCGCTTAGATGAGGTGTGATCATGGCCGAACGTAAAGAACTCACCGCCGAAGAGAAGGCCAAACCCTATGCCAAGTACTACTACCTGCCGCCGGCTCCGCCGGCGGCCCACCATGCTGAGATGATGGTCGACCTCAAGCCCCTCGACCCGGCGAAGGCCGACCGCATCCAGGACTTGAACAATCTGCTGTCGCCCGGTTACACCGAAGGCGAGAACGGGTACTGTGTCCTCCCCGATGGCAGCGGCTATGTGGCCCTACGCCATCCCCTGCCGGGAGGTACGCCGGAGATGATCGACTGGTGGTTCGCCTGGCACGCGTTGGAAGACCTCCGTTACAAGATCTGGTACCCCGAGATGCATATCGCTGCCCGCCTCGATCCGGAAGATCGGGCCAAGGCCCTTGATGCCTCTCGGCCGCTGCCTCTCCGGTTCCAGGGGCTGACTCATCATGTGGTCGAGGACATCGGCGGCGGTGTGTTGAACGCTGTCGACATCAGCTTTCTCACTCCAGACGACTTCGGGTTCGACAGGGCGCGTTTCCGTCCGCCCTATGCCGAGACGGTGGCTGCCGCCAACGTGGTGGCGCGGGGCCTGGAGGAGCCAGCCGACGCCCCTGGTCTTCCCGTGGCCTTCGTCCATCTGGTGCGTAAGACGGAGGACGGCATCGAGGTACGCAATCGCTTCTGGGTGGGCTACCAGATAGTGGACAAGAAGCCGGTGCTCCAGCTGCCTCCCGGTGCTGCCATCCCCGAGGAGGCGCTTCGGGGTCTGTTCCTCCACGACGTGCAGGAGTTCGCCAACCTGGCGCGGATGCTGCCGGAACTCTACCGAGAGATGGAAGGTAAGGTGGCGTGACGTACAGCTTCGAGACGCCTCCACCGCTGCTTCCTGAGGAGGCCATCAGCGACACGGTCGACTGTGACGTGGTGGTGGTAGGGGCCGGGATTTCCGGAACGCCTGCCGCTATACGAGCGGCGGAGTTGGGCGCCCGGGTGCGGGTGTTGGAAAAAGGCCCCACCTTCGGCAAGCACAGGACAGGTGGCTTTGCTGCCTTCGGTACCAAGGCCCAGCGAGCGGCGGGCATCGAGCTTCCTCAAGAGACGTGCGACCGCTTAGTTCTCGACCTGTGGAGCTGCAGCATGGCGTTCCAATGCCGGCTGCCCCTGATGTCGCTGTGGATGAGGCACAGCGCGCGGGTGGCCGACTGGCTCAGCGATATCCTAGCCGGGAAAGGGGTCGAGGTCCGGGCGGTAGTCACCCCTAGCATAACTGGGCCCGGCCTCCGCGCCTCCATCGTCCGGCCCAACCAGTTCTGGAACGAGTACTGCCTGCTCCACCGCATGGGCAGAACGTTCGCGGAAGGCGAGAACGTGGATTGGATGGCGCCCCTGGTGGATTACGCCGTCGAGCGGGGAGTGGTCTACCACTACCGTACTCCTGCCGAGCGGTTGGTGCGGTCCGAGGGGGGAAGGGTCACGGCTGTCATAGCCAGGGATGCGGATAACCGCTACCTCCGCTTTCGCGCCCAGAAGGGCATCATCCTGGCGGCCGGAGATTTCATCAACGACGAGGAGATGGTGGCAGTCTTCTGCCAGCACTTAGCCAGGAACGTAAACAATTTCTCGAACAAGTACTGTACCGGTGACGGGCACAAGATGGCCATCTGGGTGGGGGCGGACATGGATGAGATCGTGGCCGGGGATGTGTTCCCCGGCCAGACCGTCACCGGGAAGAACCTGCGCCCGGACGAACCTTTCTGGGCTCTTTACCAGGATTGGTGGTGGTGCCCAGCGGTGGCTTCCATGCCCATGCTTTATGTTGACATAGGCGGCTATCGCTACGGGAACGAGAACCTTCCCTTCCAGCAGAACGCGGTGGCAGCCCTCAGCATGCCTGAAGGCCGGGTGTGGTCGCTATGGGATGCCGCCTGGCGCACCAAGTTCCCGCAGATCCCAGAGAAGACCCCCACCTCCCTGAACACTCCCCAGCAGGTGGAAGTCGATGTGCGGGAGGGCCTCACTGTGAAGGCCGACACTTTGGCGGAGCTGGCCGCCAAGATCGATGTACCGGCGGACGTACTCACGGCGACCGTCGCTCGCTACAACGCTCTCTGCGCCAAGGGCCGCGACGAAGACTGTTTCAAGGAACCTGAGTGGCTCAAGCCCCTTGACACTCCGCCCTTCTACGCGGCCGGCATCGGGGCAGCGATAACCGGGACCCGGGGCGGGGTGAAAGTGAACCCCGACATGCAGGTGCTTGACAAGAGGGGAAGGGCTATCCCTGGCCTGTATGCGGTCGGAAACAACGCGGGCAGCTTCTACGGCATGGTGTATCCCCCTCAGTTGGAAGGAAGCGGCATCGGTCATGCCTTCACCTTTGCCTGTCTTGCCGCCGAGCACGCGGTCAGCCAGTAGACGGCAGCGCACGCCGCTGGGCTAGGCGCCGCGCACGTTCTGCTTTGGAAGACGCATGTCACCTGATCGTGCTTTGAGAGGGCGTTTCTGGTATACTCGTACCGTCTTACGGTATGTAAGTGCTTGCTGTCCACATATCCCAAGGGGGAGCGAAGCATGTCGAATGTCACCATCGACCCCGTGACCGGGCTTCAGTTCGTGGAACTGAGCCACGTGTGGGGCCACGGAGTCCCGTCCTATCCCGGACAAGCCGACGTGAAGATGCACCGTGGTGTGAAGCATGCCCAGCACGGCGTCCTGGCTTGGCGCATAACCACCGTCATGCACACAGGCACCCACATGAACGCACCCATCCACCTCATCCAGAAAAGCGCCGATCTCGCTGCCATCGACCCTGAGCGCTTCTTCGGCAATGGCTGTGTGCTCGATGTGCCCAAGAAGAGTTGGGAAGTCATCACAGCGGATGACTTGAAGAACGCCAAGCCCGGGGTCCAGGAAGGCGACATCGTAGTGATCGTCACCGGCTGGCACCACAAGTACTCCGATTCCCTCGAGTACTACGGGGAAGCGCCTGGCCTCAGCAAGGAAGCGGCCGAGTGGCTAGTGACCATGAAGCCCAAGCTGGTCGCCATCGACACCCCCTTCATCGACCATCCCTTGGCCACCTCTATGGCCGAGCACCGGGGTGGGCCGCAGATGAAGCGTCTGACTGCGGAGTACATCAAGGCCACCGGTCTGGATCCCAAGAAAGAACATCCGGAATGGAACGCCGCGCACAAGGTCCTCTTGGGTGCGGGTATCCCCACCATCGAGCAGGTCGGTGGCGACGTGGACATCGTCAAAGGCAAGCGGGCGACCTTGGCGGCCACTCCCTGGAAGTTCGAACACGGTGATGCCTGCCAGGTGCGCTTCGTCGCCATGTGCGATCCCAGCGGCAATCTCCGGATCGAACCTGGTAACTGACACCTGCCTGGGCGAAAGGAACAGCCATGGCTTTGAAGATATACGACCTCAGCCACACCTTCACTCAGTTCATGCCCGAGTGGCCCTCGACGGCGAGCGTGGACATCGACATCGACAAGTTCCATGCCAAAGACGGCGTCTATCAGGTGCAGTGGGAAGGCATCATGCATCGCTGCACCCATATGGACGCCCCCCTACACGTGACCGAGAACACCCCCTCCATCGCCGACTATCCGCTGTGGCGGCTTTTTGGTACGGGCGTGTGCGTCTCTATCCCCAAGGGCAAGTGGGGGGTCATCACTCCGGAAGACCTCGAGAATGCCCGGCCTAGGATCGAAGAGGGTGACATCGTGGTCATCAACACCGGCTTCCATCACCTGTGGGCGGACACCGACGAGTACTTCGCCTATGGTTGCGGCATCAACGAAGACGGGGCTCGCTGGCTGGTGGAGAAGAAGGTGAAGATGGTGGCCTATGGCTGCCAGGCTAACGACCATCCCATCGCTACCAAGTTGGTCGATCATGGTCTGGGCCCCAGCCATCCGCACCTGATCAAGGAGTGGAAAGAGACCTTCGGGCGCGACCCCCTGGAAGATTTCCCCAAGTGGGAGCCGGCCCACAAGACCCTGATGGTGAAAGGTGGCATCCCCGGTATCGAGAACGCCGGGGGTGCGCTCGACGAAGTGACAGGCAAGCGCTGCACTTTCATGGCCTTCCCGTGGCGCTGGCCGGGCGGCGATGGCTGTATCGTGCGCTTGCTGGCTATAGTCGACCCGGAGCAGACCTTCCGGTTCGAGACGGGGGACTGGACCAAGTAGGCCCAGGACGAGCTGGGCGGCTGGCTGCGACTGTATAGAGGGCCTGCGCGGGCGGCTGAGAAGCCGCCCGCGGCGGGGCTTAAGAAGCTGTAGGTGCTCAAGAAACCGAGGCCCCGGGGCAGACGCCCCGGGGCCTCGGCATTCACGTCGCTCAGTTACCGCCCGGCGTTGGGATGACCACCGCCGTGTCTTCTGGGCTGCTTGCGGTCGTTTCCGAGCTACCCACGGTCGTGGTGGGGCCGGCCGCAGTGGTCGGGGTGGTATCTGAGGTGACCGGGGAGCTGGTGGTCGTAGTGGTGGGTTGCCAGTCATCGGCGTAGATGACGCCGATCTCCAACTTGGTCTTTTCGACCCAGTCTTTCCAAGCCCTGGCCTTCTTCTCGTTGAGAAGGATGTTAGTGATGTCCTCCTTGACCTCTTCCAGCGAGTATTGCTTGGCCTCGTTTATGCCGGTCACTTGGATGATGTGGTATCCGTACACTGTCTTTACAGGCTGGGAGATTTCGTCCTTAGCCAGGGAGAAGACCGCCTCATCGAATTCCGGAGCTGTCTCGCCTTTGTAGACCGTACCCAGATCTCCGCCCCGGTTCTTGGTACCGGGGTCATCCGAATATTTCTTGGCCAGCTCGGTCCAGTCGCCGCCCGCAACGAGCTGGGCCCGCACTTGCTCTGCTGTGGCCAGGGCTGCTGCCCAGTCGGACTCTGTCGGCTTAGCTGTGGTCGAAGTAGTGGCCGAAGTAACGGTCGACGACCCGCCCTCGGCCTCCCCACTGATCTCTGAGGGGGTGGTAGTCGAGCTGGTGGTGGTAGTGGTCCCGTCGACCCGTCCCGATACCGGGGCTATGAGTATGTGCCGGGCAGTACGGGTCTCCTCTACGAAATAGTAATCCTTGTTCTGGTCGTAGTAAGCCGCTATCTCCTCATCCGAAACGGAGGTTATGTTCTTGGTGACCGCCTCATAAGTCTTTTGCAGAAGAAGCGACTCCTTGTATCCCTCTTTGAACTGCTCGAGCGTCAGGTTCTGATCCGCCAGGGCACTCTCGAAAGCGGCTTGATCGCCGTTGAAAGAGTCGTTCACGATAGAGTCTATCTCGGTCTGAACGTCCTCGTCAGTGACCGTCACGCGTAGCGACCCCGCTTTCTGCCGAGCTAGCTCGTAGGTGATCATGTATTCGAGCACGTCCTGTTGGAAAGCCTTGTAGCCCTCGGGGTCCGTCTCTTTGTCCGGAACATAGGGAGCCAGCTGCACTTCCAGCTCGGCCACTTTGGCGTCAAGCTGTTTCTGGGTGATGACGGTCCCCCCCACCTTGGCGACAGCGTCACCGGGCAGTTTTCCCCCGCAACCGGCAAGCCCCGCACTTAAGGCGAGAAGGGTCACCGCCAGCGTGACGGCTGGCACGACCGCTAGTCTTCTTCTCCTCTTCACAATCACAAGAACCTCTCTCGACGTGGTTCAGAGTCGGTGTCTAGGCAGTATAGCCCCATTCTTATAAAGAGGATGTGAGTAGCTGGCAGCTGGTTTGGGAGCAAGGAGTGGCGCCGGCAGTCCGGTCCAGGTAAGCGAGCACTCACTACTGATATTTCCCCTGGCGGTCATTGGTGCTAGGATGAAATAGAAACGGATTCCGGTGCGCCGACTGGCTGCCAGGGACTGTATCGGCCCAGGCCACAGGTAGTCAGGCGCTACCGACAGGTACCGACAGATGAGGACTGTCAAGCAAGGAGGGGACATGGAGGAGAAGAACGTCAGCAGGCGTGAGTTCCTCAAGCTAGCCGGGGTCGCGGGAGCGGCCGTAGGTTTGGCCGGAGGTCTGGGCGGCGCTCTCGCTGCTTGCGGCGAGGCCGAAGAGACGACCACCAGCGCGACAGCGCAAGCCACCACCAGCAGCACTGCGGCTCCCGAGACCACCACTAGCGTAAGCACCGGTCCGGAGACAGGTCGCGACATCATCTTGGGCTTGGTTTCGCCGAAGACGGGGCCGCTGGCGCTGTTTGCCAAGGCCGATGACTGGTGGGTCGACTATGCCCTGAAAGCGGTGCCTGACGGCGTCATCGCCGGTGACGGCAAGAGGCATATGATCAAGATCGAGCGCGCGGACAGCCAGTCGGACGTCATGCGCGCGTCGCAGGTGGCGGGCGACCTCATCAACAACGCCAAAGTGGATTTGATGATGGCCTCCGGCTCGCCCGACACCGCGAACCCAGTGGCGGACCAATGCGAGGCTCTGGGTTGTCCGTCCATCGCCAACTTCGTACCCTGGCAGCCGTTCTACTTCGGCCGGGGAGCCACTCCCGACAAGCCGTTCAAGTGGACGTACGCCCACGCCCTGGGGTTGGAGCAGATCGTCGCCAACTTCATAGCCATGTGGGACCAGGTGGAGACCAACAAGAAGGTCGGCTTCTTGTTCGCCAACGATTCGGACGGACAAGCCTGGACAAACATGGAGACCGGGCTGCCGCCGGCGGTGGAGAAGGCCGGCTATACCTATTTCCTCCCCGACCTCTATCCGGTGGGGTTGGAGGACTACACCGCCTATATCTCCGCCTTCAAGAAGCAAGGCTGTGAGATCTGCTGCGGGACCATCATCACGCCCGACTTCACCAACTTCTGGAAGCAGGCCGTGCAGCAGGGTTACCAGCCGAAGGTGCTCACCATCGGGAAAGCTCTTCTCTTCCCGCAGACACTGGAGGCCATCGGTCCCATCGCCTACAACGCGACGGTGGAGAGCGTATGGCATCCCAGCTGGCCTTTCAAAGACTCCATCACCGGGAAGACCTGCCAGGAGCTCGCCGAGGATTACATGGCCAAGACGGGCGAGCAGTGGACCGCGCCTATCGGACAGTACGGCAAGTTCGAATGGGCCGTCGACGTGTTCAAGCGGGTCAGCAACATCGACGACAGGGAAGAAATCGTCAAGGCCATCAGCTCTACCAAGCTGGAGACCTGTCTGGGGCCGATCGACTTCACCGCGCCCGTGCAGATGGGCACGCGTCATCCTGTCCCCAACGTCTGCACTCCGCCCGTGGGTGGCGCTCAGTGGGTCAAGGGCGAGAAATTCCCGTTCGAGCCGGTCTTGGTCAGTAACGCGTTGGCGCCCGAGCTCACTCCCACCACCAAAGTGCAGTTGATGCAGTACGGCGCCTGAGCCCGAGCCAGGAGCTCCTGCCTACTCAACGGCCCTGAGCGGGCCGCATTCCGGGGGCGGCCGAAGTGAAGGGACGCGGGGCCCCGCGCTAGCGGGGCCCCGGCCGTTATGCCTCGGGGGCAGGCTCTGCTGCAGATGGCCCGGCCTCGGTCGGCACGAACGGGCCGGACGCGTTCGCTGTTCCTTCGCCCTTCAAGTACAAGACGAGGGCCTTGATCAGCTCGTCATAGAGCTGCGTGGTCGATATGCCATAGTAGAGCTCGTGGTCAGAGCCGAACACCAGTCGTCCACGTACTACAGCTGCGTAGATGCCGTAGGCCACGTCTATGGCCAGGCGCGGGTCGGGATGTCCGATCTCGTCCCGATACCGGAGCAGTATCTCCGCCAAGGCGTCCCGGCGTTCCCGGTTGACTGCCTCGCCCTTGGCCCGCATGACCGGGTCGAACACCGACAGACTCATGAAGGCTCGCGACAGTTCACGCTCCCCGGTGACACGTCTGATGAGTACGCTGAAGACCGCTCTCACCGCTTCGGCCAGGTCGGTACAGTCTGCCGCCTCTTCTTGCATCTCCGCTCTTATGAGCGGCTCCAGCTGCGCGTGAAAGCGTTCCTGGACTGCGTGGAGAAGAGCGGTCTTGTCCGGAAAGCGAGCATAGAAGGCCCCCACCGAGAGTCCTACACTGGCGACGACGCCACTGATCGTGAGCGTCTCCACGCCCTGGTTACGGATGTGCTGAAGCGCGGCCTCCAAGATGCGCTTGAGAGATTCTCGGCTCCGTTTCTGCCGAGGCTCCTTGTAGGGAGTCGGCTCGAGGCTCCCCGGGGTCTGTGTTCGTTCGGTGGACTCGCCCTCTTCCATGGGCTCACTATACCTTGTGTAGCCAGCCGGCGCGAAGTGTCACGCGGGCTGATATCCTAGTGCTACAGAGTGAGCGGTCGCTTAGTTGCTAGGCGGGGCTCCATAGCAGGGACCTCGAGGGACAAAGGAGTGGCATGTACAAGGGCGGTTACACCGGAAAGGTCCTGCGGGTCGACTTGACAAGCAAGACCTATAAAGAAGAACCGCTCCCCGCTGATGTCGCCCAGGACTTCATTGGGGGGGCGGGCTTGACGGTCAAGTATCTCTACGACGAGGTGCCAGCCGACTGTGATCCACTGGGCCCCGAGAACAAGCTGATTTACGCTCCGGGGCCGTTCACCGGCACCACCATACCCTGTGCCAGCCGCATGGCCATCAACGCTAAATCCCCGGCTACAGGGGCAGTGGGCGTAGCTACCACCGGGGGGCACTTCCCGGTAGAGATGAAGCGGGCCGGCTATGACGTGATCATTATCGAGGGGAAGGCGGACAAGCCTACCTATCTGTGGATCAAGAACGGCGAGGTCAAGTTCCGCGACGCCACTGACCTCTGGGGGCTCACCACCTCGGATACCCAGCAGGTGATCAAGGACGAGCTGCACGACCAGAACATCCGCATCAGCTGTATAGGTCCCGCGGGCGAAAAACTCTCCCGCATCGCCTGCATCGTGAACGAGCGGCGGGTGGCTGGGCGCAAGGGCTTGGGGGCGGTCATGGGTTCCAAGAACCTCAAGGCCATCGCCCTGCGCGGCGACCAGCAGATGACCATCGCCGACAAGGAGAAGTACGATGCGGCTCGTAAACGCATGCTGGAGGGCATGCGCAAGAGCCCCATCCTCTATCCAGAATTCTCGCGCTATGGGACTTCCACCACCTTGGACCTTACCCAGGCCCTGGGTATTTACCCGGCCAAGAACTGGACAGCTACCGGCGTGTTCACTCCTGCTGACAAGATCGGCGGCTATGCCATCGAGTCGCGTGGCATGGGGAAGACTGCCTGTGCCACCTGTCCTGTGGGTTGTAGCCAGCTGCGTCTGGCTAAAGAGGGGCCATATATGGGGTTCTTCACTGAGGGGCCAGAATACGAGACGCTTTATGCCTTCGGCGGCGTGACTGGCGTCGACAATCCAGACGCCATCATCGCCTGCGACCGGCTTGCGGACGAGCTTGGCCTCGACACCATGTCGGCGGGGGTGACCATAGCCTTTGCCATGGAATGCTTCGAAAGGGGCATTCTGACCTTGGAGGAGACCGGCGGGCTCGACCTGCACTTCGGCAACGACGTGGCCATGACCAAGCTTCTTCACATGATGGGGGAGCGGCAAGGGCTGGGCGACATCCTGGCAGAAGGGGTCAAACGAGCAGCCGAGAAGATAGGTCGGGGCTCGGAGAAGTACGCCATGCATGTGAAGGGTCTGGAACTGCCTGCCTATGACGTGCGCGGGGCCAAGGCGCATGGCCTTAACTACGCCACTGCCTTCACCGGCGCCGACCACAACAAGGGTTACGCTTTCCAGGAGATCTTCGGCATCCCCATCCCCAAACCCATCGACCGGCTTTCCTATGAAGGCAAGGGCTGGCTGTGCAAGTGGAACCAGGACGCGCGCACTGCGCTGGCCGACTCGCCCACCATGTGCGTGTTCTTGATGGACATGGCGGTAGCTGACTTCATGTTTGAGAACACGGCGAACCTGATGGCAGGGGCTACAGGCCTGAGCTACACCCCTGAGGAAGTGCACCAGGTCGGTGAGCGGATCAACAACCTGGCCCGAGTGTTCAACATCAAGGCTGGTTTCACTCGCGCCGACGATGATCTGCCCGAGCGCCTCAAGACCGAGCCCATCCCTGACGGTCCTTCCAAAGGTGAGCTCATCAGCCAGGCCGATCTGGATGCCATGCTCGACGAGTATTACGACGCGCGGGGCTGGACCCGGGAAGGGGTGCCCACCCGGGCCAAACTGGAGGAACTGCGCCTCGGCTACGCGGCCGATGCTCTCGGCATCTGACCCACCGGTGTCGTGAAAGTAAAGGTCCGGAGCATAGCCCTTATCAAGTCTCTGCTGGGTGGGAGCGACCTTGAGGTGGATCTGCCGGAGGGCGCTACTGTCGACGACCTGATGGCTCGACTGACTGCCATCGGTGATCCGGCCCTCGCTTCCCACCTGGCCCCGCCCCAGGAAGAGAGCGCCCACGCGCCGCTACGCATCCTGATCAACGGGAGAGACATCACCGTCCTTGACGGTCGCCGCACGGTCCTGGCCGACGGCGACGACGTGCTCGTATTCATCCCTATCGCTGGAGGCTGATCCCGTGAGGACGATCGACCTGGAGACCCACTTCGTCACTGAGGAGTGGGTGGAGGCCATGTACGCCAATCCCGGCTATCCCCGTTTCGCCGATGAGCCCGCGACCGGTAAGCGGCGGCTCTACTACAGCGAGACTACGTTCGAGCCGCACGGCGATTTCATACTGAACCGCCTACTGGACCTCGGGCCAGGGCGTATTGCTGAGATGGACCGAGCGGGGATCCAGTTGGCCGTGATCTCCTTAACTGCTCCGGGGACCGACCACTTCGCTCCCGCGGTCGGGGCTCCCCTGGCCAGACGCTGCAATGACCGTTTGGCCGAAGCTATCGCCAAGTATCCGGAGCGCCTGGCCGGGTTTGCCGCTCTCGCTCCCAAAGACCCCCAAGCTGCTGCGGCGGAGCTGGAGCGCTGTGTAAAGGAACTGGGTTTCAAGGGCTGGAAGACCCATTCCAATTTCGGCGACTCCTACCTTGATGACAAGCGCTACTGGCCCATAATGGCCAAGGCGGAGGAACTGGGCGTGCCTATCTACCTGCATCCGGCCGCCCCCATGATCCGCGAGTTCCGTGACTACGGTCTGCCCTTGGCAGGAGCGGCCTTTGGATTTGGGGTGGAGACGGCGCTTGCCATGATGCGCCTGGTGCTGAGCGGCGTATTCGATGCCTTCCCCAAGCTGAAGATCATCCTGGGGCATTACGGCGAAGGCCTGCCCTTCCTCATGCAGCGAATAGACCATCCCTTCGTCCGTCCTCACCTCAAGGCGTCGGACCCCGAGGTGGTGCCGCCTCTCCAGCGTGTGCCCAGTGACTACCTCCGGGCCAACATGCTCATGACCACAAGCGGTAACTACTTGCCGGCGGCGTTCAAGTGCGCCCGGGAAGCTCTGGGGATGGAGCGCATAATGCTGGGGACGGACTATCCCTACGAAGAGATGGATGAGTGCTTGGACTTCCTGGAGCGGATGGAGCTGACGCAAGAAGAGCGGGAACAGCTTCACTACCGCAACGCCGAGCGACTGGGGATGTTCTGAGCTGAAGGAGGGTTGCGAACTCCACTGACCCAGGAAGCACTGAGAGCCAGGGAGGTACTGCCCATATGGAAGGGCTCAAGTATCGGGACATCCTCAAGTATCGGGACATCCTTTACAGCGACGAGCCTCTCGGGCCCTGGCCCATGCATCTGCTCAGGCGGGTGGAGAGACCGACCAATCAGATCGTGGGTCCTATCGCTCGTCGAGACGAACGGGAGAGCGCTTTCGGCCGGGCGCTTCTTGGAGAATACGGGGAGGAAGTCCAGCGCGAGTTCAAGCGTATGACCCGACGGTATCCGCTCGGCGCGGCTTTTCTGGATCTTCAGGAGCACATCAATAACATCAAGAGCAGGCTCAACCCTGTAGCTGCCGAGAGAGCTCCCATCCCGGATGACCCGCATGTGCTGAGCCGCCACATCAAAGCGCTCGGGTATTTCCTGGGGGCGGACATCGTAGGCATAGGTCCACTGAGCCAGTCCGCTGTCTACACCCACAATATGCAGGGAGAGGAGATACAGGCGCCCTTCAAGTACGCCATCGTGCTCTTGTGCCGTAAGCACGACCTGACCATCTCCGCTTCGAACGGTTGGGAAGAGATCGTCGACCCAGCCAGCTTCCAAGCTTACCAACGGCTTGCCTTGCAGACCGAGACTATGGCCAACTATCTGCGAAGGCTGGGATTCGAAGCCGTGGCCTCCAACATGAACCGCTACTTGACGCTCATGCCGCAGGTGGTGCTGGACGCTGGCCTGGGGGAGGTCTCGCGGATGGGAATAATCCTCAACCCCTTCCTTGGCTGTAACTTCAAGGCGGCCTGCGTGCTCACGAATATGGAGTTGGAAACAGACGGCTACGTCGATTTTGGTCTGCAAGACTACTGCAGTCGCTGCACTCTTTGCGCCGAACAGTGCCCAGCGCGGGCCATCCCGCGCGGTCCCAAGACTCTGTACAACGGGTATTACACCTGGAGGCTGAACGCCCGCGCCTGCGCGGAGTTCGACATCCTCAATCGCGAGGGCTGCGTGTGCGGCCGCTGCACCAAGGTCTGTCCCTGGCATATTCCCGGCCAAGAGCCTCGTGATCTTGCCGACTGGGATGGCAGTCTTGACTGGCTGCACAAGCGGGTCGACGAGCAGAAGCAAAGAGTGGTCGCGAACAACTGCGTGGATCCCTCTGAGGCCACCCACAAGTGGTGGTTCCCGTTGGATGAGGTCGACGGCCGGCTCGTATTCTACGACGACCGCAACCGGCAGAAGATCTGCAGGGAGTATCCGTTGCAGCGTTAGGGGGCGCGGCTGCCGGCTGGCCGGCAGCCGCGCCCGCCCCGTTCCTCCGCAGCCTCGTTACTTGGCGGCTCCTGGCTTGAAACTGGCCACCATAGAATCGAACAGCGGCTTGTAGTCCGGCCAGACCTTGGTGGCGGCCTGGACACTCAGCTGATACTCGATGGCCCCGTCGAACAGGAAATAGAGAGTCGTGGTCGCTGGCTCGCCGTCCTGGTTGAAAGTATAGGTGGCCATGAACCCCGGCAGACCGCTCACGGTGGTCTGGGTAAGATCGCCCTGCATCTTTATGCTGGCGTCTTGGCTCTGCAGTTGGCCTAGCAGACCTTCGAGTTCGGTCTTGACGTCGGGCATCATACTCTCATCGATAGTCACTCTGAGCTCGTACACCGCCACCAGCATCATGTCGATGTACCGGTCGCCTACCTTGGTGCCTTCGGTGTCAAATACTCCCACCCCAGCCTTAGCGTTACTGCCGGCTGAAATGTCGAAGGCAGTACCTTCCTGCAACTTCCAGTCTTCTGGATAAGCGAAGCTGAACCCGTACGTCTTGTCGGTGTAGGTCGTGAACTTGACCTCCGCTGTAGAAGAGCTCTTATCACCAGTGTCACCCGACCCGCACGCGCCGAGACTCAGCGCCAAGCCCATGACGAGCATGATGATCACCGACAATACCGTTCTGCGCCGAGTCCTCTTCAAAATGCACCTCCGAGTGTGTCAGGGGCCGCGGACCGCAGCCGTCGCTTGCCGCGGACCGCAGCCGTTTCCTAGCGTCGGGCCTTGGGCCGTCTCTTAGCGCAGCAGTATACGTACATGACGGCGTATTTGGCCAACTCTTGCTGTCTCAAGTTCACCCGGACCACAGAGCCTCAATCAAGGTCCACGCCCCAAAGGCGACGAAGAGACCGCCGGAAAGCCGTTTGAGCAGCTTCTCCGGCAGCCGGCGCCCGGCCAGGTGACCGACCAGAATCGCCAGCGCATTGGCCAAGATCATGGCGACTGTCGCCCCCAGCCAGACGGCTATCGACTCCGTGAGATCACCTTCATACCGGGCTCCGAGCGAGAGGGTCGCTAGCTGGGTCTTGTCGCCGATCTCCGCCACCAAGAAACCGGCGGCGATGCCCAGTACCAGGAAGCGGCTGCGGGGTCGTACCTCGCACTCTTCTGCCCCAGGATCCTCGGTAGCGGCCTTGGTGCGGGCCCTCTCAATGGCCAAGAGATTCCACAGACCGAAGCCGATGAAAAGCACTCCCGCCCCTATCTTCACAGCCGTGACCGGCATGAAACGGCCCGCGAGCGCGCCAACGACGACGGCGACAAGGTTGAGCACGGCGACCGCTATCCCCACTCCCAAGAGGACCTTTCGGGCCGGGTAGCGGCACGACAGCGAGAGAGTGAGCAGTTGGGTCTTGTCAGCCATTTCCGCGACGAGCACCAAGACGAAGGCGGTCGCGAATGTGGTGAGGAATGCAATCATCGGAGGCATGATAACAGCCCCTGGGCTACACTCATTATGTCAGGCTGCGCTCTGACCCTAGAAAGTGGGAGACGAGGCCAGGAGGATGCCTTGGAGGCGCGCATCATCGGATTGAAAGGCTGCGGCAAGAGTACCTTGGTGGCAGCTCTCGCCGAGGGCCGGGGGGAAGGTCATGTGGCTGCAGTCCATGTGGGCGATGCTCGCGTCCGAGCGCTGTCAGAGATCTTCAAGCCCAAGAAGACCACCTTCGCGGAGTTCAAGGTCCGCGAGGTGGCCTGGCCGGAAGCCACAGCTCGCAAGGGGGAGATGGAGCGTTACCTTGATGCTCTGGCCGGAGGACAGGTCTACTTGCACGTGCTGCGTGCGTTCGAGAACCCTCTACTGGGGAAGTCTCCGGACCCCGTGGCTGACCTCGAAGAGCTCGACCGGGAGTTCCTGCTTTTCGACATGATCCGGGTCGAGCGGGCTCTTGAGCGGGCCAAGAAAGCGCCGCTTCCGGACCTCGGGAAGAGAGCGCTCGGCCGCTGCCAAGAAGCGCTGGAGACCGAAGTCCCCTTGCGCGAAGTGGACTTCACTGAGGAGGAACTCACTTTCCTGCGCGGATACCAATTCCTCACCCTGATTCCCCAGCTCCTCGTGGTCAACACTGCTGCTGCGGATTCTTTCGCCGTTTCTACCCTGACGGCTTTTGCCCGGGGACGGCAGGTGCTGGCCTTCCCCTTCTTGGAGGCGCTTGAGGTAGCTCGACTCTCTCCTGAGGAGCAGGCCGAGTACGCGGCCGCGCTAGGGCTGCCGGGACCGGCAGCCGAGGTGGTAGCGCAAGCAGCCTTCGCGCAACTGGGGTACATCAGCTTCCTTACGGTCGGCGGTGACGAAGTACGTGCCTGGCCCGTCCGCAAGGGCGAGACTGCCCGGGAAGCAGCGGGGGCTGTCCATAGTGACATCCAGCGGGGCTTCATCCGGGCAGAGGTCGTGTCATTCGCGGATTTCATGAAGTACGGGTCCCTCAAGGCCTGTCGTGACGCCGGGGTACTCCGCATCGAGGGCAAGGATTACATAGTCGCCGACGGGGACATCATCAATTTCCGTTTCAACGTCTGAGGCGTGGCCGTGCGACCAGTCGAGGGGGTGGCTGTCCGGCTGTCACCCGTCAGCGCCAGGCCGGCTTGTTCGTCCGCAGAGCCGGATCAGCCACTCGCATGGCCGCGAGCTGCGTGGTAAGTGGCCTTGTCGAAGTAGACGGCAAAGCGGCTCTGCAGCTCCATGACCCGGTAGGCATCCACTGGGCTCTCCCACACTCCTTGGGAGCGGGCGTGGTTCCAGATCTGCTTCTTGAGCAGCATGATGGCCGAGAGCATCTCGTGCACCGCCACTCCTTGCTCCCGCCGGCGAGCGCCTAGGTCCCGATAGAAGGCGCGTATCTGGTCCTCCCCACTTTCGCCTTGTAGCCAACGGCCCAATTGTTCCAGCCCAGTTGTGCATTCGGCCAGGAGCAGCTCAGGATCCAGGCGCATGTAGGAAGCGGAAGTGGTGTGGTTGGAGCGCACGTCCGCCAGCCAGAGTCTGGCTACGTAGGGGATGCTCTCTGTGAAGTAGGCCACCAGGGCGTCCGAAAGCATGTTCTCGCCTTGCTCCCCGGCCCCCTCCTGGAGCAGGCGGAACGAGTCCCGGATGGCCCATTCGTCACGATGGAGGTCGCCGCAGAGCCGGATGGCTTTCTCGTTGGAGGGGAAGGCGAGCGGCGGCAAGGCATCGATGGGGAAGTAGGCCACCTCTTCCGCGTCGTCGCCAGGTCTCTCTTGGCCCGCCACCTTCTCCACCTCGAAGGTGACCACCAGCAGGTCCCCGTAGTAGGTGCTACGCCAAGAGTCCGCATCAATGAGGCGGTATACCCGGCCGAGGAGCCCCGTCTCTTCATGGAGTTCCCGCAGTGCCGCCTCGGCGATGGTCTCGCCGGTCTCCGCGAACCCGATGGGAAGGCACCACATGCCTTCATTGGGTGGGTACTTCCTCTTTACCAGGAGAACGCGGCGCTCAGCATCGAGGACAAGAGCCGCGGCTGCAGGCAGGGGGTTCTGATAGAAGATGGTGCCACAGGCGGAACAGACGTTTCGGTCCCTGTCTCCCACCTTCTGGACCACGAGCGGACTGCCGCACTTCGTGCAAAAACGAGCGCTCAGCGGACGGGCACCTCCGTTGCCTGCATATAGATATGAGAGCCGGAATCGTGCGTGTAGGGGGAAAGAGCGGCCCCCAGCTGCTCCGGGCACTCACGCACCTTTCCCAGCTGAGTCTTGCCTGCGGTGACCACTTCCCCGATGCTTACCGCCGGCTCCTCGATGAAGAGAAGAGTGAGAGTGATGCTGCTCATCTCCTCTGGACGGATGTCGATCTGCACATCATCGTACTTGCCGTAAAGCCGGTACTGCTTGACGGCTGTGACCACCCCGGAGATAGGGGCAGTGACGGGAGCGCCCGCCCGCGCCCCTACAAGCACCGAGCTGGTCGGTTCACCTTTGCCACCGTCCAGCAAGTAGTAACGGACGGAGGGTTCCCCCGAGAACAAGTTGCGGAAGAAGCGGACGAGCGCATTCCTGTTCATCTGCTCTCCGATAGGGGTGAACGGCACCGCGCGGTCATCGCTCAGGGGCTGGTAGGCTATGACGGTGACATCGCGGGCCGCCACGGGCAGGAGTAGGTTGCGGTCGCGCAGGCGGGTGAAGGCCGGCCTCTCCTCGCCGGCAGCCGCTACAGGGGCTAGCGGGGAAGGTTCTGACTTGGTCAAGAGGGCCTGGGCCGGCACTTCCTTGGTAGGACTGCCTGTGGTCAGAGCGACGGCCACTGCCACCACCGCGAGGCAGAAGATCAGGAAACCCGCGGCAAAACGGATCCGCCGTCTGCGATAGACGACTGCCTGGCGGCGCTTGCGGCGGGCGATGTCGTCACTGCGCCTTGCTTCAGTTTCCGAAACCATCTCTCGCATTGGCCTTACCTTACCACCAGCTAGGACACTTGCCCACTCAAGGTGGCCGCGTGTTGCCTGCCTGGCTGGTAAGCTGTGAGCAGAAGGTACTCCGGTGTGAGACGAGGAGGGCCATTGCGTATCACCATCCCGCGCTGGGCTCAGGCGGTGCTGATACCCATTGCCATCTTGGTGGGCCTCTACTTCAGCAAGGCGGCTAGTCATGCCGTCTTCGTCTTCTTGATCTCCACCGTGGTGGCCCTGCTTCTCAATCCTCTGGTGCTTGCCATGAGGAAGTTCAAGATCCCGCGCTGGCTCGGGGTACCCGTCGTCTACCTGGCCTTTGTGGCGGTGGTCGTCATCATCATCATCTTCTTGGGACCTCTTCTGATAAAGCAGTTTCAGCGCCTCTTCAATGCCATACCGGGTTGGCTGCAGGAGCTCAACCGTCTGCTCGGCGATCTAGAACTGTGGCTGGCTGAGCGCAACATCGAGATCCATCTCCAATTCAACACCAGTGACATCGTGAATTGGTTGGAGACAAACGCGGCAAGCTCCGTTGCTGCTCTGCTATCGGTGGGGATGAGTATCGTGGGCATCCTGGTGAACATCCTCTTCACGGTCATCATCAGCTTTTACATGCTTATAGATGGCAGGCGGATATTCCGGTTCCTCTGCCGCCTCGCTCCGGGGACTCCCGAGGTCAAGGAAAGGTATGTTCGTGGTCTCCAAACGTCTTTTAGCCGCTTCGTGCGAGGCCAAGCTCTCCTGGGGGTGACTGTCGGTCTGGCCTCTGGGCTTGCCATCTGGATACTCAGTTGGGATGTAGTCGGTGTGTGGCCGCAGGGTGGGCAGTATGCGCTTCTGTTCGGGTTCTGGGCGGGAGTGACGGAGGTCATCCCCTATATCGGCCCCTGGATAGGGGCAGTGCCTCCGGTGATCGCTGCTTTCTTCCACTCGCCCATGGCTGCCCTCATCGTGATCATCATCTACTTCGCGATCCAACAGCTGGAAAGCCATATCTTGGCGCCCAACATTGTAGGTAGCTCGGTAGGGGTGCATCCCCTGGTGGTCATCTTCGCGCTTCTAGCCGGGGCCCAGATCGGGGGCATCCTGGGGATAGTCGCCTCTCTGCCCCTTCTTGCCCTACTCCGACATACGCTCACTTTCTACGATTTCAAGCTGTCCAAGGGGCCCTGGGCGGGTGACGACGGTGTCGCTCTCATCCCGGCTAGGACGGTCACCGCACCCCCGCGCCGGGTCAAGCCTCCCGAGGTGACCGATGAGAAGGAGTGATCGGGCCGAGGAGGCGTTTCCGCGGCCGGCAGCTGTCGGTGTACGGTTTGTGGCCGGACAGAGATACTGTTACAATCGCCACTTGTAATGGAAAAAATCCGCCAGTTTCTGGGAACGCGACTGCGGTCCGGTTTTGAGCCGTTACTCCGAGGCCTGGAGCGATTGGGCGTCACGCCCAACATGGTCACAGTCGCCGGCACGGTCCTCAACCTGGGAGTAGCGGCGCTCATCATCTTTGACCATCTCATCTGGGCCGGCATCCTTGTGCTTGTCGCCGGGTGCTTCGACATGCTTGACGGCTCCCTTGCCCGTCGGACTGGCCGGGTCACGCCCTTCGGAGCCCTGCTGGATTCCACGCTTGACCGGGTTTCGGAGGGTGTGGTGCTAGCGGCAGTGTGCTACCTCTTCGCTTCCGCTGGTCACAGCATTGATGCTGGAATCGTGGCTCTTGCTCTATTAGGGAGCGTCTTAGTGAGTTACACTCGTGCCAGAGCGGAGACTCTCGGCCTTGAGTGCACGGTCGGCATCATGAGCCGTCCTGAGCGCATCATATTGATAGCCGTGGGCCTCTTCTTTGACGTGTTGCCGTATGTCATCTACATAATGCTGGCACTGACCATCTTCACAGTCGTACAGCGCGTCGTCCACACCTACCGGCAACTCGGGAGGGAAAGGGAGATAGGGAGGGTCCGTTGAGCGATAAAGTTCGGGTAGCGATCATCGGCGTCGGCAACTGCGCTTCGTCCCTAGTACAGGGCGTGCACTACTACCGCAACGCCAAGGCTGACGAGTTTGTCCCCGGCCTCATGCATGTGAACCTCGGTGGCTACCACATCTCCGACATCGAGTTCACCTGTGCTTTCGACATCGACAAGACCAAGGTAGGCAAGGATCTCTCCGAGGCTATCTGGGCCGGGCGGAACTGCACAGTGAAGTTCTGCGACGTTCCGGAGATGGGGGTCAAAGTCTATCGGGGCATGACTCACGACGGCCTGGGCAAGTATCTGTCGGAAGTCATCGAGAAGGCCCCCGGGCCCACCGACGACGTGGTGGGCATCCTTAAGGACACCAAGACCGACGTGGTGGTGAACTACCTGCCGGTGGGCAGCGAGATGGCCACCAAGTGGTACGTGGAGCAGGTCCTGGAGGCCGGCTGTGCTTTCGTGAACTGTATCCCGGTGTTCATCGCCCGGGAGAAGTACTGGCAGGACCGTTTCGCTGAGAAAGGCCTTCCGGTGATCGGCGACGACATCAAGTCTCAGGTCGGCGCCACTATTGTCCATCGGGTGCTGACCAAACTCATGCGCGACCGCGGGGTACGGCTGGAGCGGACGTCTCAGCTCAACGTGGGAGGCAACACCGACTTCCTCAATATGCTGGAGCGCTCGCGGCTGGAAAGCAAGAAGATCTCTAAGACCAACGCCGTGACCTCGCAGCTCGACTATGAGCTGGGTAGTCGCAATGTGCACATCGGCCCCTCTGACTACGTGGAGTGGCTGGACGACCGCAAGTGGGCCTACATCCGGCTGGAGGGTCGTACCTTCGGTGATGTGCCGCTTAACATCGAACTCAAGCTTGAGGTGGTCGACTCGCCCAACTCTGCCGGCATCGTGATCGACGCCGTGCGCTGTGCCAAACTGGCCCTTGACCGAGGTCTTTCGGGCGCTCTCTTCGATCCCTCTTCCTACTTCATGAAGTCGCCGCCTATCCAGTACAGTGATGACGAGGCGCGGCGGCGGACCGAGGCTTTCATTACCGGCGAGACCTACTGCGAGTAGACGGGGTCTGCTCGCACAGAAAGTGTAGGGCGGGGCCCGGGCCGCGGGCGCGGCGCCAGCCGCGCGGCCCGGGCCCCGCGACGCGGAGGCATCCGTGACAGGCGGCTCAGACAGACTTCTCGTAGCGCTGGTAGCTCCTTTCGCCTGGAGTCTGCCCAGCGCTGTGAACCAGCACGTGGCCGGCCTCGCCCGCGCGCTCAGGGCGCGCGGGCACCTGCCCTTGGTGGTGGCTTCGTCCGATCTCCCTGAAGAACAGACCCGGATGCGGGCTCTCTTCCGGCGGACTCGGGGCCGGCTGGGAGAGGTACTAGCTGCCTATCGAGCTGACGGGACTGTCGATCCGCTGCTCTTGCCCTCCCTGGGCTCAGGGCCGCTCACCCCGGACGAGGGGGTGCCTGTAGTCCCGGTAGGTTTCAGCTTCCCCGTGCGCCTGAATGGCAGCCTCGTCAATCTGGGTCTGCCCGTGGATATCACCTCGCGCCTCGAGAAGTTGATGCTGGCTGCTGACTTCGACCTGGTGCATGTGCACGAGCCTCTGGCCCCCTCGGTCAGTTTCACGGCCCTCCGGGAGGCTCGCAGCCCGGTGGTGGCCACCTTCCACCTCACGCCGGTGGCCGTGGCTGCGTATGAAATGGGTGAGTCTGTGTTGGGAAGGTTCTTCTCACGTCTGGATGCGCGCGTGGTCACCTTTGCGGAGGCCGGGCGGATCCTGGAGGAACTCTACCCCGGGGAGTACCAGGTGGTGTCTTGCGGCACGGAGATCGACTCGGAGTCTGCTCGGGAGCTGGAGAGCGAAGCGCCGGTAGGTACTGTTGCCCCGATATTCCGCAGCTGGCCGCACGGCCTGTATGTCTACCGAGGTGATGGGCGTCGTGCGTACCGGGCTCTGCTGCGCGTCTTGCTTTCCGAATTCCCCGCCGACATAGGTCAGCTGGTAGTCGCTCTCCATCGTCCGTCGGTGGAGCGTTGGGTACCGCGGAGCCTGCCCCGCCGACTGCGCTCCAAGATCGCTCTGGTCGAGTTCACCTCCCCGGCTGAGCTTGGTTCCTGGTACCGCTCTGCTGCCTTTGCCATCTTGCCGTTCTTGGGGGGGGAGTGGCTCTGCACCGGTCTGGCCGAAGCGGCGGTCACGGCCTGTCCGGTGGTGGGGCCTGATCTACCGCCGGTGCGGGACTATTTGGAGAAAAAGGACGTGGAGGGAGTGCTTGCCGGCCCTCTCGGGGCGGTCTTCACACCGAGTGAGTCCGGCTCCTTGGCGGGAGCCATAGCGGCTGTCATGGCCCAGACGGCTGCGGCAGTTCCGGGGGAGCCAGGGGGATCGTCTCCTGAGACTCGCCTGCAGCCAGCGCAGGTAGGGTCACCGCACAGTATGAGGAGAGTGGCGGAACGTCTGGAAACCCTCTACTGGGACACCCTCAAGGCCACCCGGGCTGCCCGAGCCCAAGTCGGGCGCACGCCGGCGGCGGTGCGCTCTCTCCACGTACGGGGTATCGGCGAGGAGTCTCCGCGCAGGCGCCTGAGGGAGGCGGCTCTTGCCACCAAGCCCGATTGGATCAACGCCGACCTGCATCTCCACAGCAACTACTCCCGGGACAGCACCAACAGTGTCGCCACCATCCTGCGGGTGGCGCGGGAAGTGGGGTTGGGGGCCATAGCCATCGCCGACCACAACGAGATCAAGGGAGCCCTCCTTGCGCGCGAGATGGCAGACGGTGATCCCTTCGTCATCGTGGCCGAAGAGATAAAGACGGAGGAGGGTGAGGTCATCGGTCTCTTTCTGGAGGAGTTCATCCCCAAAGGTCTCAGCTTCGATCGGACGGTCTCGCTGATCAAGGAGCAGGGCGGTCTCGTCTATATCCCCCATCCGTTCGATGCCCTGCGGAAGACGCCTTCCTACCGGACACTGGTCGACAACCTCCACCGCATCGATGTGATCGAAGTCTACAACGCCAAGGTCGCGCTTTCGTCCTTCAATCTGGGGGCGGAGCGCTTCGCCGCCAAGTACAACCTGGTTGCCGGCGCTGGTAGCGATGCCCACGTACCCCAAGCCATAGGGACGGCCATGCTGCGCATGCCTCGTTTCCATGACCAGCAAAGCTTCATGGCCGCGCTGTGGGAGGCTGACATCGTCGCGCGGCGGAAGAGTCTGCTCTATTTGCAATCTCTCAAGCTGCTGCGGACGACTCTCGACCGGGTGCTGCCCGAAGACTGAGTCGCCGCCTTGTTGCCAACACGGGATTAAAAGGAATTCCTCATTCGCTGGCCAATATAGGGGGCATGAAAGAGCAAGTGCCCCCTGCTGAGGCCAACGAGATATACCGCAAGCTTGAAGAGCGGGCCATAAGCGAAAGCAACGATCTCAATCGGCGCATCAGCCATTGCCGCAAGTGTACCAGAGGCGATTACATACCTACTGTGGGTTCCGGCCATCCTCTGGCTGACATCTTCCTTGTCAAGTATCAGCCGCACTACCTAGAGGTGACGGAGGGGGTGGCGTTCTTCGGTCGGTCCGGTTCAGCCATCCTGAAGAGTCTGGAGCGTCTGGGGATAGACCCCCTCAACGTCTACGGTACCAATCTGGTCAAATGCCATGACGTCTCGCGCCGGGAAGGCGAGAAGAACTGCCCTCTCTATTGGCTGGAGGAGTTCCATATCACCCACCCTCGGATCATCGTCGTCATGGGCAAGCCGACCCTGGAGGTGGTGAACCGCGAGCGGATCGCCGGGATGAAGAAACTGAGCTGGAATCCCGGCGAGCTGCAGGACTTCACCGCGTTCTGCAAGGCGCTGGTGACCCCCGACATCGATGCTTCGTTGGATGAAGAGAAGGCGAAAGCCGAGTTCTGGAAAGCCTTCAAGACTCTTGGCGATTGGCTACGGGACCAGCCGCCCTACTAGTCATCCGGGACTGGCGTTCTCCCTTGCAGCACTCTGAAGGCCGGCCTTCGTCAAGGGCCGGCCTTCTTGGTGAGAAGACCGACGCATTCCACGTGGGGCGTGTGAGGGAACATGTCCACCGGGGTGACCCGCTCGATGCGGTAACCGTATTGCTGGAGTTGCGCCACGTTGGGAGCCATGGTCGAGGGGTTGCATGACACGTAGACGATACGGGGTGTTCCCAGCTCGCCTATGCGGTCGACCACCCGGCGATGGAGCCCAGCTCGCGGTGGGTCGACCACGATGGCGTCGGGTCTCTCCAGTCCTTGGGGTAGGCTGCGGCGTCCCTCGGCTGCCTCGCGCAGCACCCGGCGCACATCGCCTTGCACGAAACGGACGTTGGTCAAGCTGTTGAGAAGGGCGTTTTCCTCGGCATCCCGGACTGCGGAAGGCGTGGCCTCGATGCCGAGGACCCCTCTGGCTTTGCGGGCGAGGACCAGCCCGATGGAGCCCACGCCCGAGTAGAGGTCCCAGATGACCGGGCCCTCGTCTGGAGAGCCAAGGCACCCTGACGGACTGAGGCTGAGGCCTGCCTCCTGAGCCGCCAGCTCATAGAGCGCATGCGCCATCAAGGTGTTGGTCTGGAAGAAAGCGTTGACCGATATCTTCAGGGTGATCCCGGCGACCTGCTCCAGAAGAAAAGGTCTGCCCCAGAGGGTAGTCGTCTCCAGACCCGTACTCAGTTCCGCTCGCCCGGGATTGACGGCATGAGTCACGCCCACCAGTTGGGGATAGGTCTCGCGCAAGCGCTCGACCAGGCCCAGTTCCTCCGGCCTCACCCCAGGGGCGGTCACCAGGCTGACGAGGAGCTCTGCGCCGGCTTTGGCAGTGCGGACGACCAGATGCCTGACCTCACCCGTGTGGGTCCGGGGATTCCAGGGTTGAAGGTCAGTCTCGCGAAGCCATTCCTCTATGGTGCCCCTCACCTTCTCCATCAGGGGGTGAAGCAGGTGGCACTCGGTGAGGGGAATCACGGTGTCCCAGCGACCCGAGGGCCGGAAGCCCACCACGGGGCCCTCCCCGCCCTCTCCGACGGCGAAGTCCACCCGGTTGCGATAACGCCAGGGGGAGGCCATACCCAAGATGGGGCGCAGCTCGAAATCACGCAGCCCCCCCAAGTGCTCGAGCGATTCACGGACTTGTTGGGCCTTGTAGCGGAGCTGCACCTGGTAATCCAAGTTCTGCCAACTGCAACCTCCGCAGGTTCCAAAGCTGGGGCAACGTGGGGCTACTCGCCGGGGAGAGGGAACCAACAGCTGTTCGAGTCTTGCCTCGGCGTAGCGCTTCTTGACCTTGTTGAGCTGGACCCTCGCCACATCGCCGGGGACGGCCCCAGTCACGAACACCACGAAGTCACCGACGCGGCCGATCCCCTTCCCGCCGAAAGCAAGGCCGGTCACAGTGAGATCGAGTAGCTGACCTTTGCTTGGGGTCGGACTGCTACTTCGATGCGGAGAGAGTTGTGGAGACTCACGAGCCACGGGGGAAGTATACGCAGGGGAGGCTTGGCCTGGAAACGGGCGGGCGCCGGCCGCCCTGCGGGCGGCCGGCGCCCCGAGTCCACCATCCGCCAAAGGTCTATGTCTCCGCAACGACGGGTTCTCTCTCGGCTGCCCCCCGCTCTCCTGCGACTCGCTCGAACACCAACTCCAAGTTGCGTTCGTCTACTCGGATGGTATCCCCCTCGCGGAACTCGCCTTTGAGTAGCCCCAAGGCCACGCGGTCCTGGATCTCCTTCTGGATGAGGCGCTTGAGCGGCCTGGCTCCATAGGCCGGGTCGTACCCCTGCCGAGCCAGGTAGTCCTTGGCCGCCTCGGTCAGCTCCAGGCTGATATCGCGCTCGGCCAGACGCTCGCGCAAGAGGGTGAGCTGGATCTCGACGATGTCCTTGATGTGCTCCAGGGTGAGCCGATGGAAGATGATGATCTCATCCACCCGGTTGAGGAACTCCGGCTTGAAAGTGGCCTGCAGCAGTTTGGTCACCCGCATCTGCATCTCGACCTCGGTGATGTCGGGATCCAAGATGTACTGGCTCCCGAGGTTGGAAGTCATGATGACCACCGTGTTCTTGAAGTCGACGGTCCGGCCGTGGCCGTCGGTCAGGCGGCCCTCATCCAAGATCTGGAGCAGCAGGTTGAAGACATCGGGGTGCGCCTTCTCGATCTCGTCCAAGAGAAGGACGGAATACGGCCGGCGCCGGACAGCCTCGGTCAGGTACCCGCCTTCTTCATACCCGACGTATCCGGGCGGGGCTCCGATGAGACGAGCGATAGAATGGCGCTCCTGATACTCGCTCATGTCCACGCGGACTAGAGCCCGCTCATCGTCGAACAGGAACTCGGCCAGAGCGCGGGCCAGTTCGGTCTTGCCGACACCGGTCGGACCCAAGAAGATGAAGCTGCCGATGGGGCGATTGGGGTCCTGCAGGCCCGCTCTAGACCGCCGGATGGCGTTAGCCACCGCCGACAAGGCGTCGTCCTGACCGACCACGCGTCTGTGCAGCCGCTCTTCCATGTGGATGAGCTTCTCCACCTCGCCTTCGAGCAGACGGGAAACCGGGATTCCGGTCCACTTGGCTACCACTTCGGCGATGTCTTCCTCCTCCACCTCTTCTTTCAGCATCTTGAGGTCCCGCTGAAGCTCAGCGAAGCGCTGGTTCTCGGCAGCCAGTTGGCGTTCCAGCTCCGGAATGCGCCCGTAGCGGAGTTCAGCAGCCCGCTCCAGATCGACCGCCCGCTCGGCTTGTTCGGCCTCGGTCTTGAGCGTCTCGATCTGCTCTTTGAGCGCCCGGATCTTGCCGATAGCCTCCTTTTCGGCTTGCCAATGCGCCTTCAGCGCTGCCGACTGCTCCCGCAGCTCGGCCAGCTCGGCCTCGATGGCTTCGCGCCTCTCTTTGGAAGCGACATCCTTTTCTTTGCTCAATGCATGCAGCTCTATCTCAAGCTGCTTTATCCGCCGCTCCACTTGGTCGATCTCAGTGGGCATGGAGTCGATCTCGATGCGGAGTCGACTAGCGGCTTCGTCCACCAGGTCGATGGCTTTGTCAGGCAGGAACCGATCGCTGATGTAACGATGAGAAAGCACCGCGGCCGCTACCAAGGCTGAGTCCTTGATGCGGACACCGTGATGGACCTCATAGCGCTCCTTCAGTCCGCGCAGGATGGCGATGGTGTCCTCCACCGAGGGCTCGCTTACCATCACGGGCTGGAAACGACGCTCAAGCGCCGCGTCTTTCTCCACATGTTTGCGGTATTCGTCCAGCGTAGTGGCCCCTACCACGCGGAGCTCGCCGCGGGCCAACATGGGTTTGAGCATGTTGGAGGCATCGACCGCGCCTTCGGCTGCGCCGGCCCCGACCAGGGTATGCATCTCGTCTATGAAGGTGATGATCTCCCCGCCGGAATCAGCGATCTCCTTGAGGACAGCCTTCAACCGCTCTTCGAACTCGCCGCGGTACTTGGCCCCCGCCACCAGAGCCCCGATGTCAAGGGCGATGACCCGCTTGTTCTTGAGCCCTTCCGGCACGTCACCGGAGACGATGCGTTGCGCAAGGCCTTCGACGATGGCTGTCTTACCGACCCCGGGCTCGCCTATCAGCACCGGGTTGTTCTTGGTCCGGCGGGAGAGGACTTGAATGACCCTGCGGATCTCCTCGTCACGGCCAATGACCGGATCGAGCTTGCCCCGCCGGGCCAGCTCGGTGAGATCGCGCCCGAAACGTTCGAGGGCTTGATATTTCTCCTCGGCGTTGGGGTCCTGCGCCCTCTGAGAACCGCGGATCTCCTTAAGCACCAGCAGGATGGCGTCGCGGGTCACTCCGTAGCGCTTGAAGAGATCGCCCAACCAGCCGGTGTCGGCGGCTAGGCCCATAAGCACGTGCTCGGTGGAGACGTAGGCGTCTTTCATCTTGTCGGCCTCGGCTTGCGCGGTTTCCAGAGCTTTCTGGGTCTCGCGGCTAAGGCCCAACTGAGTGGCACCGTGGACGGTAGCGAAGTAGCCCAAGCGCTTTTCGAGCTCGTTGCGCACGGCAGACGGGCTGGCTCCGATGCGCTCCAGGATCGAACGGGCCAGACCGCCCTCCTGGTCCAACAAAGCGGCGGCCAGATGTTCGGGTTCTATCTGGGCGTGTCGTCGTTCTTGAGCCAACCTCTGGGAGGCGGCGAGCGCCTCTTGCGCTTTGAGAGTGAACCTTTCTAGTTGCATATCCATCTACTCCTCGATCACCTGCCTAGAGGCAAGCACACATTTCACCATTTGATGGAGAAAATCTTATATGACCAGACTCAACATTGTCAAGCCGCGTGGAGACTCTGTCAAGACGTGACAGCAGGCAACGGCGCGTGGTGAGTCGCCGCGCGCAGTCGGCCAGCACGCGCGCGGTCGGCTGGCGACGCGGGCCGCGGGTCTTGGGCGCGAGTCTTGGCCGGAGTCTTGGCTGTTACCTCAGCCGAACAGTCGGATGGGTCCTGCCCCCATGAGTGGTCTCCACCCCCTCTTCGACGGGACTGATTTCAGAGCGTGGTGGTGTCCGTCGAGGAAGGACTCGTCGTAACCGTGCTGGTACTGGTAGAGCCGGGCGGCTTCTTGGTGGTCGTGGTGCTCGGTGGCAAGGTGGTAGTGGTGGTGCTGGTGGTCGTGCTGGTCGTGGTCGTGCTACTCGTAGTGGTAGAGGTGGGGAAGACCGCCCACTTGCTCACGAAGAAATAGTTCCAGGCCACCTTCACCTCAGGCTCGGGGAAGTCTGTCTTGGGGTAGCGCCGGTCGGCCTCGTACATGAACTTGCGCCAGATCTCAGCGGGGAAACTCCCCCCGGTGACGCGGATGCCGTGCACGTTGGTCATGGGTATCTGGGCTTCAGGGTGACCCACCCAGACCGTGGTCGAAAGATGGGGTGTATAGCCGCAGAACCAGGCGTCGTAGTATTCCTGGGCCGTCCCGGTCTTGCCGGCCGCCGGCCGGTCGATGTTGGCCTTGGTCCCCGTGCCTGACTTGATGTTGTCGGCCAGAAGCTTGGTGACCTCGTAGGCCACTCCGGCCGCGATGGCCCGACTACGTTTGGGGTGAGCCTCCCAGATGACCTTGCCTTGGGAATCCCTGATCCTGAGGATGATGGTGGTGGCAACGTATTCCCCCATGTTGGCCAAGGTGGCGTAGGCAGCGGCCATCTCCAGAGGGGAGACACCATATGTGAGTCCGCCCAACACTATGGCGGGCGTGGGGTTGAGATAGGAGGTTATGCCCATGCGGTGTGCCACATCCACGATGTGCTCGGGCGTCACGTCGAGCGCGAGCTGGGCGTAGACGCTGTTGTCACTACGCAGAGTGGCGCGGGCGATGGTGGTCGCGCCGGTGTAAGTGTTCCCGAAGGTCTTCACGGTCCAGGGTTTGTCGCTTCCGGGAAGCTTCAAGCTGAGCGGCATAGACTCGTAGTAGGTCTCGTAAGGGTTGATGCCCTTCTCGATGGCGGCAGTGAGGCAGAAGGTCTTGAATGCGGAACCCGGCTGGCGCCGTCCCTGCACGGCCAGGTTGAACTTGGAGCTGTCGTAGTCCCTGCCGCCTACCATGGCGCGGATGTAGCCGGTACCGACTTCGATGCTCACCAAAGCCGCCGAGGGGTCGCCTTCCTGGTCGAGGGTCGACTTAATGGCCTCCATGGCCAACTGCTGCAGCTCAGGATCGATGGTGGTCTCCACTCGAAGCCCCCCGCTGAACACTTTCTCGACGCCGAACATGTCGATCAACTGTTTGCGCACATAGGCCACTACATAGGGTTCCTGGACTCGCGTGTAGGGGGAATACGGGGCGAGTTCGAGCGGCTCAGCCACGGCTTGCTGGTATTCGCGCTCAGTTATGTAGCCGTTCTCGAACATCTTCCGTAGAACCAGGTTGCGCCGCTCCAGAGCCCGGTCGGGATGCTTGCGCGGGGAGTAAGCGCTGGGAGCCTGGGGGAGACCGGCCAGGAGTGCCGCCTCGGCGAGAGTAAGGTCTTTGGGATCCTTGTCGAAATAGGTACGGGCGGCGGCCTCGACGCCGTAGGCATTGGAGCCGAAGTACACGGTGTTGAGATAGAGGTCGATTATTTCTTTCTTCGAATACTTGCGCTCCAGCTGGTAGGCCAGCGCCACCTCGTTGAACTTACGGCGTAGGGAGATCTCGGTCCGGTCCAGGTAGAGGTTCCCCACCAGCTGCATCGTGATGGTGGAGAAGCCCTGGGTAAGCTTCTGGGCGCGCAGGTTCTCTGCCAGGGCTCGGAAGAAGCTCCTCAAGTCTACGCCGTCATGCTCGTAGAAACGCTCGTCCTCGATAGCCACCAAGGCGTTCCGCAGCATGTCGGGGATGTCTTTGCCGCTGATGATGGTGCGGTTCTCTACTCCGTGGAGATAGGCGAGAAGGGAGCCGTCCGCTGCATAGATCTGCGTGGTCTGGGCCAGGGATACCTCGCCCTGGTCTTCAAGCGATGGTATGTCCTGCTGTATAGAGGCAACGGCGCGCAGACTCACCGAGACGAAAGTGGCGGCCACAGCAGCCAGCAGCAGCGGTATACCTAGGAGGATGGCAACGACGATGGCGACGCGCCGCTGCTGCCTCTTGCGCTCGCGTCGTTTTCGTGAACTTCGTCTTTCGCGGCCGACTCTCATAGAGCCTCTTGTGGGTTTACCTGATTGACGTATGTTACCCGACAGAAGTTTCCGCTGTTCCGCTGGCTAGGTGACGCGCAGTCTTGCTGTGCGGGTCCGGAGACAAAAGAAGCTAAGCAAACCTGCGTGAACATGATAACAACGACTTGACAATACCCGACTCAGATTTTATAATCCCTGTCAGCTAATGACTATGAGTCGAATCTCGGAGGACAAGTAATGGGCAAGACAATCGGCATTGACCTGGGCACCACCAACTCAGCCATGGCGGTGCTGGAAGGCGGAGAGCCGACCATCATCCCCAATGCAGAAGGCGGTCGGACGACTCCGTCGGTCGTGGCCTTCACTAAGACCGGGGAACAACTGGTCGGCGTCGTGGCTAAGCGTCAGGCCGTCACCAACCCTGAGAACACCATCTTCTCGATCAAGCGCTTCATGGGGCGCAAGTACAACAACGTGAGCGAGGAGATGAAGATCGTTCCCTACAAGGTGGTCGAAGGCCCCAATGGCGACGTGCGGGTGAAGGTCCAGGATAAACTATATTCTCCGCCCGAGATCTCGGCCAAGATCCTGCAGAAGCTGAAGCGCGACGCTGAGGCCTTCCTGGGGACCGAGGTCACCTCTGCGGTAATCACGGTTCCGGCCTATTTCGACGACGCCCAGCGTCAGGCCACCAAGGACGCCGGCACCATCGCTGGTCTTGAGGTCAAGAGGATCATCAACGAGCCCACTGCGGCTGCCTTGGCTTACGGGCTTGACAAAGAACATGATCAGACGATCCTCGTGTTTGACCTGGGCGGCGGTACCTTCGACGTCTCCATCCTGGAGATCGGGGATGGCGTGTTCGAGGTCAAAGCCACGTCCGGGGATACCCATCTGGGCGGCGACAACTTCGACAAGGCCATCGTGGACTGGATAGTGAGCGAGTTCCGCCGTGAGAAGGGTGTCGACCTGTCCCAAGACCGGCCGGCCCTGCAGCGTCTCTACGAGGCCGCCGAAAAAGCCAAGGTGGAGCTGTCCTCGGTCTTGGAGACCACCATCAACCTGCCCTTCATCACCATGGACCAGAGCGGTCCTCTGCACCTGGAGATGACGCTGACCCGGGCCAAGCTGGAGGAGCTCACCCGCGATCTTATCGAGCGCACTGTCGGCCCCACCAAGCAGGCCATGGAGGATGCCGGCCTGCGCGTGGGCGACATCGACCAGGTGATCCTGGTAGGTGGTATGACCCGTATGCCCGCGGTCCAGGAGAAGGTCAGGCAGTTGACCGGTAAGGAGCCTCACAAGGGGATCAACCCTGATGAGGTAGTGGCGCTGGGTGCTGCCATCCAGGCGGGGGTCTTGGCTGGCGAGGTCAAGGACGTGCTGTTGCTCGACGTGACCCCGCTCTCGCTGGGGATCGAGACCAAGGGTGGTGTGTTCACGCGGCTCATCGAGCGCAACACCACTATCCCCACCCGCAAGAGCGAGATCTTCTCGACAGCCGAAGACGGACAGACGTCGGTGGAGATCCATGTACTCCAGGGCGAGCGTGAACTGGCCGCCTACAACAAGACGCTAGGCAAGTTCCAGCTCACCGGTATCCCGCCGGCGCCGCGAGGAGTCCCGCAGATCGAGGTCACCTTTGATATCGACGCCAACGGCATAGTCCATGTGTCAGCCAAGGACTTGGCCACGGGCAACGAGCAGAAGATCGAGATCAAGAGCTCGAGCGGGCTTACCGACGAGGAAATCAAGCGCATGGTGCGGGACGCGGAACTTCATGCGGAGGGAGACCGCAGGAAGAGAGAAGTGGTCGACGCGCGGAACCAGGCCGAGAACTTGGTCTACTCCACACGCAAGTCCCTCAAGGAGTTCGGCGACAAGGTCGACGGCGCCACGCGGGCCAACATCGAGAGCGCCATGCGTGACCTGGAGGAGGCCATCAAAGGTGACAACCTGGAGCTCATCCGGAGTCGCGCGAACGCCCTGCAAGAGGCTGCGTACAAGCTCTCCGAGGCGGCCTACCAGGCGGCCCAGGCTCAGTATGCCGCGAGTGGTGCTCGCGACGGAGGCTCTGGGTCCCAAGCTAAGACCGGCTCGGCAGAGGAAGAGGTAGTCGAGGAAGCTGACTACGAGGTCATCGACGAGGAGAAGTAGATCTGGCGACGTAGGAGGTGAGGAACATGGCACTTGTACGTTGGGATCCGTTCCGTGAACTGAGCGCACTTCAGAATGAGGTCAACCGGCTCTTCTCCCGCCTGGGCGGCGGGGAGGTGCCTGAACGGCAGTCGTGGACGCCGTCGGTCGACGTGATCGAGACCGATGACGCCATCAAGCTCAAGGCCGAACTGGCTGGCATGGACCCCAAAGACATCAACATCGAAGTGCAGGACAACGTGCTCACCGTGAGCGGCGAGCGGCGCTTCGAGGAAGAGGTGAAGGAAGACCGGTACTATCGCATCGAGCGCCGGTACGGCTCCTTCAGTCGGTCGCTGGTCCTGCCGCCGACGGCGGACGAGAACAAGGTTGAAGCCAGGTACGAGAACGGTGTGCTCGAAATCACCATCCCCAAGACCGAGACAGCCAAGCCCAAGAAGATCGCTGTCACGGTGGGTGGTGGCGAGCAGAAGACGGTAGAGGCCAAGGCGACCGAGACCCAGAACTAAGAACCGCAAGGTGGTCTCGGACCCGGAAGGTGCGGGGCGGCGGCCACGGGCCGCCGCCCCGCGCAAGAAGGGCTGTAAGTGAGCCGAGGCCCAGAGAGTGAGAGCAGTTTAGATGACGACCAGCAAGAGACGCATACCGATAAACAACACTCAGCAGGCTGACGTGGCCGGGCCCGAGGCGGCCCAGGCCGGGAGTAGTGGGGCTGCCTCGGCCGAAGCCGCTAGCAGGGCGCCAACGGCGGCCGCCAGCGGGGCGCCGGATACTCCGGTCGGGTCAGGCGGCGACAGGGGGTCGGACGCCCCCGTGACGTCAGACGCTGCCCCCGAGATGGCTGCGAATGAGGTTCCCGCCTCTGAGGTCTCCGCACAAGCAGCTGAGGACGTGCCAGACATGGCTGCCGAGAGGGATCGCCTGGCTGCGGAGTGCGAAGCTCTTGCCGACGCCCTGTTGCGGTTACGGGCGGAGTTCGACAACTTCCGCAAGCGCATGTCTCGGGAGCTGATCGAGTCTCGGGAGCGCGCCCGCGGCGATCTCTTGAGCGAACTACTCCCTGTGCTTGATAACCTGGACCGGGCCCTCGATGCCGCTGAGCATCATGATGAAGGCAAGGTGCTCACCGGGGTCCGGATGACGCGGGACATGTTCGCCGACTTGCTCCGCCGCTCGGGCGTAGAGGAGGTCGAGACCGTGGGAGTGCCTTTTGATCCCACTGTCCATGAGGCTATCGCTGTTCAGACGTCCTTGGAGCCCGAGGGGACGGTGACCGGCGTGGTGGAACGGGGCTATCGTCAGGGCAACCGCGTGCTGCGTCCTGCCCGCGTGGTGGTCTCTGCTGGCCAAACGGCGACCGCAGCTCCCGCAGACGCAGGTAGCGACAAGTAGGAGTGAGACGAAGTGACCGGCAATCGTGATCTCTACGAGATTCTTGAGGTCAAACGGACCGCTACTCAGGAGGAGATCAAGAAAGCCTACCGGAAGCTGGCCCGGCAGTACCATCCTGATGCCAATCCCAATGACCCCAAGGCCGAGGAGAAGTTCAAAGAGATCTCGAGTGCGTACGAAATCCTGTCCGACCCGGAGAAGCGCAAACAGTACGACGCCGGCACTATGTTCTTCGGTCCGGGTGCAGGGGCAAGGACCGGTACCGGCGGCTACCGGACCACTTACGGAACCGGACCTTTCACCACGGGCGACTGGGCCGATCTCTTTGGCAGCCTCTTCGGCGGGGGGTTCGGCGGTTTCACCGGCACGGCGAGGCAGCGAGGGGCTGAGCGGGGCGAGGATGTCAGCGTGGCGGTCAAGCTCTCCTTCGAGGACGCCTTGAAAGGAGTCACTACCAAGATCAGCGTTCCTCAGACTGTCAGCTGCAACGTGTGTAAAGGCAGCGGAGCGGCCCCGGGTACCAGCCCCACCACCTGTCCGCAGTGCCAGGGCCGGGGCATAGTGTCGCAGAGCCAGGGCTTCTTCGCCCTGACGCAACCTTGCGGCCGCTGTGGCGGTACCGGCACTATCATCGAACACCCTTGTCCCGAGTGTTCGGGCACGGGTCAGACCCGGATGCTCAAGAAATACACGGTACCGTTCCCACCCGGCATCAAAGACGGTACCAAGATCCGCCTCAAGGGCAAGGGCGAACCGGGGCGCCTAGGGGGCCCTCCTGGCGACCTTTATGTCATCGCCCAAGTGGAGGACAGCCCTATCTACGAGCGGAAGGGCGCAGACTTGGTCATAGAGGTGCCGGTGACCATAGTGGAGGCGGCCTTGGGGGCCACGGTGCCTGTGCCTACTCCCGAGGGGATGGTGCGTCTGAAGATCCCCGCCGGGACTCAGTCGGGTAAGATGCTCAGGCTCAAGGGCAAAGGGGCTCCTCGACTGGATGGCTCCGGCAAGGGTGACCTGCTGGCGCGGATCCGGGTGGTCGTCCCGGAACGCCTGACCAAGGCGCAGAAGGAGCTGCTACAGAAGTTCGACGAGCTCCGTCCCGAGGACCCCAGGGCTAATCTCCCCGGGTGGACGGCGGCGTAGTCAACAAATAGGAGGTGAAGGTGGCGCTCGACGATGAGACCAAGCCGGTGTTCATGATTTCGGTGGCAGCCGAGCTGGCCGACATGCATCCCCAGACCCTGCGGATGTATGAGCGACGTGGCCTCATCCGTCCTCGCCGCTCGTCGAAAAGCACACGGCTGTACTCCCTTGCGGACGTGGAGCGGCTGCGCCGTATCCAGCAGCTGGTGGGAGAATGCGGGCTCAACCTGGCCGGGGTGGAACGGGTGCTCCAGCTCGAGGAAGAGATCGCTTTTCTTAAGAAGCGCCTGCAAGAACTTGAGCGCGAGATCGAGCGGCTGACGGTCAAGGCTCGCGAAGAGGTGGAGGCCGTACACCGCAGCTACCGCAAGGAGCTGGTGCCGTTCTCGACGCCAGGGGAGTTGATTCTGATCACCGAGCATTCCCGCACCCGGCGATGAGCGGATCCGGCACTGCGGGGACGCCGAGTGCTTCGACTGCGGAAGAGCGTCCCTGTGCACGGCACCCTGATCGGATGACGATGGTGTCCTGCAGCGCTTGCGGAAAGCCGCTTTGCCCAGACTGCATGGTCTATTCAGCGGTCGGGATCAAGTGCCGCGAATGCGCCAAGCTGCCACGTTCGGCTAAGGTGTCGCTTAAGAAAGGACGCTTGGTGCGGGCTGTGGTCGCTGGTCTAGGGGCCGGCACGGCGGTGGGGTTCGCCTACTACTTCTTGCTCGGAACGATCGGCTTCTTCTTCTTTTTCTTCTTCGTATCGGCCGGCATCGGGTACCTGGTGGGCGAGGCGGTGAGTCGAGCGGCGGGTCGCTATCGGGGACTGGCCACTGCTCTCATCGCTGTCGGCTCGACCGTGTGGGCCTTCGTACTTCCGCCTCTGGTGGCTACCTTCGTCAGCTTGGGGGTGAGTTGGAGCTCTGTGGTCTTCAGCCTCAGCGGCCGGGGGGTGGTCAACTGGGTGGTGATGCTGTTCGCCGCCTACCTGGCCTACTGGAGGAACCGCTGAGGGAGTGGGAGGACGACGAATAGGCTACCTGACGGGCCGGTCGGGGCAGCGTCCTATTGTTGGCACTCTCTGGTCAAGAGTGCCAGAGGGAGCCGACTTGGCTAGAGATTTTTGCTATACTGCAACCGATTTTGAGTAAGGAGGTCGCTGACTTGCCAACCTACGAATACAGATGTGTCTCCTGTGATCATCAGTTCGAGCGCTTCCAGCGCATTACGGACGAGCCGGTCAAGGAGTGCGAGATCTGCGGCGAGCCGGTGAAGCGCCTTCTCTTCCCTGTGGCTATCCACTTCAAGGGCAGTGGTTTCTACACCACCGACTACGCTCATAAGAACGCCTTGGCCACGCCCGGATCTTCTGGGGGCAACGGTTCCTCGGAGGCCACGGGCGGGACGAGCGATGACAGCAACTCGAACGGGAACGGGTCGTCCGCAAAAGGCAAGGCGTCGGTCGCGGCCGGCGACGACTGAACCACGGGGACTTTCTAACCATGGTCAGTAGGGACTGCGGGCTGGTCGCCTTCGGCAGCGCGCGCCCCCTGATCGTTTTGACCAACGATGATGGTATCCGCTCGCCCGGGCTGCTCGCACTCAAGGAGGCCCTCGATCCCTTAGGTGAGGTGCGGGTGGTGGCTCCCGAGGAGAACCGCTCGGGAGCCGCCCGTAGTATCACCATGCACTCCTCGCTTTGGGTCGAAGAAGTGACTCTTCCCGACGGCTCCGTCGGCTACAGCACCGACGGCACTCCGGTGGATTGCGTGCGGATGGCCGCTCTGGGCCTGTTGGAGCGGCCCCCTGACCTCATCGTCTCGGGGATAAACCTGGGCGAGAATCTCGGTGATGACATCACCTATTCGGGGACGGTAGCCGCGGCACTCGAAGGGATCATGTTGGGGATCCCGGCCATAGCTATCTCTGCCCATGGCTATCACTCTGGCTACGATCTCTCTGTACCGGCGAGGTTTGCCCGGCACTTGCTCTCCCTCGCTCTTAAGAAGGGTTTTCCGGCGCGGACGCTTCTTAATATCAATTGTCCGGATCGGTCGTTCGCCGAGCTGGCCGGGGCCAAGTTCACGGTCTTGGGCAAGCGCGTCTATGGCGACAAGGTGGAGTACCGAGCGACGGACGGCACCCGTCGTCTCTACCAGATCTACAATGATGACCTGGGCTACCTCCAGGAACCAGGAAGCGATTTCGACGCGGTGGCCAACGGATTCATCTCCATCACTCCCCTTCACTTCGATCTCATGTGCCATGAAGCCCTGGAGCAGTTGCGCTCTTGGGAGAGCGAACTTGGGAGAGCGGACTGTATCGGCGAGAGGCGGGCTCGTGAAGGCTCCGGGAACCCAGAGTGACGCGGCCGTAGAGGGCGGGGAACAGTTGCCGCGGGAGCACGGCTCGCGAGACCAAAGTGTTCGCCAGCAGAGCGCGAGTGAGCCGAGTCCTCGCTTTCAGGCGGTTGTGTTCGACCTGGACGGCACCGTGGTGGACTCGGTGGAGCTCATCGTGGTCTCCTTCCAGCATGCCCTTCGGGAGGTCTTGGGCTGGGAGGTCTCTCGTCAACAGGCGGTGGCCTTCGTAGGGCGGCCGCTACGGGAGCAGATGCTCATGTTCAGTCCTGAGCACGCGGACCGTCTGGTGGAGGTCTACCAGGAGTTCAACCATCGCGAACATGACCGCATGTTGCGACTATACGACGGCATGCGGGATCTGCTCGAGAGGCTGAGGGCGCACGGGGTGAGACTGGGTCTGGTGACTTCCAAGTCTCGCCGCACCACCCAGATGGCGTTCGACCGGACCGGCATCGAGCCTTACTTCGATGCGGTCGTCTGCGCTGATGAGAGCACCGGCAACAAACCCTCGCCCGATCCCATACTCACCTGCTTGGAAATGCTGGAGGTGGCCCCCACCCAGGCGGCCTACGTAGGCGACAGTCCAGCCGACATGCAGGCCGCTCATGCGGCCGGCACCTTCCCTATCGCTGTGGCCTGGGGGGTCTTCGAAGTGGCTATGCTAGAAGCTGAAAAGCCCGGCCTTCTGGTCCATACTATTCCTGAGCTGGCGGAGGCCTTCGGCATCTAGGAGGCAGGAAGGTGGCAACCACGGACGACGCGGTAGCGGCGAGAATCGAGGAGCTCCGGGCCCTTATCCGCCACCACGACTACCGCTACTACGTCCTCGACAGCCCCGAGATCTCCGACGCCGAGTACGACGCGCTCTTCCGTGAGCTGGAAGAGCTGGAGCAGGCTCATCCCGAGCTGATCACGCCGGATTCGCCCACCCAGAGGGTGGGCGGTGAACCTCTTCCCGGTTTCGCGCAAGTCCGCCATGGTGAGCCCATGCTGTCCTTGGCCAACGCTAAGAACGAGGAAGAGCTGCGTGCGTGGCATGCCCGGGTAGTGAGACTGACTGCCGAAGCCGGTTGGGACACCCGGGATCTGCGTTTCGTGTTGGAGCCCAAGATCGATGGTCTAGCGGTCTCCCTACGCTACGAGGAAGGCCGTTTCACCGTAGGGGCGACCCGCGGCAACGGAGAGATAGGCGAGGACGTCACCCTCAATCTGCGGACCATCCCCGTGGTTCCGCTGGCCATGTTGCCGGCGGCGGCTCCCTTTCCTCGCGTGGTGGAGGTGCGCGGAGAGGTCTACTTGCCCCTCGAGGCCTTCTCTCGCTTGAACGAACAAAGGCTGGCGGCTGGTGAGTCCACTTTCGCCAACCCGCGCAATGCCGCGGCGGGTTCGCTCCGCCAATTGGACCCCCGCGTTACCGCCTCGCGACCCCTCTCGGTCTGGTTCTACGGCATCGGCCTGGTGGAGGGCAGGCAGTTCGCCACGCACTACGAAGTACTGGAATGGCTGCGCGCAGCCGGTTTTCGCGTGAATCCCGATGTCCGTCGCGTCGAGTCGCTGGAGGCCATCGTCGAGGGCTGCCGCCGGTGGCAGGAGCGCCGCTCCGAGTTGGGCTACGACATCGACGGAGTGGTGGTGAAAGTCGACGACCGGGCCTTACAGGCGGCTCTGGGAGCGGTGGGCCGGGATCCGCGCTGGGCCGTGGCTTATAAATTCGCTCCCACCACCGCTCAGACTCGTCTACTCAAGATCCATGTGAGTGTGGGTAGGACCGGCGTACTCAATCCTTGGGCTGAGCTGGAGCCGGTCGAGGTGGGGGGCGTGACGGTAGAAAGAGCGACACTACACAACGAGGAAGACATCCGGCGCAAGGACCTGCGGGAGGGGGATATGGTCATCCTCCAGCGGGCGGGTGACGTGATTCCCCAGGTGGTGGCGCCGCTGACCGACCTGCGTACCGGAGCCGAGAAGCCTTTCCATATGCCTGACCACTGTCCATCGTGCGGCACCCCGGTGGTGCGCGTGCCTGGGGAGGTGGCGGTGCGGTGCCCCAATCCCGACTGTCCGGCCAAACGGGCGGAGGCTATCAAGCACTTCGTGAGCAAGGGGGCCATGGACATTGAGGGGGTGGGGGAGAAGCTGGTCGAGCGGCTGTTGGAGCTGGGTCTGATCAGAGATGCGGCCGACCTCTACCGCCTTACCGTGGAGCAACTGGCCCACCTGGAGCGGTTGGGTGAAAAGTCAGCGAGCAACATCGTGAATGCGATCGCGCAGTCGAAGAAGCGGCCGCTAGCTCGGATCCTTTTTGCCTTGGGCATCCCTCATGTGGGCATCGAGAATGCCGAGCTCCTGGTGAGACGGTTCGGGTCGCTGGAGACCCTGCAGAAGGCCTCGGTGGAGGAGATCAGCCAGACCCCGGGCATCGGACCGGTCATCGCTCAGTCGGTGTATGACTATTTCCGCGACCAGCGTAACCTGGATCTGCTGGCCCGGCTGCGTGAAGCCGGGGTCGACCTGGAAGGGCCGAAGGAAGAGGAAGAAGCTGCTGCCGGCGCTGGGACGCGCCCGCTTGCCGGGAAGACCTTCGTCCTCACCGGGACGCTGCCGACCCTCACGCGGCAAGAGGCTACCGACCTCATCACGGCCGCGGGAGGGCGAGTGACGGGCTCCGTGAGTGCCAAGACCGACTACGTGGTAGTGGGCGAGGAGCCAGGCTCCAAGCTCACTCGGGCTGAGGAGCTGGGCATCCCCTTACTGAACGAAGCCCGGCTACGTGAACTGCTGGCGCAGGGCGAGGGGTAGGAAGCAAAGCTTGGCTTGGGAGCTGGCGCCGGGAGCTGTCGCCAAGAGGTGGCGCCAAATCGGGGCCTCGGGTCGGGGTGTCAGGATGTGGCGCCCTTCACACGAACACCATAGGGCTGAAGCACCAGCTTGCCGCTCTCGGGCTTGCATTCCAGGATCTTCATCACCCGGGGCCGGCCCCCCTGGTCGCGCTCGAGGTGGACGAAGATAGGACGTACCTCCGCCAGGCGTTCGTCCAGCTGTCGGCTTGTGGAAAGCCAATCGGCGAGGATCACTTGGGGATCCGGCGCCGCCAAAGTGGCGAGTCCGGCGGTCTCTGCAGAGAGGGACTCGAAGAACAGGGGGATGTCGTGTCGGGCTAGCTCGCTGGCTACCACCCAGGTCGGACGCATGTCTCGGGCCCGGCGGAAGGCTCCGGCGCGCCCGGGCGTGCCCGGGCGCGCCTGGATCTGCACCACGAAGGAACGGTCTCGCAGGGCGGGAAGTTCTTCTTCATCTTCGCTTGCGATCACCACCAGGCGCTGGTCGCGGGCAAGCAAAGCCAGCAGAGCATTGAGCAGGGTGGACTTGCCGGTGTTGGGGCCCCCGCTCACGATCACAGTCTTCTTCATGGATACGAGACCGTTCAAGAGCCGAGCCTCGACGCTGGTCAGGCTGTTGTTGTCTACCAGAGTGCGCAGCGGCACGTTGAGGATGCGCCGGCCGGGTTGGGTGGCCGTGGCATACATGACTGAGGTGGCCGCATCCAAGCCGGTGGCCCGGTCCAAGCGGAAAGAGTCGAAAGCCCTCACCACGGCCTGGGCAAGCTGGACGGCCATCAACAAGTTGGCCCGCTCCTCCTCGGAGGGGTCGAGGTCGGCGATCAGTTCATCGGCCAGCTTCTGCAAGCGATGTTCGTAAGTCGCGAGAATACGTTCGAAAGGAGGCACTCCCTGCTTCTCCCTACTCATCTATTCCTGTCTGGCCGGCAATCACCGGGCGGTCTTTCCCCAATCTAGCACTGCCGAACTGCCCTGCGGGAACCTCTTCCATCCTACAACTTGTAGTCGGAAGAAAAGCGGTCGCTTTTTAGAGCCTAAGCCTTTGTGTAAAATGTGTTAGTACATTGAGACACACCCGGGCAGCTGGCTAAATCAATACGCACCCGGACAGCTAGCTTAGAAAGACGTCAGCAGGGGTAGCAGGGGGATCACGACGCCGCTGCAGGCAGGCACAGATCCAGGAGCTGGTACCGGGGCCTTCCCGGCCTCGTTCGTGTGGTCGCGGGCGAGGGTCAGGCAAGGTCTAGTGCGTCGGCTGGGTGTCCTCTCCTGCCTACTCGTCTCGGTGGGGTTGGGGCCATGGCTTGTGTTCGCTACGGGCTGCAACGGCCGGATGGATTCCGCGGGTGGCCCGGGTGGGGGCACGGCTGCTGGAGAAAGCGGAGCGGGAAAAACGAGCGACTTGGTGGTCGCCTCCACCACCTCCACTCAGGATTCGGGACTGTTCGACGTTCTCATCCCTGCCTTCAACAGGGCGTTCCCGCAATACTTGGTCAAGGTCGTCGCTGTGGGTAGCGGGGAAGCGCTCAAGCTAGGCGAGACCGGTGATGCAGATGTGCTTCTGGTCCACTCCCCCCAGGCAGAAGAGGTCTTCATGGCCAATGGGTTCGGAGCGGACCGGCAGCCAGTGATGTACAACGATTTCGTCATCGTCGGTCCGGAAAGTGACTCCGCCGGTATTCGAGGCCTGACCGATCCCGGCGCTGCCCTGGCTAGGATCGCTGGGCAGCGCGCGCTCTTCTTTACCCGGAACGATGCCTCGGGCACTTACAGCAAGGAGCAAGCTCTGTGGCGGCAGGCCGGGCTCACACCGACCGGCGACTGGTACCGCAGCACGGGACAGGGTATGGGAGAGACCTTGACCATCGCCGCCCAGAAGGGCGGCTACACCCTCAGTGATCGGGCTACCTTCCTTGCCAAGCGGAAGGCCTTGAGTGGGCTGGTGATCCTGGTGGTGGGGGCGGAGGAGCTTCGTAACTACTATCACGTAATCACCGTCAACCAGGCCCGCAACCCGCAGGGAGCAAGAGACTTCCTCACCTGGATCACCTCCCCGATAGTCCGACACGGCCTGATAGGAACGTTCGGCGTGGAAAAGTACGGAGAACCGCTCTTCATACCTGCGGCGGGCTGACATGTCTGTATTCTGGGAAGCGTTGAAAGAGGCCGTGTTGCTTCTGGTGCACGGCGATCGGTACGTATATGAAGTCATGTGGATGTCGATAAAGGTGGCAGGCAGTGCCACTCTCATCGGCATGGTGGTGGGCGTTCCGCTCGGCACCTGGCTAGCGTTACGACGTTTTTGGGGTTGGGCGGCGGCTGCCACGGTGCTCAATGTGGGGTTGACCTTGCCTCCCGTGGTGGTGGGTCTGTTCGTGTTCTTGCTGCTCTCTCGCCAGGGGCCGCTCGGTGGTCTAGATCTGCTCTACACCCCCGGAGCCATGATCATCGCGCAGTTCTTCATAGCTGCCCCGGTCATCGCCGCTATCACCATGGGTGGGGTGGCCTCGGTGCCGAAGGATGTGCGCCTGCAAGCGATGGGACTGGGCGCTTCGCGCTGGCAGTCTCTGTGGCTGGTACTGCGCGAGGCTAGGGTCACTCTCATCTCCGGCGTGGTGGCTGGTTTCGGTGCTGCGATCAGCGAGGTAGGGGCGGTGATGATGGTAGGGGGTAACCTCTCCGTGGCGGGCCACAACCTGACGGGCACCATGACTACCGCCACCATGGCCCTGGTGCGCCAAGGCGAGTACGCTATAGCCATGGCTTTCGGGCTGATTCTTCTCATCCTGGCTTTCGTGATCACGTACCTTCTGACTCGCACGCAGCAAGGCTTGCGCCGACGGTGGCTCCAGCCATGACCGGGGACGGCCCGCGATGAAGGTGGCGGATGCCGGGAGCTCCGGCTTGCGGCCGGTAGCCATAGAGGCTAGAGAACTCCGCAAGAGCTATGGCTCGCGGACCGTGGTCTCCCTGGAGGAGCTCGTGGTCTACGAGAGGGAGGTGGTTGCTGTGTTGGGTCCCAACGGAGCGGGCAAGTCCACTCTCTTTCGCATGCTGGCTCTTCTGGAGAAGCCGGACGCGGGTTGGATCGCCTACTTCGGTCGGCGGGTGGACGTGGCTGATCTGGCTGCCCGGCGGCGATCAGCGGCGGTGTTCCAGCGGCCGCTTCTCTTCCAGGGCTCGGTCGCAGACAACGTGGGCTTCGGTCTGCGCTTCCGGCGACTTTCGCGTCGAGAGGTGAAGGCCCGGGTCGGGTCAGCCCTTGCCCTGATGCAGATCGCGAACCTGGCCAAGGCGGACGTCCGCACCTTGTCCGGCGGCGAGCTGCAACGGGTGGCCATCGCTCGCGCTCTGGTGACGGAGCCGGAGATCCTCTTTCTTGATGAGCCCACCAGCAGTCTGGACGTGCACGTACGGCGGCGCTTTCGAGAAGACCTCAAGCGAGCGGTGGAACACTTGGCTGTGACGGTGGTGCTCATCACCCACGAGCACGGGGAAGCCCTGGCGCTGGCTCATCGGGTGGCGGTCCTTCAGGATGGCGCTATTGTGCAGGCGGGGACGCCGGAAGAAGTGTTCACGTATCCTCGGAATGCGTTCGTGGCCGATCTGAGCGGAGCGGAGACGATCTGGCACGGGACGGTGTTATCCAGCCGGGACGGGCTTTCGACGGTGCGTACGGAGGCGGGGATCACGGCAGAAGTGGTATGCGAAGCGAGCCCGGGCTCGACTGTGGTCTTGGCCATCCGTCCGGAGGACGTGGCGCTCGCCGCGGGGCCGGAGCCAGGCCCCGCGGCGAGCGCCCCCTCGATGTCCCAGGCCCTTGCCCTCCCGCTCACCAGCGTGCGCAATCGGTGGTCTGGCACTGTCCACGCCGTCACCTCGGCCGGTCCTCTGGTCCGGGTGGTAGTGGCGCTCGATTGCGAGAAGCCAAGTACTACCACTTTCGCAGGCGAAGGTGAGGTAATCTCTCTCATCACCCGGGCCTCTGCCGAGGAGCTGGCTCTGGCTCCGGGGGTGCGAGTGACGGCGAGTGTCAAGGCGACAGCTTTACAGGTATTGACCGGCTAGGCGAAGCCGGGCCGAGGAGAACATGGGAATGGTCGAGGGTACGAGCTCAGGGAAAGAGTTGGCAAGCAAAGACGGAGCGGCAAGGGAAGAGGAGGCGCCCGAAGACCGCGTAGAGCGCACATGTGGCGAGCCATGCGCAGACCAGGCGGCGACGTCCGACTTGGCGCCGCCCCGGGGCAGGGCGGCGGTCGAAGACCGTCTCTTCTGGCGGTCCTACCGCTCTGACGTCAGCCTGGCTCTCTTGGCCGGGGGACTCTCCACTCGCATGGGCGAGGACAAGGCCTTTGCTCCGTTCTTGGGCGGTACCCTTCTCGAGTGGATGCGCGACCGTGTAGCTCCTCTCTTCTCCCACGTCTTTGTGGTGGTTCGCGACCCCGAGCGGTTTCACGACCTGGGTCTGGCTGTGGTCACCGACGCCCTTCCCGAGGGGGGCTCCGCGGTCGGTATCTATTCTGCAGTCCTTGCTGCCCCCACCGAGCGGGTGCTGTGTCTGGCCTGCGACATGCCCTTCGTGACTCCCCGGCTGCTTCGGGAGCTCGCGCTTCGCTCCGAAGGCTATGATGTGTTTGTTCCTCGGCACGGGAACTATCTGCAACCCCTCTGTGCCGTCTACGGGAAAGGCGCTCTGGGGGCCTATCTGGACTTCATCCGCTCCGGAGGGCGTAGGATCTTCGATATCTATCCCGACCTGCGGACGGGTTATCTCGACATGGACGACGGTCGCTTCGGTGATCCGGAGGAGCTGTTCCTCAATGTCAACACCCCCGCGGAGTTGGCCGCGGCTCGCGAGCGTTTGACGAAGGATGGCCCAGCGTGGCAGGCAGCTTTGCGGCCGGTCATCCGCGCCTTCATGACCGCCACCCCTCTCCCCACAGTGAGCTTCATCGGCAAGAAGAAGTCGGGGAAGACCACGGTGGTCCTGGGGGTGGTAGGCGAGCTGAGGCGGCGGGGCTTCCGGGTGGCCGTCATCAAGCACGACACCCACGGTTTCGAGATCGACGTCCCGGGCACAGACTCCTATCGCTTTCGAGAATTGGGGACGGAAGTGGTGGGCATATCGTCGCCGGACAAGTACGTGTGGCAGGTGAGTGTAAAGGAAGAGCCTTCGTTGGGCGAGTTAGTGAGGCAGATCAGAGAGCCGGTCGACCTGGTGATCACTGAGGGCTTCAAGAAGCAGGACGCCCCCAAGATCGAGGTGTCAAGAAGGGCGCGTAGCACCGAGCTGGTGAGCGCTCCCGACGAATTGATAGGCATCGCCAGCGACCAGGATTTTCCAGAGTATCCGGTGCCCCAGTTCGCGCTCGACGATTTCAAGGGCTTGGCCGATTTGATCCAAGCGCGTATACTTGCTCAAGTATAACGCTGACCTGGCAGGGGCCTGCTGTGTAGATCAGCGGTGTGGTGCCGGGGGCGGTAAAGACGGGTCAATGATGTGACAGGGGAGGCAGTCCCGAAGTGAATCCGCCAGTGGGGCAGGTAGTCGACTACTTGCGGCTTTCCGTGACGGACCGCTGTAACTTCCGCTGCATCTACTGCATGCCCCCGGAGGGTGTTCCTTTCCGGCCTCACGAAGAACTGCTCACCTACGAGGACATGGCTTTCTTTGTCCAGGTAGCGACCGAGGTGGGCATCTCCAAGGTCAGGATCACGGGTGGGGAACCCCTGGTGCGCCGGGGCCTTCCTGACCTTGTCGGCATGCTGCGGGCGATCCCGGAGATCCACGACATCTCCTTGACCACCAACGGTGTGCTCCTTCCCCGTTTTGCTGCCGAGCTTAAAGCGCGAGGGCTGGACCGGGTGAACATCAGCGTCGACTCCTTGGATCCGGAGCGCTTCCGGCGTCTCACCCGAGGAGGGTCGTTGGAGCTAGGTCTGGCTGGGGTGGAAGCTGCGCTTGCGCATGGACTTCATCCAGTCAAGATCAACGTGGTGATGCTGCCCGAGCTGCTGGCTGAACTCCCCGCTTTCGTAGCCTTGACGCAAGACCGTCCGCTTCATGTGCGTTTCATCGAGTGGATGCCTGTAGGCGGCTGCGGGCCCCGCTCGGCGGGCGAAGCCCTGACCAAGAAGCAGGTGATGGCCGCTCTCGATGAGCTGGGAGCCGATGGCCCGGGTCCGCTAGAGCCGGTGGCTT
>OGCI01000483.1_pt1 | contig 45757 bp, 51 predicted proteins | sample 1570021 | NCBI WGS metagenome assembly OGCI01 (sample SAMN06264664, study PRJEB24512) | hot springs metagenome | isolation source: Hot spring water | place: South Africa: Tshipise | collected 2015-06-21
GAATCGTCAACGTCGTTTTCCCTTATCGTATCAACGGTTTGCATCCATTGTAAAGATGTTTTGTCACGGATTCAGGAGAAAGCCACACTGCAAGAAACCGAACGAAGCGCAAATATGCGCCAACAATAGGTTTATTTCTATATTCCTCCGCGTGTTGTAAATGATGCCAAAATGTTGCCGGCGCAATTAAAACACTTGGGGACCCGTCGACAAAAATGAGAACATGCCCTTCGTATAAATGAGCAGCTGCCGTATCTGGCCGCTCTGTATAGCGAACGACAGGATACGGATTGAGGTGTCTCCCCGAAATAAATTCCTCAACTGTTTTTTCCCCCATCGGTAAACCATCTGTATCAATTTTAGCTAATGATTGCTTCACTTCCTCGACAATAGCTGAGTCGGCAATATCTTCAATATAGCAAACACATACATCTGTTTTGGAACGTCGCCCAATTTGCATATACTCCATCCGCAACGAACGATCGCGCACACGTCGTCTCGTTAGCGCCGTATTAAAGACAATCGTTTCTACATACCCATCCCGCGCACCTCGAACGACACGTTCCATATCCGGTTCTTGAGGCCCTCGTACAGGATATGTGCGGGCATCAATTAAAATAGCTTTGTTCATTCCATCTACAAAAAGCGCTGTCGGTCCTGCAAGTACTCCATCCATGACCCGCTCAAAATCATCCGTTTGATCCAACTCCACATATGGCAGATGCGTCCTTAATAATTTATCTAACGGTTGTTCATCTAACACACCGTTCGGCAATTCGGACAACAATTTCATTAAATAGTGGAGAATATCATCTTTGACAAACCCGTCAATCATAAATAACGCCATGTCTTTTCCTGCATAATGCACATCTAAATAAATGACGTCAAAGCTTTTGTCAACGCCAAGCTTTGTTTTCATATATGCTACGTTTTCTGAGAGACGCGAAGATACCCGTTTCATTGTCATCACCTACTTTACATTTACTACCACACATCTTTGACATATCGACATTTGTTCATACATATTTCGTGTGGTATGCACATACATTTTTACAAATGTAAGCTTGACCGGAGGAATGAGATGAAACGTCTATTATCACTATTTGTCCTGTTGCTTGTATTTGTCGTCATCATTCAAACGTTTGAACGACCGACGCGTGAAACAATTATGTTTTTCCCGATCGACCCGACCGTCCGCTTTACGAATGCTCAAACAAAATTATCGCTACAGCCAAAAAAGAAAGAAACGCGTTATGTGATCGACTGGATTGTCACTTCATCACTTGATCGAACAGCCTACTTGCGCCAAGATATTTCCATGCTTTTCGCGAATGGACGATTAATAGCTACACAATCAAAATGGAAAGAAAAAGGAAAAAATCTTATTCAACAAAAACATGTTGAACAAAAAGGGAGTCGACTGTTTCAAGCGATTTCGTATCATCAAGGGGAATTGCATAATGGCGATGATATTCGAAGCAGTCAAAAAATGAGCGGAGATTTGTTGTACGTCATTGACTCTTCATTCGCCCCGCTTCAATCGTTTCGCAAACCGATAACAAGCGAACAAAAAACGTGGGCAAACACATTAAATAAACAAACGCAGACGATCGTCAACAAAGCTGCCAAACAGATGAACGACATTCTACAAACAGACGAATATTATCATCTATATTTGACCGAACTTGTTCAATATAACGAACAACCATTTATGGATTTAACGACAAATGAGACAGAAATAATGATCGGAAATTTATGGGAAGGACTATACAAAAATTATTTTTTAGGCATAAAAAAACAGAACGGTTCGATTGAATCACCAATCGGCAGCACCGTTCCGCTTATTTTAATAAAAAAAGATTACAGCAAGCTGCTTGTTATCACAGAAACAGCGGATGGAGAGCTCGTCATATTAAAGCAGCTGCTCGAGTTCACGCAGTAGCTGCTTATATTGCCTGTCATCTGGCTGAAGCTGCAATGCACGTTCTACCGCTTGCTTTGCTTTTTCGTAATTTTTTTCTTCTGCATACAATAGCGCTAAATAGTAAAATGCTTCATGAAAACGTTCATTTTTTTCGATGGCATCGTATAAATATTGTTTCGCTGCATCATAATCTTTTTGTTGAATGTGCATGTACGCGCGTAAAAAATCCGCTTTATACGCTTCTGCATCCCGTGGGTGAATAAATGATAGCATTCGCTCTGCCTCTCCATACTCACGCTCGTCAATATATTGCCTCGACAAGGCGAGAATGAGTTGTGCTTGGTCGGCTGGCGGGCGTTGAAAACCAATATATAAACATATAGCCGTAACGATCGTCGTCAACAAAGCCGCCAGCCACTGTCCAAGACGAGGACGCTCTTTCGGAAGATGAACGACGCTAGCAGCTAAAAAACCGCCGATCAAACCGCCAATATGGCCAGCGTTGTCAATCTTCGGAACAACAAGACCAAAGGCTAAATTGATTCCAATGACCGTTAACACATTCATTCCAATCGTCCTAAAAAATAAATGTGGATGCACTTTTCCAAAATAAAGCAGAGCCCCAAAACATCCGAAAATCGCGCCAGATGCACCAGCAGATACTGATGGCGAAAACAAAAAACTAGCGAGTGAGCCGGCAAAACCAGCAAATATATAAATGAATAAAAGTCGGGACGAACCGTACAATTTTTCAACGAGCGGGCCTAAATAATATAGCGCAAACGTGTTCATAATTAAATGCAAAAAACCGATATGTAAAACGATTGGCGTGAAAAATCGCCACCATTCTCCTTGCAAAATAAGCGGGTTGAATTTCGCCCCATATTCAATAAGCGTTAACGTATTTGTACTTCCGCCATTTAACTCTAAAATGAAAAACATCGCGATTTGCAACGCAATGAATACATACGTCCATCTTGCTTTTCCACGCTCAAACATGCGCCGTTCGTTTTCATACATTTGCTCAGCGAACGATAACACATGTTTTTTAAATGATTGCAGTTCATCGTATAAAATGGGAGAATCGTCAGGTACATATACTTTCATCGCTTGTTGAAACCGCACACTTAATTCGTCCAATATCGAATACATATTGCTCGCATGCATCACGAACGTTTCCATGTGCACGCGATTATTTGTTAACGGATGTTGCACATATAATTCCCAATCGTCAACTGGAGGATACATCATCACATATATGTTAATGACATGAAGCTGGCGGCGAAACTGTTTCCTTCGCCATTCATCGACAGCAATAAGCGCACGTTGTATATCGCGTTTTAACGATATGCCCCAATCGATGTCCGCGCGAACGAGGCGAACGAGGGGCGCTTTTCGCTCGCGCGTGGACTGTAGCCAAGCTTCTCTTTCGTCAGACGACAAATAGACGATTTCATGATCTGCTTTTAAAAGTTGGAACATCATTTGCCAATATACAAAATCAAAGCGAATGCTCAACCTTCCCTCTCCCTTCGCTATTATACCCCTCTTTTACCATACTCTTTTACAAAGCGCAACTATTTGTACTTTTGTAAAAATAATGTGGGCATAAGGCGATGGCGAATGAACGGAATAGACATCCCCCATTGCACAAGCCGCTTTCGAACAGATTCCCGTTTCAATACTTCATTCAGTAACCGATAGCGAAACCGATAAAGAACTAGTACGGCAAGTAAGGTGAAAATCCATGTTCTCCCATTCAATATGATCAACCTCCTCGTTTTTACCGTTCCCTTTTCAAAACGAAATTATAAAAAGGTTGCCTCATGATGAGACAACCTATTGTAATCCAACACGCTTCATAACATCTTTTAATACAGTTGCTGAATGAGTAAATTTTTCCTTTTCTGTCTCATTCAATTGCAATTCGACAACTTCGCGAATGCCGTTGCGATTGACGATCGCAGGTACACCAATGTATATATCGCTTTGTCCGTATTGACCTTCTAAATAAGCGGATACGGTAAGAACGCTATTTTCATTTTGTAAAATCGCTTTTGTCAAACGAACGAGACCCATAGCAATTCCATAATATGTCGCACCTTTTCGCTCAATAATTTGATATGCTGCGTCACGCACATTCACAAAAATTTGATCTAAATCTTCTTGTTTATATTCAGTTTTCTCTTTCATCATATCAGCAATGGGGCGGCACCCGATAAATGCATGACTCCAAACCGGCAACTCTGTATCTCCATGCTCACCAATAATATAAGCATGCACATTGCGTGTATCGACATGGAAATATTCACCTAACAAATAACGAAAGCGAGCTGTATCTAAAATCGTACCTGAACCGATAACGCGCTCTTTTGGTAAACCTGAAAATTTCCATGTAGCATATGTCAAAATATCAACAGGGTTTGTCGCAACGAGAAAAATACCATCGAATCCACTCGCCATCACTTGATCAATAATATTCTTGAAAATTTTCGTATTTTTCTCCACCAAATCTAGTCTTGTTTCCCCCGGCTTTTGATTTGCTCCAGCTGTTAACACAACGAGATCTGCATCTTTGCAGTCTTCATAATTTCCAAACCAAATTTTCGTTGGCGACGGAGCAAACGGCATGCCGTGGTTTAAGTCCATCGCATCTCCTTCTGATTTTTCTTTATTGATATCAATAAGTACTAGTTCTTCTGTTACCCCTTGGTTTAAAAGTGCGAACGCATAACTTGAACCGACAAAACCTGTCCCGACTAAGACGACACGATTCACTTGATTAGACATTGTTCTTCCACCTTTCGTTTATGTTATTTTACAATATGTGCATTGTTTATCTGTTTCACACTTACATTGTACACTGTTTCACAAAGTTTATAAGGCATGAATTATTAACATTTTGTTAATTTTTTCACCTGTATGATATGAAAACGCTTATACTGTTTTGTTATTCGCTTTCACAAACGATAATTCCTTCATTCGTAATGACGATTTGAACAGGAATGTCATGTGTTTCGACCGGTAGGGTAGAAACAATTTGACAGTCGTACGAGAGAGAGACGGTATCGTTAGAAAAGTCTACTAAATATCGGTCGTAATATCCTCCTCCGTAGCCAAGCCGATACCCTCGGCGAACGAAAGCGAGCCCCGGAACAAATAACAGTTGTATATCGTGCTTTTGCACTTCTTGCGTTTTTTCCACAATCGGTTCATATAAATCAAAAAAAGAGCGTTCTGTTTGTTGAAACGAGCAAATTTCTCGAAATATCATTTGTTTCGTCCGCACGTCGCATTTTGGAATCGCAACTTTCTTTCCCTCTTGCCATGCCCGTTCAATAATGGCCATTGTATCCACTTCGGTTTGCCGCGATATCGTTATGCCAATTACATGTGCTTTTTTCCAACTATGTTGCTGAAATAGTATGTCGTGAATGATTGTTTCTTTTTTCTTACGCTCTTCTTTTGTCATATGTAAAATACGTTGTTTCATCTGCTGTCGCAATAATTTCTTATCCATTATCCTTCCCCCTCTTTCATAAAAAAATAAGCAACAGGAGAAAGTTCCTGCTGCTTACTTCGTTTCACGATGAAGCGTTGCTTTTTTGTCTCGTGGGCAATATTTTTTCAATTCAAGACGCTCCGTATTGTTGCGCTTGTTTTTTGTTGAAATATAGTTGCGTTCGCCGCATTCTGTGCATGCTAACGTAATATTTACACGCATCGTTCTTTCCCTCCAAACAAAAGTATTATAATCACACCTTTCCATCATATCATTTTTCTTAAACGATTTCCATATGAATTTTATACGTTTTGATATTGCCGAATTTTCTTTATATAGTATTTCGTATATTCTTTTGCCTTTTGAGCATTTGCCGCTTGTGAATAAATGGTCAACGTCGGTTCATCAAGCTTCGGTAAAATTAACGTCCATGCCCCGTCTTCGTGATATACTTTCATTCCATCTGTAAAATCAACCCGCTTGTCGCTTGCGTCTTCTAGCAACTTGCGCATCACAGCAGCACGTTCATTCCATGAGCAATACACATGACGACACGATAAATGGATCGTCGGAATGGACGACAAAATGGCGCGGAGGGAGCAACGTTCAATCACTAACAAGTGCAACAGTTGTATGCACGCATATAATCCATCAAAATAAAAATGAAACGGTTCATGATGATGGGCAAAAAGAAAGTCTCGTCTCGTATCTTTGACATAAATTATCTCGCCATGTAAACGTTCTGCTAGCGTATGCAAAACGGACGGCGCCCAAGAAGGAACTGCTACTTTTTTCGTTTCACTAAACAAAAGGGATACTAATACATGTAAAGCGATGACTTCTTCATTTGTTAAAGCCATTCCTCGCCCGTCAAAAACTCGAAAACGTTCTCCAAAATGATCAAACGCAATTCCAAAATGGGCTTGTGTCTTTTGTATTTCGTCCCTCATGTACTCCTCATCTTGATCTGCTGTCCAAATTACTTCAATAGCGAACGACTGAAGCGTATGTTCAATCACTTCTCGTAACAAAGGGGAACTACACACAACCACTTTCCATTGATCTAATGAGGAAAAAGAAACCCATTGCCGCAATGCGTGAACGTACATATCATCGTCTTCTTTTTGTTCGATTGCTTTACCGATATAAGTCATTGACATATAACGAGTTTGTTCATATCCCATTTGCTGTTCAATCGCTTGCTCCTCTTTTCGAGCGATGGGATAGCCGTATTCATCGTATATGTCAATTGTTACTTCATCATGTTCATTTGTAGCGATAAATATGCCTCCTTGATAACGCTTATTCGAGATGATATACCGAAAAGCAGGCAAATATGCTCCGTCATATACATTTGTGTACATACCATACATGTGCAAACATTGGGCAAATAACGTGCTAATCGTTTCAGAAAGCGGATGATCGTCAAAACCGATTAATATACAGCTTTCCTTTTTATATAAGTTGCTATATGCTGATGCAAGCTGCACAATGAGTGACGGCTGCACATCAGCTGCCCGTATTTTCATTCCCCGCTCACTAAACGATGCTTTCATCTGTCGTTCTTTCCATACGATCGCCTCCTTTACCCTCGTTTTTTCAGCAATCGTTTTATTCGGCCAAATTTTTGCTGAAGGTTGTACTTTTACCTTATTTTCTAATTTACACTTCGTTCCAATGACCGCGTAATCAAATATTTCATTTTTTTTACCGATGTACACATCGTTCGCCACGATCGCCCCTCGCAATTCACTTTGCTGATCTACATACACGTCCGACCAAACGATCGAGCGTTTTAGCGACGCATACTTTCCAATGAATGAACCGGCACCAATGACTGTGTAAGGACCAATCAAGGCATGTTGGTCAATACATACATCATCCCCAATAACAATCGGTCCCTCCAACTTTGCCCCTGGCGCAATCTCAACCCGCTCACCAATCCATACTCCAGGCGCAATTTCCCTATAATGCGGTGAAACGAAATGACGATTCATGAAGTCGATATGTGTTTGATGGTATTGTTCAATGACACCAATATCAGACCAATACCCATCTGCTTGCCATCCGTATATCGGATATCCGTTTTGAATGAGATGTGGAAAAATATGTTGACTGAAATCGTAAGGTGGGTGTTCTGGCATATGATCAAAGATGGTTGGATGACAAATGTAAATGCCTGTATTCACTAAATCGCTACATACTTCATTCCATTTTGGTTTTTCCACAAAATGAACTATTTTTCCGTGTCGATCTGTTACAATTCCACCGTATGAAAGAGGAATAGCTTCGTGGTGCATAAGAACGGTAGCTATTGCTTGTTTGGAGAAATGAAAGTCTAGCGCTTGTTGCAGATCAATTGTTGTAATTGTATCTGCGCTGATCACAACGAACGTATCGTCTAAAAAAGATTGCGCATGTTTCACGCTTCCTGCCGTTCCAAGTGGTATGTCATCTTCAAAATAATGAAGCCGCACACCGAACCGCCGCCCGTCACCAAAATAGCGAACAATCTCGTCACTTAAATATTGAACGGTTACAGCAATATTTGTAATTCCGTATCGTTTTAACCATTCAATACTATACTGCATCACTGGTTTGTTCATAATCGGCACGAGCGGTTTCGGAACATGGCAAGTTAAAGGGCGTAGTCGCGTTCCTCTTCCCCCCGCCATAATGACCGCTTTCACAACGTATCCCCCCCAAGTGAAAGCACACTTTTTTCCATCATATCATGACAATCATATTCGGACAATATACGAAAATTGTCGATTTTACGTAAAAATGATGCATGACAACTACATTCCTATGTATAATAAAATGGGGTGAAAAGCATGATCGAATATACATTTGTTGGCCTTGTTTCTTTTGCTGCTTTACTGTTACTTATTTCTTTTTTCCAAAAAGACAGCACGAAAGAAGTAGAAGAACAAGTAGAACAACTGACATTGTCCACCATGCAACAATTATATGAGATCAAAAAACGAGTTAAAGCGATAGAAGAGGAATTGCTGATTGGGAGCGAGCCGTTTTCAAACGAACAACAAATATGGAACTTATATAAGCAAGGGTGGACAAAAGAACAAATTGCTCGGAAACTGAATATGCCGATCGATGAAGTGAGCATAACGATCGCGAGGAATGAACGATGAGAAAAACAACACGTGCATTTGCGGCTGGCATATTGTTTGCTACAACTATGTTGGCTATCGTTTATAACATGTATGTCGACGATAAACACATAACGAAACAACAATATGAGCAGCTTATGGCTGAACGAAACAAGCTGGCTGCTGAGCTAGAAAAACGAAAAACAGAAAAAAGAAACACGACATCCTCTCCAAAACAAACGTACATTTATACGTTAACGATCGAAAAAGGGGAAACGAGTCGAGACATTGCTAAACGCCTTGAGCAAGCTCGCATTATTGATAATGCACAATCCTTTTTAACATACCTTGATACGCATCAGTTGACACGCGCTGTGCGCCCCGGAACATACGTCATTACAAGCGATATGTCGTATGAACAAATTGCACACCAAATAACAAAATAAGGATGTCCACGCACGTACGTGGGCATCCTTTTTATTTAGTCATTTAAGTCATAATGTTTCCCTTTTACTAAATAAAACACGTTTTCAGCGATGTTTGTTGCATGATCAGCAATGCGCTCGATGTAGCGAGCAGTAAAAGATAGTTGTGTAATTTGTGACATGGCGTCAGGATGGGCCTTCGTCCGCTCAAGCAGTTCACGAATCGTCTCCCCATACAAACGATCGACTTCATCGTCCATATCTGCCACTTTTTTAGCTGCAATAACATCCTCTTCATAGTACGCTTTTAACGTTAATGAAAGCATATTGACTGCTATATTATGCATTTTTTCTAACTTATTTAACGAAATCACAAACGGCTGTTCTCCAATTCGAATCGCCGATTTTGCAATATTTACCGCAAAATCTGCTATGCGCTCAACATCTGTTGCAATTTTAATGGCCACGATAATACGACGTAAGTCAATGGCAACTGGTTGCTGTTTCGCAATTAATAAAATAGCGAAATCGTTAATTTCTTCATCAAGCAAATCGATTTTTGCATCATTTTCAAGCACTTGTAGCGCTAAATCGTTATTTTTCGTTTTCAATGCTTCAAATGATTGTGTTAATGCAATTTCTGCTAAGCTTCCGAGCTGTAACAATTGATCGCGCAACGTTTGTAAATCGTAATCAAATTTCTCACGTACAGCCATTGAACCACACTCCCCCTTTTTGTATTTTGAAAAAATCGTGCGAGTACGCTCGCACGATTTTTTTATCCAAATCGTCCCGTAATATAATCCTCTGTTCGTTTGTCATCTGGATTAGAAAATAATTTATCTGTATCGCTATACTCGACGACTTCCCCATTTAAGAAAAAGGCGGTTTTGTCGGAAATACGCGCAGCTTGTTGCATATTATGCGTAACGATAATGATGCTATAATTTTTCTTTAATTCTTGAACGAGTTCTTCTACTTTTAATGTAGAGATTGGGTCAAGCGCAGACGTTGGTTCATCCATTAAAATGACATCCGGCTCAATCGCTAAACAGCGGGCAATACATAAACGTTGTTGTTGCCCGCCTGATAATCCGTACGCATTCGTGTGCAAACGATCTTTCACTTCATCCCAAATTGCCGCACCACGCAAACTTCTTTCGACAATCTCATCTAAAATTTTCTTATCACGAATGCCGTGAATACGTGGTCCGTACGCTACGTTATCATAAATTGATTTCGGAAAGGGGTTTGGCTTTTGGAATACCATTCCCACTTGCGTACGCAATTCCTCGACGCGATACGATTTGTCGAAAATGTTACGGCCACGATACGTAATCTCCCCAGACGTACGCACACTTGGTACAAGCTCAATCATTCGGTTTAACGTCTTAATGTATGTCGACTTTCCACAGCCTGATGGACCGATAATAGCTGTTACTTCATTTTCGTAAATATCTAAATCAATATTTTTTAGCGCATGATGTTCGCCGTACCATAAATTTAAATTTTTCGTGCGATACACTGCGTTTTTTTCGCTTCGTTCTTCAGCTTGCTTATTTTTACGTTCTTTCACAACTGTTAATTCCATGGATAAGTTCCCCTTTCAACGCGCAATTAATAACGTTTTTGAAACTTGTTGCGAATGAAAATGGCAATCGAGTTCATAAAGATGAGCACAACGAGCAACACGACAATTCCGGCAGCTGCGACGTTTTGGAAATCAGCTTGCGGACGCGACGTCCAGTTGTAAATTTGCATCGGCATGACAGTAAATGTATCAAGAATGCCGCGTGGCAAATACGCTAAAAACGTCGGAATACCTAAAACGACAAGCGGCGCAGTTTCACCAATTGCACGTGACAGCGCCAAAATGCTACCTGTTAAAATACCAGGAATGGCCGCTGGAAGAACGATGCGATAAATCGTCTGCCATTTCGTTGCCCCCATACCATACGATGCTTCGCGCAATTGATTCGGCACGGCGCGAATAGCTTCTTGCGCTGCAACGACAATGACAGGAAGAACGAGCAAACTCATCGTCAAACCTGCTGCTAAAATGCTGCGCCCTAGATTTAATTCGCGAACGAAAATCGTCAAACCAAGCAAACCGAATACGATCGATGGAACCCCTGCTAAGTTTGAAATGTTCGTTTGGATAAAATCAGTAAAACGGTTTTTCTTCGCATATTCCTCAAGGTAAATTGCCGTTCCGACTCCAAGGATGAGCGAAACAGGAGCAACGATTACCATCAACCAAAGTGAGCCGACTAATCCCGCTTTTATCCCTGCGTTTTCAGGACGACGAGACGGGAAATTATTTAAAAAGTCAACATTTAACCAGCCAATTGCTTGAGTGAATATCCGATATAGAAGGACGACGAGAACGATTAAGCCAAATAATGTCGCCAAGAAAAATAAAAATTTCAACACGTTGTTGCGCAACAGACGACCGTTCATGTATTGAACGACACGTTGTTTGTCGATTAATTTTTCCATGATTAGTACTCCTCCCTAAAGCGACGAGAAATGTATTGCGCAAGTAAGTTCATAGCCAATGTAAACACGAATAACGTCATACCAACAGCGTAAATGCTGTAATATACCGTTGTTCCATAACCTGCATCTCCTGTAGTCACCTGTACGATGTAGGCTGTCAACGTTTGAATCGATTTCGTTACGTCGAATGTAAATACTGGAGATGAACCACCTGCTACTGCTACAATCATTGTCTCACCGACAGCGCGAGAAATGGCAAGCATAAACGATGCCGCAATACCTGACGTCGCTGCAGGAAGGACGACTTTCAATGCCACTTCTAGTTTTGTCGAACCAAGACCGAGCGCCCCCTCACGAATTGAATTCGGTACGGAACTCATCGCATCTTCAGACAAAGAAGCAACCATTGGAATAATCATAATTCCCATGACAATACCTGGGCTTAACGCGTTAAAAATCCCTAAATTAGGAATAACTTTTTGTAAAAGCGGTGTAACAAACGTTAACGCGAAAAATCCATATACGATTGTCGGGATTCCCGCCAATACTTCTAATATCGGTTTCAATACTTTCCGTGCTTTTTCAGACGCATACTCACTCAAGTAAATCGCTGAAGCTAAGCCGATCGGAATCGCTACAAGCATTGCAATTGCTGTCGTTAAAAGCGTTCCTGTCACGAGCGGAGCAATACCGAACGATCCGTTTTTTTCATCCCATGGAAGCCACTCTTTACTCGTTAGAAACTCTACAATAGATACTCGCTCAAAGAAAATAAATGTTTCAAACAATAACGTAAATAAAATGCCGATCGTCGTTAAAACAGAAATGGTTGCTGTCAACAGTAACAATTTTGGCATTAACCATTCAATAAACTGCTGTCCGTTTTGTTTTTTCTTATTCTCTCTAATCATTTCACGGACAGAATATGAACGATTCCCATCTGTCATCGCCATAATGTGAAAACCCCTTTCCAATTTCATGGAAAGATGAGAAGCGACGATGCGGTCGCTTCTCATCCCACTTTTATTGTTATTTTAACCCTTCAATCTTTTTCAACTGCTCATCGTATTTCTCTTGTGGAAGCGCGACGTAACCAACTTCTTCAGCAAACTCTGCACCGTTCTCTAATAAAAACTTCGCAAAGTCGTACACTTGCGCTTTTTCTTTTAATGATTTCACACTAACATACGTAAATAACGGACGCGAAAGTGGTGCATACTCGCCGCTTTGAATTGTTTCATGCGTCGGTTCAACTGGACCATTTCCGCTATCAATTGGTACAGCTTTTAATTTATCTTTATTTTCGATGTAATACGCAAATCCGAAGTAACCGAGAGCGTTTTTATCGCCTGCAATTCCTTGCACAAGCACGTTATCATCTTCAGATAATTGCGCTGTTTTATTTAACGGTTGTCCATCTAAAATGACTTCATCGAAATAGTCGAACGTCCCAGAATCGTGTCCTGGCGAGAACAACTTAATTTCTTCGTTTGGCCACTCTGGACGAATGTCCGACCATTTTACTTTGTCATCGCCGTTTACTGCACCTGAAGCAAAGATTTTCTTTAACTCATCGACTGTTAAATAATCAACCCAGTCGTTATCTTTATTCACTAAAATCGAAAGGCCATCAAATGCGATTTGAAGTTCCTCAAATTGAATGCCATTTTTCTCAGCAGCTTCTTTTTCAGCATCTTTAATTGGACGAGAAGCGTTTGAAAAGTCTGTTTCTCCCTTCGTAAACTTTTCAAATCCACCGCCCGTTCCGGACAAACCAACAGATACTTTCACATCTGGCTGTTCACCCGCATACGCTTCAGCGGCTGCTTCAATAATTGGATAAACGGTTGATGATCCGTCAACAACAACGTTTCCGCTTAACTGTTCTCCACCATTTTCTCCGCCTTGCTCAGCGCTATTTCCACCACATGCTGTTGTGAATGCTAATACAGCGCTTGTCATTCCTGCGAGTGCAAACCATTTGTTTTTCTTCATCTTTTGATTTCCCCCTACTTTTTCATTCGTTTTTGTCCTACGTGTTATAGCATAATGGAAAGGTATTAAATTCGTTTTAACGAAATGTTAAGCTTTTGTAAATTCGCTTTCTTCTATCTTTCCATCGTTTGTTCATCATTATGCAACGATTCGGTAGAGGATTGTTCATTGGTTTGCCGCTCTTTTTTTAATTCAAAATACGCATCTAAAATTTTTCTCCCAATATAGTTATTGATCGGATAATGGTTTTTTGGATTTTGATATACCCATGGCACAACGACAGCGAACGCGACTTCGGGATTGTTGTAAGGCGCAAAACCAACTAACGTTAAATTATACGTTTGTGCCATTCGGCGCGATTGAATCGGTCCATCATAAAACGCTTGGGCTGTTCCTGTTTTTCCGGCCGGGTCATAAGGAGCATTAGCGAAAAACGCGCGCGCTGTTCCGTTTGAACCGTGCATTACACGGTAAAATCCTTCTCGCACACGCTCAATATATTCTGTTTTCATATCGACGCGATTTAACACTTTCGGTTCAAACGAATAAATCACATTTCCGATTTGATCTTTTTCGCTAATTGGTTCACGAATTTCTTTTACAACATGTGGCTGCACGCGATATCCACCGTTAGCGATCGTTGAAACATACTGAGCCATTTGAATAGGTGTGTATACATCAAATTGTCCGATTGCCAAGTCAAGCAAATGCCCCGGGAGCGTACTTTGACCAGGCCATCCGATAATTTCTCCTGGCAAATCGATCCCTGTTTTCACACCTAAACCAAATTGATTAAAATAACGGCGCATAATAGAAAACGCCTCTTTTTTAATCGGCAACGCTTGATGCGGACGATACGTAGAACCTGCGATCGCAATAGCTGTTTTAAACATATAAACGTTCGATGACATTTCAAGCGCTTTTAAGTCGTTCATTGGGCCAGGTCGAATGCCACTATGCGACTTTTTCGTCGGCGTTCCTTTAATATATAGCGGCTCATCAACTAACACCGTTCCCGGACGAATGACACCTGTTTGAAAGCCGGTTAAGACGGTAGCCCCTTTGACGGCTGATCCCATCGCATAAGCGGATGTAATCGTTCCTAAAGCATAATCTTTCAGCACAACTTTTCCATTTTCATCACGTGTATATCGTTTTCCAGCTAGCGATAAAACTTCCCCTGTATGTGGATCCATCATGACAACAAAGGCGCGATCAAGCAATTCAGTCCCACTCCGACGCTTCATCGTCGTTAATTCTTCCTCGATAATTTGCTCGACCCGTTTTTGCAATTCCATATCGATCGTTAAAACGATATCTTTTCCACGCTGTCCTTGCGATATCTCAATCGTTTCAATAATGTTTCCAGCTTTATCGGTTACGTTTTTTATTTTTGCTTTTTGTCCGCGCAATACATCTTCATATTGAGCTTCAATATAACTTTTTCCAACGCGGTCATTTCGGCTGTAGTCGCGCGCTAAATAGTAGTCAAGCTTTTCGCGCGGCAATCCTTCTTCTGATGACGTAATGTTTCCGAGCACTGTGCGAAACGTGTCACCGTATGCGTAATGACGATTCCAATCTGTCGTCACATCTACACCGGGCAGCTCTTCTAAATGCTCGCTAACGACTGCATACTCTTCATCCGTTACCCCATCATTTTTAATCATTTGCGGCGTTAGTGCGTAACCGCTGTTCATTTCCCGAAAAATAGCAACAACCTCAAGTTCTTTTTCTTTAATCCATTTTACATCTTCTTCCGTAATGCGCTCTAGTTGCAATCGATAAATGTCCTTATCTTTTAATTTTTTATCCCGAAACTGCTTCCATTCTTTTTCTGTAATTTTCGCCTTAGCCTTTTCTTCATTCGTCAAAATCCAATAGTCTTTTATATCTCGTTCTGTCACACGATCCGTCGGCTTTTCAATGTATGTCGCTAGCTTTTTGGCGATGTCAATCATTTCTGAAGGCTTTGTTGTTTGTGTGCGTGTGTACGTAATCGCATGAAGCGGTTCGTTATCGACAACGACTTGGTAATTGCGGTCATAAATTTTTCCGCGCGGTGCCGGTGTATTCACTGTGACGTTTTCCGTTCGTTCTACTTCTTTCCGATATTGTTCACCGTAAACAATTTGAATAACGCCTAATCTTAAAATAAGAGCCGAAAACAGTAAAAATACGAAAAAAAACAATACGTTTAACCGAAACGGCAACTGCATTCTTTTTTTCTTTTTCTTTACTTTTTGAGCTTGTTGTATTTGCTTCAAAACGAGCGAGCACCTCCTTTACTTGCTCCTTCCTCATTGTAAAAGAAACGCTCGCAAATTTCTACATAGAAAGTCGAATGCGCCTTACAAAAAAGTAAATAATGAAATGCCCGGATCCAACAATTAACATTAGCAGCGGGATCGCCTCTTTTGCTTCAAATAACGTAATAGCTAGTAAAAATAATAAAACAGATGTGGCACGCCCACCGTTTAAAAACAATTCCCGTACAACAATGTATTCAATTCGCCACTCTTTCGCATAATGGCTTTGTCCAATGACGTCAAATGTAAGCGACAAATATGGAACGAGCAAAATCGGGTATCCGATCGCAATGAGCGCACCGTATACGATCAGTTTGAAGTAGGATAAATCGAACACGAGCAAAAATACAGAAGCATATAATAGCACGCCACCAAATAAAATGGCGCGCAACCGCCATCGTTTGTTTATACATTTTGAGGCAAACGAGTACGTAAGAAACGAAACGATCGCATTGACGAAGCCAAATACACCGAGTGCTTTTTCCGTTCCTGTTGCTATAAATAAAAAAATCGAAACGATAAACACGAACGTCCCTTCCCGAAATCCTTGAAAGAAATGGGCGTTTGTAATCATCCTCCAATTTTTATTTTTCTTCCGTTCAGCATATGCACATCGCAACATGAAACGGCCTGCCGATCGTCTCCGATGTAGAAAAAAGCTACATACAACAGCTGCAATAAATAAACATAAAGAGGATAAAAAAATGGCCATATACCCGGTAAACTTCTCGCTCGAAGCGATGACCCAGCCAGCAAGCGGCGGGCCAACCATCCCCGCCACAGACGTCATCGCTCCGAGCAACCCGTTAAATAAATCGCGTGTACTCGGCTCGGTAATTTCAAATGTTAATACGTTAAATGCTAGCCAATAAAAACCGTAACCAATACCGAGCAACCCGCCAAGTAAAAATAAATGGTTCATCGCCCGATCCCCGCTAAATAAGACAACTAAAAAAAAGAGCGCTAAAAACGTGACGCCCATCCGTAAAACGATCACTCGGTCAACTTTTTTAGCGATTTGCCCTGCAACAATAAACGCAAGCGGCTGCCATGTCACAATAGCTAAATTGTATATACCTAGCGCATGGAAGCTATTCACTTTTTTCCAAACATACACGTTTACAAACGTATTGGACAGCGCGATGCTGAGAGCATACAGTCCACCGATCGCCAATAACAAAAACAACTGTCGATGCGTGCGAATATGCAAAACTATTCGTTTCCATCTATTCATAGGCAAACTCCCTTTCTTGACAAGTAGTTTGCCTACTCTTTTACAGTGATATACAAAAAAGAGCCCGACAAAATTTGTCGAGCTCTTTTTCATTATTTCGCTGCCGCGTAACGTTTTGCAACTTCGTCCCAGTTCACTACGTTCCAAAATGCTGAAATGTAGTCAGGACGGCGGTTTTGATATTTCAAATAGTACGCATGTTCCCACACATCTAATCCTAAAATTGGTGTTTTCCCTTCCATAAGTGGTGTGTCTTGGTTTGGTGTGCTCGTCACTTCAAGTTGGCCGTTATGAACGACAAGCCAAGCCCAACCAGAACCAAAACGTGTTGCAGCTGCTTTTGAAAATTCTTCTTTAAATTTTTCAAAGCTGCCGAACGTGCTGTTAATCGCCTCTGCTAATTCACCTGTTGGCTCACCGCCACCATTTGGCGAAAGAATTGTCCAAAATAGTGAGTGGTTTGCGTGTCCTCCACCGTTATTGCGGACAGCTGTACGAATGCTTTCAGGCACTGCTTCTAAATTGGCCATTAACTCTTCGATTGTTTTGTTTTGTAACCCTGGATGTCCTTCAAGCGCCGCGTTTAAGTTAGTGACATACGCATTATGATGTTTCGTGTGATGAATGTTCATCGTTTCTTTGTCAATATGTGGTTCCAATGCGTCGTACGCATAAGGCAATTGTGGTAATTCAAATGCCATGCTTCATTCCTCCTCTTCATTATGTAATCATTCACTAATGAAACTTATTTACACGTTTAACAAACAGAAAAGTTTCATAAGTGAACCTACTTTAAGAGTACCAAAATGAAGCGAATGTTTCAAATTATTTGCAAAAAAACCTCGCCAACTTGCTCAGCGAGGCAAATGGACCCTGCAGGACTCGAACCTGCGACCAGACGGTTATGAGCCGTCCGCTCTAACCAGCTGAGCTAAGGGTCCGTCATATTCGATGGTAATTTTATCAAAAAAGTAACCTATCGTCAATACGTGCAAATGGTGAAACAAAATGGTTGTGTAGCGAACATAAAAAGAAGTAGAATGGGAAATGATGACGCGTAAACATGAAAAGGATGTGAATGTTGATGTGGAGACGATTGTTACAAAGCCTTTATTCCCCGGTACATATTGCGCGCTTTCGCTTTCATCCGATCGGAAAGGCGATTAGCTACGTATTCTTTTTATCGCTTATTGCGACGTTGCCGATCGCCATTTATTTCACAATGAGCATAAACAAAATGATCGACTCAACGCATCAGCTACTTAAACAAGAGCTTCCTTCATTTGAGGTCATAAATGGAAAACTGACATCAAATGAAAATGAACCAATCGAACGAACGCATCCGGACGTAACGATTTTATTCGATAGCACAGGTACGCTCACCACAGCTGATGCAACACGCTACGTCAATGCTGTTGCATTTTTAAAAGAGGAGCTTGTACTTGTCGCCAATGGACATGTGCAATCATATCCGTACGCTTTCATGCAAGTGGATCGATTCACAAGGGAAGATGTATATGAGTTCGCTCGGACACTACAATCGCTGCTTCCTATTGTCATCGCACTATCGTTTCTTGTTCTGTACTTTTTCACATGCACGAGTAAATTTCTTTACGTTACCGTTCTTGCATTTATCGGCCTTATTTTTCGCGGAACATTAAATAAGCGCGGAACGTATCGCCATATGTGGAGCATATCCGCTTACTCCATCACGCTAGCAACAATTTTTTTCGCCGTTATGGAAACGTTGCAAATCGTTGTACCTTATGCGGTCGCTTTAGACTGGTTTGTTTCTATAACGATTTTGTTCGTCTCCATTAAAGAACTCCCTTCTATAAAAGAAGCAGGCTGATGCGCCTGCTTCTTTTATACTTTAAATGTAGAGGTAAGCGTTGATAATGATTGCGATAATTCATTTAATCGCTCACCAACACGATACATATCATTCATTTGTTTTGTTTGGTCATGAGAAACAGACATCATTTCTTCTGCACTTGCTAACGTTTGTTGGGCAACAGAAGCAAATGCCATGGTGACCGTTTCAATCATCGGCAACAATTGCTGAAACTGTTCTAGCTCCCCCTCCATTTCAGCAACGTTTCGGTTGACGCGCTGAATCTCTGTTAATAAACGGTCGAATGAGCATTTTGCTTCATTTGCAGATGTGAGTTGATGTTGCAAGTGCGTCATCATGCCTTCAAACTGATTTGTCGCATAAGTTGCTACTTCCTCCATCGCAAAGATGGACGATGTAATTTCCCCCGTTGCTTTCGACGCATGCTCTGCTAATTTCCTTACTTCCATAGCAACGACGGCAAATCCTTTTCCAGCCTCACCGGCGCGCGCGGCTTCAATTGTTGCATTAAGCGCCAATAGCTTCGTTTGTTCAGCAATTTGTCGGATGACATCCACAACTTTTGTAATCGACGTCGAATGATGTTTTACGCTTTGAATCGTATCGTTTACTTTTTTAAACTCTTCAGCGAACGAATGAATGTCAGTAATTAAATGCGTCAGTCGCTCCTCCCCACCTCGCGAAGACATATTCATATCTTTAGCGCTTCCCGAAATGTTTTGCACGCTTGTTAATAAACGTTCCATTCGTTTTTTCATCTCATCTACACGATAAATGCTTTCATCTGAAGCACTTGCCGTTTCTTCAGCCCCTTGTTTCACAGTTGCAATGGCTGCCATAAGATGATCGTTCGACTCCATCGCATGCTGCGAAACGTGCCCTAAATCGCCACCTGTCATCGTTAACTGCTTTGTCATTTCATTCATTTCGCGAATCATATTTTTCATATTCATTAACATGCGTTGAAAACTGCGCGAAAGCGAGTCCACTTCCGGCGTCGTTGAATAAATATGTTCATCAACCGTTAAATCACCGCGTGACAGCCGGCTCATCGCATGGCGAAGTTGAGCAATCGGTCTCGTTAGCCCACTCACGAGCCATTTAATCATGAATGCAGAAATAATAACGCTCACAGCAATAGCTATGATTGTCAGCTGTGCAAGCTGATGAATGGGCTTCATAAATTGTTCATTCGTTACCGCTATCACATAAGTTCCTTTTAACTCTTGAATCGTTTTATATGCAAACGTATATGTTTGCCCGTCCCATTCCATATGCGAAACACCGTTTTTTTGTTTCACAATCGTTTCTTGAAGCGATGTTGGTACATCGAGCTGTTCATTTCGCTCAAATGTTTTTACTTTTCCTTCACGAATGAGAAAAATATGTACAGCCAACCCGTCTTGCATAAGCTCAGCTTTTTGTTGCTTAACGGTAGAACGTAAGCTTTTTTCAAACAGTTGTTCATTTCCTGCATGAATGTACATAAGATTACGGGCCACATCAAACATCATCTTTGCTTCTCGTTCCAAACGATTTTCGATCGCTTTTACTGTCGTTTCCTTTGCCTGATGGTATGCAATCACCCCGACGACGCTTAATGAAGTAATCAATACGCTAAAAAATAAGATAAATAAACGATTTTGTAAACTAATTTGAAGTAACCATTTTTTTACTTTTGGTGATGATTGGAATGTAGACATATTCATATGTTTTCTAATGTATTGTACATACCTTTTTATTTGTGCGCCCACCGCACATCCCCCCTTCGACAAATACAGACAAAGAATACCAAAAAGATATCAATCATATGTTAAGCCATTGTAAAACAATGTAAAGCATATGTAATTTTTACGCATACATCGATCAGACAAGCCATATGGATAAATAAGAAAAGGAAAATGGGGGAATATCATGAAAAAGCTTCTCATTCTTTTTATGCTCGTTGCCATATGTGCCATTGCGTATCATGATGTCACAAAAGGAACGATTCATACAATTCATGCAGAAAAAACGGTCAAACAAACGAACGAGCTTCCATATCGCGAGGTTACCGTTCAACGTGGCGATACCCTCCTTTCGATCGCCGAACGTGACACGGATGGAAAGTTGCCGGTATCCATTCATCAACTTATTGCAGATTTTCAAACGCTCAATCCCCATGTCAACGCCCATTCACTTCAAGTCGGGAAAACATATCGCATTCCATACTATAAGCGGAAATAGCAAAAACATTGTCAACAAACGAGAAACATTGCTACAATAAAAAATGATTTGATTAATACGTTAAAGGAGCGATTGACGCGTGGGTGAAATCATTCATCGTTCAAAAACCCGCCCTGTTCGCGTTGGGAACATTACAATCGGCGGGAACAACGAAGTCGTCATTCAAAGTATGACGACGACAAAAACGCATGATGTAGATGCAACTGTTGCACAAATCCATCGGTTAGAAGAAGCTGGGTGCCAAATCGTTCGCGTCGCTTGCCCAGACGAGAGAGCAGCCGATGCGATTGCTGAAATAAAAAAACGTATTCATATCCCGCTCGTTGTCGATATTCATTTCGACTATCGTCTCGCTTTAAAGGCGATTGAAAACGGCGCGGATAAAATTCGTATTAATCCCGGAAACATTGGCAAGCGTGAAAAAGTCGAGGCGGTCGTTAAGGCAGCAAAAGAGCGCGGAGTACCGATTCGTATCGGTGTCAATGCTGGCTCGCTCGAAAAGCGCATTTTAGAAAAATACGGGTATCCAACTGCAGATGGTATGGTTGAAAGTGCTTTGCACCATATTCGCATTTTAGAAGACCTTGATTTTGAAGACATTATCGTTTCACTCAAGGCTTCCGACGTACGCTTAGCCATTGAGGCGTACGAAAAAGCAGCTCAAGCGTTCGACTATCCACTTCATCTCGGCATTACTGAATCCGGTACGTTATTTGCAGGGACAGTAAAAAGCGCTGCAGGGCTTGGAGCGATTTTAAGCAAAGGAATTGGCAACACCGTACGTGTATCTCTCAGCGCTGATCCTGTCGAAGAAGTGAAAGTGGCGCGGGAGCTGCTGAAAGCGTTCGGTCTCGCTGCAAATGCGGCAACGTTAATTTCTTGTCCAACATGCGGACGAATTGAAATTGACTTAATTCGCATAGCAAATGAAATTGAAGAATATATCGCAAAAATTAAAGCACCGATTAAAGTCGCTGTGCTCGGTTGTGCAGTAAATGGACCGGGGGAAGCGCGCGAAGCGGACATCGGCATTGCAGGGGCTCGCGGAGAAGGATTATTGTTTCGCCATGGAAAAATCGTTCGCAAAGTACCTGAAGAAACAATGGTTGAAGAGTTGAAAAAAGAAATCGACAAATTAGCGGAAGAATATGCGTCGAAAGGAAAACAAAAATAAGAGGGGCGTACCCCCTCTTATTTACCAAAATCGAACGAAAAAGCTTAAAATGATGGAGACAGCACCGATTCCGATCGCCCAAGCCCCTAACGTCTCTGCCCCTCGACGGCGGGCGATAAATCCGAAAATAATGCCGGCTGCTCCCATAATGACTGGCATAAGAAAAAGGGAAACAATCGATAAAGCAAGTGCGAGCCAGCCGACTCCGCGACCGTTTTCTCCACGATCTACTTCTTTGTCAGAAAATCGAATCGGCTCTGCGATTTCACCTGCTGTTTCCTCCATAAAGTCTCTTTCTACATTTGGAACCGTGTCTATTCGTGTGTTGTCATACAATCGCTCACGTTCATTGTCCATGACAATTCCCTCGCTTTCGTGAAATGAGGAGCACTATTATTATGGAGTAAACGAAGCGGCATTATAGATGTTACTTTATGTCAGTGATATAATGGGCGAGGAAACTGCATCATAGAAAGGGGAAACTATATGTTCAAACGGCGATTTGGCATCGATATTGACGGGACGGTCACATGTCCAAGTACATTCATTCCATATTTAAATGAGTCGTTTCAAAAAAATTTAACGCTCGATGATATTACAGATTACGACTTAGTTCCTTTTTTAGACACAACAGAAGAAAAATTAAATGAATGGATGGAACAATATGAACCGATCATTTACAGCGAAGCCCCTCTTGCCAATGGAGCATTAGAGGTCATCAACAGTTGGAAGGATAAATACGAACTGTATTACATTAGTGCACGTGGTCGCCACTTATACGACATTACAGAAAAATGGTTTCGAAAACATGGTGTGCATTATCACCATATCGATCTTGTCGGTTCGCATGACAAAATTGAAGCAGTAAAAAAGTACAACATCGATATTTTTTTTGAAGATAAATACGACAATGCTTGTGACATTGCTGAACAATGCCATATTCCTGTCATTTTATTTGACACGCCGTATAACCGCGGTCCACTCCCAGAAGGCGTCATTCGCGTGTATCATTGGAATGAGGCAAAGGAAAAGGTGGAACAATTAGTTACAACAACAAGCTGACACTATACATCAGCTTGTTGTTGGCATGATGGACACATTCCGTACACTTCGAACTTATGACCTGAAATGGTGTATCCTTGCAAATCTTCGGATAATTCGTTCATCGGACACGTCACCAGCTCTTTCGTTTTTCCACATGACATACAAATAAAATGATGGTGATGGTGGTGCACATTGCACGTAAATCGAAAACGCTTCTCTCCAGAAAGCTCCGTCATTTCTAAAATACCTAGCTCGACAAACAGTGCTAAATTGCGGTAAACTGTATCAAAACTGAGTCCTGGGTACCGTTCTTTCATGACATCAAGTACATCTTTTGCTGTTAAATATTTTTCCGTCTGCGCGAACAATTGTAACATTTCTTCCCGCTTTCCTGTATACTTAAATCCCCTTTTTTTCATTAACTCAAGCGCTTCAGACACGTTCATGCTTCTTCATCCTCTCTTCCACTTTTTCCACATGATCGCACCAATTAATATGAAAACAGCTAACAATACAATCGTTCCACCGGGAGCTAAATTTAAGTAATACGAGAGAAGCAAACCCGCAATAACGGCAAGTTCGCCGAATAATATGGAAAAACATAACGCTTGTTTAAATCCTCTAGCAACCCGAATACTTGCCGCCACCGGAAGCGTCATAAGTGACGAAACGAGTAAAATACCGACAATTCGCATCGAGGCAGCAATGACGAGCGCAACTAACACGATGAAAATAAAATGGAGCGCTTTTACTTTTACACCTGATGCTTGAGCATACTCTTCGTCAAATGATAAAATAAACCATTCTTTATAAAACAATACAATTACTGTAAGTACAATTAAAAAAATCATCCCGATCGTCCATACGTCCGCGCGGCTTACTGCGCTCACGCTTCCAAATAAATACGAAAACAAATCGGTATTAAATCCATCGGCAAGAGAAATGAAGATGACACTTAGTCCGATGCCACCAGATAAAATAATCGGAATAGCTAACTCTTGATAATGTTTATATACGGTGCGCAATTTTTCAATAAATAATGAGCCTGCAACAGAAAAGGCCATTCCGATATAGATTGGATTTAATGTTGTTGTCGTTAAAATTTTTTTTTGCACAAGCAAGCTGGCGGCGATCCCTGCAAGCGTCACATGACTTAATGCATCAGCAATAAGCGACAAACGTCGAACGACAATAAACACCCCTAAAAGAGGTGCGATAAAGCCAATGAATATCCCGACAATGAACGCATTTCGCAAAAACTCATACTGAAATAATGCTTCTAACATGCATATCGTCCCTTTCTACACATGGTCATGGGCGAGCAAATGGAGGTGATGACCATAAAATGATGCTACATCTTCTGTCTTTAGCTGTGCGAACTGCTGCACACTTCCATGAAAATGTAAATGTTTATTTAAACAAGCAACATGTGTCACTTTTTCCGTAATTGTCCCAATATCATGCGTCACAAGAAGTAATGTCATATGATGTTGTTTATTTAATCGCTCAAGCATGTCATAAAAACTTTGTACGTGATGTATATCGACTCCAACAGTCGGCTCATCTAAAATTAAAAATTCCGGTTGCGACACAATGGCGCGAGCAATAAACACACGTTGCTGCTGCCCACCCGAAAGTTCACCAATGTTCCGATTGATGAACGGGCTCATACCGACTGCATCGATCGCTTCATATACTGCTTTTTCATCGCTTTGTTTAAATCGGCGAAATAAACCGAGCTTCCCGGTCAAACCGCTTGCTACAACTTCATACACCGTCGCGGGAAATCCTGTATTAAAACTGTTTGCTTTTTGAGATACAAAGCCGATTTTATACCAATCTTTAAACTGTTCAATCGGTGTGCCGAATAAAAAAATGCGTCCTGCCTGCGGCTTTAGCAATCGTAAAATACATTTTAACAACGTTGATTTCCCTGAACCATTCGGACCAACTAAACCGACGAAAGCACCTTTTGGAATGCGAAAATCGATATGTTGCAATACATCCTCATCGTCATATCGAAACGATACGTTCTCCATACGTAAAATATCATCCATTGCTTAACCACCTTAATTCAAAATGATTCCGATTCATCAGTAAGTATAACGCATTTATTCTCATTAATGAATAGCGGACTTAAATTTCGCGCCGCGCACTTCTTGCGTATTCATAATGGTAATAAAGGCATTTGGATCAATTTCATATACAATCGACTTCAATTTCGTCACTTCTAGGCGTGTGACGACTGCATAAATGACTTCTTTTTGTTCATCTGTATATCCACCTTTCCCCATTAGCTTTGTCGTGCCGCGTCCGAGTCGATTCAAAATGGCATCCGATACTTCTTCATAGCGATCCGACACGATAAATACCGCTTTTGTTTCATCTAACCCTTGAATGACCGTATCAATCGTTTTAAAGGCAATGTAATATGTCAAAACAGAATACATCGCTTGTTTCGGTCCAAATACAAATGCCGCCCAAGTAAAAATAAAGACGTTCGTAAACATGACAAATTCACCAACAGAAAACGGTAACTTTTTCGTCATTAAAATACCTAAAATTTCTGTTCCGTCTAACGAACCGCCATGTCGAATGACAAGTCCTACACCTGCACCAAGGATAGCGCCACCAAATACTGTTGCTAAAATGGAATCTGTTGTGAACGGGGATACATGATGAAACAAGCGCTCCATAACAGCTAAAACAACGATAGAATAAAGTGAGGAAAGCATAAACGTTTTTCCGATTTGTTTATAACCAAAATACATAAATGGTACGTTTATCAAAATAACGAGCGTTGCAAAGTTTAACCATGCATCATTCGCAAGGATGCGATCAAGGATAAGGGAAATACCGATGACCCCCCCATCAATAATTTCATTTGGAACTAGAAACAACTCGATCGACAACGCTGCGAGCGTCGCACCGATTGTCATCATGACGACGCGATATAACAAGTGGCTTATTGTCTCTTTTCTGTGCTCCCTCTTCACCCGAATCTCCCCTTTCGTTTATTTCATTATACCATCGCACATCTCTTCCGTCTTTTTCATATCGTAAACAAGGAGGGATGTTTCGTGAATGTATATCATAAAATTGTCCAACATAAAATGAAATCGATCACCGCAAATGAGCTAATGATGTACGCAAAACAATACAACGTGTCGCTTTCAGCAAAAGACGCGGACATCATTATTCAAATGATGCGCGAAAAAACGATTGACGTGTTCAACGAACAAGCGAGAAAAAATTGGATTCGTGAACTTGCCCATCGCACGTCTCCACATCTTGCTAAACAGGCGAATGACTTGATCCGCCAATTTATACAGTAAGAAGGCTGCCTGTTGACAGCCTTCTACTCGGCAATTTTTTCACGAACATTTGGATCAAACTGTTGGGCACGTAACATCGCGATTTCAAATTGATATGGTGGTTTCGCAGCCGACTTTTCGCCAACATACGGTGTCTCTAAAATTTTTGGCACATGCATGAGTTGTGGATGATGCACAATATAATTTAATGCGTCAAAGCCAATATGACCGAAACCGATGTTTTCGTGGCGGTCTTTGCGGCTTCCGCACGGATTTTTACTATCATTAATATGCAGTACTTTCAGACGATCAAGCCCGATGATACGATCAAACTGTTCCAACACACCATCGAAATCATTGACAATATCATATCCGGCATCATGCGTATGGCATGTATCAAAACAAATAGATAATTTGTCGTTATAAGCGACACCGTCAATGATTTTCGCCAACTCTTCGAAGCGGCTTCCACATTCCGACCCTTTCCCGGCCATTGTTTCTAACGCCACTTGCACTTGTTGCTCACGTGTGATCACTTCGTTTAATCCTTCTATAATTTTAGCAATCCCAGCCCCAATTCCTGCACCGACATGTGCACCAGGATGAAGGACGAGCTGCTTAGCGCCAATTACTTCCGTTCGTTCAATTTCCGAGCGCAAAAAAGAGACGCCAAGCGAAAACGTATCCGCATTGATTGTATTACCAATATTAATAATGTATGGGGCATGCACAACAATTTCATCAATGCCGTGCGCTTTCATATGTGCAATTCCTTGATCAATGTTTAACTGTTCAATCGGTTTGCGCTTTGTGTTTTGCGGTGCCCCTGTGTAAATCATAAATGTGTTTGCCCCGTAAGAAACGGCTTCTTTACTTGCAGCTAATAACATCTCTTTTCCGCTCATCGATACGTGTGAACCAATTTTTAACACCCTATTCTCTCCCTTATTTCTTTTTCGCTCTTTGTTTTTTCAGTTGCTCACGTAATTTTTTCTTATACCCTGGCTTTACTTTCTTTTGCTTTTTCGCTATTTTTTCCACAAGTTGCTCAACTTCATCAACTTTTTTCTCTCTTTTACGGCCGTTCCATGCATCAAGCTCGATCCATTCCCCATGACGCAAGTCGCGATGGAGAAACTGAATCCCTTTTTTTTCTAGCTTCACAAGCGCATGTTGATCTGATGCTTCATAAATCGTCGTTGCAATCCCAGCATAGCCAGCACGTCCTGTGCGACCCGCACGGTGAACATAAAAGTCTAAATCCGTCGGCAGCTCATAGTTTATGACATGGCTGACGCCTTCAATGTCAATGCCTCGCGCTGCCAAATCTGTCGCAACAATATATTGAAATTGCAAGTCACGAATGGCCTTCATCGTCTTTTTCCGCTCACGTGGTGTTAAATCGCCATGTAGCACACCTACTTTTAATCCTTTTTCAATTAAGCCTGCCGCCACTTCATCAGCTGTTTTGCGCGTATTTGCAAATACGATAGCTAAATATGGATTATAACTAATTAATATATCGTGTAAAAGCTGCAAACGGTCGCGATGGCGAAGCGGAACAAGAATATGTTCAATCGTCGACGCTGCTACTTGTTTCGGAGCGATATGAATATGAGTTGGGTTCTCCATATACTTTTTCAAAAAAGGCTTAAGTTTTTCGGGAATCGTCGCGGAAAAGACGAGCATTTGTAAATCTCCAGGCATTCGTCCTGCCACTTGATCGACGTCCGTAATGAACCCCATATCGAGCATGACATCCGCCTCATCAATAACAAGCATGCGGGCAGTATGAACAAATAAAGCCTGTTCACGAACGAGATCATAAACGCGTCCTGGTGTACCAATCACAATATGAGGTTGTGTTTTTAATTTTTCAATCGCTCGCACCTTATCCGTCCCACCGACAAAACAGCGCGCTGTAATTCGATAATCATCTGGACAAAATTTCGTAATTTTTAACACTTCATGATAAATTTGTGTTGCTAACTCACGAGTCGGTGCTGTAATGACTGCCTGCACTTCTTCCACATGTGGATCAATACGCTGGATGATCGGCAATAAATAAGCATGAGTTTTTCCTGTCCCTGTTTGCGACTGACCGATGACGCTTTCCCCCCGCAACACTGCGGGAATGACACGCTCTTGAATCGGTGTCGGTTTATGAAACTGCATATGATGAATCGCTTCTATAATAAACGGATGAAACGAAAAACGTTCAAACACGATTTCTCATCCCCTTTCTTATTCAGTAAAAAAATAAACCAGTTACATATTATATACGAACACTAACCGTTCATTCAACTATATGAACTTTTGTGCATATCGTAATATAGATGAAAAAGCAAACACACACCTTATTAGTTAACTCATACGGAAAGGAGGATTTTCATTGCGACATCCATTTATGTTTCCACCTTCTCGTTCGCCAATGCCGCCCATGTGGCAACAACCTATGATGCGACAAGTGCAGGGAGGCATGTTTTCACGTCTGTTTGGCAGTCAACTCCCTGCACAAACACTCGGCGCTGGTGGCGCATTACCGAGCATTGATTCGATGTTAACGAATGTACAAAAAATGTTGCACATGGTTCAAACGATTACACCAATGGTGCAACAATACGGTCCACTCATTAAAAGCGTACCATCGATGATGCGAATTTTCCGCGAATTGAAACAGTCTGATTCCACAGCGAAAACAAGTGAAGCAGCGAGCGAAACAAGCGCTGCTACGACTGAGAAACAAATAGTAAACAAACAACGTCCCGTTCCAACTGCACGCAAACAAAAAGAGCAAAAACAAGAGAAAACGAAGAAAAATGGTCAATCGATTCCGAAATTATATATTTAACTTTTGTATGTTCGCTCCTTCTTTTATATAATGAAAGCGACAAACACGCCGAGAAGGAGCGATCCATATGGAAGTGATAAAAATTACGCCACGCGGATATTGTTACGGAGTCGTTGATGCAATGGTCATTGCCCGCAACGCCGCGCTTGATCCAACGTTACCAAGACCGATCTACATTTTAGGCATGATCGTTCATAATAAACATGTCACAGATGCGTTTGAAGAAGAAGGCATTATTACGCTTGACGGACCGAATCGACTTGAGATTTTAGAAAAGATCGATCGAGGGACGGTCATCTTTACGGCTCATGGCGTTTCACCTGAAGTAAAAGAACGCGCACGAGAAAAAGGGCTTGTCACCATCGATGCGACATGCCCAGACGTCACAAAAACGCATGAGCTCATTCGCGAGAAAGTTGCTAATGGATATGAAGTCATTTACATTGGAAAGAAAGGACACCCTGAACCTGAAGGGGCAATTGGCGTCGCACCTCATGCCGTTCATTTAATCGAGAAACCTGAAGATGTGGAACAACTGAATATTCAATCAGAACACATTATTGTAACGAACCAAACAACAATGAGTCAATGGGACGTTGCGCATATTATGGAAAAAGTAAAAGAAAAATATCCGCATGCTGAAATGCATCGTGAAATTTGTCTAGCGACGCAAGTACGGCAAGAAGCGGTCGCTGAACAAGCGAAAGAAGCAGATGTGACGATTGTTGTTGGCGACCCGCGAAGCAATAACTCAAATCGACTTGCTCAAGTATCCGAAGAAATTGCCGGAACGAAGGCTTATCGGGTAGCGGATGTGACAGAAATCGATATTGAATGGATTAAAGATGCGAAAAAAGTGGCGGTTACTGCTGGTGCATCGACGCCAACACCGATTACAAAAGAAGTCGTTGACTTTTTAGAGCAGTTTGATCCAAATCGTCCTGAAACATGGAAGCGTGAACGAAAAGTACCGCTAACAAAAATTTTACCGAAAGTGAAAAAAAGAGGCGAATAAGCCTCTTTTTTATATGAACGTAAATGGTTCTGTATTCGCTTGAGACACATATATATCAACTGCAAATTTTTGTTGTGCGCACATCGTTTTTAATACGTTCGCTACCCCTTCTTTCATCACTTTTTCGACATGATGTCCCGGATCAACGACGTTTAAACCGAGCATTAACGCATCATGTGCGACGTGATAGTATAAGTCGCCAGTAACGTACACATCCGCACCTCGCATTTTTGCCTCGCGAATATATTTATTTCCGTCTCCTCCGATAACCGCTACTTTGCGAACGCGGCTATCTAACTCGCCGACGACACGAACAGCCGGCACTTGCAATGACGCCTTCACATGTTCAGCGAATTGTTGCAACGTCATTTCTTCGCTTAACTTGCCGATCCGTCCAAGCCCATATGCCGTTCCTTTATTTTCAAGTGGATATATGTCATATGCCACTTCTTCATACGGATGTGCCTGTAACATGGCCCGCACCACTTTTCGTTGCAAGCTGGCAGGAACAATCGTTTCAATCCGTACTTCTTCTACTGTCTCTAACGTTCCTTGCTGACCGATAAACGGATTGGCTCCTTCTTCTGGCAAAAAGGTGCCAACCCCTTCACTGTTAAATGTGCAATGACTATAATTTCCGATATGCCCAGCCCCCGCATCACCCATTGCCTCTCTCACCGCGTCCGCATGCGTACGCGGCACATATACAACAAGCTTTTTTAGCGGCTCCTCATACGTTGGAACGAGAACGTCAACGTCTTGCAGTTGCAAAGCTTCAGCAAGCCAATCATTCACCCCTCCTTTTGCAATATCTAAATTCGTATGCGCAGCGTAGACGGCAATATCGTGTTTTATACATTTTTCAATCATTCGACCGTACGGTTGGTCGGTCACAATATGTTTGAGCGGGCGGAAAATCGGTGGATGGTGGGCAATGATTAAATCGATTTGATGTTCAATCGCTTCATCGACAACTTGTTCTAACACATCTAGCGTAATCATGACACGGCGAATCGGTTTATTTAATGTACCGATTTGCAAACCAATTTTGTCGTCTTCCATCGCCAAATGTTTCGGAGCAAATTGTTCGAACAGCTGAATGATTTCATATCCGTTTGGCGTTTTCATCGTTTTAAAGCCTCCTCTACTATGCGTAATGTTTCAATAAACTGTTGCTTCTTTTTTATCGCTTCTTCTGTTTTTGCATGTTTTAACTGCTCGATCACATCGCGCCAATGACTCATTTCCATCATCCATTTCTTTTCGAACGCTTCATTTCTTTCTTTTAATAAAAATGGACCGAGCAACAATTCGACATGGAGTTGTGTATATGGTCGATGCGGATGACCTCGTTCGGCAACGAGCACTTCATAAATTTGTCCATCTTCCTCTAAAATGCGCTCACCAATCAATTCCCAATCATTTTCCAATAGCCATTTACGCACAATATGAGCGCCAACGTTCGGCTGTAAAATTAACCGTTTAACAACGCATAGTTTTTCTTTCCCTGCTTCTAAAATGTTGGAGATGAGCGTTCCTCCCATTCCGGCAATCGTCACACAATCCACTTCATTTGGCGCTACAACTTGTAGACCGTCTCCTTTACGAACGGAAATAACGTGAGAAAGTCCGCACTTTTCTACTTGCTGTTTTGCTGAACGAAACGGTCCATCTGCTACTTCCCCCGCAATCGCTTTTGTTATGTATCCATGTAAATACGCATAACATGGCAAATACGCATGATCTGATCCGATATCTGCCAACACGCTTCCTTTTGGAATAAATGAAACGACCGTTTGCAATCGCTTAGATAATTGTAATTCATTCACAATGATCACCACGCTTTTTTCTTCAGTTTATCACGTTTTACAAAAAACGAAAAATCCCTTCACCGAAGTAAAGGGACTTTTCAGCTTCGTTTATTTCAATTCGGCAAGCCATTTTGCCATTTCTTCTGCTTGATCCGCAGGTACTAATCCAGCTGGCATGCTTCCACGACCGTTTACTAATACCTCTTTAATTTGGTCGACAGATAAACGATCGCCCACGCCTGTTAATGCTGGACCAACGCCACCTTCATAGTTCGCACCATGACATGCTACACAGCTTTTCTTGTAAATGTCTTCTGGACCAGCTGCTGCTGTTTCTTCTGTCTTTGCGCCGCCTTCTTTCTCTTTCGCGACTTCTTTCATATCTCCGAGGCCTTTTACAGACAGAAAGAAAATGAGACCAATTCCCATCACCATAATGAGTGCAAATGGGATTAACGGATTGCGATTCATACTTTACCCTCCCTTATGTAATAAAGCATGTTTTTCAAAATGAAAACGTTACAAACAATTTTATTGTACTTTAAATTCCCATAAAGGAAAAGCCCCGTATGTAAATTTTTTTAAATGAAAAATGAAGAAATAAGAAGAATGATGCCGACAACGCCCGAAATGAAAAAATACATAAGCGAAAAACGCCAACCGATCAACAGCCAGACGAAACAGTTGAACATAACTGCCGCCGCTAATGCATTCGTACTTCCCGAGAAATAAAAATCGCTCGCACGAATCGAAAGAAGGAGCAACGACAAAGCTCCAACAATAAGCGCAATATGCGTTAACATCTTGTTTTGCACAAAAAAACGAACGGCTATAAAACAAATTATGACAAAAAGTGACAAAATGAGCGTTTGCAAAACGAACGACAATTCAGTAAAATAAATGACAAGAAGAGCAAGCGGTAAACATATGCCGATCATCGCCATCGTTGCACGGATTGCCCATGTCGGTACTTGTCTCGTTGATCGTTCAACATCGTCACGATTTCCTTCTGTATACAATGCAAGAAGAAAATCGCAATATTGTTCCGGCAACAGCCGCGTCTTCTTCCAATACTTAATTTCGTTAATAATGATCTCTTTTCGTTTTTGTTCCATTGAATACGCATTCCTTCCTAAATAAAGAAATAGCTTACTTCTATTGTAAGAAGTAAACTATTTCTTGTAAACGGTTATTCTAAAAAGTCTTTTAAACGTTTGCTACGGCTTGGATGGCGTAGTTTTCGCAACGCTTTCGCTTCAATTTGGCGAATGCGCTCGCGCGTCACACCAAACACTTTTCCGACTTCTTCAAGCGTTCGCGTCCGTCCATCGTCAAGGCCGAAGCGAAGACGAAGCACGTTTTCTTCTCGATCTGTTAGCGTATCTAACACGTCTTCGAGCTGTTCTTTCAATAGTTCATACGCCGCATGTTCGGCAGGAGATGTCGCATCTTGGTCTTCAATGAAGTCACCTAAATGCGAATCGTCTTCTTCGCCAATCGGTGTTTCAAGCGACACAGGTTCTTGAGCAATTTTTAAAATTTCTCTCACTTTTTCTGGTGTTAAATCCATCTCTTCTGCAATTTCTTCAGGAGATGGCTCGCGACCGAGATCTTGCAACAGCTGACGCTGAACGCGAATAAGCTTGTTAATCGTTTCAACCATATGGACAGGAATGCGGATCGTACGCGCTTGGTCAGCAATGGCGCGCGTAATTGCTTGGCGAATCCACCATGTTGCGTACGTGCTAAATTTATATCCTTTGCGGTAATCAAATTTCTCGACCGCCTTGATTAAGCCCATATTCCCTTCTTGAATTAAGTCAAGGAAAAGCATACCGCGACCGACGTAACGTTTCGCAATGCTTACGACGAGGCGGAGATTCGCTTCTGCTAGACGACGTTTAGCTTCTTCGTCTCCTTGTTCAATACGTTTCGCTAGTTCAATTTCTTCCTCCGCTGACAATAGCGGAACGCGGCCGATTTCTTTTAAATACATGCGAACAGGATCGTTAATTTTCACGCCCGGCGGAACGCTTAAATCGTTTAAATCGAACTCTTCATCTTTCAAATCGTCGAAATCTGGATCGTCTAAATCAGCATCATCGAGATCAGACTCGCCGACGACTTCGATACCTTGTTCGCTCAAATACTCATAATATTCATCCATTTGATCGGAATCGAGATCAAACGGGGATAATCGTTCAGCGATTTCTTCATAGGTAAGAACACCACGTTTTTTACCTAGTTCAACTAATTGTTCTTTTACTTGTTCTAACGTTAAATCGGAATGTGTTGACTTTTCAGCCATTTATTCCCCTCCTTCCAAAATGCAAAGACTTTCGCAATGCGATGATCTCACTTGCAATGCGTTTGGCGCGCTCATAATCTTTTTGTCGTTCGGCTTCACGTAGCTGCGCTTCTTTTTGCTTCAACAACTGTTCTTGAGGGTAATTGAGCACGCATTGGATATAATCTTGTAACTCTGCTGATGAAATATTTTCGTTTATCGGCATCATCGCCAGCTCTGTAACGGTGCGCTTTAATTGTGGATCATGAATGCGTTCAAGTAACGAGCTTACATCGGGTTCGTGTCCTTCTTCGTAAAACGCATATACATAAGCGACAATGGCGCGATGTTCTTCAATGTTGAATGCTCCTTCAATCGCTTGTTGAACCGTAAAGGCGATCGCTTTATCACGCAACATATGTGCGATTAACATCCGCTCTGCCTTTTGAAAGGCTGGCAACAATTTCGATTTCGTAGGCGGCAATACTGTTTCGCGATGCTCTTTCTTGCGTTCAACTTGTTGCTTCTTCCCATATACCGCCATTTGTTCGCGCAATGCATCCATTGAAATAGAAAACTCATCAGCAAGTTGTCGCAAGTAATAATCGGCTTCAATCGCATTAGATAACCGGCTAATTTCTTTTACCGCTTCTTCAATGTAGCGAAGACGCTCGCTTTCGTTTTGTAAATGATGACCGCGCTTTAAATATTCAAGCTTAAACGCCGTCAACGACAAGCTCGCATCAAGTACGTGATGACGAAAACGATCAGCACCGTATCGACGCACGTACTCATCAGGATCGAGTCCATCTGGCATCATCGCGACTTTTACGTAGCAACCAGCCTCAACGAGCGTTTCTGACGCCCGCAACGCAGCATCTATCCCAGCTCGATCACCATCGTAACAAACGATCACCGACGAGGCGTTTCGACGCAGCATACGTGCTTGCTCTTCTGATAACGCCGTCCCCATCGTTGCTACCGCATGGGTAATGCCCGCTTGCACAGCAGCAATTACATCTGCAAACCCTTCAAGTAGAACGACTTGCTGCTTTTGCCTCATCGGCAAACGCGCCTCATGAAAATGATATAAAATGTTTCGTTTATTAAAAATGGGTGTTTCAGGGCTATTGACGTACTTCGGATCTTCGTTTCCGAGCGTTCTGCCCGAAAAGGCAACCGTTTCTCCTTGATGGTTATGAATCGGAAACATAATGCGGTGGCGAAAACGATCAAAATATGAGTCCTCACCTGATTTTTTCGCAATTAAGCCCGCCCGTTCCATAAGTGGAAGGGAAAAGCCTTTGTTTGCTAAAAACGTAACAGCCGCATTCCAAGATGGCAAAGCGTAGCCAATTTCGAACTGTTCAATGACCTCGAGCGTAAATCCACGTTGAAGCAAGTAGTTTAGTGCTTCCTCTCCTTCATTTGTATGCATAAGCAAATGGTGATAAAACTTTTTTAACAGCTCATGTGCTGCAACCATCACCGCTGTTTCTGTTCGTTTAGCCGATGGATGATCATCGACAACGTCCGATAAGTCCACATTTGCCCGCGGCGCCAATCGCTTTACAGCCTCAATGAATGTGATCCCTTCAATTTCCATTAAAAACGAAAACACATTTCCGCCTGCTCCACATCCAAAACAGTAGTAAATTTGTTTTTCTGGTGAAACAGAAAAAGAAGGTGTTTTCTCTCCGTGGAAAGGACATAATCCAAAGTAGTTGCGCCCTTGCTTCTTCAGTGAAACATACTGCTGAATGATGTCTACAATATCGACTGAGCGACGAATGTGCTCAACCGTTTCTTCAGGAATGCGTTGTCCCATGTTCCAACAGCTCCAAACATATTTCGACAAAACTCGTTTCTGATATAGAAATGTTTTGTATGTTTTTATTCTCCATCGCGCGAAACAATCCTTCTTTTTGCGAAAAAAATATTGTCGAAAATCCCGATGTATTGTCACTTGACAATTAGCTATAAATAGTTTATTCGTCCTATGTTCAGTCTAAACCTGTTTTATCACAATTTTTTATTATAATATAAAAAACATGAGTTGGCTATAAAAATACATCAAAATGAAAAGCACATATCACTATTGTGACTGTGCTCCATTCGTTTATTTCTCTCTTTTCCGCATAATATTCATGATGACGTTTGCTGTTTCTTCAACAGCTTTATTTGTTACATCGATGACTTCGCAGCCAATTTTTTTTACGATGCCATCAAAATATTGCAATTCCTCTTTAATCCGATCGATATTTGCATAAATGGCGCGATCATCTAACCCGAGCGACTTCAATCGCTCACGACGAATTTCATTTAACTTTTCTGGGCTAATTTTCAATCCAAAACATTTTTCTGGCGGCACTTGAAATAGCTCTTCTGGCGGATCAACTTCTGGAACGATGGGCACGTTCGCTACTTTAAAGCGCTTATGGGCTAAATATTGTGATAATGGCGTTTTTGACGTGCGTGATACGCCAATTAACACGATATCTGCTCGCAAAATGCCGCGCGGATCACGTCCATCGTCGTATTTCACTGCAAATTCGATAGCTTCAATTTTACGGAAGTAATCTTCATCTAGTACACGAACAGGTCCTGGCTCGCAACGTGGCGTCATTCCGAATAGTTGTTCCATTTGTTCAATGAGCGGCCCGATAATGTCATATACTGGAACTCCTTCACGTGCCGCCTCAGCTAATAAAAATCGGCGCATTTCTGGTATCACTAATGTAAATACAATGATCCCTCGGTTCATTTTAGCTAAAGCGACAACTTCCGATAACGTCTCGACGTCCTCTACGTACGGGACACGTCGGAACTGCACGAGCGCCCCTTGAAACTGACTCGCCGCCGCCTTCACAACGAGTTCTGCCGTCTCTCCTGCTGAATCGGATACGACGTATACGATCTGGCTCATGTTTTTCCCCCTTTAAAGCACGTCTTCTTTCGCTAGCGCGACAAGCACCTTCGTCATATTTGTTTTCGTGATGCGCCCAACAACTTCATACCCTTTGTCTACTTTTTTAACGACAGGCATCGCATCAATTTGTTTTTCAATCAATTTTTGGGCGACATCAATAAGTAAGTCATCTTTTTCACAAAATGTAATATTCGGCATTCTCGTCATAATGATATTGACAGGGATCGATGTTAACTCTTGTTTTCCGATGCTCGCGCGAAGCAAATCTTTCCGAGATAAAACGCCGACGAGCAAAGATTCCTCGTCCACGACAAACAACGTGCCAACATCCTCTAAAAACATCGTGACAATCGCATCATAGACGCTCACGTTTTCATGAATGACAACAGGAATGGATTGATAGTCACTTACTTTAATTTTTTTAATTTTATCGGCAAGCAACTGCGTCCCTGTTTTTCCTGTGTAAAAATAACCGACACGAGGTCTCGCCTCTAAATATCCCGCCATCGTCAAAATGGCCAAGTCTGGTCTCAACGTCGCACGCGTCAAATTAAGCTTCTCAGCGATGTGCTCACCTGTAATCGGACCGTGATCTTTGACGATTTGCAAAATTTGTTCTTGACGTTTATTGAGTTCGATTGTCGCTCACCACCTTACAATAGGCTACATTATAAGACCATATTATAATTCATCTTCATATTTTGCAAACAAAAGTGGGAAGCGGACAACGTTATATTTGTCCGCTTTCATCTTTCAATGTATGGAGCTGTCGTAAAAAACGTTTTGTCTTTAACGATAGACCTGAATATTCATCGTAATAGGCTGAGATGATCGTTTGTAGTTGTTGTTTCGTTTCTTGTTTGACAGCGATTCGACCAATACGGGACAAATCAACGTAGTAAAAAAGGCGAAGCAGCTTCAACACCGATGAGCTCATCGATATGCGGTGTGGATCGCGCTCAAAACAGCGATGACAGAGAAATCCTCCCTCTGTAATTGAAAAAGCAAACGTTCCTTCTGTTTGTCCACAAACGGCGCAGCCGTCCAACTTCGGATACAATCCGAATGCTGGAAGGAGCTTCATTTCGTATATGTATGTCAGTACCTCAGCATCGAGCCCTTCATTCATATACGTGAGCGTTTGTAAAAGAAGTTCAAACAAATACGGATTCGGTTTTCTTTCTTCCGTTGCTTTATCTGTTAACTCCACAATATATGACGCATATGCTGTCAAAAAAATATCTTCTCGTATATGCCGCATCGTTGAAAGCAATTCCCCTTGATGCAAGCTTCCGACGCCACGGCTTTTTTGTACGAGATATATTCCGTATGTAAACATTTGCGTAACGGAAGAAAGGCGGCTGCTCGGCTTTTTCGCTCCTCGTGCCATCGCAGCAACCTTTCCCCATTCGCGCGTAAATATCGTAACGATTTTATTCGTCTCTCCGTAGTCGATTGTTCGAATAACAATTCCTTCACACTTTTCAAACATGCAACATAACCTTCCAACGTTAAAGGACGTGGTAATCTCGTTCTGCTAAGTAATACGTCTCATTATTCCCTTGCTCTTGCGTTTCGCGTTCTAACTCCTTAAATAAAAGATACGTGTCAATATTTCCTGTTTGACTAAACAGTTTCCAAGTAAAATCGAGCATCGAACCACACCTTTCTCTCGTTAGTTGACGGTGATTGAGCAGCTCATTTGTAGTTTGCCCTTCTCTTGCTGTCACGATGTCTTTTAAAATTTTACAGCCTTAATATTCGTCTTCTCGATAACCAAGATCCCGCAGCTGTCCCATTTTATTGCGCCAGTCTTTTTGCACCTTTACCCATAGTTCTAAAAAGACTTTTGAACCGAGTAGCGCCTCAATATCGATGCGCGCTCGCTGGCCGATTTCTTTTAACATTTGACCGCGCTTGCCGATAATAATTCCTTTTTGCGAATCCCGCTCAACAATAATCGTAGCCGCCACGTATACTGTATCGCTATTTTCACGGCGTTCGATCGAATCGATAACGACCGCAATCGAATGAGGCACTTCTTCTCTCGTCAAATGAAGCGCCTTTTCTCGGATAAATTCAGCAATAATGAAGCGCTCTGGATGGTCTGTTACTTGGTGCGCCGGATAATATTGTGGTCCCTCAGGCAAGTAGTTTTTAATTTGTTGCAACAACGTTTCGACATTGTTGCCTTGCAACGCTGAAATAGGAATAACTTCAGCAAACGCATGGAGCGAGCGATATTGCTCAATGAGCGGCAATAGGTCGTCCGGATGCACTTCATCGATTTTATTAATGACTAAAAACACCGGTGTTTGCACATGCTTTAAGCGCTCAATAATAAATTCATCTCCGCGACCGAGCCCTTCTACAGCGTTTACCATAAATAAAATTAAATCGACCTCTTGCAGCGCGCTTTGCGCTACTTTCACCATAAAATCGCCAAGCTTATGCTTCGGCTTATGAATGCCTGGCGTATCGATAAAAATGATTTGCGCGTCATCTGTCGTGTATACACCTTGAATTTTATTGCGCGTCGTTTGTGGCTTATCGCTCATAATCGCAATTTTTTGCCCGATGACGCGATTTAAAAATGTGGATTTTCCTACATTCGGTCTTCCGATAATAGCTACAAATCCTGACTTATATCCTTTTTTAATCATGAAACCCTCCATCGCATAACGTATGCTTACTTTTTATTTTACCAAAATATGAACACGATTTCACTACTATTTATGAAAATGTAAAGAATTTTTAAAAAATACATACAAATAAGGAGTGAAAATGGAAATTCCCACAATGACGGAAAGAAGTGCAAAAACGAGCACGGCACCAGCCGCTAAGTCTTTCGCTTCTTTCGCTAACGGCCGATACTCATCCGTCACTAAATCAACCGTCCGTTCAATGGCACTATTGACCATTTCTAAACTAATGACCGCTCCAATCGTCAGCAACAAAATCAGCCACTCCATTTTCGAAATACGAAACACCGTTGCTACGACAATGACGATGCACGCTGCTGTTAAATGAACACGCATATGTCGCTCATCGCGAACAGCAAGGCGAATACCATTTAACGCATATAACATGCTCGCAACAAATCGCTTCCAGCCCATCATTTATCATCTCGTTAAACCGAACTGTTGTAGTAATTGTTCTTGTTTTGCAAACATCACTTTTTCCTCTTCTTCCGTCTCATGATCATAGCCAAGCAAATGTAAAAAACCATGCACCGCTAAAAAACCGAGCTCACGCATAAACGAATGACCATATTGCTCCGCTTGTTCGCGCGCTTTTGGCAAAGAAATGATAATATCTCCTAGCACAGGCGGCAAGTCTGCACCGATAATCTCAATTTCTTCTTCCCCCATTTCTTCAAGCGCAAACGAAATGACATCTGTCGGCGCATCTTTCCCGCGATACTCACGGTTTATTTCACGAATTTTTTCATTGTCCACAAACGTCACACTCATCTCAGCGCCGCTCGGTACGTTCTCTTCCTTCGCAGCATGTTGCAATAACTGCTCAAGCAGCTCAAGCTGTTCCTCAGTTACTTCATTCGTTTCGTCTATAAAGTCAATGATCAACACACAAATCCCTTCTTCCTCTATGATTATTATAAAAGTGCAAAAAGGACCCACATCAACATGGGTCGCATTTACATTCCAGCTTCTTCATATGCGGCTATAATCTTGCCGACGAGCGGATGGCGTACAACATCAGCTTGCTCTAAAAAGACGAATGAAATTCCGTTTACATTCGTCAAAATGTCTTTCGCAATCGCAAGCCCGGAACGGACGCCTTTTGGCAAATCTACTTGCGAAATATCGCCGGTGATAACCATTTTCGAACCGAATCCAAGGCGAGTTAGAAACATTTTCATTTGCGAAGGCGTCGTATTTTGTGCCTCATCTAAAATGACAAATGCATCATCTAACGTGCGTCCACGCATATAGGCAAGCGGAGCAATTTCAATCGCACCGCGTTCAATTAATCGCTGTGTATGCTCATGACCAAGCACGTCATGAAGCGCATCATAAAGCGGCCGTAAATATGGATCGACTTTTTCCTTTAAATCCCCGGGTAAAAAGCCTAAGTTTTCGCCTGCTTCCACAGCTGGCCGCGTTAAAATAATTCGCTTGACTTGTCCGTTTTTCAATGCCTGGACAGCCATCACAACCGCTAAATACGTTTTCCCTGTTCCTGCTGGTCCAATGCCAAAAATTAAATCATGCCGTTGAATGGCAGAAACGTATTGCCGCTGACCGAGCGTTTTCACGCGGATCGCTTTTCCCTTTGCATTTTTGCCAACTTCTTCGTTGTACAGTTCCGCAAAGTAAGAAATCGTGCCGTTTTTGGCCATTTGTAGCGCATAAAGCACGTCCCGTTCACTAATTACAATACCTTTGCGAATGACAAGCAACAAATGGCGCAATAGCTCATCAACGAGTTCAATATGTTGTCTGTTTCCTGAAACGCTGATCGCTTCCCCGCGCGTTACAATCGAAACACCTAGTTCTTGTTCAATTCGCTTTAAGTGAATATCGTGCGTACCAAACAAAGCGAGCGCTTCATCTGCATTTTGTACGTTAGGGTAAATCGTGACAAACTGTTCCGACATTCCTCAGTCTCCTTGAATAATTGGTTGTGGTATCGCAATGTTTTCAATGACTTGGTAGTGCATTTCTACTTTTACTTTACCATTCTCCTTCGCCTCATGCAAAACTTTTTCACCTTGAATAGTCGCGTCTGCTGGCAAATTCCGTTTCAACTGCTCGCGCGCTATTCGTTTCGCTGCTAATTTAGCTTCATCATATGAATATTCCCGAACTACAATCTCTTTTTCGCGCCACACTACTTTTTCATAAGTAACAGGCAACGTCCACGTCAAAAAACGAAATGTTTTTTCATCAACTTGTTTTTCAAATTGTGAAAATTGATCTTTATTATTCCAAAAAAACGGAATTTTCCACGACAAGAGCCGAAGATAATGTGTTTCACGCTTCTTTCCTGTGAACATGTAAAACGTCGTCTTCATTGGAACGACAACTGTAGACTTGTACCATGTTTCTCCTAAAATTTGACCGCGCGCAGGCACGATCTCCGTTTGTCCTTCTTTCCCAATAAAACCTGAGACGAGCAGTTGTCCTGGAACGACGTGATCATGAACTTCTACAACCGCTTGACCTTGTTCAACAAACATATACGTAATGACTGCTTTTTTCTTCGCAACAAGATGTTGAGGAGTGTGCGATTCAGTTTGTTTCGGTTGCTTTTTTTCGACTACTTGACAATATAGCGTCGTGCCGCGCCATTCAACACCAATCCATGTAATTGTATCCATATTGTTCATAATTGTTTTTTGAATGGCCTCGGGAGTAGGGACAACAAATTGCAGCGCTCCTCGTTCAACACCGATTTTTTTCAATTGCTGCCGAACCGCATGTTCCGTTTCAGCGTTTCCTCCTGTCACTTCAATTCGCCAAACCATATTAGATAATAAAAATACAATACATATAAAAACAACTAATCCGACAACGATGCCGCTATTTTTCCATGACGCTTTCACCCAAAACGGTGCCCCTTTTCGCTCGAGAATATACAATTTACAGCCGCTTTTTCGCATCGCTATGCGCACATGACGAAGATCACGAAGAAACATATAACATGTGAGCGAATGTTCCCCTTCCCGCCTTACGCTCCATATGTATATCCCCCGTCGCGTAAATTCATTTAATAGCCGCTCTAATCCTTTTCCAACAATACGTATACGCAAGTTTCCTGACAGCCGATACATCCATTCGTTTTTCACACCCGCCCCCCCTATTCTTCCAAATACAGCACTTGGCTAATTTTCCCCTCAAGCAAAATTTCTTCAGGCAAAATCGTTTTAATGCTAAACGACTCCCCTTTAACAAGTAGCTGACCGTTTTTTAACAATAAGCGCAACTCGCGATCCGTAAATAGAAGCAAACCGCGATGATTTTCTATGTAGATGTGAATATGTCCAATCATCGTAATACGGGGGAGATCAACGATGACATCTGCCGGCAATTCCATTTGATTCGTTAGCCATTGCCGCATTTTGTTTTTCCACTTTCTTATCATAAACAAAACCCCCTTTCATCTCATATGTATGAGAGAAAAGGGGGTTATAGCACTTATTTTCTGCCAAACGGACGCTTCGCGCGCGGCGGACCAAGCACTTCAGAAAAAATTACACCTTGTACGAGCGGATGTTTAGGCAACGTTTTAGCTTTCCGCTCATATTTTACAGGTTGTTCAGACGGTGCAATATGCTTGTGTTCCTTTTCTACAACACGGTGCGACCGCCGAACATGTTCCTCTACTGACGCATTCGCCCGTTCATGAACAACTTGCGATGGTTGCTGTTGCTCTCCGACTACTTCCGTCATTTGTTTTACCCGCTTGCCAATCCACGAAAGAAAAAAGCCTAAAATAAACACGACAAATATGTTGTCAAAAAGCCAATCGATGAGCATCATCATTTACTCCTCACTTTTGCTCGTCATCAGGATGTTGTGTGAGCTTACCAATCGAATCACGCATATTTGTATCTGCCATAATGTTTTTTAAGTTCATATAGTCCATGACGCCGAGCTTGCCAGAGCGAAGCGCCTCTGCCATCGCAAGCGGTACTTGCGCTTCCGCTTCAATTACTTTCGCTTGCATTTCTTGCACGCGCGCTTTCATTTCTTGTTCAAGCGCTACTGCCATTGCGCGACGCTCTTCTGCTTTCGCTTGCGCAATCTTTTTATCTGCTTCCGCTTGGTCTGTTTGTAATTCCGCACCAATGTTTTTCCCGATATCAATGTCAGCAATATCGATCGATAAAATTTCAAACGCCGTCCCTGAATCTAACCCTTTAGCTAACACCGTTTGAGAAATCATATCTGGATTTTCTAGCACTTTTTTATGATCGTCTTGTGAACCGATCGTTGAAACAATTCCTTCTCCTACGCGCGCAATAATCGTCTCTTCACCAGCACCACCAACTAAACGATCAATATTTGCACGAACAGTAATGCGCGCTTTCGCTTTTACTTCAATACCATCCATCGCTACACCGGAAATGAACGGCGTTTCAATGACTTTCGGATTGACGCTCATTTGTACGGCTTCCAATACGTTTCGACCAGCTAAGTCAATCGCTGCGCAACGTTCAAACGTTAAATTAATGTTCGCTCTTTGAGCGGCAATTAAAGCGTTAACGACGCGGTCAACATTACCGCCTGCTAAGTAATGGCTTTCTAACTGATTAATTGTCACATCTAATCCCGCTTTTTTCGCTTTAATGAGCGGATTAATGACGCGCGATGGAATGACGCGGCGCAATCGCATTCCGATAAGCGTAAAAATGCTAATCGGCACGCCGGAAGCAAGCGCTGAAATCCAAAGCATAACCGGAACAAATGAAAAGAAAACAGCTAACAACACAAGCCCTAAAGCAATCGCAATAATAAATAAAAATTGATCTGGTGTCATATGACTTCCTCCTCTTTTTTACATTCACGAACGACGATTTTTAAGCCATCTACATAAACGACTTCAACAGGACGATGTCGTTCAATATATTCCCCTTCTGTCACGACATCTACACGCTCTTCATGAATGAGCGCTGTCCCAGCCGGTCGCAACACCGTTAGCGTCATGCCGCGCTTTCCAATTAAATCGACACGCGCTTCATGAGACACATACCCTCTTTCATTTCGCTGTTCGTCAGTTAGCACAATTTTTTCAAAAAGAGCCATCTTCTTTTTAGCAACTCGATTAAGCCACAGACCCATAATAAGCGCACTAACGAAAGCTACCGATAAAGACACGGTAATGAATGGAGAGTGCTTGGCGGCTAAAAACAAACTCCACACAAGCGTGCCTACTCCAGCGAAACCGATCACCCCGCCCGGTACAAACAACTCAATGACCAACAAAATGAGACCAATAGCGAACAATATGATCGCCCCGACGCTCGTTAAACCAGCCGCTAAATGCGATGAGAAAAAAAGGAAGAAACAGATGAAGCTTATTGTTCCTTTCCAATTCCAACGCGCATCATACAGCTGCGCAACAAACGTCACGCTACCGACGATCAGCAAAAGCGCAACGAGAAACGGGTGCGTCAAAGCGATAATGAAACCGGTCATGCTTTTTCCTCCCTCGTATAGTATGTTTAGAAAGATTTTTAAATCGAATTTCCAGTTCGATATGCTCCTTGACAATCGCATATTCTTG
>OGCI01000485.1_pt1 | contig 45636 bp, 43 predicted proteins | sample 1570021 | NCBI WGS metagenome assembly OGCI01 (sample SAMN06264664, study PRJEB24512) | hot springs metagenome | isolation source: Hot spring water | place: South Africa: Tshipise | collected 2015-06-21
GATGCTATTGGTTTTGCGAAATCAACTGATGGAGGAGTTACTTGGACAAGATCAAGAATTTATGGTGCTTTAACTCCAAATGGTAACTTCAATTTTGGAATAAGAGGAAATATCAAACCAACTTCAATTCGTGTTGCTTCGTTTCCATCAATGGCCGTTGATAGAAGCGGAGGTCCGACGAATGGATACATTTATATCACCTGGCCACAAAGGACAGTTGCACCTGCCGGTACTGATCCGGATATTGTAATGATTCGCTCTACTGATGGTGGCACGACGTGGAGCTCACCAAAAAGAGTAAATGACGATCCATTGAATAATGGAAAAGACCAGTACTATCCTTGGTGTACAGTAGATCAATCAAATGGAAATGTATATGTTGTTTTTTATGATAATAGAGAAACTACAAATGATAGTAGTGGAGTATATATGGCAGTTTCTTATGATGCGGGTCAATCATTTGTTAATTTCAGAGTAAGTGATAAGAATTTCAGACCAAAACCAATATCAGGTTTAGCGAGTGGGTACCAAGGTGATTATATTGGAATTGCCGGTGGAGGAGGTAAAGCGTATCCTATTTGGATGGATGATAGGACAGGCAATTATCAAGCTTGGATAACGGAAGTTATACTCGGTCCTCCATGTCCCGCACAATCAGCTTCGAATCCGTTCCCCCCAGATGGCAGTAATAATATCCCGGCAAATACTCCTCAATTAACATGGACAAACGGGGCAGGAATTACTCAAATTGAAGTTTGGTTCGGTGAAGGATCGAATTTAACTCAAATCTATAATGGTGTACCGATCACTTCAATAAATATTCCTGTAACTTTGGCGTATAATAAAATTTATAGCTGGAGAATTGTAAGTAAAAATGATACTTGCTCTGCTCCTGCTCCTTTATGGTCTTTCAGAACGGAGTTAAATCCAGGGACTGTTTTTTTAGAACCATTTCAAAATTTGAATAATTGGACTCCTGCTGGTCCTTTAGGATTGACTAATTGGACAGTACAAAATACTAATAATGCCACCGGAGCAAGCGCTCCGGAGTTAAGATTAAGCTGGACTCCACAGTTTAATGGAATGTCTTATCTTAAATCAACTCCAATTAATGTTCCTTTAAATCAGGAACTAACTTTAGAGTTCAAACATTTTCTTGATTGGTATGCAAATCCAAGTGGTGTAATTGGGGTAGCTGTTACTTATAATAATGGAACTAATTATACAACATTATGGCAAAATGCAAATCCAACCGGTAATGTTGGTCCCACTACAGTAACTTATCCATTTATCGCAGAATCAACTCCGCTTCAATTGGCTTTCTTCTTCAATGGCAATTCTTTCAATATTGACTATTGGTATATTGACGATGTAAGTCTTTCATACATAATTCCTGTTGAGCTGACTTCTTTTTCTGCAAGAAATGTTGGAGATCAAGTAGAATTGTTATGGAGTACAGCATCTGAAAAAAATAATATGGGATTTGAAGTTCAAAGGTCTATTGATGGACAATTTGAAGTTATTGGTTTTGTTGATGGAAAAGGAACTACTCTTGAACAACAGAACTACAAATTCACCGATTCAAACGTAAAAACTGGCAGATATAAGTATCGCCTCAAACAAATTGATTTTGATGGTAATTCTGAATTTTCAAAAGAAATAGAAGTTGATGTCAATCCTATTCTTGCATATTCTCTAGAGCAAAATTATCCTAATCCTTTTAATCCTTCGACTATGATAAAGTATTCAATTGCCAGTGATGGATTTGTGAATTTATCAGTCTTTAATTCACTCGGAGAAAAAGTAAGTACTTTGATAAACCAATTTCAAACAGCCGGAAAATATCAGATTGAAATGAATGCTCAAGGGTTATCAAGCGGAGTTTATTTCTATTCGATTGATGTTAATGGATTTAAGTCTGTTCGTAAAATGCTGATAATGAAGTAAAGATTTATCTCAGGAGTTGTTGGTTATTCAAACTGACAGCTCCTGATTAACTTTAAAATTCATTAAAATTTAATGATGAAAATCTTTATAAATTTAATCAATTGACTATTTTAGAAAAAAATTAAATTATTTTATAACGGAGTTCTTCAAAAGAATATGCCTGTCAAAAAGAAAAAATCACCACTAAAAAGGCCAAAGACTTTCATATTGGATACAAATGTTATTTTACACGATGCTGATTCAATACATATGTTTCAGGAAAACGATGTAGTGATTCCATTAACAGTGATTGAAGAATTAGACCATTTCAAGAGAGGAAGTCAGGTAATAAATCTAAATGCAAGAGAATTTGCGAGGACATTAGACTCTCTTACCGGCTCTGCTATTTTTAATGGCGGAGTGTCAATGGGTAAAAACCGGGGGAAATTAAGAATTGCTATATCAAGAGGACTAAGTCAGGATATAAAGGAAATTTTCAAGGATGATACTCCTGACCATAGAGTTTTGGGAGTCGCTCTCGAATTGAAAAATAAACTCGATGGTAAATCAAAAGTAATTTTGGTTTCAAAAGATGTTAATCTTCGAATGAAAGCAAAAGCACTCGGTATTACGGCAGAAGATTATACCACCGACCGAGTTAAGAGTATTGAAGAGCTTTATTCAGGAAAGGCTATTATCGAAAATTTTGATGATAATATGTTGATCAATTTTTTCAAACCACCTTTTGAAATTCCAGCAGGTCAATTCCTGAAAAAATATAACGATGAAGTTTATCCGAATAAGTATTTTGTTCTGAGAAATCAATATCGTTCTGTTTTGGCTCAGCTCGATATGGATGGTGAGATTTTAAGAAGAGTTGATAAAAATACAGTTTTCGGAATTTCACCAAGAAATGCTGAGCAATCTTTTGCCGTAGATGCTTTAATTAATCCGAACATTCAACTTGTTTCACTTACAGGTAAAGCCGGAACAGGAAAAACTTTACTCGCATTGGCTTCAGCGTTATCTGTAAGAAAAATATATAGACAGATTTTTGTTGCAAGACCAATTGTACCACTTAGTAATAAAGATATTGGATTTCTGCCGGGAGATGTAGAAAGTAAACTTGCTCCCTATATGCAGCCTCTCTGGGACAATCTGAAGGTGATTCAGGATCAATTTCCAGAGACAGATAAAAATCATCAGTTGATAAACTCTTTAGTAAAAGAATCAAAACTTGTAATTGAACCTCTCTCATATATTAGGGGCAGAAGTCTTCAACGGATATTTTTTATCGTAGATGAAGCACAAAATCTAACTCCACACGAAATTAAAACAATTATTACGCGTGCAGGAGAAGGCTCAAAAATTGTTTTCACAGGTGATGTTTATCAGATTGATCATCCTTATCTTGATGGGCAATCAAATGGTCTATCATATCTGATTGATAGATTTAAAGGGCAACGACTTTATGCTCACGTAAATCTGGAAAAAGGAGAGCGCTCTGAATTGGCTGAAATTGCAAGTAATATTCTTTAAAGATTAAATCTGCTTTTTGTAAATTTGTAACTAAACTAACAACATTTAAGGAGAAATCATGAAAAAATTATTAGCATTGTTTTTTGTCATTTTAACTTTTTCAGTTTTTGCTCAGATAGAAAAATTTGGAAGAGAGATTTCATTATCTGAAAAAACCAAAATTTCTGACATTCTTGCAAATCCCGAAGAATTTGTTGGCAAAACAGTTTTAGTTGAAGGACAGGTATTAGATGTTTGTCAGCATGCGGGCTGTTGGATGGAATTAAAAAGTGATGGCGATGGAAAAATAAGAATTAAAGTTAAAGATGGTGACATTGTTTTCCCGGTTTCAGCAGTCGGCTCAAATGCAATTGCTGAGGGAACAGTATATAAAATCGAACTCACTAAAGAAGAAGCTATTGAATTTTATCAGCATATGGCAGAAGAATCTGGTAAAGAATTTGACCCCTCAACTGTTACTGGTCCGGTAACTATTTATCAGATTAGAGGTATTGGTGCAGAAATTAATATGTCTAAAGAAATGAAAGCTACTGAATAGTTTTTCAATTAAATATGTCAACTTTGAGCCCCGAATATATCGGGGCTTTTTTTTGAGTTAGATTAACTCTTAGGTTCCCAATCATTTCCTTCACATGGCAGAAAATTTTCATTTGGATGTTTATCATACTTCATGCAAAGTACTGCAGATGGATCAAAATGTCTGCAAGAAGTACAAAGTGAATGTTCAATAACAGGTTTATTTTTCTCAATAAATCTTTTGTATGAATGAATTGCAGGATAGATTACAAAGAAAAAGATTGAAAGAAATCCGATTAAAACGAAATATTTCACTCCCCAATAGTCACGTGTTAACCATAAAACTAAGATAGTTAACCCGAATCGAATTATTGAATACCAGATAATTTCGCCCAAAAATTCACCTTTTTAATATAAAATTCTAAACAAAATTAATTATTTAACGATAATTAAGTGAATAATTGTACAAAATATTTAGGGCTATTTAATTTTTTCAAAAAATAAAAATTGGAGTAATTATGAAATTCTTAACCTTATTTCTAATTCTTTTATCAACATCATTTATTCAAGCTCAATCCAGTGATGGTTCTGACGATGGTTATTTGGCTTTTGCTGAAGTTATGCCTGAACCATTAAATGGAATGGCTGATTTAGTAAAACAAATAAAATATCCGGAAATTGCTAAAAAAGCTGGTTTGGAAGGAAAAGTCTTCGCTATGGCTTATATCGATGAAAAAGGGAATGTAACAGATGTTAAAATTATTAAAGGACTTGGTGGCGGCTGCGACGAAGAAGTAATTTCAGTTTTGAAGAAAGCGAAGTTCAAACCCGGTCAAAACAAAGGAGTAAATGTAAAAGTGAAAACTTCTATTCCTTTTCAATTTAGGTTGAAATAAATAGTGGGGATATGATGAAAATTTTAGTTCGACTAAGATTTAAGAACTTAAATTTCAGTAATAAGATTCGTCTATCTGTTTTTTTAATTGCGGCAGTGGCAACATTTGCCATCGTTTTTAGTTTAACAAATTTCATTAAAGTATCAAATCTTAATAAAGAATTGAATGATCTTTACTTCCTGCCATCGGAAAAACTGAATCGTTTGTATTATTCTTTTCTTACTCAGCAAAACGCATTAATGAAGTTTTCAATTCCGGAATTTCAGGATCAATTTAATGAGAACGCTCAAGTTGTCATTGAAAACCGTAAAAATTTTGATTCTGAGCTTAACACTCTTTTAACTTACTTCAAGGGGAATAATTTAACAGACGAATTAGAATTACTTCAAAATACAGTGAAAGAATATAACTCTTTAGTTGTAGATGGAACTTTGAGTGCTGCTGCAATTAAGGATTTTGAAATGGCATCTATGATTGCTTCAACATCTGGTGAGGAAGTAGGTGGAAAATTAGAAAAACAAATAGCTTCTTTAAAAAAAGTTCTTGAATCGAAGAAAGAATCAATTTACAACCAAAGTGAAAGCATTTTAGACACAACCATATTATTCGTAATTATATTTATGATTTTTGGCTCAATTGCTTTCTTATTTACTTACTTCAAAATTGTTCCGACATTAATAAAGCCTGTTGAACAAGTACTTAAACAAATTGAGAAATTCTCCTTAGGTGATTTTGATGAAAACCTTGAACTAAACTCTAATGATGAAATTGGACAGATTGCTAGATCATTAAGCCAACTAAGAGATTCCATTAATGAAAAAATCATTGTTGCAGACAGAATTAGTCAAGGGGATCTGAATCTGAGAGTTAATAAACTTTCTGATAATGATAAGCTATCACACAGTTTTGAAAAAATTATTTCTAATCTTAAAAATCTTATTGAAGAAAGTAACAAACTCAATAAATATCTCGAAGAAGGAGAACTTGATCGAAGAGCGAACATCGAACTTGTTTCAGGAGCGTACAGAGATGTTTTAATTGGATTTAATAATAGTATTGACGAAATGTATAAGCCAATAGCAGATTCAATGAGAATACTTGAAAAAATGGCAAAAGGAGATTTAACAGAAAAAATTACTAATGTTTACAACGGTGATCATCAAAAATTGACAAATTCTATTAACAAAGTAATTGATTCACTAAAAAGTATTACAATTCAAACAAGTAATTCTGTGAATTCAACATCTCTTGTTGCTAATCAGATACTATCAAGCACTGAACAAATGGCTGCTGGTGTGCAAGAGCAATCTATGCAAATCAATGAAGTATCGGCAGCAATTGAAGAGATGACTAAAACAATTTTAGAAACGACTAAAAATACTATCAGTGCAGCAGAAGCGTCCAATAAAGCTGGACTGGTAGCCAAAGAAGGTGGCTCTATAGTTTCAGAGACAATCGAGGGAATTAATCGAATTGCTGAGATTGTTACTAGTGGTTCTGATACAGTTGAAAGGCTCGGACAAAGTAGTGCGCAAATTGGTCAGATTATTCAAGTTATCAATGATATTGCAGATCAAACTAATCTATTGGCGCTTAATGCAGCCATTGAAGCTGCTCGTGCTGGAGAACAAGGAAGAGGTTTTGCAGTAGTAGCTGATGAAGTGAGAAAATTAGCTGAGAGAACAACTAAAGCCACGAAAGAAATCGCAACTATGATTAAACTTATCCAAAATGAAACAGAAAAAGCAGTGGATAAAATGCAAACCGGTAAACAGGAAGCATTAAAAGGCAAACACAAAGCTGAAATTGCTGGGAAATCATTAAAAAATATAATTAATGAAACAGAGTTTGTATCTCAATTAATCTCTCAGGTAGCAGCTGCAAGTGAAGAACAATCAGCCACTGCCGAAGAAATAAGTAAAAACATTGAAACAATTCTTAATGTAACAAATGAAAGTGCTCAGGGCATCCAACAAATTGTTAGAGCGGCTGAGGATTTAAATAAATTGACAGATGATCTTAAAAATGCAGTTGCTGTTTACAAAATTGATAAAAGTGAATCCACTAACTACTTAGTACCTAAAGATGGTAATAATGGCCTTTATAACTATTGAACAATATTAAACAGATGAACAAAATCAGTCAATGATTTTACAATTATTACTTATAAAAACTTTTTTTTGGCAGAATAATTATGGCATTAAGCTTGTTTTTTGTAATTAAAAGACTAGATAAAGATGGAAATAAAAAACCCCGAATTAAAAGAAATTATTGCTGGTGAAAATATTGACCAGCTGGGAGATTTTCTTGATAATCTGAAAGTTAATGATATCAATTCTGACCTTATTTCTGAGATATGCTCTATTATGCAGTTAGAAAATAAAGGATTCAGAAATCTGATTACCCAATTTTTTATTTCTAATCGTTTTGAAACTCTTCCCGCTTGCATTGTTAATTACATTTCATCTAAAGATATAACCTTAAGGAATCTTTCAGGTGAAATTCTTCTTCAATATGACAAATTATCCATAGATGCTTTAACTGATTTCATCAGGAAAAGTGATAATGACTTCGATATCAAGTTCGCTGCGGATATTCTCGCTATGATTATTGATGAAAAAAGTGAAAATGCTTTGTTCGAATTACTCAGCAGAACAAAAAATGACAATATAATTATCTCCTGCATTGAAGGATTTGGAAATAATAAAACAGTAAAAGCTTTTGAGAATTTAAAGAATCTTTATCATCATAAAGAAATATTTAAACCTTATGTTATAGAAGCACTTGGCAAATTTGGTACCAGAGAAGCATTTGAATTTATAACAGAATGTTATAATGATATGGATATGCTTGTAAAATATAACGTACTGGAAAGTTTGGGCAACATCGGTAACGAGGATTCATTTTTCTTCTTAATTGGAGAGCTTCAAAACGCAGATGAATCTTTTGTCCAGCCAATATTAGAATCAATTTATAAATTACAATTAAAGTACGGATTCGACTTACCTTATGATGAGAAAATTAAAAGAGCTTTGTTGATTTTATTAAATCAGCGGGAAGTGGAGCATATCAAGATAGCAATTAAATTTCTTTCACCTTATAACGACCCTGAATTAATCTATGAAATGCTAAGACACTATGGCATCGATGAAGAAGTTGACATGATAATATATAATAAAATTCTGCAGCACGTTTCTGAAATGATTGAAATAATGCCGAAAATTATTTTATCGAATCCTCAAAATCTTGCGCACTTAATGTCACTTCTGAATCAGTTATTAGAAAATAATCCGGAGTCATTGACAGGAATAAATAAATTCTTTATGCACAAACTAATTGATGCAATCTCAAGGTGTTTATCTCATACTGAAGAAATGGTAAGATTATATTCAGTGGAGTTGTTATTTAAATTAGATATTGAAACAGCATTGATTATGTTGGACGAAGAATTTTTGAATGCAAATTTCTGGATAAAATTAAGGCTAATAGAAATTCTCGAAACCATAAATCATAAATCTGCAATTGACTTTTTAGTTAAAATGAGTGAAGACGAAAATGAGATGATCCGGCAGAGAGCTATAGAAGTATTAAATATTAAAAATTTTAGTTTTAACTAGTTGTGGTTAATATGGATTTCAATTATTCAGTAAATCAATATCGTCCAGTACAACCCTCCGGTATCAGCAAAATTCCTGAAATGTCATCATCTCAATTTGAACAATGGCGAAAATTTATCTATGAAAAAACCGGAATTTATTTTCAGGATAATAAAAAATATTTGTTAGAAAGTAGATTATTAAAAAGAATTGTTCATCTAAAGATTAGTTCTTATGAAGAATACTTCAAACTTCTCTCAGGCGGGCTTAACAATAAGGGAGAAATGAGATATTTTTATGATACGATTACTATAAATGAAACTTTCTTTTTCCGGAATACTGGTCAACTTGATGCGATGGTTCAGAAAGTTATTCCCGAAATAATTCAAAACAATAAAAAAACCAGTAAGCAAAAAATTAGAATTTGGAGTGCTGCGTGCTCCTCTGGTGAGGAAGCTTATTCTGCTGCAATAATGATCAATGAATTCATTAAACCCAAATTCCCAGAAGTAACTTTTGAAATAGTTGGAACAGATATTAACCAAACAGTTTTAGATACAGCTGTGCGTGGAGTTTATGGTGACTATTCAATCCGTAATATGCCGATTCAATATCTTAAGAAATACTTCAAACAAATAGATGGTTTGTATGAATTGAATCTTGACATTAAAGCAATGGCAACATTCAAAAATGCAAATCTTTTTGATAGCAACGATATGATGTTTTTAAATAATTTTGATATAATTTTTTGTGCAAATGTATTAATCTATTTCGATAATAATTCTAAAATTAAAGTTGTGAATCAATTATATAAATCATTGAATAAGGGAGGTTATTTATTTATAGGTTTTTCTGAGACATTGCATGGGATCAGTAAAGCGTTTTCTGTTGTTAGTTTTCCAAAAACTGTTGGTTATAAGAAGGAGTAAAATCGTGAAACCAAAAATTTTAGTTGTAGATGACTCTCCGACAATAAGAAAATTTATTAGTATTGCTTTGAAAATTAAAGGATATGAAATTATTTCTGCTTCCGATGGAATGGAAGCACTTGAGTTATTGCCCAATGACAAAATTGATCTCGTTATTACAGATTTGAATATGCCAAACATTGATGGATTTAATTTGATTGAAAGAATTCGATCGAATGAAAATTTTCTTAACACACCTATAATTGTAATGTCTAATTTATCTGATTCTGAGGATATTGAAAGAGCAATGCAATTGGGAGCTGATTCATATATTATAAAACCTTTTGATCAAAATAATATTATTAAAGAAGTTGCAAAATATTTAGCCTAAAAGGAGATTTATAAATGAATATAAAATTTCTTGTAGTTGATGATTCAGTTACAATGAGAAGAATAGTTATCAACTCTCTTTCTTCACTTAACTTTAAAGATTATGTTGAAGCAGCAGACGGTAACGAAGCTTTGAACAAACTTGAAGAAAATCCTGATATAAACTTCGTGATTACCGATTGGAACATGCCTGGAATGACAGGACTTGATTTAGTGAAAGCTATCAGAGCGAGTGAAAAATTTAATCATCTTGCAATACTAATGGTTACAACAAGGGGCTTAAAAGAAGATATAATTGAAGCATTAAAGTCCGGAGTTAATAATTACATTCTAAAGCCTTTTACTCCTGCTGTGTTAAAAGAAAAGATTGAACAAATTTTAAACTCAAAAAATTAGGAGAGTTAAATGAAAAACGATGCATCCGTAATGAACAAGTTATTTGAAAAACTTGATGATCTAAAAACAATTTTTCTATACTCGGAAAAATTGATTCCGGTGATTCAAAAACTGATTGACTTTATGAGAAATACCATTCCATTATTGGAAAACATCAACAATTCTATTACGGAAACTGCAAGTAAATTCCCAACTGCTTCAAGTCAGATTGATAGCGTAACCAGTGCTACTGAAATGGCTACAACAGAAATTTTAGATACTGTTGATAAAATTTTTATGGAAATAAATTCTGCTAAACTTAATGTTGAAAATCTCATTTCTTCTCAAGATGGATCTTTAAATAATGAGTCTAAAGAGAAGTTAAATTTAATCAATGCAGCACTTGATAAAATAAACCAATACGCTAATAATGTTACGCTCTCTTTGCAGGTTCAGGATATTACTTCTCAACAATTAGCCGCAGTGAATTATCTGATACAATCAGTTCAGTCAAGATTAGGTTCTCTTTTCCAGGATCTTGAAGATTCAAACATTTCTGGTATGAGTAAGTATGTTGATAAAAATGTTTTCAATGAAAATGCTAGATATCAGGATACTACTCAACAACAAAAAGAAATTGATCAGTTAGTTACTACAAACAAATCTACAACTTCACAGGACGAAATAGATAAATTATTTTTGAAAAAATGAATACAGAAGAATTAACCGCCATGTTTGACGATCCTGAAATGAAAGAGATCGTTGATAGTTTTATAGTCGAAACAAAAGAAATTATTGATTCACTTGATGTTGACCTAATTGAACTTGAACAAAATCCCGAAGGAGAAGAACTGATAAATAAAGTTTTTCGTTCTTTTCATACAATTAAAGGCACTTCAAGTTTTCTTAATCTCAATAAACTTACAACAATAACTCATAGATGCGAAGACATATTAAATAAAATCCGCAAAAAAGAAACTAAACTAACACCTGAAATAATGGACTATATACTTCAGGGTTTCGATAAAATTAAAGAGCTGGTTTTCAAAATTGAAAATGAAAAAAATGAAGATGTTGAAACAGATGAAATAGTCCAGAAGTTGACTGAGCTTTACCAATCATTCGGTCAAAATCAGAAAACTATTGAAAAAACCAAAAAAAAATCAGCCGATTTGCAGACTAAAATTGAGGCTGAGCAAAAAAATGATTCAACAGAACAGGTTGAATCCAAAATAGAATCTGATTCTATGCTTGAGAACGAATCCAAAAAGGAATTAGCTCTCAAACAAACTGAATCGAAAAAAACTGACAGTACAATCAGAGTTGATGTTGAAAGATTAGATGATTTATTGAATAATGTATCTGAATTGGTACTTGGAAGAAACCGTTTAGCTCAAATAAATATGGAAGTATCTGTTGAGTATGAAGGTACTAAATTAGCTCGTGAACTTGCTGAAACTACTAAATTGATTGATATGATGACTAATGAATTGCAGCAGTTGGTAATGAAAACCAGAATGGTTAAAATTGGTAAAGTTTTCAACAAATATCCGCGTTTGGTTAGAGATTTAGCAAAAATAGCTGATAAAAAAATCAATCTTATTATCGAAGGAGAAGAGACTGAATTAGATAAAACTCTTATTGAGGAAATCAATGATCCTCTTGTTCATTTAATTAGAAATAGTGTGGATCACGGAATTGAAAAAGAAGATGTAAGAATTGCAAATGGAAAGGAACCTGCCGGAACAATTAAATTATCTGCACAACAGGAAGGAAATACAATAATAATTACAATTGAAGATGATGGAAAAGGAATTGACCCTGATGTCATTAAAAATAAAGCTGTAAGTAAAGGACTAATTACAAAAGAAAAAGCTGAAGAATTATCAAAACAGGAAATATTTAACCTTATCTTTTTACCCGGTTTTTCGACTGCAGAAGTTGTTACAAACATCTCAGGTCGCGGTGTAGGTATGGATGTAGTGAAAACTAATGTTACAAAGTTAAGAGGAACTATTGAGATAGATTCTATCCCCAAAGTAGGAACAAAAATTTCAATTCGTTTACCTTTAACTTTAGCAATAATAAGTGGATTAGTAGTTAAAGTTCAAAAAGAACAATTTGTAATACCATTGAGTTTAGTTATTGAAGTCATAAGAGTTCATAAAGACAACATCTACTATGTTAATCAAAAACCAAATATAAAACTGAGAGATAAAGTCATTCCAATAGTTTCTTTAAGAGAAAAAGTTCTAAAAGAAAAAAATGGTCAGAAGAATAATTCTGAATATCAATACGTTGTAATAGTTGGTTTAGCAGAAAAACAAATTGGTTTAGAAGTAGATGGATTAGTCGGACAAAAAGAAATAGTGATTAAATCTCTTGGTAATCTAATAGGAAAAATTCCTGGAATTGCTGGCTCATCAATTCTAGGGGATGGTTCGATTATCCTAATTTTGGATGTAGCAGAAATAATAAATCTCACTTGATATGAAGAAGAAAATCAGAGTTTTAGTAGTTGATGATTCTGCTTTCATGAGAAAGTCTATTTCATACATTCTTGAGAGCAGTGGAGAAATTGAAATTGTAGGAACTGCTAAGAATGGACTGGAAGGCTTTGAAGCAGTAATGAATCTCAAACCTGATTTAGTTACCTTGGATGTTGAAATGCCGGTAATGAATGGATTGGATACGTTAAAGAAAATAATGGATCAATGTCCAACTCCAGTAATCATGCTGAGTTCTCTTACAGCTGAAGGCACTGAAACAACTCTCAAAGCTCTTTCACTTGGTGCAGTTGACTTTTTAACGAAGGATGTTGTCAATATAAATTCTGGCTTGGTAAATATTCAAAGAGAGTTGATCGCAAAAATTAAAAGCATTCATAATCAGCGTTCACTGACTTTTCGGCTCAGTAGAATAAATAATCGCTTATCTGATCCGAGTCAGAAAAAAGTAGTTCTGACATCTAGCAATTTTGTGAGACCATCTTTTGAAATAAAAGCAATTCTGATAGGTATATCAACCGGAGGTCCGTTATCTCTTCAAAAAGTTATTCCTGAATTGGATAAGAATATTCCTGTTCCGATTTTTATAGTTCAGCATATGCCTCCAATGTTTACTCGCTCTCTCGCTGATAGACTTGATAAAATGAGCCCTATTTCTGTGAAAGAGGCAGAAGACAAAGAAAATATTGTTTCTTCCCAGATATACATTGGTCCGGGCGGAAAACATATGATTACTGAAAAGAATTCAGGAATGTATCATATTAAAATTACTGATCAACCAGCTGACTCGCTTTACAAACCTTGCGTTGATGTTACTCTAAATTCTTTAATTGACTTTTATGGCAAACACGTTTTCGCAATAATTATGACTGGAATGGGAAAAGATGGTCTTGAAGCAGTAAAACGATTAAAACAACTCGGTGGTTATTCAGTTGCTCAAGATGAAGATAGTTGTGTCGTGTTTGGAATGCCCAAAGCTATAGTTGATAATAATCTTGCTGATGCTGTTTTACCTTTGGATTCAATTGCAACTCAGATAAATAAACTTTTTTAGAGGTTGTTATGGATGAGATGAAATTCGAAATTTTAAATTCAGATAATTTGAGTAGTAAAAAGAGAGTAATTAAAGGTGACCAAATAAAGTTACTTGGAAAAGTTCAGGTCTCTTTTGAAGAAGATGCACTCGATAATGTAAAAATTATTTTGAACAAAGACGAAAACAATAATATCAGAGAAATCAAATTTGTTTGTAGCTGCGGTCATACAAAATCTCTTATTCTTGATTATGAGGAATAAAAATTTAGATTAAATTTCATCCCTATCTATTCTAATCATTACTAATCTGATATCACCATTCTATAAACATTTTTTAGGATTGATTCAATCTGTAAATTTGAAACAAAATTTATGGAGTTTTTGTGAGTCTAATTAATCAAGCTATAGTTAAAGCTGTTACACTTATGCCGAAATCTGTAGTAGGTATTTTCTCAAGAAGGTATATTGCTGGCGATACTCTTGAAGATGGAATAAGGACGGTTCGACAACTTAACTCCAAAGGCATTTACGCAACTCTCGATGTTCTGGGTGAATCTATTCAAACTCGTCAAGAAGCTGAGAAGTATAAAGAAGAAGCGATAGAAGTTTTAGACTCAATTCATAAAAATAAATTGCTTGCCAATCTTTCAATAAAACCGACTCAGATGGGATTAAACATTGATACAGATTTTGCTTACCTGCAAATTAAAGAAATAGTTGCAAAGGCTAAAGAAATACAAAGCTTTGTCAGAATTGATATGGAAGATTCTTCAACCACTGATAATACAATCGAAGTTTATAAAAGGATTTTTCAGGAATATAAAAACGTTGGCATTGTTATACAGGCATATCTTAAAAGATCATTTGATGATGTTATCGTTCTCAATAAGTTAGGGACTAATTATAGATTATGCAAAGGAATATATGTCGAACCGCCAACAATAGCCATTAAAGATAGACAAGCCATTCGTGATAATTTTATGAAGATATTGAAACAAATGCTTACAGATGGAAATTATGTTGGAATTGCAACACACGATAAATATCTTATTGATGAATCTTATAAACTAATCAGAGAAATGAACATACCGAAAGATAAATTTGAATTTCAAATGCTATTGGGTGTTCGTGAAGATTTACGTGACAAAATAAATAGAGATGGATACAAAATCAGAATTTACGTACCATTCGGAAAAGAATGGTATGCTTATTCAATTAGAAGACTAAAAGAAAATCCAAGTATAGCTCGTCACATAGTTAAAAGCTTTTTAACATTCGGGAAAATTTAATTTTTAATGATTACTTTAGGCATAGAGACTTCTTGTGATGAAACCTCTGTAGCAATAATAAAAAATGGAGAACTTACCGCAAATCTGATTTCATCTCAGGATTTTCACAAAAAGTATGGAGGAGTTGTTCCGGAGCTTTCAAGCAGGGCTCATCTTCAAATTATTAATCCATTGTTGAAAGAAGCTTTAAGGATTTCTGGAGTTACACTGAACGATGTAAACCTAATCGGTGCTACAGCTGGTCCTGGTTTGATTGGTGCTTTGTTGGTTGGTCTTACTTTTGCAAAAGGTTTAGCGATGAGCCTAAACAAAGAATTTGTGGCAGTCAATCATATTGAAGGTCATATTTTCTCAGGTTTTCTTATGCCTGATAAACCTGAATTTCCTTTCATTTGTCTTGTAGTTTCAGGTGGGCACTCGCTTTTAATTTACGTGAAAAGTTATACGGAACTTATCAAATTAGGAACAACGATAGATGATGCAGCTGGCGAAGCTTTTGATAAAGTTTCCAAGCTTCTCGGTTTAGGATATCCGGGCGGTCCTCACATTCAAAATACTGCATTAAGCGGTGATGAAAATCGAATCAAATTCCCTATATCTGATTTAGGAAATACCTTTAATTTTTCATTCAGTGGATTGAAGACTTCTGTGTTGAGATATATTCAAAATCAAGGTGGAGTTGAGAAACTTGATGAGCAGCATATTTCAGATATTGCAGCATCTTTTCAGAAAGCTTTGATTAAAGCTCTGATTATTAAACTTGAATTGGCTTTAAAGGAATTTAAAGTGAATTCAATATCTGTTGTTGGTGGAGTTGCTGCGAATAATTACTTAAAACAGGAAGCGACAAATCTAGCTGAATCATACAAAAAGAAAATAGTGATTCCCTCTTTAGAATTTTGCGGTGATAATGCTGCAATGATTGCTTACAGAGCTGAAACTCTTTATAAAAATGGAGTTAAACATAAACTAAACTTCAAACCTTTTCCATCGCTTAGTGATAATTCATTTTTAACATTCGAACAATAAAAAATGAATAAAGATTTAAAGAGACTTGAAGAAGAATTAAAAACAATAAGAGAGAAGATTGACGCCGTTGATGAAAAATTGAAATCTCTTCTAATTGAAAGATTTGAACTTATTGAAAGGATAATAGAAATTAAAAAAAATCTCGAGGTTTATTATTTCGATTCAAAAAGAGAATATGATATTTTTAAAATGATTCTGAAAGATTTACCCGATGATAAAGTAAAGCCAATTCAAAATATTTTTGAAAGGATTCTTGATGAATCAAGAGCTTTCCAAAGTAAAAAGTTAAATCAAAAGCCAACCTCAAATGCAAAAAACAGTAATTAACATTTTGACAAAGAAACAATGGATTATTGTATTTGGCTCTTTCTTCTTTTTTATTGGATTAGGATACTATTTACTCTTCTTGCCTGTAAGTTATTCCATCAAAGAGCCTCTGATATTTGAAATAAAAAAGGGTGAATCTTTCAGTCAGGTAACTGAAAAATTATATAATATCGGAATAGTAAAAAATAAATTCATCTTTAAGTTTGCTGCGTTGATTTATGGAGCTGATAACAGAATAAAAGCAGCAAGATTCAAAATAAAAAATGGATTAAGTTATTTAGACTTGCTTGATTTATTAACCAATGGTCCCGCTGATTATCTAAAAACAATCAAAATCTATAATGGTTCTCCTCTCAAAAACATCGTCATTACTGTTCGGCAGGAATTGAAAGTTGATTCAAGTAATTTTATGAAATTAGCAACTGATGAAGAGTTTCTAAAATCTTTAAACATAAATGCAAACTCCGTTGAAGGATACTTATTGCCGGGAATATATAACATTTATGAAAACTCAGATGCTAAAGAAGTAATTACTATTCTGAATAATTCGTTAAAAGAATTTTGGTTTGACTCGCTTAAGGTTCAAGCTGAAATAAATAATTTCAGTAAGCATCAGATTTTGACACTTGCTTCAATTATCGAAGGCGAAACAAATCATAAGGATGAAATGCCAATTATATCAGCAGTATATCATAACCGCTTAAAAAAAGGAATGAAACTTCAAGCAGATCCGACAATTCAATTTGCTATTGAAGGAGAATGGCGTAGATTAAAATATTCTGATTTAACTATAGATTCACCATACAACACATATAAATATTTCGGACTACCTCCCGGTCCAATTAATAATCCAGGAAAAGATGCAATCAAAGCAGCTTTGTTTCCGGCTGATGTTGACTATTTATTTTTTGTAGCAGATGGAACAGGAAAACATAAATTTGCAAGAACATATCAAGAACATTTGAAAAATGTTAGAGATTATCGAAAATGGTTGAATTCAAAAAAATCAGAATAATATTAATCATATTAGTTTCTCTTATTTCAGGTTGCGCACTTCAATTGCCTCCGGAGGGTGGAGATATTGATTTAATTCCTCCTGAAATTGTTTCAACATTTCCTGAAAGTGGCACTGTAAATTATTCGAAAAAATTTTTCGAGATAGAATTTTCAGAATATGTTGATAAAAGAAGTTTCAGAGAAGCATTATTTATCTCTCCGACTATTGATGGTGAAATGATTGTTGATTGGTCTGGAAAAAGTGTTGAGGTTTATTTCCCAAATGGATTCAAAGAAAACACAACTTATGTAATTACAATTGGTTCAGATGTAGTTGATATAAATAATAAAAATCGAATGGCTAATGCTTTTAATCTTTATTTTTCAACAGGTGATAAAATTGATAAGAAAGTTATTTCCGGTAGAGTATTTGACAAGCAAGCCGATGGATCTTTGTTGTATGCTTATATCTTTAAATCAGATACAACAGATTACTTATTAAAAAAAGCAGATTATATTTCCCAATGTGGAAAAGATGGACAGTTCTCAATTCAAGGGTTATCACAGGGAACTTACAGAATTTTTGCAGTAAAAGATGAATTCAGAGATTTAATTTTTCAAGCTGATAGGGATTTGATTGGAATTCCACATCAAGATATAATTCTGACTGCAGAGGATTCTTCATACTCTTCATTATATTTTTATTTAACTAAAATTGATACAATCAGACCACGAGTTTTAGAAGTTAGAATGTTGGAACAAAATCATATTTTTGTTCAGTTTTCAGAGGAAATAAATTTTCAAAATCTGAGCAACGATTTTTTTCAAATAGTTGATACATCAGAGCAGGTAATTTCAGAAATTTCGTATTTATTTAATCCTGTTAATAAAAGGAACGAATTGATTTTAGTACCGAAGCAAAAACTTAATTCTGAACAAGAGGTTTTATTAACAGTAAAGAATGTGAAGGATATTTATGAAAATAAAATTCTTGAAGAAAAAGTAAGATTTGATTTAACTGAAAAAAGCGATACTAATTCAATAAAAATAGTTAAGGTTGAACCGGCAGATTTTCGAATAGATTATCTCAATCCTTCAATAAAAATATTTTTCGATGATGCTTTTCAAAAAGAACAAATTGAACAAGCAATAAATTTTATTGATATAAATTCTATTAGCATTCCAATAAAAATATCTTATCTGAATGATGCTGCGATTCATATAAATCCACTTCAAAAATTAAAACCAGACTCTAAATACAGATTAGAAATCAATATGAATCTCTTGCCTGATGCAGCTGATAACGTAGTTGATACAATTGTCGTTAATAATTTTATAACTAAAAGTGATATCGAATTTAGCGGATTAAGTGGAACGGTAATTTCGAATAAAGAAAATCTGATATTAGTTTTAGAATCAGAATTGAATGCAGACAATAAAAATTTTTTTAGACTAGATTCTAAAAACGCATTTGAGTTTGAGCGAATAGTCCCGGGCAACTATAAACTATGGGCTTTTGAAGATAGGAATAAAAATGGACAGTATGATCACGGTGCATTAAATCCTTTTAAATTTTCTGAGAGGTTCTATTTTTATCCCCAAATAATTGAAATCAAACCACGTTGGAGTCTTTCGGACATTGTTTTCTTAATTGAATAGATTTGATTAAGATTTCTTAAAAATTATTTCGCCATTTTTTATTGTCATACAATTAAGATTTCTTCCTACATTGTAAATTATATCGGCATAATTATCTGTATCAAATACAGCAAAATCTGCTTGCTTGCCGATTTCAATTGAACCAATCTTATCACTTCTGTTTAGTGCTTTTGCTGCATTTAGTGTAACAGAATTAATGATTTCCTCAATACTCATTTTCATTCTCAGTGCAGCTATTTGCATTATCAAATGAAGATTTAAAATATTTGATGAACCGGGATTATAATCTGTTGATAATGCAACAATACAATTTGAATCAATCAATTCTCTGGCAGGAGCAAATTTGTGATTAAGAAAAAATGAAACTCCAGGAAACAACACGCACACAATTTCTTTCTCAGCTAATTTGGAAATTCCAGAGTTATCAATAACCTCAAGATGATCTACACTGGTAGCATTATGTTTTATTGCTATATCTAATCCGCCAATTGAATTAAACTGTTCTGTGTGTAATCTAATCTTTAATCCGTTCTTACTTGCAACATCAAAAATCTTATCTACTTCTTCAGCAGAAAAAGCTGTGGTTTCACAGAAAGCATCACAAAACTCAGCTAACTTGTTCTTTGATATGTAAGGAATCATGACATCATTTATAATTTTTAAATATGAGTTGTGATCTACTTTGAATTCAGTCGGATATGTATGTGCGCCTAAAAAAGTAGGGATTATATCAATTGCGAATGATTCATCGATCAATTTTATTGCGTGAAGTTGTTTGATCTCATTTTCAAAATTAAGTCCGTATCCGCTTTTAATTTCGAGAGTAGTAACCCCTTGAGAGATAAATTCATCAACTCTTGATTTCATTAAATAGAACAAATCAGTAACCGAACAATTTCTAACGCTATTTACGGTCTTGAGTATTCCACCGCCTCGTTTCGCAATCTCTTCATAAGAAATTCCGTCCAACTTCATTTTGAATTCATCTGATCTGTTACCAGCGAAAGCAAGATGAGTGTGACATTCTACAAGTCCGGGAAGAACTGTTTTTCCTGAAACATCAATTATTTCAAAATCGGACCGGTTATTCAATGAATTATTAGATATTATATCTTTTATTAATCCATCTTCGATTACAATTGAGTGCGAGTGTAAAAGTCCAATGTCTGACAATTCTTTGCCAATTTTATAATTCTTATATTTTGATTCACAAGTTAAAATCTGATTAGCACCAAAGAGTAGTTTCTTCATTGAAAAATATTTATGGTTGTTCTTATTACTTTGGATTCTTTGAAATCAAGTTGAATCAGTTTGCGTCTGAGCGAATTAGCATCATCTAATAATAAAAAATCTCCGATATAAAGTTTATAAAAGGGAGGTTCAAAAATCGAATAAACATTATGGATGCCTTTTGCATCTTCCAATCTTAATTGAACTTCATTTAACTCTTCAAGATCATCGGTTGAGAAAACTAAAACTCTAAAACCTTCAGTTGTCCCGGTAATTTTACGAACGTTTTGGGTAGTTTCTGATTGAGGTGTATTTGGAAAAGAATACCAAATTTCTTTTTGATTAAATATTTGCTTTTTCTCTTCCTTCTTATTGTAACTTAGGTCGGGGGCAAATCTTTTAATGTCATAATCTTCATTGAGTGTTTTTTTGAGTTTACTTTTTTCATTTTCCTGTGATTTTTCTTTTTGTTCTACTTTAATTTCTTCCTTTTGTTGCTTCGATTCGTAACGTGTGGTAGGGACTGCACTGCAAGCAATAAAAAAAATACTAACAGTAAGAAGAATTGTTATAAAAATATTTTGCATAGTTCAATTGAGATTGTGAAAAATAACGTTTTTTTGAGTTACTTTAAGTCTTTAGTAAATTTGCACAACAATTTTAAAGAAATTATACAATGTCAACAAGAAAACTAAAGATTTTGTTCGTTACTTCCGAAGCAATTCCTTTTGTAAAAACAGGAGGATTAGCAGATGTATCAGCAGCGCTTCCCAAAGTTCTAACTGAGATGGGTCACGAAGTACGATTAGTTATTCCAAAATATGGTGCTGTGGATGAAAGAAAATTTAAAGTTCACGATATTATCAGATTGAAAGATATTTCAATCAAGATTGGCGATAAAGAAGTTATTTTTTCCCTAAAATCTTGCTTCCTTCCTGGGGTGAGAACACGAGTTCAAATTTATTTCCTTGAAAATTATGAATATTTCGGTAATAGAAATAGCTTATATATTGATCCTAAATCTGGAAAAGATTACGCTGATAATGATGAAAGATTTATTCTGTTAAACCGCTCAATTATGGAAATGATTATCAAATTAGGTTGGATACCTGACATTGTCCATCTAAATGACTGGCAGTGTGGATTAGTTCCAGCTTATGCAAAAACTATTTATAAGGATTGTGAGGGATTTGATAAATTAAAGATTTTATTTACGATACATAATCTGGCTTATCAAGGCAAATTTCCACAAAGTTCTTTCAAAAAAACCGGGTTACCTGAATCATTGAATTCTGAGAAGAAAGGAATTATTCATCAAGGTAAACTAAACTTTCTCAAATCAGGTTTAATTTATTCTGATGCAATAAATACAGTGAGTGAAACTTATGCGGTGGAGATAAGAACAAAGGAAGAATACGGCGAAGGCTTGAAGGATATTCTTGCAAAAAGGAAAGATAAATTATTCGGCATTCTGAATGGAATTGATTTTAATATCTGGAATCCTGAAAAAGATAACCTGATTCCATATAATTACTCACTTAAATCTCTTGAAAAAAAAGTAGAGAATAAAATTTATTTGCTTGAAAGGTTTGGATTAAAATATGATGAAAAAATTCCTCTCTTGGGTGTAATCAGTAGATTATATGATTCTAAAGGCATTGATTTGATACAAAAAGCTTTTAATGACTTGATGAAGCTCAACTTACAATTCATACTCTTAGGCACTGGTGACCTTAAATATCATACATTTTTTGAAAAAATGGCTTCAAAGTATCCAAATAAATTTTCTTGTTATTTGGGATTTAGTGATGAACTCGCTCATTTGATTGAAGCTGGTGCTGATATGTTTTTAATGCCTTCTAAATATGAACCGTGTGGGTTGAATCAAATGTACAGCTTAGTTTATGGAACAATTCCAATTGTCAGAGAAACCGGTGGTTTAGCTGATACTGTTCAAAAGTATAATGAAAAGACAGGTGAAGGAACTGGTTTTGTTTTCAAAAAGTATGAACCATCAGATTTAATTGCAGAAGTCAAAAGAGCAGTCAAAGTTTACGAGAATAAAGACAGTTGGTTGAAATTAATGAAATCTGCGATGAGACAAGATTTTAGCTGGAACTCTTCAGCTAAGAAATATGTAGATTTATACAAGAAAATTCTCTCAGAAGATTGATCTTGCGAAGAGCTTTGTTTTTAGATAGAGATGGTACAATAAATCATGATCCGGGTTATTTGGGAAATCCTGAGCAAGTTGTTTTATTTCCTACCGTGGGTGAATCATTAAGCATTTTGAAAAATCAATATGATTTTATTTTGATTGTGGTTTCTAATCAATCTGGTGTTGCAAGAGGTTTCATTGAAGTTGAAGATGTAGATAGAGTTAATCAAAGAATAAATGAATTACTTGAAGGCTACAATGTAAAGATAGATGCATTTTATTATTGTACTGCACACCCTGATTTTAATAGCAAAGAAGAATGTGAGTGCAGAAAACCATCACCGAAAATGCTCATTGATGCTTCAAAAGAATTTGAAATTGATCTGAATTCTAGCTATTTAATTGGCGATTCCAAATCAGATATAGAAGCAGCTCAAAATGCTGGTTGTAAAAGTATACTAATCAAAACCGGATATGGCAAGGAAACATTAAATGCATTGTTATCTGAGAATAATTTGCCAAACTTTGTTGCAGAAAACTTTAAAGCAGCTTGCGATTTTATAATTAAAGATATCTCTGGAGAACAAATTGAATATTAAAAAAATATTTTTCATCTCATTGTCGGTTTTTGTTTTTAATTCACTTATTTCTTGTAGTGATTCACCGAGTGATGTTGGATCTGATTTACTAGGTATTGATTTTATAAATGTAAAAAAACTTGATTCCAGCGTAGATTCTATTTCCCAAAGCAGTAATTCATTTAAAAAAGTTATCGCTCTTGGAACATCTGCAAGATTGTTACTTGGAAAGAAGGATGGTTTTACAGCTTACACACTAATATCTTTTACATTTACACTTCCTGATTCAATCAAAAGAGCTATAAAGAATGATAGTCTTGAAGTTCTTGATGCAAAAGGAGAAATGAACATTGATTACTTTTTCGGAGATAAGAATGCCCCTTTCGATTTTTCAATTTTTGAAATAGAATCTTTTTGGAATTCAGCGTCATTTACAGCTGATTCATTTAGTTCGCTAAATTATTCGCAAATAGATTTAAGTTCAAACAAAACAGGAAATGATTCAGTATTCTATTTCAATATTGATAATAATATCGTTAAGAATTGGTTAAAGAATGAAGTTGATACATCATTGGCAAGAAATAGGGGTGTGTTAATGAGTCCAAAACCACAAACTGATAAAATAATCGGTTTTGTTGCTTTTGACCCGGCGACATCAACAGATACAAAAATTAATGTTATTGTCAGAAAACCCGGAGCTTATGTTGATACTTTATTAGCATATGTGCTTTCGGATGTCAGTGTAATAACAGGAGAGAATCAATTAGATTCTAATTACATCACGATTCAAAGCAGTGTAACTTATCAGGGATTTTTAAGTTTTGATATTTCTTTATTAACTGAAGGTTCTATTGTTAATTTTGCTCAACTTACTTTATCACTTGATACTCTTAAGTCTAAATTTGGGAATAAAGTTGTTGATGAATTGAGAGCTTATATTATAACTTCTTCAGATTCTCTTAAAATTAATGAATCAAATTTTTATACTTTGAGAAGAGTTGGAGATAAATATAGAGGTGATATTAGCGGAATGGTAAGGTACTGGACATCAAATAATCCTAATTATGGAATTTTGCTTAAAGCAGGTAATGAGATTCTGGGTTTGGAAAAATTTATGATAAAGAGCAGTTCTTATCCTGTATTTAGCGAAAGGCCAAAACTTGAAATAATCTACACAAAGAGAAATTGAAATGATTAAAAATATTTTAGTGCTATTTATAATTATTGCTTCTTTCACTAATGCACAGAGTTCTTCTCCGTACTCAAGATATGGAATTGGTGATTTAAAGTATTCTTTTTCAACTCGCTATCAGGGATTAGGACAATTGGGGGTTTCTCTTCAAGATAAATTTCATATTTCTACTATTAACCCTGCTGCTTGGAGTAATTTTGACAGGACTAAAATCGAATTCGCTTTATCATACAATAGTTTATTTATTAGTGACCTAAAGAATAAAATTTTTTCTGCAGAAACGGAAGTTGAAGGAGTAAATTTTGGTTTTCCAATCAGCTCTGATTTGGGGATTGGATTTGCAGCTGGATTGATTCCTTTTTCAAGAGTAAGCTATCAATCAAAACAAAACTTCAGCAATCCTGATAGTATGTTTAATAACTATGATTTGATTCTTGAAGGTAAAGGAGGGTTATCAAGGTTATTCATTGGTTCTTCAGTAAAAATTCCTTTTGATTGGTCAATTGGTGCAACTTTAGATTATTATTTTGGTAACTTCAAATATTTATCTGCCATTTCATTTAATAATGAAACCAATTTCCCATCAGAATATAATCTCTTATACAATCCTTCGGGAATTGGAACTACCCTTGGAATTCTAAGTCCGGATTTGAATACTTTATTGAGAATTGAAAATTTATCAAATTTAAAATTTGGTGCTTCCTTAAATGTATTTTCAAAATTTAAAACTGATTCAGTAGTTACAAGTGTCTCGTCTGTTTTGCTGGACACGATAGCACAATATAGTGATTATATGAGTTTGCCAACTAAGTTTAATTTCGGTTTGAGTTTTATTCTGAAAGAGAGATATTTATTCACATTCGATTATTCTTCTCAAAATTTCTCCGAATATAAAATTTTTTCTAAGACTTCAGATAATTTGCAAAATTCATATAAACTTAGCACAGGATTTGAACTACAGCCTTTAAACGAATTAAGTTCAAACTTTTGGGAACGTGTTCTTTGGAGAATTGGTTTAAGTTATGAAAAAACTCCTTATAGATTTTCAGGAATCGGAATAAATCAATATTCATTTTTCGGAGGTTTCTCGTTTCCAATAAATCCGGATAATTTAATTGATATTTCTGTGCAATACTCTATGAGGGGGACGAATGAAAAAAACTTAATTAAAGAAGACTTTTTCAAATTGAACTTAAGCCTTGTTTTCAACGAGTTATGGTTTTTAAGATTTGAGAAGTAAATTCAACTAATCAAAGGGTATTAAAGTGAAAAATTTACAAATTTTAGCAGTGTTTTTGATGATAATGAGCTTTGGTTATCAGGCAAATACTTTTGCTCAGATACCAGATTCATTAAAAAAGACTTACAGTCTATTTTCAGAATATCATAAAAATAAAGATTATCATAGTGCGCTTCCGTACGGTTGGGAGATTATTCACTATGCTCCTGAGGCATTTTCAAAGTGGGTATTTTACAAAATGGAAGAGTGTTTATGGTATCTTCACGATTCGGCGAATGTTTCTCAGGCAGAGATTAAATCCATCAACGATACCATTTTATATTTTTATGATCAGGCAATTAAATATCGTTCAGAAGATAAAGGGTATTTCCAGGCTCGTAAAGCGTTTGTTGCAGAAACATGGGTTGAGTTACCGGTTGATGAAGTTGTTAAAATGTATGAGCTTGCTTTTGAATGGAGACCTGATTTGTCAAGTTATTATTACCACAGATTGGGACAAATTTATAAAACTAATATGAATGATGATAATGATTATAAACTGAAGGCTCTCGATTTATATTCATTATTGTCAGAAAGAGAGCCAGATAATATACAATGGGTTCAGGAACTTGAATCACTCGTTGATAATATAGATGAACTTTTAGTCATCACAAGAAAAAATTGGGAAGCTAATAAAGATGATTTATCCAGAGCTTGGAAATATGCTTCAACCGCAATTAGAGCACGAGACTTTAAAGAGGCAATAATTCCTTTAGAATTTTTAGTAAATAAATCACCAGAAACAATAAATTACTGGAATCAACTTGCAACTGCTTACCAAAAAACTGATAGATTAAATGATGCTGAAAAAGCTTTCAAAAAACTGATAGAATTAGAATCAGACAAACGTGAACACTATTTGAACTTAGGTTTAGTTTATAAAGAGCAAAATAAATACTCTGCTGCTCGTGCAGAATTTCAAAAAGCAAATGAAAAAGCTGGTGGTTGGGCTCTCGCTGTTTATTACGAAGGTTTATTATACGAAGCTTCTGCGCGTGCTTGTGAATTTAATTTTGAAACTAAATTGGTTTATCTTTTAGCCCAGAACACTTACAGAAGGGCATTTAATATGGATCCGACATTGACTGATGCTCAGGAGAGAGTTAATGCACTTTTCAGCTCAGTTCCAACGAAGGAAGATTATTTCTTTAGAGGTTTGAAATCTGGTCAAACTCTTCCAATTACAGGAAGTTGTTTCGGTTGGATAGGTCGAAGTGTTACTGTTCCATAAAAATTTTAATAAACTTTAAGGTCTTTTGAGAAATCAAGAGACCTTTTTTAATTTTTACTAAAACAAATTTAATGTAGTATGATTAGAGATTTAACAAATGATCCTGAAGTATATCAGGTTCTACAATCAGAAATTGAAAGACAAACAAAAAAGCTTGAGTTAATTGCATCTGAAAATTTTGTTAGTCCAGCAGTTTTAGAAGCGGCCGGCTCGGTTCTGACAAACAAATATGCAGAAGGTTATCCCGGTAAAAGATACTATGGAGGTTGTGAATTTGTTGATCAGGCAGAAGATTTAGCGCGGGAAAGATTAAAAAAATTATTCGGTGCTGAATATGTTAATGTTCAACCTCATAGTGGTTCTCAAGCAAATATGGCTGTTTTGATGACGTTTCTGAATCCGGGAGATAAGTTTTTAGGATTAAGTTTAGCTCACGGCGGACATTTGACTCACGGCTCTCCCGTAAATTTTTCAGGAAAACTATATCAAGCAATTGGATATGAACTGAACGAAAAAACCGGCTTACTTGATTATGACAAAATTTCAGATTTAGCCAAAGAACATAAACCCAAAATGATAATTACCGGTGCAAGTGCATATTCAAGGGACTGGGATTACAAAAAATTCCGGGAAATTGCTGACTCTGTAAATGCTTTCTTGATGTGCGACATGGCTCATCCTGCTGGTTTGATTGCAAAAGGATTGTTAAATAATCCCCTTGATTATTGTGATGTCGTTACTTCGACGACACATAAAACTCTTCGAGGACCTAGAGGAGGAATTATTCTTATGGGAAAAGATAAAGAAAATCCATGGGGACTTAAAACTCCAAAAGGTGATAGAATAAAAATGATTTCTGAACTTTTAGATAGTATGGTAATGCCAGGAATTCAGGGTGGACCTTTAATGCATATAATTATGGCTAAAGCTGTTGCTTTCGGAGAAGCATTATCAGATTCATTCCTTGATTATACAAAACAGGTAGTTTCAAATTCTAAAGCTCTTGCAAACAAATTAATAGAATATGATTTTAATATTGTTTCTGGCGGTACGGATAATCACCTTATGCTTATTGATTTGACTAATAAGAATGTTACTGGTAAGCAAGCTGAAAATTCTTTGGAGAAAGCTGGTATAACAGTAAATAAAAATATGGTGCCTTTCGATAAAAAGAGTCCATTTGTAACAAGTGGAATTCGAATAGGAACACCAGCTCTCACTACCAGAGGAATGAAAGAAACAGAAATGGAAATTATTGCGGGAATTATCGATCGGGCGATTAAGAATTTTGACAATGACAGTGTGTTATCAGAACTTAAAAACGAAGTTTATCAACTGACAAGTAAATTTCCACTTTTTGCTGGTTAGAAAATCTTGCTTAAGCTTTTTTCTAAAAAAAAAGAAAATAGTATTAATATCGAAAACGAAGGGGAGATGACATTTCTCGAACATCTCGAGGAATTACGTTGGCGATTGATTTATTCTTTTATCGGTGTTTTAATCGGGACGATTTTAGCTTGGATTTTTATTGACTTTTTGGTTGAAGAAATACTCTTAAAGCCCGCTACTAAAAACAATATTCCATTACAAAATTTAAAGCCCTTTGGACAAATATTCCTGTATTTTCAAATTGCAATCATTGCTGGAATAATTCTCAGCATTCCAAATATATTCTATCAATTATGGAAATTTATTTCTCCTGCTTTGAGAAAAAACGAACGAAAATATATTCTTGCAATTGTGATTTTTTCTTCGGTTTGTTTTTTATTAGGAATTCTATTTGCTTACTTTGTTATGTTGCCTTTAACTCTCTCATTTGCAAGTCAATTTGGAACTACTGAAATTAAAAATGAATTTGCTATTGATGAATATATGTCCATAATCATAAGTGTTATGCTTGCTGCAGGACTTGTTTTTGAGCTACCAATGTTATCATTTTTTCTATCTAAGTTAGGAATTTTAACACCCGATTTTATGAAAAAATATCGCAAACATTCATTAGTTATAATTTTAATTGCAGCTGCTGTTCTTACACCCGGAACTGATCCAGTTTCGCAGGTTATATTAGCTGTCCCTTTGTTTCTACTCTATGAAATAAGTATTTTAGTTTCAAAATTATCTCAGAAAAAAGTTGTTGAACAATAGACTTAATACTATCAGTACATCTGTTAAAGACGAATTAAAAATTTTTCAGGATTTCTTCCAGGAATCAATGAAAAGTAAAGTCGGGTTAATTGACTTAATTGCTCGATATATAATTCGTCAAAAAGGTAAAAGAATCAGACCACTGCTTGTTCTCCTCTCTGCGAAGATATCAGGCGGAATAAATGAGAGAACTTATAGAGGAGCTGTATTGGTAGAACTTTTACACACTGCCACTTTAATTCATGACGACGTAGTTGACAATGCCGAAAAAAGAAGAAACTTCTGGTCAATCAATAGAGTCTTCAAAAATAAAGTTTCTGTTTTAATGGGAGATTATCTGCTATCGAGAGGTTTGATGTTGTCTGTTGATAATAAGGATTTTGATTTTCTTGGTGTTATTACAGATGCTGTTAAGAGGATGTCTGAAGGCGAATTACTTCAGATTCAAAAAACCAGAAAACTTGATATAAATGAAGAAACTTATTATCAGGTAATCTCTGATAAAACAGCTTCACTTATTGAAACCTGTTGTACTATTGGTGCAATGAGTGCAACAGATAATCAGGAATATTTGAATGCACTGAAAACATTCGGGCATAATCTCGGTATGTCATTTCAAATTCGAGATGATATATTGGATTATGAGGGACAAAGCTTTTTAATGGGTAAACCTATTGGTGGCGATATAAAAGAAAAGAAAATTACATTACCTTTAATTCATAGTCTTAGCAGAGTTTCAAAGGCAGAAGCAGATAACTTAAAAAAGAAGCTGAAAAACAAGAATGATAAATCAACTGTAAAAGAAGTAATTGAATTCGTACGAAATAATAGTGGAATTGAATATGCTTACAATGTTTCCTTAGAATTTGCCCAAAAAGCTAAAGATTCATTAAAAATCTTTAAAGATTCAGAAACAAAGATTGCACTCGAATCTCTGATTGACTTTGTTACGGAGAGAAAGAACTAATTGTGATTTAAATTTTCTTTATAATTAAATCCCTTTAATGGTTCTCTCAATGTAAGTACAGGACAAGGAGCTTTTCTCACAACTTTTTCAGCGGTGCTGCCGAATAGTATATGCTCAACTCCAGAATGTCCGTGTGTAGCAATTATAATCATATCAACATCTAACTCAGAAGCAGCTTGTATTATTTCTACAAAAGGTTTTCCTGTTTTGATGACAATTTGGAATTTAATTTCAGGATGGATTTCATTTTTTGCCAGTTTTTGTAATTCTTCCTGAGCTCTTTTATCTAATTCAATATCAATAGTTGGAATTGCAATTTGTCCCATACTAAAATCTGGTGGATAAACCATCGGTTCAACAACATATATCAAAATAATTTCTGCATTAAAATATTTAGCGAACTCCTGAGCGTATTTAAGAGCGCTTTTTGAATAGTCCGAGAAATCAATCGGAACTAGAATCTTTTTGATATTCAATTTCATATTGTAATCCTTTCTGTGTTTTTATTAGAAGGGATAGATAATCTTCATTAATGTTTCTTAATCTCTCAGCAAGAATTAACGAAATCCCCTGCAATATTTTAATACCTCTTTTCGGATATTTTTCGATAAATTCATCGAGGTCTGGTTTGAAGAGAACAGAGACTCTGCAATTAGTTTTTGCAATAGCAGATGCGGATCTTTTTTCGTTATCTATTAAAGCTAATTCACCGAAAAAATCTCCTTTGCCTAAATTTGCAAGAATCAACTCAGTTTTGTCATTGAATTTTCTTTTTATCTCAACTTCGCCATCACGGATCAAGTATAATCCAATCCCAACATCACCCTGAAGAAAAATGAATTCACCGGGAACATAAGTTCTATTATGAGTAATTTCAAGAAGTTCATTAAGTTCTTTTTTACTTAGAAAATTAAAAATCGGAATATGTTTTATAGATTTTCTTAAGTCATCTCTTTCAGTAGGAGAGTTGAATAAATTAGTCCAAAAACTTGTTCGATAATTTTGTTGATTATTATTATCCATTTTTACCTCAATTAAAAATACCTGATTCAGCTATCCGCCAAATTTTTTGACACGGAAATTTATTTTCATAAAGAGCTCTTCCGATAATTACAGAGTCAATACCTTCACTTAAGTAATTTTGGATATTCTGCAAATCTCGATAACCTGATACTCCACCAGAGTGAGTAACTTTTCTTTCAGTAACTCTTGCAACGTTCAGTGAGTAGTCCAGATTGATGCCTTGCATCAATCCATTTTTCGTAACATCTGTAACTATAAATCTTTCAACGCCAATTTCGGTGAGTCTTTTGGCGAAGTCAATATAATTCACATCAGTTTTTATTCTTCTGCTTCTGATACAAATAAAATCATCAATTATGTCTAAGGAAGAAACTATTTTAGTCGGTCCATACCTTTCAAGAATTTTTATAAAAGTAGGTAAATCTTCAACTGCTAAGGTACCTAAAGCTAATCGATGAACTCCGATATTAAATAATTCCTCAGCATCATTCATATTTCTAACTCCACCAGCAAACTCAACGGGAATAATTACAGAATTACAAATCTGTTCAACGAGCGAAAAATTTTTCTTCGATTCCTGTTGAGAGCAATCAAAATCAACTATATGAAGAAGTTTTGCATTTTCTGTTCTCCAGATTAAAGCCATCTCGACAGGATCATCACCATATTCAATGCATTCAAGCTCAGGAATTTCTTTAACTATTCGAACAATTTTTCCATCCTTGATATCAATAGAAGGAATGATAAGTAAATTTTTCTGTATGTTTTTCATAGTCTAACTAATCTTTGTTTGAAAATTAATACACTTATACTTAAAAGGAAACATAATTGTTTATTTCAGGTGAGTTTATTAGTAAGTATGAAATCACTTGCATTGAGATTATAGCATTTATATTTTTGGACAGCCACTGTGAAGAATTTTCTACGCGGTGGCAATTTTTTTTAACTAATCCATAAAAAAATATAGGTGTTTATGAACGGTCAGGGTTTTGTCTATCTAACAAGAGAAAGATTACTGGAGTTAGAAAAACAACTTCAGGAAATGAAAACCAACGGAAGAAAAGAAATTGCGCGCAAGATCGCAGAGGCAAGGTCTCACGGAGACTTGTCCGAAAATGCAGAATATGATGCCGCAAAAGAAGAGCAGGGATTGTTTGAGTTAAAAATTAGTAAGCTCGAAGATATTCTCTCACGAGCAACTGTAATTGATACATCAAAGTTGCCTAATGATGAAGTTCACATTCTTTCTGTTGTTAAAATTAAAAATCTGAAGACTAATAAAATTTTTCAATATACACTTGTCTCACCGGAAGAAGCGGATTTTCAAGCAGGAAAGATTTCTATATCATCTCCGGTTGGTCAAGGATTGATGGGTTGTAAAGTCGGGCAAAAGGTTGAAATCAAAGCTCCTGCAGGTATTTTACATTTTGAAATTTTAGAAATTACTTAAATATTCAATTGAATGATGAAACTTACATAAAATTATGCATTGAACTTGCTAAACGAGCAGTTGGATTTGTAAGTCCCAATCCGCTTGTTGGTTGTGTTATTGTAAAAAATAATAAAATTATTGGAGCCGGATTTCATCAGAAATATGGAGATAATCACGCTGAAGTAAATGCAATAAATTCAGCAAAAGAATCATTAAAAGATTCAACATTATATGTAAACCTTGAACCATGTGCACACTTCGGAAATACCCCTCCTTGCACAGAAGTAATTATAAAAAGTGGAATCAAAAAAGTTGTTGTTGGGACAGTGGATCCAAATCCACTCGTGCAAGGAAATGGTATAAAAATTCTGAAACAATCAGGCATTGATATAAAAGTGGGAGTATTGGAAAAAGAATGTTATGAATTAAATAAATTCTTTTTCAAGTTTATCCAAAAAAAAGTTCCATTCATTACATTAAAAATTGCCCAAACTTTAGATGGTTTTATTGCTGATAAATTTTATAACTCTAAATGGATTTCATCAATTTCCTCTAGGAAAATTGTTCATTCAATGAGAGCGCAATATGATGCAGTCTTAGTTGGTGTTAATACTGCTAATTTAGATAACCCTTTGCTTAATGTAAGGTTTGGTGAAGGCAGAAATCCAATAAGAATAGTTCTCGACACAGATTTGAAAATTGATAAATCAATCAAACTGATAACTAAAAACTTCGATAAGAAGACAATTGTTTTTTGCTCGGAAGAAGCAAAGAATAATAAAAAAAATAAAGTAAAAAATCTTATGTCAAATGGAGTTGATGTAATCTCTGTTGATGAATTAAAGGGTGGTTTGGATTTAAATCAGATAATGAAAATTTTAAGTAGGAAAAACATTACTTCAGTTTTAGTCGAAGGTGGAGCAAGAATATTTTCATCTTTTATTCAAAAAAAATTATGGGATGAGATTAACATTTTCATTGCACCGAAAATTTTAGGAAAAGGACTTACTGCATTTTCAAATTTAGGATCAGGTAAAATTGATGACGTTTATGAATTCAAAAATGTGAATATAGAAAAAGTTAATAATGATACTTTAATAACAATTAGTAAGAACTAAAAAATGGAGATTTTATGTTTACAGGATTAGTAGAAGAAAAAGGTAAATTAAAAAACAAAATAGCAACCGGGGATGGTTTTCAATTTGAAGTTGAAGCAAGTTTAGTTTTAAGTGACTTAAATGTTGGAAACAGTATTGCAGTTAATGGTTGCTGTTTAACAGTAGTTAAAAGAACTGAAAATTCATTCTTCGTAGATACTATTGAAGAAACTCTGAGCAAGACCAATCTCGGAGTTCTAAAACAAGGAGATTTAGTAAATCTCGAACGTCCATTAAAAGCTGACGCAAGATTAGGAGGGCATTTTGTTCTCGGTCATGTTGACACTGTTGGTAGAGTTGAAGCAATTAAAGAACTTTCCAATAGTCATTGGATGACTTTTTCATATCCCGATAAGTTTAAGCATTTGTTAATTTATGTTGGATCGATTGCAATTGATGGTGTTAGTATGACAGTTGCTCAATTGGAAGGTAATACTTTTTCAGTTGGCATAATTCCTCACACATGGAAAGAGACAATATTTGCTGAAAAAAAAGTTGGTGACACAGTGAATCTTGAGTTCGATGTTTTGGGTAAATACGTTGAAAGAATAATGAATAATAAACCATCAAATGAATAATAGTGCATTTAATAAAACTATTGAACAAAAGTTAATCAAATTCATTAAAGAGTATCGTTTAATTGAATCTGGTGATAATATTCTTATTTCTTTAAGTGGTGGAAGTGATTCAGTATTTCTTTTGAATTTTCTCTTTAAGTATAAAGACAAGTATAAAATAACATTAGCTGCCTTTCACCTAAATCATTTGTTAAGAAAAGAATCTTCATCAGACCAAAGATTTTCACAACAAATTTGTTCCCAACTAAGATTACCGTTTTTCACAACTAATAAGAATGTTAAAATTTATGCTAGAAGGAATAAACTTTCTATTGAAGAAGCTGGCAGAAATCTAAGATATAAATGCTTAAAAGAATTTGCTGATAAATATTCTTTTAATAAAATTGCCACAGCTCATAATCTTGATGATAATGCTGAGACAGTTTTATTGAACCTGATAAAAGGGAAAGGATTAAGGTCTATTTCTGGTATTCCGATTAAACACGAAAACATTATCAGACCGATTATGTGTTTAACTAAATCAGAGATAGAAAAATATCTCAGATTGAACAAAATTGATTTTGTTGAAGACCTGTCAAATCAAAGTGATATTTATGAAAGAAACTATTTAAGATTAAAAATCGTTCCTGAATTATTAAAAAAATTCAACAAAAATCTCAGTAATTCAATTTTCCAGACTTCTAAAATTTTAGAAGGATTTTTGGAATTATTTGATAAAATTTTAATTGAAAAATATTATGATTTAGTTAGTCTGACAGATGGAGATTTAATTCTGAAATTGAATTCATTTTATCAGGAAAACAAAATTATTCAGACAGAAATAATCCGTCGTGTTTTATTAGAAGAGCTTAAGATTGAGCCAACTTTTAAAATTATTTCTGACATACTAAATCTGGTTCGATTACAAATTGGAAAAAAGATCAGTATATCGGATGAATATCAAGTTATTAGGGAAAGAAATTTATTAAGATTTACAAAGAGCAATGAAAAAAAATCTGTTCATATCAAAGTAAGAGTTGGAAATACATATTCAATCAATAATCAGATTATTTCAGTTAAGAAATCAAAAAAGACAATGCTTGATACTAATCCAAATAATGAATTAATTGATGCAGATAAAATTGTTGGCAACTTGATCATTAGAAACTGGAAGGAAGGAGACAGGTTCATTCCACTTGGTATGAAAGGAAGTAAAAAAGTTTCAGATTTTCTGACTGATGCTAAAATTTCTGTCAAAGAAAGAGTTTTAGTTCTTACAGATGATGAAAAAATCTTAAGTGTTATTGGTCATAGAATTGATGATAGAGTTAAAATTTCAAACGACACAAAAAATTTTTATAAAATTGAGATAAAAAATGGAAACTGAGAATTCAATTATTGTTAATGGTGAAAAGTTCATCTGTTATATCACTGAAGAACAAATACAAAAAAGAATTTCTGAATTAGCTGATGAAATTTCACGAGATTATGCTGGTAAGATTCCTATTTTTATCGGTGTATTAAATGGTTCTTTTATTTTTATGGCAGATTTGTTAAAGAAAATTTCAATTGAATCTGAAGTTGATTTTTTCAAGCTATCGAGCTATGGTGATTCAAAAATTTCATCTGGTCAGGTTAAAATGGTTAAAGATCTTAATTGTGATCCAAATGGAAGAGATATAATTATTGTTGAAGATATTGTTGATACAGGATTATCAATAAAGTACATCGAAGAAATTTTTGAGAACTATCATCCCAATAGTATGAGGGTAGTTACACTTCTGTTAAAGCCAGAAAGACTTAAATATGAAGTAAAAATTGATTATATTGGATTTAAGATTCCAAGCCAGTTTGTTATTGGTTATGGACTTGATTATCAACAGAAGTATAGAAATTTGCCCTCAATTTATATTTTAAGCGAATGATGGAGTTATTATAATGGATAAAAAGTATCATAATTTTTTTAATGGAGATGATAATAAACGAGGAAATTCTCCTAAAAGAAATAATAATGAACCAAATAAGCCTGATGAAAATTTTGACTGGTCAAAAATTATTAGAATGGTATTCGGTTGGGGTGCAGTAATTGTAGCAGCTGTTATCATTATGCAGCTTTTTCGCTCAGGTGCTGAAAATTATGTAGAAATATCTTACGGTGAATATGAAAAATTATTAAATCAACCAGGAAAAATTCTTTCTGCAAAGGTTACCAAAAAAGATATCAATGACTATTTCTTTCAGGCAGAACTGAATTCAGAAACAACTGTAAAAGTTGGAAATAGAGATGTCACCGTAAAAGCTATTTCAGTCTATATTCCTGAACCCTTGATTAAAGAGCAGGAGATTTTGTGGAAAGAGAAACAAATTGCCTATACTTTTGAAAAAGATTCAACAGAATGGTTGAATGTGATAATTGGCTTCCTTCCGTGGATTCTAATCATAGCTATTTGGATTATTATAATGAGAAGAATGCAAGGACAAGGCGGTGGAACAAGAGGAATATTTTCATTTGGAAAAAGTAAAGCAAAACTTATAACTCCATCAAGCAAAAGAGTAACATTTAAAGATGTTGCAGGTGCTGATGAAGCCAAATTAGAATTAGAAGAAATTATTGAGTTCTTAAAAGAACCATCTAAATTTCAAAAACTTGGTGGTAAAATTCCCCGTGGAGTTTTATTATTAGGACCTCCGGGAACAGGAAAAACTTTGTTAGCAAGAGCAGTTGCTGGTGAAGCTGGCGTTCCATTTTTTTCAATATCCGGAGCTGATTTTGTCGAGATGTTTGTCGGTGTAGGTGCAAGTAGAGTAAGAGATTTATTCGATCAAGGAAAGAAGCATGCACCTTGCATAATTTTTATTGATGAAATTGATGCAGTCGGAAGACATAGAGGAGCTGGTCTTGGCGGTGGACACGATGAAAGAGAACAAACTTTAAATCAGTTACTTGTTGAGATGGATGGATTTGAACAAAATAGCGGAGTTATAATTATTGCTGCGACTAATAGACCTGATGTTCTCGATCCTGCATTATTGAGACCAGGAAGATTTGATAGACAAGTTGTAGTTGATCGCCCTGATGTGAAAGGACGAGAGGGAATTTTAAAAGTTCATACTCGTAATATTCCGTTAAGTGAAAAAGTTAATCTGGAAATACTTGCTAAAGGCACTCCTGGATTAGCTGGAGCTGAATTAGCTAATTTAGTCAATGAAGCTGCTTTGCTTGCTGCCAGAAAAAATAAGAAAAAAGTTGAGATGAGTGATTTTGAAGAAGCAAAAGATAAAGTAATGATGGGAATGGAAAGAAAAAGTCTTATTATTTCTGAAGAGGAAAAGAAAACAACTGCATATCATGAAATAGGACACGTTCTTGTTGCAAGAATGATTCCAGAAGCTGATCCGGTTCATAAAGTCACTATAATTCCTCGAGGCAGAGCTCTCGGAGTAACAAGTTATTTACCTATTGATGAAAAACATACTTACTCAAAAGAATATCTTGAAGCAATGATAACATATGCATTAGGTGGAAGAGCAGCAGAGAAATTGATTTTCAATCATTTTACTACCGGTGCAGGAAATGACATTGAAAAGGCAACTAATATTGCCAGAAAAATGGTATGTGAATGGGGAATGAGTGAAAAACTTGGCCCTCTTTCATATGGTGCTAAACAAGAGGAAATTTTCTTAGGTCGTGAAATTCAGAAACATAGAGATTACAGTGAAAAAACAGCTATTGAAATCGACGAAGAGGTTAAAAGCATAATTCGTAAAGCAGAAAATAGAGCGGAACAAATATTGAAGGATAATATCGAGTTACTTCATAAATTATCCAAAGAACTACTCGAACGAGAAATTCTTGATGCTGAAGAAATTGATTCAATTATTAAGGGGATGGAATTACCTCCGATAAAAAAATCAAAAGATAATTTGGAAGAAGAAATACCTGACCATGTGAAAAAGTTGATGGAACAACGAAATAAGAAGGAAACTCCTGCTGATAATGAATCGAATTAACGATGGCACAATTTCATACAGAGATGAATTAGTTAGGAAATTAATTCATCTCTGCTCTCTTTCAATCCCTATCATATACTATTTTATTTCAAAAGAAGATGCACTTTTAATCCTGGGTATTTTGAGCTTTTTAGCTTTGATTATTGATCTTGGAAGATACAGGTTCCCAGAATTTGGTGAGCTTTTTTATAAAATTTTTGGATTTTTATTAAGAAGACATGAAAAAGATAAAGTAAAAAAGAATCTTAATGGTGCAACTTATGTTCTACTTTCAGCTTTTCTTGGAGTGTTGATTTTTCCAAAAATCATTTTTATAAATGCTTTTGCAATTTTGATTATCAGTGATACATCGGCTGCACTTATAGGGAGAAGGTTTGGTACTAAACCATTCTTGAAAAAAAGCTTGCAGGGAACTTTGGCATTTTTTATTAGTGCAATGATCGTAATAATTATTGCACCAAAGTTAAATAATCAGGTGATGGAATTTTTTATTGGTTTTTGTGCTGCTTTAGTAGGTGCAATTGTTGAAAATATTTCAAATGATTTGGTTGATGATAATTTATCTATACCTCTCACAATCGGTTTTTTAATGTGGGGTATGTATTTGATCTTTCTACCAGATTTAAGTGTAAACCTAATTAATGCACTAAGATGAAAAATGTGTTAAAATATTTCGTTGCTTTACTCATAATTCTTTTTGTCGGTTGCGATTCAAAAAAAAATGCATTCGGTCTTGAGGATGAAATTTATGTAGTTGCTGATTCTCTTGAATATGAAGAATTAAAGTTAGCTCTCGAATCAACTTTTGAATTGGAAATAAATACTCCTTTACCTGAAAAGCTTTTCACATTAAAATTTACTTCATTAGGAAATCTCGACAGAATTAAAAACAGAAAAAACATTGTAATTATTGCTCCTTTATCTTCAGGTTCACGAGTTTCAAATTATATAAATTCAATTATTGATGATTCAATAAAATCTTTGTTCAGAAATACTGAAGATTTTTATCTTACTCAAAATGATCTTTGGGCGAAAAATCAAATTGTAACCGTTTTATCCGCTGAATCAATGCAGGAGCTTGAATTCAGAATTTTAAAGAATAAGGATAAACTGCTTTATGCTTATCAGAAAAAATCAAATGATAGATTAAAAGAAAGTCTCTATAACGAAAAATATGAGCGGAAGGAAATTGAAGGATTACTGCTTAGAGATTTTGGTTGGGTGATTTATGTTCAGGCAGACTTTAAACTAGCGAAAAAAGATTCTGAAAATAATTTTGTTTGGTTGAGAAGATCACCAAACAGTGATATGGAGAGATGGATATTTATTCATTGGATTGATAATGCAACTCCGGCATATCTTAATATAGATTCGATTAAAAATATTAGAAATAGAATTACTGAAAAATATTATAAAACATCAGATGATTCTGCTTTTGTGATTATAGCAAAAGATTTTTTGACTTCAAACGAAGTTAACTTCAACGGTAGATATGCAATTTTAACTCAAGGTTTGTGGGATTTGAATATAAAAGGAATGGGAGGACCATTTATTAACTATACTTTTTATGATGAGAATTCCAGACGAATCTATATGCTCGATGGTTCTATTTATGCACCTAAATATTATAAGAGAAACTTGATTCAACAAGTGGATGTTTTGTTGCAATCATTTTTAACCAAAGAAGAACTGTCTAAAGATAGAATCGAAAAACTAATAAATTCAATTGATGAATCAGTTAAATACTAAATCACGAATTTGATTTGGGACAATAATATCAGGACTAATCTCCAAAGCTTTCTTTACATAGATTTTAGCTCGATCCTCCTTATTATTCATCCTTTCATAAATAGCCCTGTTAATTAGCATAGAAGAGACAATATTTACAATACCAGTTTGATATTTATCGTTTACTTTATCAATTCTAAAATTGAAATCTGGCAATGGAGCTTCAACATAATCGTTTGAATTAACAACTTTGAAAGTTAAAAGATAAGGAACCAAATCATATCCTTCAGGCAGACTAAATTCACCTTTTCTCATTTCATTTTCAACTAACTCAGGAGTTAAATGAAACTCTCTTTTATTAAAATTAGTTAATACAAAATTTGTCATAATTCTTCTGAAGAGAGATTCAAGCAGATTCGAATCGTATTTTTCTTTTCTTTCAAAAGGTTTTAGTGCATTAAGAAACAAATCTATCTCAGTTTTTATTCCGGATAATATGTCAGGATAGCTATTCTCAATTTGATTATAGTACCACGACCTTCTTAAAAGTTCTTTATCAATAACAGCAATATCTTTTCTATGTCCTTCCACAAATTGAAAATAGTAGGCTGGAGAAATGAAAAAATCCCACTGATAACCAAAAACAATTGAATTTTGTGGAAGCGAATTTAATATTGCTTTCGTGTAGTCTTCGTAGATGTAATTTTTACTCTGATTTACATTTGAATAATTAGCTAATAATTGAATTAGTGGGAATAATAAAAACGCTAATATTTTATAATTCATCCTTAAAAGTGGAATTTTTTTGATACACCAGATTATTCCAAATATTACAAAGTAACTAAGAGAGAAGTAAGATAATAGAAAATATGAATCTATATCGTTTATATCATAATTTATTGAGTAGATAATAGTAAAAACAAAAATTATAATATTAAAAATGAAAAATCTTATATGATTTTTATAAGCGTAAAACATTCCAATGATACTTAAAAACAAACTAAGATAGAATTCTTTAGGCAAATTAGAGATAAAATAAGAAAATTGTTTTTTCGCTGAATCCATTGAAGAAAACAGCCAAACTTGATATTGAAATCCTGAAACGTGTCGCATAATTCTTTCAAGGTCAACAGGATTTCCCCAATTCAATATTGGGTTTTGTGCTGCTCTTATTGGTAGATAAGAGTAAATTAAAATTAGTAGAACGAAGAAAAAGATTACCATTAAAAAAAGTTTACGAAATGATTTAGAATCAAATCCATTCGATAAAAAATAAAGATATGCAGTTGCTGGAAGAATCAGCAAAGTTGTCATATGATTTGAAAAACCTAATGCCAAAACTAAAGCGAAAATAAACCAGTTTTTGTTTTCAATTTTTTGAGATGTTTTTACAAAGGCAGTTAAAAGTGAGAATATTATCAAACTGAATAATAATATCTGAAGAGAGTAAACTTCTACACTTGTGCTTTGAAACCAAAATGTTTTAGAGAAAGCTAATATTAATCCTGAAATAAATGCTACAGGAACTTTCTCATTTTCAGTTAATTCAAAAACGGCAGGACTTTTTGTTTTATTTTTTTTTCGTTTGGATGATATTTCTTCTTTACTGAAAAATTGAAGGTTATCTAATAGATATTTAACTGAATATGTAAATAGACCAACTCCCGATGAAACCATCAGCAGTGCTAAAAAATTCATCTGAAATATTTTTGAAGAAAAGAAAGGAATTAAAGAAAATAGATATCCAATCATTGTGAAAAGCGGATATCCTGTTGGATGAGCAATTCCAAGTTTAATTTGAACAGTTGCTAATTCACCGCTGTCAATCTGAATTACGGAAGGTGCGATTGTTGTTAAATAAACTATTGCAGTTATTAAAATTGAAATCCATAAGTAATATTTAGTAAAAAATTTCATAGTCTAATAAAATATTTGATTGAAGGATTTTATGTTTTCACTAAGAACTATGTTTAATCTTTCTATTAAATCTTTTTCAGATGCAAAGCCCATAAGTTCTGAAAGATATTTATAATTTTCATCTTCATTGTTAATCCTTACACTCTTTGAACCGGATAAAATCTGATAAAAAATTTCGAAATTTTTAATGAAAAGATAATTATTTATAATCTTATCAAATAAATTCTTCTCTGATGAAACTTCATTGAGTATCTCTAGCTTTTTTATCATAGAGAGATGAAACAAATGTTCTACTTCATTGCCGTACTTTAAGATGTAAAAACCATTTATAAAATACAAATCAACCAATCCACCTTTTGATTTTTTGAGATTAGCAATGTAACTCGAATCAGAAACTAATCTGTTTCTCATTTTCAATAAGTCATTTTTTATTTTTCTTTCTTCCAATGAAGACACTTTATAAATAATCACATTCATTAATTCATCAAACTTTTCTTTATCGCCGGAAATAAAAATAGATTTCGTAAATGTAAGAAATTCCCAAACTTCAGCGCGGGACTTGATGTAACTGATATAATCCTGATAGTTCCAAACAAGCGGACTACTTTTACCTTCAGGTCGAAGGCGACAATCAATTTCAATTCTCAATTTTGCCTTTAAATCATTTAAAAGTTTTTGAAAATCTGATTGAACATTCGGATATTGATCCAACTGATTTACGATAAAAACCAAATCAATATCGCTGAAGAAGTTCATCTCTTCCGAAGCAAAACTTCCTAAACCAATGATTATAAAATCATTTTGGTATTTATTTATCAATCCTTCTTTGTCTACTAAATTTTTAATCTTATGAATGAAATAATTTGTTTGAAGTTTGTGGAATTTATCAGTGTTAATCATACCAACAAACAATTGTAATCCTGAAATGAACTTGAACAAATCAGAATTTAACTCATCAAATAATTTTTCGTCTATCTCTGCAAAAGCTTTCCGAGATATAAAAAAATCAACTGCTTGTTTAGACTCAAGAAGATAATTGAACAATAGTGTTGATCGCTCGCAAATCTTCAGTGTTAAATTTAGTAACTCGACGTCATTTAAGTTATCGAACCAGAATATTGGAAGCGAAGATGATTTAATAATTTTCGTAAAATTATCAAGAGTTTTATCAGGGTTTTTGGATTTATCGAGATATGAAATAATTGATTCTGAAATCTGATTGAATGAAATTACAGTTGGCTCATCAAATTTTTTTGTGTTAATAAGTCCGGTTCCAGTAGATAAGTAGTTGAAATTTGTATATGCTTTTTTCTTATCGGCAAATTTTATTTTATCAAAACTACTCTTACTATTATTTGGATTTACTATTTGATTAAAAAATGATGCATTGAATGACCTTCTGTCATTTACTTCTTTTAAGAATATATTTGAGTCAGGATAGTCTAACACATAAGATAGTTTTTCTAAAACCTCACTTGATTCAGGAATTAAGTGAGTTTGAAAATTATTCATCAGTTGCATAAAGTGTTCAATCTTTCTGAATAAGATGTAATTTGATTTCAGGTTAGTATATTCAATTTCATCTATGAGTTTATGTCTCCAAAGTTTTCGGAGAGATTTTAATGTATTTCTTTCTCTTAAGTCTGGTTTTTTTCCACCATTAAGAAGTAGTAGTGCTTGAGTTGCAAATTCAATATCTCGAATTCCTCCAGATGATAATTTTATATTTTGCTCCGTGTTTATGTTGTTTTCAATGTTCAGCTTTAATGATTTCAGTTTTTCGATTGGTGATCTTAAAAAAGTTTTTGGATAAATTATATTTTGTATAAAGTCATTGAATCGTTTATAAAGTTTTTTATTACCGCCAAGGTAAGAATTTTTTATCAGCATCTGCTTTTCCCACTGCTCACTTTGGTTTTCATAATAATAAAGATAATTTGCGATAGTATTAATCAATTCAGAATTTCTTCCATATGGTCTTAAGCGAAAATCAATTCTGTATAAATCTCCTTTTGCAGTAATTTGAGAAGATGTACTAATAAAAAGTTTTATTGCGTTTTCGTAGATGGTATTAGAATATAAATTATTTGATAGTTGTTTATTCGATTCCGTAAATAGTATTAGATCAATATCAGAGCTGTAATTTAATTCATTTCCACCAAGCTTACCGAGACTGATAATACAATATTCTGGTAATTTTTTCACACCATATTTAGATTTGATTTCATCAAGGCACAGACTAAATAAATAATTACAAATTGAATTAGCTAATTGAGTTAAAAGTTCGGTTATTTTGGGAAGTGGTGCTTTAAGAAAATAATCTAAAATACCGATTCTCAATATTTCTTGCTTTTTGAAATTCCTGAGTGAATTTACTTTAGAATTAAAGTTTGAATAGTTAGTGTCAATCCTTTTAATTGAGTTCTCAAAATATTTCTTATTCAGTTTATCAGTTAGGGTGTCAGGATTGGTAATCCAATAAAAGTAACCTGGATTTTGAACAAGTATATCTGTCAAATAGTTGCTATAGGTAGCAATAGTCAGTAAGATTTCGATGTAATGATTGTATTTCAAGACATCACTAATAAACAAATTCAGTTGGAATTGATTTTCGAGAATTCTTAATAAATTTATTTCCGATGACTTGGTGAAATAAAATTTAGTTAATTGAGATTCTGTTTTATAAATGAATCTTTCAATTTGATTAGAACTAACCTTTTCAGCGCAAAGTTGAAAAAATTTGGAGACAAACTCTTCTGATAATTTTTCGATTCTGTACATTAAAAGTTAATAACTTGATTTTATCACTTGCTAAATATATGAATAAAGAAAATCAAGTTGCTTCTGATATGGACTGACTATTCTAATTATCAGCTTTTCTGGTTTTAATCATTAAGAGGTGAATAGTTACTCCAACAGCAATTAGTAAGAGTAAAATTCTGATGAGAGTATCGGATGTAAAAAAGAAAAATGAAACTAAAATCATTAACCAAAGAAAAAGAATGTTTATAATTTTTGATTTTATAGTAAGTCCACTTTTCTCTTCATAATTTTTAATATACTGACCGAAAATTTTATGGTTTCTTAGCCATTGATGAGCTTTAGGTGAACTTTTTATAAAACAAGCTGAAGCGAGTATTAAAAAAATTGTTGTTGGAAGAATTGGTAGGAAAATTCCAATTGCTCCGATTAGTACTAATAAAATACCGCTGTAGAAATAAAAATGTTTCTGAATGTTCGAATATTCTGCCATAAAAATTTACTAAACCTTCCTAACAAAGAATTTATTAATTATTTGAAAATTGTATCAAGCTCAAAACACCTGAAAAATAAAAAAAATTCATTGCTATATTTAATATAAAGGAATTAAGTTTTTCAATTATAAAAGGTAAATGAATTGATAGAAATAAAATACAAAATCGGTTTTTCTGATTGTGATCCTGCAGGTATAATATTTTATTCAAGGGTATTTGAGTATTGTCATAAAACTTATGAAGAGCTAATTTCTTCATTTAATCTGACTGAAAACTACTGGTCTAATCAGAATTATATTGTGCCAATTATTAAAGCGACCAGCAAGTATCAAAAACCTCTAAGATATAATGATGAGATTAAGATTAAATTATTTACAAGTGAATTAAAAAATTCTTCATTTGAACTGTATTATGAAATTTTTAAGGATAATGAATTATCTGTCATTGTAAATACTATTCACGTATTTATAAATGCTAAAACGTGGGAAAAAATAGAAATTCCAACGGATATAAAAAATAAATTATCTGAGCATTTGATAAATCACGAGTGAATAAAGTTTAATCAAGTGATTTGTAACTATCCATGACTTTTTTTCTGTCAATTTTGTCAATCGAAGTTTTAGGTAGTGAATGAGTGAAATAAAATTTTTTGGGAATTTTAAATCCAGCCAATCTTTTCTTTAATGATTCAATAATATCTTTTTCAGAGAGGTTTTTATTTGCTACGATCGCTGCGGCAATAATTTGTCCCCACTCTTGATCGAATTTAGGAAACACACACACTTCTTG
>OGCI01000486.1_pt1 | contig 45521 bp, 32 predicted proteins | sample 1570021 | NCBI WGS metagenome assembly OGCI01 (sample SAMN06264664, study PRJEB24512) | hot springs metagenome | isolation source: Hot spring water | place: South Africa: Tshipise | collected 2015-06-21
AGCCATCCGGCGCACGCCATTCGAACTCAGTCCCCAGGCGGTCGCCGTCCGCGCCCATGCCGCGCCAGAAGAACGCGTTGTCTATGCCGAAGCCCTGCAGGATTTGCGGGAGCTGCGCGATGTGCCCAAAACCGTCGGGCACATAGCCGATCTTCATCACGCCGCCGTAAGGCTCGCCCATGCGGTGACCGACCATCAGGTTGCGCACCAGGGCTTCCGGGCTGACCAGGAACTCGTCGGCCAGCACATACCAGGGGCCAACCTGCAACCGCCCCGACCTGCATAGCTCTTGAAGCTGCGGCGCGCGGTCTGGGCGCACCTCCAGATAGTCTTCCAGCACGCTCATCTGACCGTCGAGCATGAAAACGCAGAAATCCGGATCATTGGCCAGAATAGACAGCAGGCGATCTACCAGACGAACCAGCCGAATGCGGTATTCCTGAAACGTGCAGTACCACGCCCGATCCCAATGGGTGTGACTGACCAACGTGGCCTGGTATGATTTCTCCACTGCGCTATGCCTTTCGGAAGAGGGAAGCCAGGCGAAATAAACTCGCCTCGGCCAAAACAGTCTCTACGCTCTATGTATAGACAAATCTATTGTAGTATGGGTGCCTTGTCAAGACAAGACCTTCCCCAACTCTCCCATAGCCAGGCTATTCCGTCTGGCAGAGTCTCCAGATTGCGCGCCTGCCGATAATTTGACAGCCCTATGGTTCAGTCGCATAATTAAATCGTCTAGACAATATTGCGATTTCGCACAGCGCCCCTCAATACTTTGTCGCTCTGTCGTTCTGGCTGTGCGAAGTTGCTCCCGTTTGTTGAGGGAGAACCTTCTATGATTGATTGGCTCGATACATCGCTGTTTACGCTGGGCGAGACGCTGACCGTCCCGCGCATGTGGGCGGTCATGGCGCTGTTCTCCGCCGCGCTGGCCTGGGGGGCCTGGCGTAAACGGCACAGTCCCTCGCTGTGGGGGCTGGTGAGCTTCGGGGCGTTCGTCCTGGCAAGCGAATTCGTGCGCTCATTCATCCCCAATGCCCGGCAGGAGTTCGCCAGAGGCGAGAAGCCCAGCGCAGCCTATGTCCTGTGGTCAGACCCGGCTTTCCGCTCGGACTTTGTGCTGGTAGTGCTTGTCCTGGCGCTGTTGGTACTCGTCATCCGCCTGATAGTGGTACTGAGGCGCTATAGCGGCGCTACTTATCTCAGCGCCACCGAAGAAACGGTCGTGACCCGTCTGGCGCACTGGCGGGCCAGCGCGATGGGCAGCGCTGTTGTGCTCTGTCTGCCGCTGATCCTGTGGATATGGACGGTGCTATGGCTGGTCTTCGTGGCCGACTACGATAACATCGTAGTCCCTGCGCTAGGGTTCATTGCCCTGGCGATCGTAGCCGGTGTCTTGTGGACATGGCTGGAGGGGAGCTGGCGCACTGCCACGCTGCTGGCGCTGACCGCGGCTGCCTTGTTGGGACAGTGGCGCTTCAATGTCACGCGCCCGCCGACATCCATGTTCGAGTCGAGCGGGGCGGTGCCCGTCTTCATGCCGCTCATTCCTATCATCCTGGGGTTGTTGATCGCTGCGGCGGTGCGGCGCTCCTGGTCGCAGCGACAGCCGGCGACGCTGGCCTGGCAACTTGGCCTGCTGGCCTGGGGGCTGGCGCTGGTCGGCTGGCTGGTCAAGTTCATGGGCTACTACGACTACCAGAATTCCTACGCCTTCGACCTGGGATCGGTGCTGGAAGCGCCGGTGCGCTGGCTGGCTGCCCTCAGCGAATACTACTACCGGCTGATCCCGCGCACGGCGGCGGCTGAGGATAACTTTGCGCAGATGGGCCGCATGCAGGCAGGGCTGGCTTTTCTGGTAGGCGGGATCGTCTGGCTGGCGGTGGCGGCACACGTCGTCTGGCAGTTACCGCGCCGCGCAGTAAAGGGCAGCCTGCTGGACGAGGTGATACGGCTATCCAGAGTGCGCCTGTCGTTGCAGCAACGGCGCTATGTGCTGGCCTTCGTGCTGATCCTGCCCGCGCTGGCCCTGCGCACGTTCACCACCTTCTACCCCTTCCTGCAGACAATCATCCTCAGCGTGCAGAAGTACAATCCGGCTTTTCCGCCGCGCCGCTATGTCGCTCTGGCGAACTTCGAGCGGCTCTCGACCGACCTGGTAGTGCGCGAAAGCCTGGAATTCACCCTCTTGTTCGTCGTCGTCTCGACTTTCTTCCAGGTTTTGCTGGGGCTGATTATCGCACACCTGCTCAACGCCAATTTCCGGCTGCGCGGCCTGGCGCGCACCATCAGCCTGATCCCCTGGGCGATCCCCATGGTGGTGGCAGCCATCGGCTTCCGCTGGATGTTCGACGATCAGTTCGGCATGATCCCCGACCTGTTGCGCCGGATCGGCTATACCGAGAAATGGCTGGTCAATCCGGAAAACTCGCGGGTGGCGGTGACGTTCGTGAACGTCTGGAAGAGCACGCCTTTCGCGGCGCTGCTATTGCTGGCAGGGCTGCAGGGCATTTCGCAAGAGCTGTACGAGGCGGCCAAAGTGGACGGGGCCAACTGGTTCGACGCCCTGCGCTTCATCACCGTGCCGATGTTGTTGCCGATCATCGTGACGATCAGCATGTTCCTGCTGGTGTGGCAGTTGGCCGTCTTCGATCTGCCGTTCGCCATGACGGGCGGCGGGCCGGGCTTTGCCACGACGGTGGTCGCGCAGAAGGTTTACTACGAGATCAACTCGCTCAATTTCAGCTACGCGGCGGCCATCAGCATCGCGCTGGTCATCGTGGTGACGCTGGTGGGCGGCCTGGGTATCTTCACGCTGCGCCGCGTGGAAGTCTCGGCGTAGGAGGGGCGGTGATGTCTGTGGCGCACAGCGAAATCGAGAGCGTGGCCGTCGCACCGTATCAGCGACCGTCGTGGTGGAGTCGCCATGGCCGGTCGGTGACGACCTACACGGCTTTTGTGGTGTTCGTGCTGTTCATTGGTTTTCCGTTCTATTTCATCGTCGTGTCGTCCATCACGCCGCGACACGAGCTGTTCAGCATCCCCCCCTCCTACCTGCCGTCTTCGCCCACGCTGGATAACTATCAGCGCATGATAGACGCCGTGCCGTTCGTCAAGTACCTGCGCAATTCGTTCATCTTCGCCGTGGGGTCGGCGGTGGTGTCGGTGTTGGTGAGCGCAATGGCGGCCTACGCCCTGGCGCGCATCAAGTTCCCTGGCAGCAACGTCGTCTACATGCTGCTGATCCTGTCCTCGGCGTTGCCGCAGATCGCGGTGCTGGTGCCGATGTTCGAGACTTTCCAGCAGTTCGATCTGATCAACACCCATCACGGGCTGATCCTGCTCATGAGCAGCCTGATCTTGCCCTTCACCGTGCTGATCCTGGTCTCGTTCATCATGCAAATACCGGTTGAAATCGAAGAGGCGGCGCTGATTGACGGGGCGAACATCGTGCAGGTGATCATCCGCATGGTCTTCCCGCTGATCCTGCCTGCGCTCTCGACCATGACCATCATCAACTTCATTATCAGTTGGAACGAGCTGCTCTACCCGCTGGTTTTCGCGCAGCGCGACAACACCAAGACACTTAGCGTGGCCCTGATCGAACTGTCGTCGGACGCTTCGACCTACACGCGCCCCTGGGACATGCTCAGCGCGCTGAGCGTGTTCATGGTCATTCCGGTGTTGCTGCTGGTGCTGGTGGGGCAGCGCATGATCATCGCTGGACTTTCGCGCGGGGCGGTGAAGTAGGGCGATCTCTGGTTGCGCGTGTCAGGAGAGCGTAGGCGATGCGCGATCGCATGACTTCCAAAGAGCGGGTGCTGACCGCCTTCGCTCACCGCGAGCCGGATCATGTGCCCGCCTGGCTGGGCGCATCGCCGGGGTTCCGCGCCAAGGCGGTGCACGAACTGGGTCTGGCCGACGACGAGGCTCTCTCGTTGTTGGTGGGCGACGACTTTCGGCGCGTCTACGCTCGCTATGCTGGCCCGGAGGAGATGGCCCCCTACGCCAACCTGCCGCCGGGCGCGACCTACCGTTCGGTGTTCGGCATTCTGCGGCATGGGTACGAAGGCGGAATGCCGATCAGTCATCCCCTGGCCCATGCCGAGACAGTGGCCGAGGTCGAGGCGTATCCCTGGCCCGACTCGGCCTGGATGGATGTCTCGCAGATTCGCGCCGACGCTACGCCCTTCTGCCAGCAATACGCCATCCTGGGCGGGGACTGGTCGCAATTCTGGCACGACGCGATCGACCTGCTGGGCATGGAAAACCTGATGATCAAGATGTTTGAGGCTCCGGCAATCGTGGAGGCGGTGTTGACGCGCGTGGTGGACTACTACGAGGGCGTCAATCGGCGCATCTTTGACGAGGCCGCCGACGTGATCGACATCTTCTTCATCGGCAACGACTTCGGCTCGCAGAACGGGCCATTGCTGGGCGAACGGCAGTTTCGGCGTTTCATTGTGCCGCAGCTCAAGTGCCTGACCGACCTGGGGCACCGCTATGGCTTGAAGGTGTTGTTGCATTGCTGTGGGGGCTTCGCCCCGCTCATCCCGGCCATGATTGAGGCCGGTGTAGATGGTCTGCAAGCGCTACAGCCCAATTGCCGGGGTATGGACCCCCAGAAACTCAAGGCGGAGTTCGGCGGAGATATGCTGCTGATGGGGGCGATCAACACGCAGTTGATCATCGAGGGCACGCCGGAGCAGGTGCGGGCCGAGACGCGGCGCATCCTGGAGATCATGATGCCCGGCGGGGGCTATGTGGCCTGTCCCAGCCATGACTATGTGCTGGTGGAAACGCCTGTAGAGAACGTGCTGGCGGTCTATGAAACCATCCGCGACTATGGTGGCTATGCGTAGACAGCGCTGATGGAGCAAATGCTGGTCTTGGGCGTGTATTTCTGATATTGTATATACAAATGAAACAAATTCGGGTTGTCCCATTGGGATAAACCCTGAGAACATGCCCAAGGAGGAAAGACTATGGCACAACAGCGCATTTCCATTGAGACCAACGTCGAATACCTTAAGCGCTACGCCTACCTGGAGCGCGCCTGTATGCGCACCCTGGCCGGTTGGCTGCCCGGTGTGCCGGAGTGGGAGGCCAAGAATGAGTTTGGCCTGCACATCTGGGAGAGCGCCGACGCAGCGGATCACCTGCGCGCCCGCCTGCGTGAACTGCGCAACTATCAGCCAGAGCGCAACCTCAGCCCCACGCTACAACGTCTGTTCGCCGAACTGGATTACGCGCAGAACACCGCCGAAGTGATCGCCACCGTCTACCTGGTGATCAAGAAAGCTCTGCTGGAAGCCTATCGCACGCATCCAGAAGTGACCTGGCCGGACTTCGACAACCCGACGGTCAAGATCACTGAGACCCTGATCCCCAACACCGAGAAGCAAGTCGCCTGGGCGGAGCAGTACTTCTCCACCATTGCCGATCGCTACTCGGGTTGGGAAGCCTGGCGCGACTACATCGCTGCTTTGCTGGAGGCCGACGGCGGCCCGACCGGCGCTGGGCCAAAGCGCGCTGCGCCGCAGCGTCCTGACGAGCGCGCGTTGTTGTTGCCCTGGAAGGAATGTCAGCGTATGCCCGACTGGCCGATCTTCAACCCGGATGAGGATATCGAGCCAGATCGCAAGGCCGATCCAGAAGGGCACCGCCTGTGGCGCTTCAAGCACTATCTCAACGAGATGACAGCGGCGGAGACGCTCGGCTCGATCCTGTGGATGACGCCAGAGATGCCCTGGGAATATCAGCACAATGTGGCGCGTCATCTGTGGGACGAAGTGCGGCATAGTCAGCTTGGTCAGATTCGCGTGCAGCAGCTTGGCCTGAAGATCGAGGAAGTGCCGCAGGTGGTGCAGATTTACAACGTGATGATGACGCTGCCCGCTGTGGAGCAATACGCGCTGCTCACGACGGTCATCGAGCCGAACGGGATGCCAGAGAAGCGCGCCAACCGCGAGCACTGGGAAGACATTGAAGATGATGTCTCTGCTGCTGCAGTGTCCTACGACTGGAGCGACGAGAACTTCCATATCCGTTGGGGCCAGAAGTGGACGCCGGTGTTGCTGGAGACCTACGGTTACGACGAGACGCCGGAGCAGATTCGCGACCGCATGGAGGCCTGGTTGCTGGAAAACACGCCGGTCAAGATGCAGAAGCGCCATGCGCAGGGCATCGCTTAGCGTCTCTGGCTGAGACGGGATGAAGAGACAGAGATGGCTAAAGCGCTCCCTACTTCGCGAACAGTGACGCAGTACGCGCGCGTTGAGTATGCTTCTCGTGTGCTCAGGAGATAGAGGAGGGCTACCGTCTGCTGTGCAGCGCCTACGCGCGCACCGATGTAGAACTGGAAAGATAAGTTTGTGCAGACAGAACTGATGGGTAGAGGGGCACGCCCCTCTACCGACTGATTTTTGTGCCAAGACAGGTTGTTGGGATTGTCGTTATTTGCCGCTTTCATCGCCGCTGACCTCCCACGCCATCCAGAACACTGAGGGAGTATCTGAGCGATGCCAGAAGTCATAGAAATTGCCGTGCCGATCGAGGAGATCGAGGCGCGGCGCGAGCGCGTGCAAAAGGCCAAGCGCTTCGAGACACCCGACCGTGTGCCGGTCATTCCGGCCATTGCACACCGTTTCCTGATCCCTAAGGTGGGTGTGCGCTTCCGCGATTACTACAACGATCCCGAAACCATGCTGCGCACACAAATCCTGTGCCAGAAATGGCTGCTGGAGAACGTCCGTACCGATGCCTATAGCATCACCGGCGCATGGGTGGGGGCGTGGACGGATTTTCAGAACACCTTCGAGGCGGGCAGCCTGGGCTGCCAGATTCACTTTCCTGACGACGATATCCCCTGGGTGGGCGAGGGGTGGGTGAAGACGGACGAAGACCTGCGCCGCCTGGAAGCCATAGACTACGTGCACAGCGGGATCAACGCCCGGCAGATCGCCTTCCGCGAGGCGATGATCGCTGTCGCTGATAAGTATCCGGTACGCTTTCAGGGTGGGCCGATCTTCTACCCTGGGGCGAATCCTTCGCTCACCAATACCTCCGATGGGCCATTCGGCGTGACGGGCGACGTGATGGGGCAGGTGGAAGCTTTCACCGCGGTTTATGAGCGCCCGGATTTTCTGCACGAGGTGTTGCGCATCGTGACAGACAAGATGATCGCCTGGCTGGACTATTGCGCCGAGGTGATGGACTGGCCTGCGCCGCGTAGCTTCGCCTGGACGGATGACCTGGCTGTGTCGCTCTCGGCGGAGGCGTTCCGCGAATTCGCCTTGCCCTACAATCAGCGCTTGCGTTTTCATTTCGATGGCTGGGCCAGCCTGCATATGTGCGGCAAGTCCGATCACTTGCTGGAAATCTTCCGCGACGATCTGCAAATCAACGAATTTCAGGGCTTCGGTTACCAGGTAAACCTGGATCGCGTCGCGGAGGTGATGGGAGGGCGCGTGGTGCTCGTCGGCAACGTCAACCCCATGCTGATCCGCGACGGTACGCCGGAACAGGTGCGCGAGGCGACGCGCCATGTCATCGAGAAGCTGGCCCATTACCGGGGGCTGATCATTCAGGACGGCAGCAACATCCCGCCCGATGCTCCGCTGGAGAACATCAACGCCATGATGGAAGCTGCCGAGTTGTATGGGCGCTATGAATAGGGGGCAAGCTGTGGAACGTATTCTGCCATATCACGCTCCGGACAACTTCGATTGGGTCGCGCGGTTGATGGATTGGCAGCTGGAGGCCGATACGCTGTATCTGATCGCTCAGACTGCCGCCGGCAAAGAGGCGACGCTGACCTGCTGCGCCATCACGCCGTACCTGTGGCGCATCACCTTCGTTGCGCCAGGAGGACGGCTCGACCCGCCGACGCCGATCGTTGTGGGGGATACGCAGAGTCGAGTGCCGTTGCAGGTCGAGGAGAGCGCCGAGGAGTTGCGCGTGGCGGGCGGGCTGCTCACCCTGCGCCTGGGGCGCGATCCCTGGTTTCTGCGCCTGCTCGACCCGGCGGGGCAAGACCTGCTGCGCGAGAATCCGGGCGACGTGGACGGGCTGGGCCGTCCGTTCGTGTGGCCGCTGGGGTATGTGTGGGATGGCGACGCTCCCCGCGTGAGCGAATCGTTTCATCTGCGCCCGGATGAGCACCTCTTCGGCCTGGGCGAGAAATTCACTCCGCTGGACAAGGTGGGGCAGCGCATCGTAAGCTGGACGGTGGATGCGTTCGGCTCGACCAGCGAGCGCTCGCACAAAAACATCCCCTTCCTGATGAGCACGCGGGGCTATGGCCTGTTGCTGGATACGGGCGCGCGCATCACCTGGGAACTGGGCAACGTGTCGTGTCAGTCTTATACCATCGTCGCCGAGACTGCCGCGCTCGACGCCTATGTCATCTACGGGCCGACGCCCGCCGAAATCCTGGAGCGCTACACGGCCCTCACCGGTCGCGCGCCAGTGCCCCCTAAGTGGACGTTCGGCCTGTGGGTGAGTTCGTGTGGTTCGTACCGCGATCAGGCGGCCATGCAGCGGCTGGTTGACGGGTTGGACGAGCACGATCTGCCCGCCGATGTGGTGCATGTAGACCCCTGGTGGATGACTTGGCGCAAGTACTGCGATTTCACCTGGGATCGCGGGGCGTTTCCGGATGTGGAGGGGTTCATCGCCGATCTGCACGCCCGCGGCCTGCACCTGTGCCTGTGGGAGCACCCCTACATTTCGGTAGAGAGCGACCTGTTCGAGATCGGCAAGCGCGAAGGGTACTTCGTCAAACGTCCTGACGGCGAAGTGTACATCATAGACTATGGGTTGTCGCTGGCTCCGCGCCCCGACGGGGTGGTGCGCTTCGCCACGCCGGAAACCTCGTGGAACGCCCGCGTAGCCATCGTGGATTTCACCAATCCGGCGGCCTATCGCTGGTATCAGGACCTGCACCGTCCGGTATTGCGCATGGGCGCGGACGTGTTCAAAACCGATTTCGGCGAAGATATTCCGCACGACGCAGTTTTTTACAACGGGCAGACTGGCGCGACTATGCACAACCTCTATCCGCTGCTCTACAATCAGTGCGTGTATGAGGTGACGCAGCAGGAGCGCGGCTACGGCGTGGTCTGGAGCCGCTCCGGCACGGCGGGCAATCAGCGCTACCCGGTCTGCTGGTCGGGCGATCCGGCAGCGGACTTCGACAGTCTGGCCTGCACCATCCGCGGCGGGCTATCGGTGGGGCTTTCGGGCGTGCCATTCTGGAGCAACGACATTGGCGCCTTTCGTGGGATGCCGACACCGCAACTCTACACTCGCTGGGCGCAGTTCACGTTGCTGTGCTCGCACGCCCGTATGCACGGCGACACGCCGCGCGAACCGTGGTTCTTTGGGCCGGAGGCGCTGGCGATCGTACGCCGCTATACGTTGTTGCGTTACCGGCTGTTCCCCTACCTCTATAGCCTGGCGCACGAGGCGCACCGCACCGGCCTGCCGGTGATCCGCGCCATGCCGCTGGTCTTCCCCGACGATCCCAATACCTGCGACAAAGACCTGCAATTCATGCTGGGGCCGTGGCTGTTGGTCGCGCCGATCTACGACGCGGGCGAAGAGCGAATGGTTTATCTGCCGGCGGGCGTCTGGTTCGACTTCTGGACGGGCGAGCGCTATAGTGGCCCGGCGACGATCCGGGTGCATGCCCCGCTCGATACGCTGCCGTTGTTCGTGCGCGGTGGCGCGATCGTGCCGATGATGCAGGAAGCCCGCCGCATTCCCCAGGGCCGGATCGATCCGCTGATCCTGGAAATTTACCCGCATGGGGACAGCGCTTACCTGCTCTATGAAGACGAGGGCGAGACCGCTGTGCGTTGCAAAGCGCCGGGCGACACCATCGAGCTGTCCATCGAGCAGCCATTCTCCCGTCAAATCGTCGTGCATGTGCACGCAGCGGACCTGATCAGCGGAGTCGAAGTCAGGGAGGCAGAAGCTGACACACTGAGGGCCTGGCAGGCGCTCAACGATGGAGTGTACGAGATCGTCCTGCGGCAAATCCAGCAGGTGAAGATCATCCTGAAACGCTGAATGCCGTCGGCTACCGACTGACCAGGCCGTGAGGGAATCTAAGGGATAGCAGGGATGGCGCGTTTCAGGTACGCTCCGCACGAGCGCCGCACGATCAGCCGTGTAGACAGGACGATCCGCTGTGGCTCGGCTGTCGGGTGCTCAATGCGCTGAATAAGCGTGCGCACAGCCTGCTGTCCCAACTCGAAGGCCGGTTGTTCGACGGTGGTGAGAGGGACATCCAGATGCATGGTGAAGTCCAGGTTGTCGAAGCCGACCAGGGCCAGGTCTTCGGGAATGCGGATGCCCAGTTGACGGGCCGCCTTGTAAACAGCCAGCGCGATCTGATCGTTGACAGCGAAGATAGCCGTGACCCCCGTGCTACGATCCAGAAAGTTGCACAGCGGCCCCAGGTCAATGCTGGGGTACCCTTCTACTTCGCAGACCAGGTTAGGATCGAAAGGCAGGCCGGCTTCGATCAGCGCCTGGCGGTAACCGGCGGCGCGGTGTTCCAGGCTGATCGCCGGGTCGCGCCACGATACCAGGCCGATGCGCCGGTGACCGAGTTCGATCAGATGCTGCGTGGCCCGCAGCGCGCCATAGAAGTGATCGGACATGACGTAGTCAGCTCCGGTGCCAGGCAGGTAGCGATCGATCAACACGACCGCGAGGCCCATGCCCAACAACTGACGCACCCGCTCGGAATGCATCGAGTTGACCGGATACAACACAATGCCCGCCAGCCGCTGCTCGGCCAGTTCTTGCAGGACTTCGTCCTGGCGCTGAGGATCGTTGGCCGCGTGCTTGAAGGTGATGGACAGGTCGTGTTCGCTGGCGGCTCGCTCCGCGCCCAGTAGAATGGTGGAGACGAACGAATCGCGCACGTAGGGCACGACGAAGCCAATCTGATTGCTGGTGAGCCGGTTGCCGCCTGCATGTCCCTCACCCCAGGTGACGAACGTGCCGCGCCCCTGTTCACGCCGCACGAATCCTTCGTCTTCCAGTTTGCCCAGCGCCTGTCGGACCGTGCCGCGCGCAATGTTGAACTCTGCACACAATTCCGCTTCGGCGGGCAGGCTGGAACCTGGGGGGTAGTCTCCATTGAGGATGCGTCGTGTCAGGATTTCGGCAACCTGCATATAGAGGGGGATACTGCTGTCACGTTCAAGCATTGCGCACATAGAAACCCTCAACAATCCGGCGGAACAGGTGGCAGGTATGGCTGCACGTCCTAGATGTCTATACAATTCATGTGCAACGTTATTGTCTATGAGAATGGGAGAGTTGTCAACTAGACTGGTCTGGGGGGCAGGGGGATTGCATCAAACCGCTTGGTGAGGGGCAGCAGACTGCTGCAAATTGCCTGTCTCATTTTGCACACACCCGGTCTGGGGCAGCCATACCCGTCTTCGCCATCCAGACGGCGCAAACGACAGGAACCGGTGGGAACATCGCCGGGCGGCTGCAATACTCTGAACAGGTAGGGAGTACCATTATGCATCATCCCAGTTTCGATCCTCATGATCCGCTCTTCGAGGTCTCCGGCTGGCGGCTCAGCTTTCAGATCGTCACCCTGGAGAACCTGTACGGCCTCGATCCTGAACAGGTCACAGTGACGGACGATGGCGCGATGTGGCATCTGCGTTGCGAGCAACTGAGCTGGGCCGGGCAACAACAGCGCGCCCCTGGCTCGCTGGAAGCGCGCGTATTGCGCGGCCCTGACCGTCGCCTGCACCTGAGCCTGACAGTCAGCGCGCCACACAAGATTCGCGCGGTCAAGGTGCTGGTGCGCGGTCTGCCGCCGCTGACTCCGCTGGACATGCTGGATGAACCGCTGAGCGCCGTTGGCGAAGACGGTTTCCTGGAGCGCTATCCCAACCGGCTGCGCCTGCCGATGCTCTGCGCACAACAGCCAGACGGTCTGGTGATCGGGGCGCGCTGCGAAGATGCTCACGCGCGCGCCAAACGCTTCGCCATCTACCAGGAGCACATGGGGGAACTGGCCGGTTCGTACACGCTCGAATGCATTCACGAAGAAGATGCCCGCTGGTTCGACCGACGGATGGACGTCCCCTTGTGGATTCTGGATGCCGGAATACAGCCTGCTTCTTTCCGCACCGAGCAACTGGCCTTCGCCGAGTCCGCCTTCGGGCTGCTGCCCTGGGAACATCGCCCCGACGTGCCCGCCTGGGCGCGCGACATTCGCCTGTGCCTGACCCTGCACGGGATGCACTGGTCGGGCTATGTCTTCAACACGTATCAGGACATGCTACGCATCATCCGCTTTGTCGCCGAGCGGCTGGACGGGCGGCATATCCTGGCCTATCTGCCGGGCTGGGAAGGGCGTTACTACTGGCAGTACGGCGACTATCGCCCGGAGCCGCGCCTGGGCGGTGAAAAAGGGTTCGCGGCGCTGTGCCAGCAGGCGCGCGCTCTGGGCGTGCATGTGATGCCCATGTTCGGCGGCAACTGTGCCAACGCCTGGGCACCCAACTTCCACACCTTCGGGCCGTCGTCGTACATGAAGTCGGCGACGCGCAACATCTTTCATGGCAATCAGCCGGACTGGGACACCAGCCGCGCGCACGATACCGGCTGGCAGGCCTGGCTCAACCCTGGCGCGCCCGCCTGGCAAAATGAACTCTGCCGCCAGATCACCCGCCTGATCGATAGCTATGGCTTCGACGCCGTGTTTTTGGACACGGTCGAAGTGTGGACGAACGATCCAGATTTCAACGTACGGGAAGGGTATCAGGCCCTGGTCGAACGATTGCGCGCCGACCGTCCTAACTTGCTGGTCACGGGTGAGGATTGGTGGGATGGTCTGCTGGGCATCTTCCCCATGTTCCAGCGTTCCGGGCCGTGGCGACAGGGGCCGCTGTGGGTAGGCCGCTACGCGCGTCTTTTCGGCCATATCTGCGAGGGCGATCCGTCGCGCGGTAGCACGGGCGTGTTTGAGTCCGGCTACGCGCCCTATCAGTCGTTGCCGCTGGATGGCGTGCATATCCCCACCCTTGTCTTTGTGGATGGGACGCTGGAGCGTGCACAGCCGACCATTGAGGCCGTCATCCGGCAGGTGGCGCAAGAGAAGAGATAAACGCCAATTCTGTCTAGACTTTTCCGCAATTTGACTAGACGACCTCATTGACTTGTGCAGAGGGGGATGTTATACTCATTCAAGAGAGAACCGCGTAACATGTGGCCAGTGAATGCTGGTCAACCCACGCTTATCTAGACAGCTCATCATGAATAGGAGGGAAATCCTGCCGCAGACGAAAGCTACCCAAGGGCGAACAGTTCAAATTAAAGAGTTCCTTACCATTTACCAAGGAGGTTTCTATGTATCGTAAACTCTCGGCTTTGTTGGCGACAGCGCTGGTGCTCAGCGCGGTTTTGTTGGCTTTTTCCGGGCATGCCAGCGCTCAGGAAAAGATCAATCTCCGCCTGGCGACCTGGGACGACGAGAATGCGGCTAAGGTGACGCAGGTGGTGCTCGACGGCTTCATGGAGAAGTATCCCAACATCAGCGTCGTGAACGAGCCGTTGGGCGATGATGCACACGTCAAGCTGTTGACCCAAGTGACGGCAGGCACGGCGGCAGATGTGGTGATGGTTGACTCGGGCTTCCTGGGCAAGATGAAAGACTTCCTGCTGCCGCTCAACGATTACATCAACGATCCGGAAGTGGGCATCAACCTCGACGACTACTATCCGGAACTGCTGGCAGTGGGCGCCATTGACGGCGTGCAGTACCTGCTCAACAAGGACTACGCCACCACGGTCACCATCATCAATACTGGTATGTTGGAAGCTGCCGGCCTGGAACTGCCGCAGGATGGCTGGACCTACGATGACTTCCTCGAATATGCGCAGTTGATGACGCTGGACGCCAACGGCAACAATGCGCTCAGCCCGGACTTCGACCCGAACAACATCGTGCAGTATGGCACGCGCACGATGGGCACCTGGGCACGCGCCTTCCAGACGGCTATCTTCACCTTCGGCTCGCACACCATCAGCCCGGACGGCAAGACGGCTGAGGGCTACATCAACAGCCCTGAGGCAGTGGCCGCTTTCGAGTGGTATCGCGACCTGGTGCACAAATATCATGTAGCGCCCACGCTGGAAGCGCAGAGCGCTTTTCAGGGCAACCTGCTGGCCGATGGTTTCGTGGCGATGTATCCGTGGTACGGCCCGTGGTTCTATCAGTCCTGGTCGGAGAACCCCAACCTGTCGTTCGCCGCAGTCCCGCCGCCCTCGCGTGAGGATGGTTTCCGCGAAAGCACCATCTGCTGGGCCGGTTTCGGCATCAACAAGGGCACGCAGCACCCGGACGAAGCCTGGTTGCTGCTGCGCGAACTGGCAACCGAGCCTGGGCAGAAGGCCTATGGCGGCGGCTATGCGCTGTCGGCGCTGCGCCCGCTCATGGAATCCTCTGGCATGGCCGATCATCCGTTCTTCGGCGTGTTCCTGGCGGAGGCCGAGCATGTAGGCCGGCACGACGATGCCCTGAACCCGAACTACGTGCAGTGCATCGAGGAGCCGATTATTGACCTGCTCGAACTCTTGCTTGGCGAGGGCGGGGCAGATGTTGATCCCAAGCCCTACCTGGACAAGATCGCGGCTGACTCTGAAGAATGCCTGGCGCAAGAGTGAGGCTGGCCGGTAGTTCGCTGAATTGAGCCAATGCTGCTCCCTGGTGTCGGTCACCAACGCGCCAGGGAGCGCGTTGTTCACCTGTAGAAACCTGCGCGGTGCGGCGGGGTGGGGAGGGTATCGCGCGTTGTCATCTGGAGGAGGATATTGTGGCCGTTACAGGAAAACGTGAAGCGCCTCCGCCGCTGTTTTTGCGCTGGCTAGGCCGAACGCCGATGGCCCGCTGGGAAGCGGTGAGTTTCTATCTGATGATCTCGCCCTGGGTCATCGGCTTCTTCACCTTCACTGCTTACCCCATGGTGCGCTCCTTCTACCTGGCCTTCACCCGCTACAACCTCAAGACGCCGCCGAAATGGGTGGGAGTGGACAACTTCGTCAAAATGTTCACCGACGACGAGCTATTCTGGCAGTCGTTCAAGGTGACTACGCTTTATGTGTTGGGCAGCGTGCCCGCGGGGACGCTCTTTGCCCTGCTGGTGGCGATGATCCTGGCTCAACAGCTGCGCGGGGTGAACTTCTGGCGCACTATCTACTTCATGCCGACCATGGTCAGCGGCGTGGCCGTGGCTGTCATGTGGACGTACCTGCTCAACCCGGAATTTGGCCTGGTCAACCAGGTGCTCGATCTGGTAGGTGTCAAAGGGCCAGGCTGGATTGCCAGCACCACCTGGGCCTTACCTTCACTGATCATGATGAGCTGGTGGAGCATCGGCGGGCAGATGGTGATCTACCTGGCCGGGCTGAAAGGCATTCCCAAGGAGTTATACGAAGCCGCTGAGATAGACGGAGCAGGGGAATGGGCCAAGTTCCGCCATGTGACTATCCCCATGCTCAGCCCGACGATCTTCTTCAACCTGGTGCTGGGGCTGATCGGCGCGTTCCAGGTTTTCGAGGGGCCGTTGGTGCTCACCGAAGGCGGGCCGAACAACGCCACATTGACCTATGTGCTCAACCTCTACAATCAGGCATTCCGCTTCATCAACTTCGGGTATGCATCGGCGATGGCATGGTTCCTGTTCGCGGTGATCATGGCGATGACCTTGCTGGTGATCCGCTCCTCGGCGCTGTGGGTCTATTATGAAGCGGAGGCGAAGTGAGATGAGCAGCAGCACTCCGTCAGCGATGGTAGCTGTTGGCGAATATCGCTTGCGTCACTCGCTGTTCGGCAAGAGGGGTTTCCGGCGTCTCCGTATTTTGGTCAGTTATATTGTTTTGCTGATCGGCGCCTGCTTCATGCTTTTCCCGATGCTATGGATGCTTTCGGCCAGCTTCAAACCCGAATGGCAGATTTTCACTCGCCCGCCGATCTGGTTGCCGGTGGAGTGGATTCAGGTGCCCGCCGGACAGGAAAACGTGGGCATCAATACCTATCGCGTGACCCAAAATGGCGAACAGGACGAGGTCATCCGCCTGGGACGGCGACGCTATACGACGGTGATCGCTTTCAGCGATATCGAGGCGCACCTGCAACTGGTGCCCGCCAGCGCACTTTCCGAAGCACAGACGCGCGAGATCAACGGTGTGCCGCTGAATGTGCGGCAATGGAACAGCCCACAAGGGACGCGCGAGGTCGTGGCCCTGGCCAAGGTAGAAGAGGCCATGGCGGTCATTGACGTTGAGAGTATTCAGTCCGCCCGTGTGCTGCCGCTGACTGTGGTCAACAGCGCCAAGCGCGCCCGACCTGAATATCAGGGCGTCACCTTTCAGGGGCGCGAAGTGGAAATTGATGGGCAAGTGGTGCCGGTGTTGCCCACCGGCCCGGAGTCCGAACTGGTGGTAGTCTCTGAGACCAGCGTGGCGCAGCACGCGCGGCTGGTACACAAAGAAGACCTGGGCGAGAAGTCCGTGGCTCCGGTGGGCGCGACGGAACTCGATATCTACACCCTGAAGAACGACACTTCCGGGCAGTCCTACGTTGTCCTTTCAGAAGATGGCTGGTTCCCGGTGCTGGAACTGGACACGGTGCTGGAGCACGCCTTCACTGTGCCCAACAGCCTGCTGACCGGCACGCCGGAGGTGTACACGCTGCCCAACCTGATCTATGAGCGCTGGCAAATCACGCTGGAAGACGGCACTTCTGCCGACGTGATCGCCATCCAGAAGGGCACCAATGAGACGATCGTGTTGCCGGTGGAGTACGCGGCCAATATCCGCCTGGGGCCGATCAGCAAGCTGGCCCAGGATCAGGATTCCAAGCGCATCACGGGCGGCGGGATTGTGCGTTTCAAGGAGCGTTTCGAGGAATTCGGCGAGCACAAGACGGTGGCGATCGTCGGGCCGCAGCAGACCATGTTGATCGTCATCCCGCTGTCGGACATCCCCAATGCCTATGAAGTAGATGCCGACCACCTGGAGCGCAACACACGCCTGCACCTGCGCACCGAGAACTACCGCCGGGCGTTGACGGCGCACATCGGCGGGGCCAACTTCCTGACGTTCTTCAAGAACTCGACGGTAGTCGTCATCCTCAACATGATCGGCAACTTCCTGTCGTGCACCATCGTGGCCTACGCCTTCGCGCGGCTGCGTGCGCCGGGCAAGAGCGTGCTCTTCGCTGTGTTGCTCTCGACGATGATGTTACCTTTTCCGGTGACGCTCATTCCGGTCTACGAGATCTTCCGCAACTTCGGCATGATTGACACGCTCTATCCCCTGTTTCTGCGCTCCTTCTTCGGCAATGCCTTCTTCATCTTCTTGCTGCGGCAATTCTTCATGACCATACCGGTAGAGTTGGAAGAAGCCGCGCGTATAGATGGGGCCAACCGGCTACAGATTCTGGTGCGTATCATCCTACCGCTGAGTATGCCCGCCCTGGCAACCATGGCCATCTTCACCTTCCTGTGGTCGTGGAACGACTTCTTCACGCCCTACGTGTTCATCAACAGCCCCAGTAAGTTCACCGCCACCCTGGGCCTGAATCTGTTCAAGGGGCACTTCACGACCAACTACGAGGTGCTCATGGCCGCCTCGGTGGTGGTGATCACGCCGACCATCCTGATCTTCTTCTTCCTGCAGCGCTACTTCATCGAGGGTATCCAACTGACCGGCCTGAAGGGGTAAGAAGACAGTGGCGGAGCCGACAACTCCCAGAAACGAAGTGTACCGGGCGGCAGGCGCTCTGCTGGCGCTTGCCGCCATTGGTCTGGCCTACGAAGTCCTGCTGACGCGCCTGTTCTCGCTGATCTTCCAGTATCACTACGTGTTCCTGATCGTCTCGCTGGCGGTGCTGGGGCTGGGCATCGGCGCGGGGATCGGTCACGCGACCCGTCGCTACCTCACGCTGGCACGGCTGGCCGCTGGGGCGCTGACGGCGGCGGCCTTGTTGATCGCCGCTGCGATCGTCTTCGCCCGCCTGCCGTCGGCCCGCCTGACGGGGCTGGCGGCGGGGGTGGCTCTGTTGCCCTTTGTGGCGTTGGGGTGGGTGAACGCGGGGCTGTTTGCCCGTTACGCCCGCCATAGCGCCGTGCTCTACGGGGCTGACCTGTTCGGCGCGGTGCTTGGCCTGCTGGCGGCGCTGGGACTGGTGCAGACAGTCGGCGCGTTCGATGGGGTGCTGGTGGTGGGCAGTGTTGCAGCGTTGGCGGCGTTGGCATTGGCTGGGCGACGTTCGCGGCCTCTGTTGGCTCTGGCCGTCGCGCTGATCCTGACCGGGCCGCTGCTGGCTGGACTGGGCGTTGCCGCCTACGATCCTGCCGACCTGGACGATGCCCCGCCAGACAAGACCATGATCCATGTGCTGCGCAATCCAGAGGCAGGCGCACGGCTGATGGAGACGCGCTGGAGTCCTTTCGCCCGCGTTGACCTGGTGCAGATCGCCGACGAGGCGCTGCGCTACGTCTTCAGCGATGCGGGGGCGGGCAGCGTCATGGTGCGCTACGATCCGCAACGTCCGGATGAGAGCGCCTGGCTGCGCGACAATGTGGACTACTTCCCCTTTCTGGCTGGCGAGACGCCGGAGCGCGTGTTGATCCTGGGTGCAGGCGCGGGCAAGGACGTGATTCAGGCGCGCCTGGCCGGAGCGGCGCAGATCGAGGCGGTGGAGATCAACCCCGCCATGGTCGCGCTCACCAACGATTACGCGGGCTACACTGGCGACGTGTTCCGCCTGCCTGGGGTGCAGGTGGCTGTGACCGACGGGCGCAACTATGTCGAGCGCACCTCGCAGCGCTACGATCTGATCTACCTCAACCTGGTCTACAGTCAGGCGGCCACGCCGGGCGCGGCGGCTCTGGTGGAGAACTACATCTTCACCCGCGAGGCGCTCACCGCTTACTGGGAGCACCTGACAGATGACGGACGGCTGGGTTTTGTTACGCACACCGGGCCGGAGGGCATCCGGTTGTTCATTGGCGTGCTCGATATGCTGCAACACCAGGGCTATAGCCTGCGCGAGGCGCTCGATCGGGTGACGCTGGTCGCGCGGCGCACCGATGATCCACAGACGCGCGTGACCGTCGTCACCGTACAGCGGCAGCCCTGGTCGCAGCAGGAGATCGCGGCGCTGCGGCAGACCATCGTGCAGCGCGGCAACCAGTCGATCCTGTATCTGCCCTATATCGCTGAAGACCTGTTGGGCGGACTGGCGACGGGCGAGGTGACGCTGTCGCAGTACATCGCGGGCAATCCGGAGTTCAACTATCAACCCACTACGGACGACCGGCCTTTCTTCTATCATCTGCAGCCGGGCCTGCCGTCTGTGCTGGTGACGCTGCTGCGCGCCGTGCTGATCCTGGGCTTGTTCTACCTGGCTTTTGTGTTCGTGGCCTGGGATGCCCGCCGCGATTCGATCGTGCAGCGGTCGCTGTGGGTGGGGTACTTCGGGCTGATCGGCGTGGCGTTCATGCTGGTGGAAATCCCCATGATCCAGCGCTTCAATCTGCTGTTGGGCGCGCCGACCCTGGCGCTGGTGGTGGTGATCGGCGGGATGTTGCTGGGCGGCAGTGCGGGCAGCCTGTTTTCCGGGCGATTCGCCGAGCAACGCCTGCCGCGCGTCATCGCCCTGGCGACGTTGATAGCGGGCGTGACGGTAGGAGTCTCGGCGTTCGTCTATCCGGCGCTGATCCGCTGGGCTTTGCCAGCGGCATTGGGACTGCGCGTGGCGGTGAGTCTGGCGCTGCTGGTGCCCGTGGGCTTCGTCATGGGCATGGCTTTCCCCGGAGGAATGCGCCTGGTCAATCGGCTCGACCCGCGCGGCATTCCGGTGCACTGGGGAGCCAACGCGGTGGCCTCGACCATTGGCACTACGCTGGCGACGGTGTTCGCCATGACGGAGGGCTTCCGGCTGGCACTGTTGGTCGGGGCGGGGCTGTACCTGGCCGTGGCGGCCTTGATGTGGGCGGCGGGAGGACATTTCTTGCAGCGACTGGAGCGGCAGTAGATGGGGCAATGGCACAACGACCTGGCCCAGGTGCTGGCTCTGGATGGCACGTGGGAACTGACGCTGGGCGAAAAGACGGGCACCGTGCAGGTGCCCGGTTGCTGGGAGGCGCAGGGGTTCCCGCACCGGCTGGACGGCCCGGCAGTGTACCGCAAAACCGTTATTGTGCCCGATGAGTGGGCCGGCGGGAGGACGCAGCTTCAGTTCGACGCGGTGAGCTATCACGTTGAGGTGATGGTGAACGGCGTGCCAGTGGGCGAGCACACCGGTTGCTGGAGTCCCTTCGCCCTGGATGTCACCGCAGCGCTGCGCCCCGGCACGGAAAACGAGATCGTCTGCACCGTGTGGAAACCGGGCGGGCGCTTCGGCCTGCGCGAGTCGCTGGCCGGATTTCTGCCGGATGTGATGGTGATGTTCGGCGGACTGTGGCAATCCGTCCGTCTGACTCTGCAGGATCGCCCCGCGCTGAGTGCGGTCACCGTGCATAGCTCTGCCGACACAGGCATGGTGCGTCTGACCGCTTGCGCTCATCAGGCGGAGGGGTGTCAGGCGGTCGTGACGGTGACGTGCCTGGCAGATCGGCGGGAGGTCGCCTGCTGGCGCGGCGCGCTGAACGGCGATCGGCTGGATACCGCCCTGCTGGTGCCGCACCCTGCCCTGTGGTCGCCGGAGCAGCCGACGCTCTACCGTGCCGAAATCCGGCTGGAGCAGAGGGGGCAGACACTGACGCGCGTCAGCCAGACGTTCGGCTTTCGGGCGCTGACACACGCGGGCGAAAGGGTGTTGCTGAACGGCGCGCCGGTTTGTCTGCGCGGAGCGCTCAACTGGGGCTGGTACCCTGACCTGATCTGCCCCACGCCCGACGAAGCCACCATTCGCGACGAGTTCCGGCGCATCCGCGCGCTGGGCTTCAACATGATGAAGCTATGCCTGTACGTGCCCTGGCCGCGCTATTTCGAGATCGCCGACGAAGAGGGCATGCTGCTCTGGCTGGAACTGCCGCTGTGGTTGCCGGAGATCACGCCGCACCTGCTGGAGCAGGCCCCGCGGCAGTATGCCGAGATTCTGCAGGCGGTGCATCATCACCCTTCGATTGTCATCTACAGCGCCGGTTGTGAACTGGAGCGACATGTGCCGCCCGAATGGATCGCGCAGCTCGACGGGATCATCCGCGCAGGCGCGTCGGGCGTGCTGGTATGCGACAACAGCGGGTCGGGCGAAGCGTATGGGTGTCTCTCCGACCTGACCGACTTCGACGACTATCACTTCTACTGCGATCCGCATTTCTTGCAGCCGCTGGCCGATCACTTTCGCCGCGACTGGCGGCCTGCCCGCCCGCTGATCTTCGGCGAGTTTTGTGCGGCGGACGACTATCGCCCGCTGGAGGAAGTGATCCGCGCGCACGGCGGCGAGTTGCCCTGGTGGTTGCAGGAGCAAAACCCCATTCATCCGCTGACCAAAATCGCGCATACCCAGCAGCGCGAGCGGATGGCGGCGCTGAGGCTGAACCGGAGCGAGGACGAGCTGGTGAGAATTGCGCGGCAGCAGGCGTTGGCAGTGCGGAAGGTCGTGCTGGAAAAGGTGCGCGCCTGGGCGCGGCTGGGCGGCTACAATGTCACCAGCCTGCGCGATACGCCGCTGGCCACTTCCGCTCTGTTCGACGACTTCGGACGGAATAAGTTTGATCCGGAGGTTTTCCGGCAGTTCAACGACGAGACCGTGCTGTTGCTGGGGCGTCGCCATACGCGGCGCTGGTCAGCGGATGGCGACCGACCCGCGCCCGCCGATCCCTTTTGCCTCGTGGCCGATAGCACGGTTACACTGGAAGTTGTGCTGGCTCATGCCGGTTCGCCTCTGCCCGGCGGGCGCTTGAGCTGGCAGCTCACCGACGAGGCAGGGGGTGTAGTGGCAGGAGGCGAGCCCTCGATCAGCGGGCCGTTGATTGGCGGACGGCCTGTGTCTATTGGACGGGTGACGTGCCATGCTCCTGCGGTGAGCGAGCCGCGCGCCCTGCGCCTGACGGTCGCCTTGCAGGCGGGACAACGCACGGTGCGCAATAGCTGGCCGCTGTGGGTCTTCCCGGCGGTGCGCGAGTGGCCGCAGGGGTTGGCCCTGTACGATCCGTGCGGCGTGCTGGGTGGTCTGGACGATCTGCGCGACGCAGCCCTCCGTCTGACCGATGCGCCCGCCCCAGGGACGCTCGCCGTCATCGCGGCAACGCTCAACGCCGCGCTGCTGGATTATCTGCGGAATGGGGGGGCGGTGTTGTTATTGCAGACGGGCGATGCACCGTTGCCCGCCGTCTCCGGGCCGTTCTGGTGGCACGCCATCCATCTGCTGGAAGATCATCCGGTGCTGAAGCGCTTCCCGCACCAGGGCTTCGCCGATATGCAGTTCTACGGGATTGCCGCACCCTGGGCACTGGATACGGCGCGGCTGACTGAAGCCCTGCCAGACGCCCGCGAGGTGCGCTCGCTGATGCGCCGCCTGCACCCCTCGCAATACACGCTGGCCGACACCCTCTTTGAGGCGCGGGTGGGGCAGGGTCGGCTGATAGCGACGACCCTGCGTTTCCAGGGCGGTCTGGGCGATCAGCCGCTCGGTCTGCGCGATCAGGTGGCGGGACGCTGGTTGCTGCGGGCGTTGCTGGACTGGCTGATGCAGTGAGAAAAAAAGCGGGGGCAGACGACGCTGTCCCCGCTTTTCGTTCAGAGCGAGACTTGCGGCAGATGGACGACTTCGGCAGCGTTGTCCTTGAAGTGATTCTCGCTCACTTCCACAGCGGGATCGCCTTCCAGACGCACGGCGCATTCCACATTGTGATCGAAATGATTGCCCGCAACAGTACAACTGTGCACGCGGGCCAGGCGCACGCCAACGCGGTTGTTGCGGATGGTGTTGCCGCGCAGGTGATAGTCGTGGCATTCCTGGTCGGTCGTCTCCGGGCCGGTATAGCCGGCGAACCCCGTGCCGTTGCCTTCGATCACGTTGTCCTCAATGGTGAAGCTGTGCGAGACCTCGTGCCCTGGCCAGTGCGCGACGACCGGCCCGCCGCGCGTCCAGAGCCGTAGCCCTTCGCCGTTCAGCCGGATGCGGTTGCGACGGATGACGAAGTCGAAGCCGTGCTCGACGGCGATGCCCACCTTGCGGTTTTCCTCAATGACGTTGTCCTCGATCACGTTCTCCCACGAATAGCCCATCCACATCCCGTAATTGGACTGGCTGCAATCGTTGCGGCGGAAGATGTTGCCGCGCGAGAAGGTGGATTCGATGGCGTTGTTGGAACTCAGGCGGCAATCGTTTTCTTCGAACAGGTTGTCGTTGCACGGCCCCTGGTTGCCCTTGTGATCGTAACCAGCGACGAAGATACCATCCCCACCACACAGGCAGCTATTGCGCAGGAAACGGTTGCGCGACGACCCGTAGACCAGCACGATGCCCGCCGCGTCCGCCTCCACGCGGATCGCGCCGCTTTCCGGGCGGCGGAAGACGCGGTTGCAGAAGTCGAAGCGGTTGTCCTGCACCGTGTTGTCGGACGAAGCGGACAGATAGAGGCCCCAGCCACTGTTGAACGAAGCGTTGTTCTGCTCGATCAGTAGTTCAGAGCAGCCATAGAGCAGAATGCCATTCATCTGATGTTGCAGATCGCAACCACGCACAGTGCCGTTGCGCACCTGATGAAGCAGGATGGCCGCGCTGTAGACTTCTTCAATGGGGTGCCACAGGTAGAGGAAGGTGTCTATCCCTTCGATCTCAGCGGTGTCGCGCACGCGCACGCCCTCGATGGTCACGTCCTGGCAACGGTCGAAGCGCAGACCATGGTAATAGCCGGAGATGTTCAGCCCGCGCACGGTCACGCCGCGCCGCCCTTCAGCGCTCACGGCCACGCCCGTATGTTGCGGGCTGACCAGCCAGGCGTCGGTCCCATCCAGGGTGACATGGTCGGCGGCAATCGTCAGGCCATGCGGCAGCACGTATACACCCGGTGCCAGGCGCGTGTCCTCGGTGATGATCATGCCGTCGGTGGGGATTACCAGGGAATTGCTCATGATGTCTTTGTCCTCAATCCGTTGAAGAGAAGGAAACAATCGGTTCGGGCACATAATCGAGTGCCAGGGTGCTTCCGGCGGTGACCGTTGCACGCCCGCCGGGGTAGATGACTGGCACAGAGCCACCCTCAACCTCGAAGGTGACCGCCTGCGGCGTGACCTGCACGCCAACGCAGTGCCCGTGCCACCACAGCGTCAGGCGCACGGCGCGCCAGCCGGCGGGCAAACGCGGCCAGTCCAGCAGATGCACGCCGTCGTCGCCCAGATCGAGCTGACAGAAGCCATGTACCACGCTGAGCCATGCGCCGCCCATGGCTGCGGTGTGCACGCCCAGGTTCCAGTGCGGGCCGGTACCCAGCAAATCGAGCATCGCCGTGCGCAGGAAGTAGCGATAGGCCCAGTCCACCATGCCCACATTGGCGGCAACCAGCGCATAGGCCAGCGGGCTGAGGCTGGAATCGTGCGCGGTGCGCGGCTCGTAGTAGAGCCAGTTGGCGCGCTGCACCTCAGCAGAATAGCGATCGCGCAGCAGGTAGAGCAACAGCACCACATCGGCCTGTTTGATCGCCTGCGTACTCTGATATGGTCCCAGCAGACCGCCAGGATATTGATCGGGATGCGCCAGACGGGAACGCACCACGTCGGGCGGCGCGTCTTCCAGGGCGAAGTAGCCGTCGAACTGTGGGATCAGGCCGGTGTGCGGGTCGGGCGCGGGGACGTAGAACCGCTCCGCCACGTCGCGCCACCGCGCGATTTCTGCGTCGTCCAGGCTCAGACGGGCGCGTACTTCGGTCAGCGTTTCTGGCGAGCGGCGAGCTGCTCGTTCCAGCAAGGCCAGAGCAGCGTACAGGCTGAACTGCGCCATAGCGTTGGTGTAGGCGTTGTTATCTACGCGCTCGTGATATTCGTCCGGCCCCAGCACGGTGCGCAGCTCGTAGCGATCCAGGGCCGCGTTGTAGGTCGCCCGCGAGACGAAGAAACGCGCCACTTCGCAGGCGATTTCCAGCCCGCCGTCGGCCAGGAGGCTGTCGTCGCCGCTGGCCTGCAGGTATTGCCATAGCGCATAGACCACGTCCGCCGAGATGTGAATCTGCTCGTCGGCGAAGTAACTGCGGATCTTCTGGCCGGTGCGCGGGTCGTCGAAGACGTAGAGCGCGCAGGTCTCGTCGCCGGTCTCCTGGCTTTGCCAGGCGTAGTATGCGCCGCTGAAGCCCAGTCCCTGCGCCTTGCGCCGCGCGCCGTCCAGCGTGTGGTAGCGGTAGCGCAACAGGCGGCGCGCCAGCGCCGGTTGGGTGGCCGTGAAGAAGGGTGCGACGTAAATGTCGCAGTCCCAGAAAATCGATCCCCAGTAGTCCTGCCCTTGCAGGCCGCGCGCGGAAATGCTCACGCGATCCGAGTGCGGGCTGTTCGCCAGCAGGTGAAACAGGCAGAAGCGCAGCGCCGTCTGCGCCTGCAGGTCGCCCTCGATGATCACGTCGGACGAGTCCCACAACTCGGCCCAGCGGGCGGCGTGACTGGCGCGCAGCACATCGTAGCCGAGCGCCTCCGCCAGATAGAGGTCGGCGCGGCAATGGCTGAGCAGGTCGCCAGGTGTGAAGCGGCTGTCGTAGACGGAGGCGAACTTGACCAGCGTGACCATCTGCGCGGTGGGCAGATCGAAGGTGAGAGTACCTTCGGCGCGGGTCTCGTCCGCCCGCCATGACCAGCGCGCCCGCTGCGCCGCGCCCGTCAGACGATGGCGGGCCATCACCGTCACCTGATGGCGCTGTTCGATGGTGGTCAGCGTCACCATCAGGTCGCCGCCGACTGTTTGCGCGGCGGTTGCGGCGCTGTGCGTGGGGGCAAAGCGGTTGGTCACCCGCGCGTCTATGGCCGAGACGATGGTAATCCGGCTGGGGCGACTCGCCACCAACCGCCAGCGGATAGCTGCCAGATGGGGGCGGGCCATGCTCACCAGGCGCTCGCTGTGCCATTCCAAAGTGCCGCCGTTTGGCAGTGTCCAGCGCGCCGACTGCCGCAGCAAACCCCGGCGCAGATCAAGTTCGCGCACATAGTCCTGGCAGGAGGCGTCGCCCACTGCCAACGCCTGACCGTCTGCCTCCAGCAGGATCGGCGTCCAGGCGGGGATGTTGATCATCTCGCGCTGCAGGATGTTGCCGGTGGGCGAATCGTAGAGGCCGTTGATGTGATGCCCCACCACGCCTAGCCAGTCGAGGGGGGCGCTTTCAGGCGCGCCGCGCGATCCCATGTAACCGTTGGCCAGGGCGAAGACTGTCGCTTTGCGCACTTCGGCCTCGCGCTGAAAGGGGGCGCGGTCGCGGATCAGCCAGCCATCAATGAATTCGTAGGTATCGTATGCGCTTTCCACAGGGATTCCCAGGCGAGCTTCATGACTTGTATAGACGTATTGTGCGGAATGGGCGGTGATTTGTCAAGACAACAGAAGTGGGGATAGCGTGCATTTCACGAAAGTTCACGGTCGACTCCCAAAAGTGCACCCCAAAGCACGGTTTCAGAAATCCGCCTCAGTTCGCTTGTACTCGTGAACTCAACTGAAATGCACCCGTGGAGATAGGCCATCTCTGGGGCAGTTCGCCGCAGAGGGCAACATAGCGTCTCGCTGGCTTTTCTGTGCGCCCTCTGCGTCTCCGCGGTCAGGTTGGTTGTTGGGAAGTCCAGGCCAGGCGCTGCCGATGTTGCTGCCAGACCTCGCGCAGGGCCGCCCGCAACTCGCCATACGTGGCATAGACGGCTTCGTAGGCATCCCTGGTGGCCGGATCGCTTTCGTACACGCGCGGGGCGGCCTGTCCGCCGGTCAATGCTTCTGGCAGAGACGCATACCAGCCGATGCCCACCGCGGCGAGCATGGCCGCTCCCCTGGCCCCGAACTCATTGCCCGCGGGCACGATCACCCGCCTGCCGGTCACGTCGGCGATCATCTGGCAGAAGAAATGGCTGCGCGACGCCCCGCCCGAAAGCCGTATCTCGTCTATGCGGGCGGGGATGACCTCGTAGCCGTCGCGGATGGAGAAGGCCAGCCCTTCATAGACGGCGCGCAGCAGGTCGGCGCGGGTGTGCTCGGCAGTCAGGCCGAAGAATTCGGCGCGGGCGGCTGGCTCGACGATGGGCGCGATGATGCCGTTTGCGCTCAGGTAGGGCAGGTAGATCACGCCGCGCGCTCCCGGCGGACTCTGGCGGGCCAGCGCTTCGACGGCGGCGAATAACTCGGCGGTGTTGCTGGCGCGCGCCTTCTCCGGCTGCGCGAACTGCTCGATGGCCCAGTCCAGGCTGGTGGTGCCGGAGACGTTGATCGTCGCCCGCAGCCAGCGATCGCCCGGTTCGCAGAACAGCACGCCTACCTCGCGCGGCTCGAAGACGGGTTGCGCAGTGACCAAGCAGTTGAGGAAGTTGGTGCCCAGCAGCGAACAGGCCACGCCCGGCGTATGGGCACCGACGCCTAATGCCGAAGCGGGCACATCCCCCGCCCCCACGACAACGGGCGTGCCAGGGCGCAGACCAGTTTCTTCGGCGGCGGTAGCGTGCACCGTGCCCGCGATGGCCTCCGACGGCCTGACTGGCGGGAACAGATGTCGGTAGGCGCTGACGCCAAGCCATTCGAACATGGCGTCGCTGTAAGTGCGGGCGCGGGCGTCGCCCGGCATGACCGAGGCTTCGGTGGGGTCAACCTGGATGGTGCCGGTGAGCCGGTAGCACAGCCAGTCTTTGCAGCACAGCACGTGCGCCGCGCGCTCCAGGCTGACCGGTTCGTTCTCGGCCAGCCAACGCAAGACGGGCAGTGTGCAACCCTGCTGCATCACGCTGCCGGACGTGTCGAAGATGCGCGACATGAAGTCGGGGCGTTCGATGCTGAGCCTGTCAATCAACGGTTGGGTGCGCCCGTCGCACCACAAGATGGCGTTGCGTACCGGCTGACCCTCCGCATCAATCAGCCAGGCTCCCACCATGTTGCCGGTCAGACCGACGGCGGCGACCTGCTCCGGCGCGACGTTTGCCTGCGCCAGCACGCCCCGGATGGCCGAGCACGTCATAGACCAGATTTCGCGCATGTCGGCTTCGGCCCAGGTCGGTTGGGGAGTTAGTACGGCGGTGCGTTGGGCGACGGTCAGCAACTCGCGGCCCTGCGGATCGATCAGCGCCGCTTTGACGACCGATGTGCCTGCATCAATGCCGAGCAGATATTCCTGCGATCTCATAGCAAGCCTTTGTCTTCAGCGTACTGCGCCTGCCGTCAGCCCTTCGACGAAGTTGCGCCCCACCAGCCCGAAGAGCACCAGCACCGGCAGCGCGGTGGCGGTGGCTCCCGCCAGCAACAGGCCCCAGTCCACCTGATATTGTCCGATGATGCCCGCCAGCCCGACCGGCACGGTGCGGTTGGCCTCGCTGACGATGAGAATCGAGCTGAAGAGATATTCTGTCCAGGAGGTGATGAAGGCGAAGATGGCGATGGCGGCCACGCCTGGCGCGGCCAGCGGCAACAGAATGCGCACGATGATCCCCAGGCGGGTAGCGCCATCCAGCGCGGCGGCTTCTTCGAGTTCCTGGGGAATGGTGCGGAAGAAGGCCTGCAACATCCACACGGCGAAGGGCGCGGCCAGGGTCACGTCTACAATCACCAGCGCTGTCAGCCGATCCACCAGCCCCAGGCGGCTCATCATGTCGTACATGGGCACGAGCAGCAACACGCCGGGAAAGGCATAGGTGATCAGGATGATGCGGAAGAGCATCTGCCGCCCTGGGAAGCGCAGGCGATATAGCCCATAGGCGGCCAGCGTCGCCAGCACCACCGTGATGATCATGGTGCCTATGGCCACGATCAGGCTGTTGCGCAGATAGGTGGGGAAGGGCGAATGGTACAGCAGCTTATCGTAGTGTTCGAAGGTGAACGACTGCGGAAAGAGCGTCGGTCTGCGGGCGATGATCTCCTGCGGCTCTTTGACCGAAGACGTGAAAATCCAGTAGAAGGGAGCCAGGATGACTACCATCAAGGCCAGCACCGACAGCGCCAGGGGTAGGTTGCGACGCACTCTGTACAGCATGGTCACCTCTCGTCACTGTCCGATGCCGGCGACATGAAGCGAATGAACAGCGCCGCAAAGATCAGCAGGATGATACCGGTCAGCACCGACATGGCTGCCGCCTGGCTGAGCCGGTACTTCTTGAATGCCGTGTCGTAGATCAGCACGGGCAGGGTGGTAGTGGCCCTGGACGGCCCGCCGCCGGTCAGCAGCCAGATGACATCGAACACATTGAACGACAGCAGCGTGCCGATCAGGCCCATGACGAACAGCACCGGTTGCAGGCTAGGCAGGGTGATGAAGCGAAACTTCTGCAACACATTCGCCCCGTCCACCGAGGCGGCTTCGTATAGCTCGGCGGGGATGCGTTGTAGCGCGGCCAGCAAGATCACGGCGTTGAAGGGGAACCAGCGCCAGGAGTTGATCAGGATGACCGAGATAAAAGCAGTGTTGCCGGTGGAAAAGAACCCCACCGGTTGGTCAATGATGCCCAGCGATTGCAGCGAATAGTTGACAATGCCGCCCGACGCGCTCAGCAGCCAGCGCCAGATGATCACCACCACCACGGTGGGCACCACCCAGGAGAGGATGATCCAGATGCGGGCGATGCGGTTGCCCACGAACTGCTGTTTGAGGATCAACGCGGCGGCGAAGGCCAGCACGGTTTGCACCACAGCATTGCCCACCACCCAGATGGCGCTGTTCTGCAGCGCCGCGCGGAAGTAGGGCGAGGTCAGGGCGCGCTGATAGTTGTCCAGCCCTACATATTCGCCAGGCGTGCCGATGAATTTGATATTCAGCACGCTGAGTTGAATGGACTTCAGCAAGGGGTAGAGGATGGTAGCGGCCAGCCACAGCACGAGCGGCAGGACAAAAGCATAGCCCATGAGGGTGTTGGTGGAAAGCCACTCGGAGCGGAAGCTCGCCCAGGCTCGCGCGCGCGCGGTGCTCGGTGTCGTGTTGCGCATACTCTTTCCAGCCAGGTTAAAAGGGGGGAGCGTCACCGCTCCCCCGCAAGTACGAGAGTTGCTCAGTCTTCCAGGGCTTCTTCCATCAACTTCTGGCCTTCGGCCACAGCATCTTCGGGCGACATGCCGTCAATGACGACCATCTGCAGGGTCTGGGCCAGGATGTTCTGGGCGGAGATGGCCGCGATGCTGGGGAAGGTATTGCCGCCGGTGAAGCCGAACAGACGCCCGCCGGTCGAGTTCTGCACCATGATCTCGACCTGCTCCTTGTACTTGACTACCAGCGGGTCGTTCCAGAAGCTCTCGGCTACCGCGCCATCCTCGGTCACAGGCAGGAAGAGGCCCGGCTCCATGTTCAGGAAGCGCCCGTAGTTCTCCGGCTCCAGGATGAAGCGGATGAACTTCTTGGCGGCTTCCAGCTTGGCCGGATCGTCGGTGAGGATCATCACCGCGTTGACGTAAGCGATGGTGCCGGGATTCTCCACGCCTTCTTTGTAAGGGATAGGCGCGACGCCCAGGTCTGCCGGGTCGCCTTCGGCCTGCGTGTCGTAGGTGGTGATCACCGTGAATTGCAGGATAGACGCGCAGGTGCGGTTGGCAAAGCAGGCTTCGGCCTCACCCCAGGCCCAGTTGGGGCTATCGGGCGGGGAGAACTTGTAGAGCTTGCTGTACATGTCGTAGGCTTCGACCGTCGCCGGGTTGTTGAAGCGCAGCGACCCATCGGGATTGTAGATTTCGTCCGCGCCCGCGTTGATCATCAGATCGTAGACGGTCTGATCGGTGTAGAGATTCTTGTTGGCGGGCAGGCCGATGCCGTACTGTTCGCCCGTAGTCAGCTTCTCGGTGACAGCCAGCCACTCGTCCCAGGTGGTGGGCACTTCTACGCCCGCGGCCTCGAAGACGCTCTTGCGATACCACAGCGAGTGGGCCATGTTGTAGAGCGGCACGGCCCAGGTGTGGCCATCATAGGTGTACTGCGCGACGGCTGCCGGATAGAACTTGTGCGCGGCATCCAGTTCGGCCACGAAGTCCTCGACGGGCTGCACCTTGCCCAGGTCCTTGAGGATGGGCGTGAAGTCCGGAATGGCGAAGAGCAGTTCGGGCGCGTTGCCAGCGGCGACCGCAGCGGGCGCTTTGGTGTAGATTTCGCCCCAGTTCTGCGGCTCTTGCTTGACTTCGATATCGGGGTTGGCGGCGTTGAATTCGTCAATCAACTCCTGCACGCGCTGCACACGATGAGGGGGCTGTTCCATGTGCCACAGGGTAATCTGTACCTTTTCCTGGGCCGTCGCGGGGACCTGGGGTAGGACCATCACCGCGACGACCAGCACGATGATCAGGGTAGAAAGCGTGCGTTTCATCTCCAAATCTCCTTGTTCTGAAAAACTCGGTCACGACGATCTGTTCGGTCAACCGGATGGGACTATCCGGGAAAACCCTGTATTACGCGCCGCTCAAAAGTGCGGGTTGCGCGTGCGGTATTGCTCGATCAGGCGAGCGTTGTGTTCGGCAGCGCCAGGCATGTTGGCGCTGATGAACACCGGCGGCGTGATGCCCCTGGCCTGGAGCAGGCAGGCGGCTTCGGCCAACGCAGCGTTGAGCAGGAAGGCACCGGCGATGGTCGAGAGCGGCCCTACGCGCATTTCCTCTCCGTCCAGCGGCACCAGGGCGTCGCCGGCGATGCCGTGATTGTCGAGCACGATGTCGGCGATGTCGGCCAGTTTGACGCCCGCTGGCCCAGGAGCAATGCGCGCCGCGTATTCTTTGGACACCACAGCGATCACCGTCATGCCGATGCGTTTGGCTTCCTGCGCGGTCTCGACTGGCACGGTGTTGACGCCGCTGTTGGAGAAGATCACCAGCACATCGCGGGCAGTGGGCTGATAACGCGCCAGCACCGCCGGCCCAACCCCGCTGGTACGCTCCAGCCGCGAACTGAGCACCGCGCTTTCGTGGAGCATCAGCCCGGAGCTGAGCACCGGGCAGACTGCCGCGAATCCACCAGCGCGGAAATGCCCTTCTTCCGCCAGCATGTGCGAATGCCCTGTGCCGAACAGGAAGATCATCCCGCCATTGGCGATGGCGTCGGCGATGGCGGTTGCTGCGCGTTCAATGGCGTCGGCTTCGCAGTCGCGGATGGCTGTCAGCCGGTCGAGGACAGCCTGCATATATGCCTGAGCACCCTGCTTGTGTTCCCTCATGGTGTGATCCCTACTTTGAATAGCGCAAAACGGTGCGTAGCTGATAACGGTCGCACCGGTAGACCGAAACCACATATTCCACTGGCTGATCGTGATCGGTGTAGGTGACGCGCGTCAGGCTCAGCACGGGCGTGTTCGCGTCGAGATTGAGCGCTTTGCGCTCCTCGCGGCTGGGCATCCGCGCGCTGATGAGCTGATCCGCCCAGATCAGGTTGTGCCCGTACTCCTCGCGCAGAACGCGATAGAGCGACTCGCGTGAGAAATCATGGCGATCCAGGATGCCAGGGCACAACCGGTGATTGACATGGCAAATTTCCCAGGCGATCGGCTCGTCGTCGGCCAGGCGCACGCGGCTGAGCAGGACGATTTCGGCACCAGGGGAGATTTTGAGCGGCCCGGCCACTTCCGGGGGGGCGGGCCTAAGCGCCGCGACGATGACCCGGCTGGTGGGCGTCATGCCGCGCTGCTGGATGTCTTCGGTGAAGCTGGTGAGAAAGCGCAATTCCTGGTCAATACGTGGCTTTTTGACAAACGTCCCTTTGCCCACCCGCGCCGACACGAACCCGTCGCTGGCCAATAGTTGCAGCGCCTGGCGCGCTGTCATGCGGCTGACCTGAAAGGTGCGCGATAGTTCGCGTTCCGAGGGCAGGCGCGCGCCCAACGGGTAGACGCCACTCTCGATCTGCTGGCGCAAGTGCTCTTTGATCTGCACGTAGAGCGGGACAGTTGAGTCAGGATTCAAAGTCATATTGTCTCACTGGTCTAGGGCGGTATAGACCTCTACTATCCATTATAGAAGGAAACCGGGCTTTGTCCAGAGGGGTGCGCGGCCAATTTTCAAATGACCGGGAGCGTGCGTCTGGGGTATCTTTGAGGGCGTGATGCCAGCTTGTGTATGAAAGGAAGAGGCAATGACCGTCTTTAACGGCCTGCATATGAGTCTGGGAGTGCTGTCGCGCCTATCGCACGCGCAGACGCGCTCGATCAGCGCGGAGAATTTCACCGGCGAAAAGGGGAAGGGCGGCATGGCGACCGATGGCACAGGGGCGCAGGCGGCCCGCGACCTGGGCCAGGGGTGGAAGGTGTCGCCCTGCATTCACCTGGCCTCGCGTCAGATGGTGACCCTGGCCGACATCGAGGGACCAGGGGCGATCCAGCATATGTGGATCACCGTCGCGCCGCGCTGGTGGCGCTCGCTGATCCTGCGCTGCTACTGGGACGACGAGCCGCAGCCATCGGTAGAGGTGCCGCTGGGCGATTTCTTCTGTAACGGCTGGTGCGTGCGCTGCAACGTCAGCTCGCTGGCCGTGGCAGTCAACCCGGCGGGGGGCTTCAACAGCTATTGGGAGATGCCGTTTCGTCGCCGCGCGCGCCTTACCATCGAAAATCTGACCGAAGAAGAGATCAAGGGTTTCTTCTATCAAATCACCTACACGCTGACCGATGTCCCCGACGACGTGGCCTATTTACATGCCCAATGGCGGCGCAGCAACCCGCTGCCCTACAAGACGGTGCATATCATCCTGGATGGCGTGCAGGGTTGGGGACACTACGTGGGCACGTACCTGGCCTGGGGCGTGCACAACAACGGTTGGTGGGGCGAGGGCGAAATTAAGTTCTACCTGGATGGGGACGACGAATTCCCCACCATCTGCGGGACGGGCACGGAAGACTACTTCGGCGGCGCATGGAATTTTGAGCACCCGGCAGGGCAGTATGGCGTTTTCTGCTCGCCGTATTCGGGGTTGCCTCAGGTGATCCTGCCCGACGGCCTCTACCAGAGTCAGCAACGCTTTGGCATGTATCGCTGGCACATCATGGATCCGATTCGCTTCGAGCGCGACCTGCGCGTGACCATTCAGGCGCTGGGCTGGCGTTCGGGAGGACGCTACCTGCCGCTGCAGGACGACATCGCCTCAACCGCCTTCTGGTATCAGACCGAGCCGCACGCGCCGTTCCCGCCGCTGCCCGATCGCGATGCGCTGGAAGTGATCTAAGGGCGCGAGGGGGTAAAGAGGAAGCGCCCGCCGCCTGGCTGAGAGGGCATCGGGACGGCGGGCGGCTCACCGCTAAAACTGCCGCGACCACTCCTTGGGCCAGCGTTCGATGACGACCTTGGTCTGGGTGAAGAACTCGACGGCATGGCGGCCCTGGCCGTGCAGCGTACCGAAGAAACTGGCCTTCCAGCCGCTGAAGGGGAAGAAAGCCATCGGCGCGGCGACGCCAATGTTGATGCCGATGTTGCCAGCCATGGCCTCATAGCGGAACTTGCGGGCGGCAGCGCCGCTGCTGGTGAACAGGCAGGCCATGTTGCCGTACTCGCCGCTGTTGACTAGGGCGATGGCTTCGTCCACGGTCTCAGCGTGCAGCAGACCGAGCACCGGGCCGAAGATTTCGGTGCGGGCGATGATGCCGCCGGGCGGCACGTTGTCCAGGATGGTGGGGCGCAGGAAGTTGCCGCGTTCGTAGCCGCGCACGACGATATCGCGTCCGTCTTCCAGCAGGCGTGCGCCTTCCTGGACGCCCTGCTCGATCAGGCGCTCGATGCGCTCTTTGCTCTGGGGAGAGATGACCGGCCCCATGGTCACGTCCGGATCGAGGCCGTAGCCCACCACGCGCTGTCTGGCGGCGGCGACGATGGCCTCGGTGAAGGGGCCGCGCGCATCACCGACGGTGATGGCTAGCGAAGCGGCCAGGCAACGCTGCCCGGCGTTGCCGAAGGCGCTGTCGGCGGCGATGCGGATGGTCGTTTCCAGGTCGGCATCGGGCAGGACGACGATGGGATTCTTGGCGCCGCCCTGAGCCTGCACGCGCTTGCCATTGGCGGAGGCGCGGGCGTAGATGTGCCGCGCGACCGGCGTTGACCCCACGAAGCTGACCGCGCTGATGAGCGGATGATCCAGCAGCGCGTTGACGGTGTCCGCCCCGCCGTTGACCAGGTTCACGACGCCGGGCGGGAAGCCGGCCTGTTGCATCAGCTCGACGGCCAGGTGCATGGTCATCGGGCAACGCTCGGACGGCTTGATGATGACGGTGTTGCCGGTGGCCACGGCGTAGGGCAGGAACCAGAAGGGGATCATGCCGGGGAAGTTGAAGGGAGCGATGATGGCAGCCACACCCACGGGCTGGCGGATGACGAACTCGTCAATGCCGCTGGCGATGTCTTCGGAGAACTCGCTCTGCATGAGGGTGGGGATGCCGCAGGCGACTTCGACGTTTTCGATGGCGCGGCGCATCTCGCCCCTGGCTTCGGCGAAGGTCTTGCCGTTCTCGTTGGTGATGGAGCGCGAGAGGTCGTCTATGTGCTCTTCCAGCAGGGTCTTGAGCCGGAACAGGTACTGCACGCGCTCGACCGGCGGGACGCGCCGCCAGGTCTCGAAGGCGGTCGCGGCGGCCTGCGCGGCCTGATCTACTTCCTCTGCCGGGGAGAGCGGGACGCGCGCCAGCACTTCCGCGGTAGCAGGGTTGTGCACATCCAGTAACTGTTCGGACTGCGAGGGCCGCCAGGCCCCGTTGATGTAGTTGGCAAGGGTGGTCACGGTCATCACATCTTCTCCCTACGTCATAGGAGCGTCGTCTATAGCCTATAATGGGCGGGTTGTCGGGCGACAAACCAGGGCTATTCTCTCTTAACTGCGCGGGGTCGTCAACCGGAAGGGAGCTGCACAATGCGGGCAGGGCGGGCGCAATCGGCAAGGATCGGACATACTTGGGCGCAAGATGGCCTATCTGAGCGAAAGGAAAACGGATCATGGCGGATATGCTGGTCAAACTCTACGAATTGCCTTCGCTGGAGGCTTCTCTGGCTGCTCTGGAGATTCAGGGAGTCACGGTGCGGCGGGCGCTGGCAGCGGAGAAGCATCTGGTCATTGGTTGGATCGGCCAGCACTTCTGGCCACACTGGCAGAGCGAGTGCGAGGTAGCCTTCAGTCGGCAGCCGGTTTCGTGCTATCTGGCTGTTGAGGGGAACGCGCTGTTAGGGTTCGCCTGCTATGATGTGACCCGCAAAGGCTTTTTCGGCCCAACAGGCGTGGCCGAGGCCGCGCGCGGGCGTGGTATCGGCAAGGCGCTGTTGCTGGCCTGTCTGCATAGCATGTGGGTCGAAGGCTATGGCTATGCCATCATCGGCGGGGCGGGGCCGGTGGATTTCTACCGGCAGGCGGTGGGGGCCATCGAGATTCCCGCTTCGACACCAGGGGTGTATCAGGGAATGTTGCAGGGCGACACGGCATAGGCAGATGTGGGGCCGGCGCGCCTCAACCCAAACAGTGGACAGGTTGACCCTGAGCACCTCAACAGCCCCTGAAGAAGACCATGCTTTCTTTGTGACTTAATTCTCTAACTTGACAATTTAGGAGATTTAATACAATATTTTTCTGTGATCAGTATTGTTAATTTGAGGAGATGCTATGCTTTCTTGACCCCCCGCTCTGGCAGCGGCTGCTGGCCCGCTGCGTTGCCGCTGCTTGCCTCCCGCCCTTCATCGTAGCCAGAGAGGTATCCCATGGTTTTCACTGACCGCAGTGATCTATATGCTGCTGTACACGAGGACGGTCTCAATCGTGTGATGCGGCATATCATGCTCCAACGGCCTTCGCTGTTCAACTACGCGACGCCGTTCTTCGCCCAGAATCCGGACTTGTTGTGTGTGCCCATCAAAGCCGCGCCAGAGGTGTTTGCCGCTGGCAATCCCCTTTTCACTGTGCAAAGCCCTTTGCCGGTGTTGGGGGCGGCGCAACCGGTTGGGCTGAACTACTGTGTGCAGTTCACTGACGTGCAGCTTGACTTTCACGACTCCGACACGATCAAACTGCCGCCAGAACTGGGCGAATTGCCGCCGCAACGCTTCGCTTTGCGGTTGAAAGGCTGCTTTGGGCTGGGCTGTCTGCCCGATGACTACTACACCGACCTGATCCCCCTGGAAGAACTGTTTGCGGTGGCCCAGGCGGGCAAAGAACGGTTTTCGTTCACTCATGTGGCCGAGCGTCAGCCGCGCGACCCCATCGTCCCGCCAGCGCGCCGGCTGACTTGCTTCTGCCTGGAGTTGTTCGCTGTGCTGCACTTCGAATGGGGCAAGATCGGCACAGATGATTATCTCAAGGTGCGGCTCGATGGGCTGGAGATTGTAGACCTGCAGCCGGTCGAAATGGAGAACATCATTGAGTGCTATGCTGAGGCTGTGTTGCGGCTGGGCGTTTTGCCGCGCCTGAGCATCAAGATCGAAAAGATGGTGCTGGATATCACCGCGTTGTTGCGCCAGCAGGGCATTGCAGTGGGTCAGCAGATTTCGCTGCAACCAGCGCCGGTGCCTGCTGCCGTTCCCAACAACCCTGCCGTCGAAGACGATCAGCTCAAAGTGTTCGTCAACCTGGTTGTGACCCCCTAGGAGACCTCATCATGGCTCATCTGACTGTCGCCGTTTCTGAGGCGACTTTCATTCGCTCTTTCGACCTGCTCAAGCGCAACTTCGTGTTCCAGGACTCCGACCTGCAGGATCACGGGGTGTTCACGCTGGGGTACGACGTGAAGATGCACCTGGAAGGCGGCACCGTAGACCTGCGCGCCGACAACACCGTGCAGATCAAGGAACTGGACATCCGCTGGGATCGGCTGAAAGTGATCATCGGCCTGGATATTCCGGAGATTTGCGTGGGCGGCGGCTGTATCAACATGCCCTGGCCCATCCCCGATATCTGCCTGCCGAGGATATGCATATTCAGCGGCGACCCCGACGTTTCCATTTCGCCGGACTTTGCCAGCTTTGTGGCGCAGGAGATCAGCTTCACCGGCAGCCTGGACGCGCGCTACTTCGACGCCAGTCTGCCGCTGCCCTCGCCCGATCCCTGCGTGCCACTGCGTGTAGTCCCGCTGACCACCAACAATCAGTGGCAGATCTTTCTCGATCCGCAGACGATGGATATAGACCTGTTCGACTTTCCGGACATCGTCGGCAACCTGATCGAGAATGCGCTGACCAGTGCGATCACGGCGCTGATCCCCGGTGGGTGGGTGCGCGACCTGATCCTGGCCATCATCGGTGGGATCGCCGATCTCATTCGCGCAATCCTGGATATCCCCGACGATATTGACGAGTGGCTCAGCGATGTGTTCAATGTGAGCTTCGGGCTGCTCGACTTCATCGGGACGCTGGTGCTGGACTTTTTCGCAAGCTGCAACCCCATCTATCGCATAGACGACCCCTTCGAGATATTGCCCGCTGCAAGCGGACTGATCCCGGTGCGCATTCCCATCCGCAACCTGAGCGTGCGCGCCGATGATCTCGAAATGGTGGTTCGGGCGGACGTAGGAGCATAGCCATGCCGAAGAAAAACGTGTTGCTCAACCGGGCTGTTTTCAGCGTGCGACCCTACGAAAGCCGGGCGCTCACCGTGCTGACAACGCTCTTCCACCATTTCAGCGAAGCGGGCAATTACGAGCTGTTCGTGCGCCGCGGCGGTGCAGTGATCTACCGGGCGGCGGTGCTGGTTGGTGAGGCGGGCGCGCAACAACAGATCAACCTCGATCTGGCGACGCTGGCCCAGGAACGCCCGCGCGACTGCTGCGATCACGATGATGGGCCGCGCTACGTCCTGGGCGTCAATAGCGTGATGGGTTTCTATGTGTCGCAGGGCACGGGGGCGTACTCTGTTGAGATCGCCCGCACCGAGCACAAAGAACGGCGCGCGCTCGACAGCGCCTCGCTCATTCCGGCGGGCGATCTGTTCGCGGTGACCCTGGTGCGTCCAGGTGTCTACCGCGCCGTGGAGGAACAAAGCGGGGCCGAGATGCAAATCCGCGTGGCACACCCCGATCCCAAGAGCTACCGCAAGGGTGAGGTGACGCTGATTGCGTTCAGTGGCAAGGAGTTCAAGCCCAGGCGCGCGGAGATTGTCTCCGGGCATTCGGTGCTCTTCCGCTGCGAAACGCCAGCGCGCCTCCGCGTGGAGCTGCTGGACGCTGCCGAAACAGGCACTCGCCCCAAGCCAGGGACGCGCTTCACAGTGCGCCGCACAGCACCTCCCGCTGCGCCCGAGAGCGAGAAGAAATCGTCTGACTGATGGTTATGCCTGGTCGAATATCAGGCCCCGACCATGTCCTGGCCGGGGCCTGTTCCTGGCCCAGCCATCAGGCAGGGCTGGAGTGTGCGGCGCGGTGCGCGGCGATTAGATCGCGGTAGTAGAGGGCGCTGCGCTTGGGGATGCGCTCTTGCGTGGCGAAGTCCACGTAGACCAGCCCGAAGCGCATGCGATAGCCTTCGGCCCACTCGAAGTTGTCCATCAGGCTCCAGGCGAAGTATCCCCTGAGCGGCACGCCCTGGGCAATAGCTTCGGCGCAGGCCTGTACATGCGCGGCCAGGTAGGCCTGGCGCTGCGGGTCTTCTACCACGCCATTCACGGGCGGAGGGTCGTCGTAGGCTGCGCCATTCTCGGTGACGTAGAGCGCGGGCGGGGCGTATTCGCGCGTTACGCGCACCAACACGTTGCGCAGCCCGTCCGGATAGACTTCCCAGCCCATGGCTGTGTGCGGTCTGCCATCTACGTGTACATGCTGCGTGTTCAAGGGGCCGTGCGGGCCGGCGGCGATCACGTTGCGCGAATAATAGTTGATGCCCAGAAAGTCGAGCGGCACCGCAGCCCTCTGGACGGTATCCAGATCGAGACCGTCCAGCGTTGCGCCCAGGCGGGTCACCATATCGTCGGGATAACGCCCTTTGAAAACAGCGTCTAGAAACCAGCGGTTCTTAAACCCGTCTTCACGGTGAGCAGCGGCTATGTCATCCGCCGACTCCGAGGCCGGCTGGAAGTCCACCAGATCGAGCGTAATGCCTACCTGAACGCCCGGCGCAACCTGGCGAATAGCGGGCACTGCCTCTCCGTGCGATAGCAGCACATGGTGCGCCACGCGATAGGCTGCCGCCAGATTGCATTTGCCAGGCGCGTGTCTGCCGAAGTAGTGACCGACGAAAGCCACGACCCACGGTTCGTTGTGAGTGATCCAGTGCCGGACGCGGTCGCCCAAGCGCTGGGCCATCAACGCGGCGTAGTTGGTGAACCAGGCGATGCTATCCGCATTCTCCCAGCCGCCGCGATCCTGCAATGCCTGGGGCAGGTCCCAGTGATAGAGCGTGACGAAGGGCTGAATGTTGTGGGCCAGCAACTCGTCTACCAGGCGGTCGTAGAAATCCAGACCAGCGGGATTGATCGCCCCTGTTCCCTGTGGAATGACGCGCGGCCAGGAGATTGAGAAGCGATAGGCTTGCAGGCCGAGGCTGGCCATCAGGGCTACATCCTGCCGGTAGCGGTGATAGTGATCGCAGGCTACATCGCCGGTGTCGCCGTTGTAAGTATTGCCGGGCGTATGCGAGAAGCGCGTCCAGATACACTCACCGCGCCCGTCTTCCTGCGCTGCGCCCTCGATCTGATAGCTGGAGGTCGCTGCCCCCCATAGGAAATGGTCTGGGAATTCCATAAGCCTCGCTTACCCCTTTCAGGCGACCCACATATCGAACGTAAACAGTGTGACAAGTAGACCCAAAAGCAACAGATTGGCCGTTGTCCAGGCACGGTCGAAAACCACAGAGCGCCCCAAACGTGCAGGCAGAATAAACACCGACGGCACAACCAGGACATAGCGGATCAGACTCTGCGGCGCGCCGCTGAGAGCGGTCACAGCCAGCACGGCCAAGCCGAACAACGCGGGGCCAGGATAGCGGCGCACCGTCAGCAGGCAGGCGAGTATGGCCAGACCCAGTGCGGAGAACTCCAGCCCATAATAGACGCGCATTTGCGCTACCGTCTCCGCCGAGCGCAGACTATCGAACGCGGCTTTCCAGCCCTGGCGGGTGCGTTCCCAGTCGGTGAGGCTGCGCCCGAACCAGTGGTCTTCCACCAGGTGAAACTGATCGCCTAACACGAACCACCACGCCGCGAAGGCCAGCGCGGGCAACAACACTGCCCCGGCGTATATCAATTCACGTCTGGCGATGCGACGTCCGCGCACCTGCCCCAGCCATGCCAGGGTCAGCGGGATCAGCAGTAATACACCGGTGCTGCGCACCCAGACGGCCAGCGCTGCCAGCAGCGCGGCCCAGACAAGGCGTTGGCGCGCGGCCAGGGCCATTGACCCGAAAGCCAGGGCCACGAACAGCCCTTCGGAATAGACCTGGGCCAGGAAGAAGCTGGAGGGGAAGATCAACAGGTAGAAAGCGATGCGGATACCGCCGTCTTCGCCCAGTTCGTCGCGCACCAGGTCGTAGAGCGCGATCATGCCCCCCAGCGTCCCGACCAGGGCGACGAGCACGCCAGCCAGCGTCGCCGTGGCGATCTCGTTGAGGTCGAGGACGCGCAACGGCAGGCTGACGATGCGCATCACCGCCGGATAGAGCGGGAAGAACGCATAGTTCATGGAAAGGGGCTGCCGACCGGGAAGCTGTACCAGGCGCACGCGCGGATCGTCGTAGCCGGCGATGGCGATGGACAGATAGAACTCCGAGTCCCACGACACGTGCCGGTTCATGAACGGCTCGATCAAATAGGGCTTGTCGTTCTGGCTGGTGCGTCCGGTCTCGCGCGGCGTCCAGGCCAGGGCATAGTCGGGGCGCTTCGGTTCCATGCGCGCCTCGACCAGGTTCTGAAAGCCGATCAGAATAGCGGCCCAGGCCAGCCAGATGCCACACAACAGGGTGAGACTGCGCCGATCGAGTCGCATAGGCCGCTCAGCGAGTGAGAGGGATGAGGTACAGGGTCACAGACTGGCCGGGGGCGCTGAGCGGTTCGGCGCGCAGAGCGAGATCGTCCAGGCGCTCGGCGTTGTGTTCCGCGTCCAGACGCCATACTTCTGCTGGCCCGGCGACGGTCGCGCCATCGAGGTGCAGAGGGTGCACCTGCGGGTCATCGCCCAGGTTGACGACCAATACTGACAACATGCCATCGTCGCGCAGAGCGGCGTAGACCGACAGATCGGGGACGGAAGAACTGGCGTACACCAGCTCGTTGCCAAAGCGCTTGTAAAGCTGGTAGGTGTAGTAAGTCGGGCGGACCTCGTAGCTCCCCAGCAATCCCCAACCGCCGCGACTGGGATTGCTCTGGAAGTCGAAATAGTTGACGATGAAGGCCCCGTCGCGGATCAAGCGGCCTAACACATCCGCCCACCAGACGGCGTTGTAAAACGAGTCGGGCGTTGCTTCGCCGCCAATGCTCTTGCTCCAGTGCGAATTGGCTTCAGTGATGGCGACAGGCAGATCGTCCCGTCCGGTGGTCTCGCGAATGACCGCGCGCAAGGCAGGCAGAATGCGGCTCCACTCCGGCGCGTTCTGGCGTAGGTCGTCAATGGTGGTGACGGGGTAGGCCATGCTACGGGGGAAGGGGTAGCGATGCACGGCCACAATATCTACCAGGTCGCCGTTGGCCAGCAGGAATTCGCGCACCCAGTCGCGCCCCTGACTGTCGCGCGGATCGGTGGCCGGGTCGCCGCTATACTGCGAGGTGTCCGGCCCGATCAGCAGAATGGTGGGGTCTACGGCCAACATGGCCTCAGCAATGGCGCGCCACTCGCGGTTGTGATCCTCAGTGGTGTAGTTGTCAAATAGATTGGGTTCGTTGCCAATGGCCCAGTAGCGCACGCCATAGCCGCGCTCGATATTGGTGAAGCGCACCAGTTCGGCGGCGGCTTCCGGCGTGCCCCCTTCCAGGCGCACACTGATGCTCGGCTCCGCTCCCAGTTGACGGGCCAGCTTGATGAACATGTCAATATGAAAATGCTGGATGTTATTCTGGTCGCCCCAGCGCCCGCCGGGAAAGCGTAAGAAGCGAATGCCGGACTGTTGCGCCTCGTCGGCCAGGTCGAGGGGGACGGTTTGCAGCGGGCCATAGTTCGCGCCGTAGACGTAGGGGCTGATCGGCCCCAGGGAATGGCTCACGTCTATGTAAAGCGCGGGTTCTCCCTGTGCGCCGACTACACCTGCCAGCGCCAGCAGCAGGCAAAGCAGGGGGATCACCAGTCGTTTCATCGCGCTTTCCCTCCTCCATCGTGTAGCGCCTGCTGGTAACGCTGGTAGAGGCGGACTGCATGGGTGGCGGGCGCGCGGTAGTACTCGTCGGGGCTGATGTCCAGTTCCAGCGAGAGCTGGGCGGGGAGCACAGTAGGCCGGCTGGCGGCGAATTCTTTGATCACCTGGGCGTGCGGTTTGAGCGTGCCGTCGGGACGCACCAGCCCGAAGAAACGCTCATGGCGCGATTCAGCGCATGGGGGCCGGTTCCACAGTTCCCGCGCATAGTCGGCGTAGCACCACAGCATGGCCCCCGTCGCGCCAACATCCAGCAGACGCGGCAACACAGCGCGCACGTAGTCCGCTAGGTCTTCTTCGGAGGCCATGAACTGCCGCTGCGGTTGCCCATAGCCCATCCATTCCCAGGTCTGCGAAGGCTGGCCGGGAGCGGCTGTGCAGCCGCCCCATTCCTCCATCAGCGTGGGCTTGCCGCACAGGGCGGTGACCAGCGCGCAGGTGTAGGGCACCAGGTCGGGGTCAAGAGGATGCCGCGCCCAGGGGACGTACATCGGGTAGGTGTGCATGACGGCTACATCCGTCTCGGCGTAAACCTGATCCACGCGCAGGCCGTTGGCCGTGGTCAGACTGGCTATGTGCAAGCCACAGGTCACCGGATGGGCGTCATCTATCTCCTTGATCAGGCCCGTCATCTCGCGCACCCAGGCGCGACCTGTCGCGGCGTCCGGAGGCCAGGCGAACAGGTCTGGCTCATTACCCAGGTTCCACATCCAGATCGCCAGATGATCTTTGAGCGCGCTAACCACTGTGCGCAGCAAGAGTCGCTCGGCTTCCAGGGCGACAGGATCGGTGAAGGGATTGCGATAATGGTTGTTGACCGCCCGCCCCTGGCTGACCACCTGGCGAATCCCTGGCGCGGCGGGCGCAGCAGAAGAGTCCAGCAGCCAGCGCGGTGCCCAGTTGGGGCCGCTCATGTGGCCGGTGAAGAAGGTCACGTCCAGTTGCAGGTTGTTGGCAGCGGCGCAGTCGCACACAGTGACCAGATGATCCAGGCAGACAGTCGAGACAGTATCGGGCGCTGGCTGCCAGTCATCCCATAGCAGGAAGATGCGCACCACGTCCAGCCCCAGGCTGGCAATGATGGCGAACTCTTCGGCCACTTCGCCAGGATCGAAGTCTCCCCACCAATACATGGCCTTGCGGCGCGGCCAGTAGTTGACGCCCAGCACGAATCGTTCGGTCATTGACTACTTCTCCACCCCGGTAATGACTACGCCCCGCATGAAGAAGCGCTGCGCCGCGAAGAAGAGCACTACGGGCAGGATCAATCCCAACAGGGCGGTTGCCTGGATGAGATGCGGTTGCTGGTCGTAGATGAAGTTGAAGCGCTGAATCCCAACGGTGATGGGCTGTAGCTCTGGCTTGCCCAGCAGGTAGATCAGCGGCTCGAAATAGTCGTTCCAGGCGTACACAAAGTGGAACAAGCCGACGGCCACCAGCACCGGATAGGATTGCGGAATGATGATCGAGCGCAAGATGCGGAAAGGCCCCGCGCCGTCAATCATCGCCGCCTCGTCCATCTCGCGCGGCAGAGTCAGGAAGTATTGGCGCAGCAGGAAGACATTGTAGGCATTGGCGAAGAAATGCGGCACGATTAGCGGTAGCCAGGTGCCCGTCCAGTGAATGCGCGAGAAAAAGGCGTAGGTGGGCACCAGGGTCACCTGTTTGGGCAGGATGATCGTCCCGATCAACACCATGAAGATGATCTGCTTACCTGGGATGGGGAAGCGTGAAAAGGCATAAGCCACACAGGTGGACGACAGCAACGTGCCGATCATGCCAGTCACGGCGATGATCAGGGTGTTGCGGAAGAGCAGAGGGAAGTCAATACCTTCCCAGGCTGTCTTGAAGTTGCCGGTGCGCGGGCTGAACTTCATCACTGGTTGCAGCGTGCGCCAGCGTCCTTCCCAGACGATGGGGCCAGCTTCGGGGTGATCGGGATCAATGAAGGTCGAGGTGCGCCGTCCAGCGTCGAGCAGCGCTAGTTCGCGTGTGCCGTCTTCCAGCGGCACCTTGTAAAGATCGAGATCGCGCGTCAACAGCGTGGGGCTGACGCCTTCCACCACGCGCCCGCCAATGATCGCCGTGGTGCCGGTGAGGGAGATCGGTTCGT
>OGCI01000487.1_pt1 | contig 45489 bp, 56 predicted proteins | sample 1570021 | NCBI WGS metagenome assembly OGCI01 (sample SAMN06264664, study PRJEB24512) | hot springs metagenome | isolation source: Hot spring water | place: South Africa: Tshipise | collected 2015-06-21
AGTTCCGTGAGGAAAGAAGAACCGTGTTTACGAACAAAAATTGTTATCTACCCAATGACAATTTCACGGACATATAGCTTTTATCTAACACGGATTGTTCTACAAAGACCGTTCAAGAAATTCCATGACTGATTTGGGCGACTTACCCCGTGCAAGAGGAGAATCCACAAGATTCTGCCCATTTCTCCCAAGACTTCTCTCCACTCCATTCCCGATTTGCTACAATACCGGAGGGGAGGCGGTTTCTCTGGAAGGATTCGATTGGTATACCATGGTGTTTCTCCCTTTACTCATTTTTGCTTCCCGGGTCGGTGACGTGAGTCTGGGAACCATGCGGATTATCCTCACCTCGCGGGGCAAGAGGAAGATTGCTCCTCTCCTCGGATTTGCCGAAGTGCTCCTGTGGATTGTGGTGGTCAGTAGGCTGGTCACTCGGCTCCAGAGTCCTCTTGCCTTTTTAGGATACGCTGCCGGCTTTGCCTTGGGCAATTTCGTCGGCATGTACATCGAGGAATGGTTTGCCCTGGGGCACGTCATCGTAAGGGTAATCCTCCAAAAGGGTGGCGAAGAACTCTTCCATGCTCTCCAAAAGGCCAAATGTGGGGTTACCGCCTTTGACGGGATGGGCAGTCGGGGACCGGTGAAACTCCTCTTCACCGTGGTTCGCCGGAGAAACCTCAAAGAGGTGATAAAAATCATCCAAAACGTTTGCCCTCATGCCTTTTTCTCGGTAGAAGACGTACGCACCGCCCACGCGGGGATCTTCCCTTCGGTAATCCCTGGAGAACGGAAGGGAAAGTAGCAAGAAGTACGGTAGTCTCTCGGAGAAAACTCTCGTATAATGGAAAAAAGGATTCTGCGAGGAGGTAGCCATGTGCGGCATTATCGGATATGTGGGACAAAGAGAGGCCATTCCCATTCTCTTACAGGGACTGAGGAAGCTTGAGTATCGGGGATATGATTCTGCCGGCATCGCCATCATCGAAGATGAAAAACTGCACATCTTCCGCAAAAAAGGGAAGATTCAGGATTTACAGCAAGAAATAGGAGCAAAAACCTTCCATGCCCGCTACGGCATCGGTCACACCCGCTGGGCGACCCATGGGGTTCCCTCGGACTGCAATGCCCACCCCCACTGTGACTGTGGCGGGACCATTGCCTTGGTGCACAACGGAATCATTGAAAATTACCGGGCTCTCAAAGAGCGCCTGCTTGAGGAGGGACATCACTTTTCCTCCGACACCGATACCGAAGTGATTGCCCATCTCCTTGAAGGAGAGGGAGAACCCCTCTCCAGGTTGCTCAAGCTCGTTTCTCTCTTAGAGGGCTCTTTTGCCCTGTGTGTCCTCTTCCAAGAGGAACCAGGAGTTCTCTACGGCGTACGTCAATCGAGCCCTCTTCTCCTTGGGGTTGGGGAGAGAGAATACTTCTTGGCCTCCGATATCCCTGCTTTCCTCGAACATACCCGGAATGCCGTACTCTTAGACGATGGAGAAATTGTGCGTCTCAGCGAGACGGGTTTTACCGTTTTCGATTTCACGGGAAAAGAAAAGGAGAAAACCTCCTTCACCATTCCTTGGGACCCAGTCAGTGCGGAAAAAGGTGGTTTTAAGCACTTCATGCTCAAAGAAATTCACGAAGAGCCCCGGGTTTTCGAAGATACCCTGGCGGGGAGACTCCACCCCGAAGCGGGAGAAATCATCCTCGACGATCTTTGCGTGCCCTTCTTCTCTTTTGAGCGAGTGGTTATGGTGGCCTGCGGAACCGCCTGCCACGCCGGAATGCTGGGGAAGATATACTTGGAGAAACTTGCCCGTCTCCCCGTCGGTGCGGAATACGCCTCCGAGTTTCGCTATCAAGACCCCTTCCTCGAGAAAACCCTGGTGATTGCCATCTCCCAATCGGGTGAGACCGCCGATACCCTTAAGGCGGTTGAGCTGGCCAAAGAGCGTGGCGCCCGAGTGCTATCGATTTGTAACGTTCTCGGGGGTTCTCTGACCCGAATTTCGGATTGGGTTCTCTACACCCGGGCGGGGATCGAAATTAGCGTTGCCTCAACTAAAGCCTTCTTAGCCCAGGTTACTGTCCTCCTCCTCCTTGCCCTCTCCTGGGGGAAGAAGAGAGGAGTTCTCGCCTCAAAAGAGGTGGAAACCTTCATCGCGGAGCTTCTTGGGCTGCCCCGCAAAATGCACACTCTCCTTGAGAAAGGTGATACCCTCCACCACATCGCCCGGCAGTTCTACCTCCACCAGAACTTCTTCTACTTGGGGAGGGGAGTTTTCTATCCTTTGGCTCTCGAGGGAGCGCTGAAGCTCAAGGAAATTTCCTATGCCTACGCCGAAGGACTGAGTGGAGGGGAGATGAAACACGGGCCTATTGCTCTGGTGGGACCGGACCTCGTGAGCGTGGTTTTGGTGGGAGAAGGGGAGAGGCGGGTCAAAATGCTCGGTAACATCGAAGAGATTAAAGCCCGTCAAGGCAAGGTCATCGCCATTGCCGAAGAGGGTGACGAGGAAGTAAGCGAAAAAGCCGAGGTCACCGTTTTCATTCCTCAAACCCTGGAATTTTTGAGTCCGCTCCTTGCCATCATCCCCTTGCAACTCTTCGCCTACTATATGGCCTTAGAGCGAGGGTGCGATGTTGACCAACCGAGAAATTTAGCGAAAAGCGTTACCGTAGAGTGAAAAGATTGATCTTTACCTTGCACTTACCGGTTTCAAAATCTGTTTCCCGGGTGAAAAAAGCGGTTCGCTTGAGAGAGATAAAGAAGGGATAAGTGGCAAACCCCCGAAAAGTGAGAGGAGAGTTTACGCAGGTTTACGGGGTTAGGAAGAGCAAGGGTTTTTCAATGGAGAGCGTTTAAGCTCTTGGGGGAAGAATACCGGTCAGCGAAGAGAAAGAAAAGCAAGAAATTTACGCTCGACTCAAGTGGCTTTCGTGCGAAGCAAAAATCGTGGTGGCATTTCTTATCGCCGGAATTGTGGGGTTATTCGTACCTAAAGTATTAGGTGGAGGACACGAACTCATAAGTTCCTTCGTGACCACCCCATTTTCGCTCCCGTTCCTCCTTTTCATTCTCCTCATCAAGTTTTCTTTCACTATGGTCAGCTATGGTTCATCGGCAACGGGTGGAATATTCTTGCCCCTTTTAGCGATCGGGGCACTCATCGGCATCATTTACGGGAAAACCGTGCATCACTTGGCCGGTCTCAGCGAGGAGCATGTGGTCACTTTCCTTACCCTTGCCATGGCCGGATACTTTACCGCCATCGTGAAGGCACCCATCACCGGGTGTATCTTAATAACCGAAATCACCGGTTCCTTTGCCCATTTTCTCTCGATGGGCTTGGTTTGCCTCACGGCATACCTTGTCGTTGATATTCTGCATGGAAAGGCCATTTACGAGGCGCTACTCGAAAGGATTCTCCATAACCGAGTTTTCCAAAAGAGTGGGAGGAAAGATACTAAGGTCGTTGTTGAAGCTGCAGTTTGCATGGGCTCAAGGTTAGAAGGCAAGAAAATGAAGGAGATAGAGTGGCCTCTCCATTGTTTGGTGATGGGAATCAAAAGAGGGGAGACGGAAATCATCTCCCATGGAGATACACAAATAGGAGCGGGAGATTACCTCATCGTACTCACTCGCGAAGACAACGCCGCCGCAGTAAGAGCATTCTTATCCCAAGCAGGAGAGAGCGTATACCTCTTTCCGAAGAAAGAAGAGAGAACGAGCGAAGGCTGAGGTATATAACCGCTCTATAGAAACCCCAAAACTCCGCAAGTGTGCTCCGAGAAAAGATCACAAGGCAAGGGAGATTGGAGCTCGCCGACCCAGAGGAATGAGGGAGGACACCCTTTCTTTTCCTTTTGGAACAGAATACTTGTTGACGGAGATGTGTAAAGAAGAGTATTATTCTTATGTACTCATATGAGTATATAAGAATAAATTTGGGCGAGGGAAGAATTGCATGCATGAGTTAACCGATTTTTTCAAGGTTTTGTCTGATGAAACACGTTTAAGGATACTCATTCTTCTCTATCATAGAAAACTCTGCGTATGTGAGATATGTGGAATAACCGGGGAGCCACAGCCCAAAGTATCGAAACATCTCGCTAAACTCAGGGATATGGGTCTTGTCAAAGATGAGAGGCAGGAACAATTCATATTCTACGATTTACACGTGGGTGAGCGAGTGCACAAAGAAATACTGGAGAGAATAGTGAGGAGTATCGACGATTATCCCCTGCTTAAAAGCGATATCGAAAGGTGTAAACACGCTGAAAAATATATTGAAGCGTGCAGAAAGTGAAAAGAAGAGTTCCGTATGCACATTGTGGCTCTGATAGGCGGTCTATTCAATGACCACATGTTGAAAATGACGTGGCTCGCAGAACTGGTGAGACTTCTCGTAGAAAAGGTATTCCACTTACCCGTGAGCGATCGGCTGGGTGGAGGCATCCACTTCTTCATTTACGATACCATAAAGATTTTTACCCTCTTATCGTCCTTGATACTCATGGTATCCTACATCCGGAGTTATTTCCCACCAGAGAGGACCAAGCAAATTCTTAAGGGGATAAGAGGCATCCCAGGGAACATCCTGGGGGCGTTGCTCGGAACGGTAACGCCTTTTTGCAGTTGCTCCAGTATACCGATTTTCATAGGTTTTACTTCCGCCGGATTGCCCTCGGGGGTTACCTTTTCGTTTCTCATTTCCTCCCCTCTTGTCGATTTGGCTTCATTGCTCCTCTTAATCTCCTTCTTCGGCGCCAAAATCGCCATAGCCTATGTCACGGTGGGCTTGATTATCGCAGTGATCGGAGGAACTTTGATAGAGAAATTAGGACTCGAAAAATACGTCGAAGGATACGTGAGAGAAGCGGACAGTGTGGATCGCGAAGCCCCCGAGATGACCCGTAGCGAAAGACTCTCCTATGCGAAGGAACAAGTTAGGGATATTCTCGAGAGAGTGTGGCGCTATGTACTCCTCGGAGTCGGCATAGGGGCAATCATTCATAATTGAATCCCTCAGTCGACCATAGAAAATGTGGTGGGAGGCAAAAACCCATTAGCAGTATTGCTTGCTACCGCGGTGGGCATTCCAATGTATGCTGATATATTCGGTACCCTGCCTATAGCCGAAGCGTTATTCGCCAAAGGGGTAGGCATGGGGACGGTACTGTCATTGATGATGGCAGTAACAGCCCTGTCGTTGCCTTCCATGATTATGCTCAGTAAGGTAGTCAAACCCAAACTCTTGGCTATTTTTGTATTCATAGTATCAGTGGGGATTATATTCATTGGATATTTATTCAATGCTTTCCCTTCCATTTTGCAATGAAAACCATGCGACCCAGAGTATGGATAGAGGAGTTGAACTCGATGTCAAAAACTTTTATCCGGTCATTCACTATGAAAAGTGTTTGAGTGCGGAGCGTGTTTCAACAAGTGCCCACACGGGGTTTGCAAGAGAGAGGACAAAAGGCTGGTGGTAGTGTATCTCCAAGGTTGTATTGAGGGTTGCCGAGGAGGCCAAAATTTATGTCCTTGAGGTGCAATCGAGTACCTTGGCGATACAGGGGAAAGGAAGAATTGCCATTGCAGATGCTACAGCTCTGAATTTTGGATGAGACGATCCGTCCCGCACAGGCAAATATCTCCATAGCGATACTTCCATTATCGACGGACGAGACCTAAGGAAAGAGCATGATACCTGTGTAAGAGACACCGTGGAGTGATAGGGTTAGAGGTGTGCAAAACATCAATTGATAAGGAGTGATGCTTTCATGGTCATTAAAGTTTTAGGTCCTGGATGTGCCAATTGTAAGAAATTAGAAGCTCATGTCAGAGAGGCGGTAAAGGAACTGGGAATTGAAGCTAAGATTGAAAAAGTGGATGATTTCAAGGAAATTATGGTCTATGGCGTCATGAAACTCCCTGCGCTTGTGGTGGATGAACAGGTAAAGGTGATGGGAAGAGTTCCCTCGCCAGAAGAGATCAAAAAATACTTGTGAAGCTCCAACCTGAAAACTTCTCTCTACACGGTGAATATATGGGCGGGGTGCTGAAAGAGAGAAATGTTTTACTTTCGCCGACCTTTCTTTTACTATACTGCTATAGGAATTTCTTAAACCACGGGGGGAAGAGTATGGACTTAGGACTCACCGGAAAGGTAGCGGTCATTACCGGAGGGAGTATCGGTATCGGGAAAGCAGTGGCGGAAGCTTTTGCCCAAGAAGGCGTGCATCTTGTCCTCTGTGCCCGTGACGGAGAGCGGGTGAAACAGGTGGCAGAAGCAATCGGGAGCACCTATTCGGTTCGGGCCACCGGTGTCCGCTGTGATGTCACGAAACCCCAAGACATCGCGGAACTGGTAAGAACGGTAGAGCAAAACTTCGGTGGAGCCGATATCCTCATCAATAACGCCGGTACAGGAAGCGCCGAGAAAATCATGGACGCACCGGATGAAAAGTGGCAATACTACTGGGATCTCCACGTCATGGCGGCGGTGCGGATATCGAGAGCCTTGGTTCCCTTCATGCAGAAAAGGGGCGGAGGGGTCATTCTCAACAATGCTTCTATCTGCGCCCGCCAGCCTCTTGACTACGAACCGATCTATAACGTCACCAAAGCGGCCTTAGTTATGTTCTCCAAGTGCTTGGCGAACGAACTAATCCCTTACAATATCCGGGTGAACTGTATCAACCCCGGTCTCATCCTCACTCCCGATTGGTACAAAACTGCCGGCATCTTGAGTAAAGACTTGGGGATCACTCCCGACGAGTACCTCAAACAGATCGCCGAAAAGAATACCCCCATCGGCCGCTTCGCTACTCCCCAAGAGCTGGCCCAATTCTTCGTCTTTTTGGCTTCGCCGCGAGCGAGCTACTGTGTGGGTTCCACCTATTACGTGGACGGTGGATGGTTAAAGGTGGTCATCTGAGAGTGAAGAAAGGAGAGGGAAAATGTCTGCGGAGAGAGAACTTTACGAAAAACGCCTCAAGCGGTACCTCACCGCCATGCGTAACGAAAAACCGGATATGGTACCGATTCGCCCCTTTGTGGCCGAATTCACTGCCAAATACGCCGGTTTCACCTGTCAAGAGGTCACCCAAGACTATCGCAAAGCCTTCGCGGCGGTATTACGGTGCGTGGAAGACTTCGACTGGGATGCCGTGGTGGGAAACATGGTCTACGTATTTGCCGGAATCCCGCAAGCTTTGAATCTCTCTTACTATGCCTTTCCGGGGGTAGAACTCTCGCCTCAGGTGGGTTTTCAGTACCTGGAACCTCCTGAAGAAAAGGCTTTTATGCTCCCGGAAGAGTACGATCTCCTCATCAAGGATCCCACCGGTTACCTCTTCAACGTCTGGCTCCCTCGGGTTTCCCACGATATTGTCCCTCCTGGTGAGCCGGTCACCTTCCGGCACAATCTTGCCCTCCTCAAAGGGGGCATGGCTATGCTCGATTACTTCACCGCTTTGGGGGGACAAAACCAAGCCCTCAAGGAAAGAGGGGTTGTCCCGGCAATCTGCGGAATCTTGAAGGCGCCCCTTGATATCTTGGCTGATAAACTCCGCGGATATTACGGCTTAGCCCGTGACCTCATGGAAAGGCCAGAGAAAGTACAAAAAGCGTGTGAGGCCCTGATGCCTCACCTCTTCAAAGTGGCTCTCCTCAGTGCCGACCCGGAGAAGCAACTCCCGGTGACCATGTGGATGCACCGCAGTTGCGTGCCGCTCATTTCCATGAACCATTTCCAAAATATTTACTGGCCCACTACGAAACCCATCTTAGAAGCCCTGTGGAAGGAAGGCCATCAGGTGCTCATGTACGCCGAGGGGAACTGGGATGCCCACCTTGAGACCTTCCGTGAACTCCCTGCGGGGAGTATCATTTACCACGTCGACCGAGGAGATATTTTTAAGGCCCGCGGGCTTTTGAAAGACCGCTTCGCCTTGAGTGGAGGAATCCCCAATGACCTCCTCGCCTTTGGCACCCCTCAAGAGGTACGAGAGTATTGCAAGAAGGTGATCGAAGGGGTGGCACGTGAAGGAGGATACATCATGGATGCCGGCGCCATCATCCAAAACGATGCCCAAATCGAAAACGTGCAGGCCATGACCGAAGCCACCCGTGAGTATGGACAATACTGAAAAAGGAGGGTCACCATGGAGAGCCAAACCCGAAGAGCTCCCGGAGTGTGTATTCCCTGGGAAGGGAAAGAGCGAGAACTCCCCCCTTTGACCGGGGACCTGGAGTTAGTGCGGAAAATTTGGGAAGAGATTGACCTTTTCGCCTACATTTTCATTTGGCATTGTCTCGTATCGTTTTGAGAGGGTTTCTCGAGGTTTCGGCTCAAAGGAGTGTCACTCCTTTGAGCCGAAACCTCGAGATTATGCCAAAACCCCTCGCAGGAGGAGTAGCGCCAGCACCACAAATAACCCTGCCAAAGCGATCTTGGAGACGAAAACGTTCTTCCGCCCAAAGCTTACCAAGGCTTTGGATTGACTGCCAAAGAATATCCCCAAGAAAACGATGAGGAGAGGAATGATGAAAAAGGCGTTATAGAAGAGGAGATACCCAAAAGCACGCAGACGATATTCTTCCACTTCTTTGGCAATGTACATAATGGTGGGAAGATACACCTGCCCCGTGCATCCTGCCTCGACAATGGAAATGACAAATCCGCTCAAAATGGCAGCGAGGAAGAAACTCTTATTGGTGAAACAGCACTTCAGGTACTGGTTGATTTTCACCCGCCATCCCTTGGGAAGACCTAAGGTCATCTCGGTCTCTCTTCCCTCCCGGCGGTAAAAGAGAGCGTCTTTGAGGCTGAGGGCGGCCAAGAGGAAGAGAATCCCGGCCATAACCCCGTACACCACTCGGGAAACTATCTGATACACGGCGAGGGTCCGCCAAATTTCAAAGATACCCACTCCGAGGAGGAAATAGGTCACAAAGACCGCTGCCGCATAGGTAACGCCGATTTCAAAAATCCGCCTGCGGGTATTCCCCAAGACGAGGAGGAGGTTCACCATGAACACGATGGTCGCAAAGGCACAAGGATTCAAACCATCTAAGAGCCCCGCACCGATGACTACCCAGGGCGTGAATTTCCGAAAGCGCTCGGTGACGATCGCCTTCGCTCCCTTAGGAGAGACGACTACTTTTTTTTTATCCTCTTCGAGTTGGAGGGTTTTCTCGATGAGTTCCTCGAGCTTCTCGTTTACCGTGGCTTCATCCTCTGCCACGACGTACCCGGCCGGAGAGAAGATTTCCACCGAAGCGGTTTCGGTAATTTTCCACTCTTCTTCCAAACGAATTAATTCCTCGTAGTGAGCGGTAATGGTGTAATCGAGGTACACCACCTTGATACGGTCTTTGTAGCGCTCGAAGACGGAAGGCGTGACCTCGTTTTTCAGCTTGCGGCAGGAAGGGCAACGGGAGGAATAGAAGAAGAGGAGAACCGGCTTCTCGGGCAGAGAAACGATCTCGCTATAATTCTGCGGCAAGGTATCGCGTTCTATGAATTGAGTAGCGATGGAGAGAGAGGCAAACTTTTCTCGAAGAAGGGGCATATACGGCGAGGTTCCCACCACAAAGAGAAAATCAGGATTCTGATCGCGAATTGCCTGTAGCAAATCTTCCCACGGGATGGACCGACTCTCATCGAGGAAATTGAAGAAGAGAACAGTATGGTAATTCTCCGTCCAAGTGAAAAAAGGGAGGTAAGGGGGTTCTTCCATCCCGTAGAAATCAGAGACTACCACCTCTCTTTTCCGCTTGTGGAGGAAGGGAGTATTTTGCTCGACATCGTTTTTCGCAGGGAGGAGAAGGTTTTCCCCTGAACTCAAATACTCTTCCCATTCCTCAAGAGAGAGACTATGTCCTCCCAAATCGACGCGCAAAAGAACCGCTTCAAAGGTCGGTAAAGCAGTGGGAGAACAGTTCCCGTATACCCCGATTTCTAAAGCAAAAAGAGGGAAACCACCAAAAAAGAGTATCCCCAACCCGATGAGAACACTGAGCGCGCGGCTTCGTTTCATGAGTTTCCTCCTTTCCTGGTATATGATATTATACAAAAGAGGAGGAGAGAAAAGAATACGAAACCTCCTTCATAGAGGAGAAAAGGAAGGGAGCAACATGGCGGACGTTTTAGTCACCGGAGGAGCGGGGTTCATCGGCTCGTGGGTGGTGGACCGGTATGTGAAGGAAGGATTGAGCGTGGCAGTGGTCGATAACCTTTCCACCGGGAGCCCCGAAAACCTCAACCCCCAGGCAAAGTTCTACGAGGTAGATATTACCTCCTTCCGGGATTTAGAAGCGGTGTTTGCCCAAGAAAAACCGCACTACGTCAACCATCATGCCGCTCAGATCAATCTCCGTCGCTCGGTGGAGGACCCTATTTTTGATGCCTCGGTGAACATCTTGGGAACCTTGCATCTCCTCGAACTGAGTGTTCGTTTCGGAGTGAAACGGTTCATTTTCGCTTCTACCGGAGGAGCGATCTACGGAGAGCCGGAAAAACTCCCCGTTGACGAAACCGCGGTCCCCGCGCCCCTCTCTCCATATGGGGTGGCGAAATACGCCGTGGAGACGTATCTTGCCTACTACGAAAAGGTGTGGAGTCTTGAGTACGTGGCCCTCCGCTACGGGAATGTCTACGGTCCGCGACAAAATCCCGAGGGAGAGGCGGGAGTAATCGCCATTTTCTCTTCTCGTCTCCTGCAAGGAAAGCCGTGCATCATCTTCGGTGACGGAAAGAAAACCCGCGACTACGTCTACGTGGAAGATATCGCCCAGGCGAATTTCCTTGCCCTCTCTTCCCCCGGGGGGGTGTACAATCTGGGAACCGGTCAAGAGACCAGTGTCTTAGAGCTCATTGAGCTCTTACAGAAAATTGCCCAACAGGAAGCGCGCTTTGTCTTCGGTGAAGAGCGGAAAGGGGAAGTGAACCGTATCGCCCTCTCTTTCGCCAAAGCTCGCTCTACCCTTCCTTGGTCGCCAAAGGTGTCCCTGGAAGAAGGCATGAGCAAAACCATGGAATGGTTCAAAAATCGCCTCCTTTAGCCGGAAAAAGCTCCCCTACTTTCCACACCGGTTTAGGAAGAGGAGGGAGTTTACCTCCGCAGGGAAAGAGGAATACCGTTGCCGGACCGCAACTTGCAAAGAGCGAAAAAGGGTGCGAAGGCAAGAGAACGAGTTTGGCACAGAGCTCACAAGCTAAGGTCAGAGCTTCACAGAAAATACCCCGTGAGCCAACCGGAAGCACTACCGGCGAGAGAGCATCGCGCACGAAGAGGAGGTCCGGTAAGGTGGCAATACTCTCTTCGTTCTCGATCACCATTTCCCCACAAGAAGGTACTCCCAAGGCATAGAGGGTGGAGGGAAGAGGTGGAGGAGGGGGAGTGGGTTTCTTTTTTCCTATTACAGTGATCCCCAAGGCGGTTTGAGTGGTAGGAATATTCTTTTCACTCGACACAAGGAAAGGAAGTTCCTCCTTTCCGATGGTACGAAGCTCCCGGCGAATGGCTTCTTCGGCCTCCAAGAGGAAAGGGTAAGGTTCAACACTGAGGGTAAGAATGAGTAAAAGTGGGTCTGCGCCGCAACTCAACACCTCCGCCAATGCGACCCGTGCGGTAAATTGCGCACTCACCCCGAGGGGGACACGGACGCGGTCCCCCTCTTTGGGACCAATCGCCCCGAGCGAATCACAAGCCACCACAAGATCGCCGGGAAAAGCATGAGAAAGAATGAACACATCTCTCATCTCTTCAAGAGCACCCGGTGCACCAAAGAAGCGATCACCAAGTTCGCCGCCGAGGTTACAAGGAGAGAAACCACTATCCCGGTGAAAAACCCCCATCCGAAAAAGGGAACTAAGCTCAAAGGAGCAATAACTCCGTTGAGTGCGGTGGTCACTCCTATTGCCAAAGGATATCCCCATCGCAAGAAAAGGAAACGGAAAGCCAGGGCAATGAGCGCCATCTCACCGGCAATCACGAGGTGGAAGAGCACCCCCAAGGGGAAACCGACGTTGAGGGAGGTGAGCATGTGACCTAAGAAGGCGATGAGCGCCCCTTCTTGGTATCCCAGGCTCAGTGCGCCCACAAAACCGGGGAGAGAATCCAAGGCTACCGTTCCGGTAGGGCTGGGAATTTTGATGTACGACCCAACTACCGACAGAGCCACTAAAGAAGAAACCAAAGTGAGTTTAAAGAGAGGAAGAGAAAGAGTTTTTTGATTCACCGCAAAAAACCTCCTTTCAAAATAAAAAGTCCTCAAAACATACGCTTTGAGGACTTTACCATCATCCTCCAAGCTCTCTCTGTGGCAGGTCTTCTGGCTCGGGTTCATCGTTTGTGGAACCTTCCCGGCTTCCGCCAGTGGTTGACCCACTCTCCCCCTCACAGCGGCGGGTCCGCGCCGGATTTGCACCGGACTTCCCTATTCTCTCCCAAGGAGCACCACAGAGAAAGAGAGGCTCTTCATCTTTTGGGGAATACTATACCAAAGCCTCCTCAAAAAAACAACTCTCCTCCTCAAGAAAGTCTTTTCCCCTCTCTCTCCCTCAAATGAAGTCCACAAAAAGCCCCCAAGGAGAGTTCTTCTTTTTCTCTCTCGGCCTACTGAGAATTTGCCCGATTTCGCTTCCTCAGGTCAATTTGTAACGTTGGCGGATTTCTCTCGCCACTCTATAATTTCTCAAAACACACTCTCTGTTCCACGATCGGCACCACCTCGGAGACTTCTTGAGAAGGCGGTCCCCTTCAGAAGACATTGTTTCTCGTCCTTTGCTCTTCTCTCCTGTCCACACTTTGGAGAGAGACGTCCTTCACTGTGACAAGAAGCCGAAGAGGAAAACACCGTAGAGTGCAAAAGTCCCTGGGGAAGGAAAGAAAATGACGAGTACTAGGTTTTTCGTGGTGGCTGTGATGGATTTTCTCCCCCTTTCACTACCTCTCCTTCCTCCTATCCCTCTATCCTCGCCGGGATGTACCATCACGGTGCGGGTGGGTGAACGCATCCAGGGTACTATTGACGGCGCTCCGGTGGGTGCACCCTCTGCCTCACCGAGGGAGAGTGGACCGATTACCGGGCCGAGCCCTAAAGACGCGCTCGTTGCTCCGTTGAAGAGAATCCACGATAGCGCATCGAGATCGTCACCGTAGACACTTACATCGGCGATGGTGATTACTTAAAAACCCAGTGAATACTCTTTCCCTCCCACTCTTATCGGCACGGATAATTTCCAAGGCGGTGTGGAAGTAGCACACCGTTGAGCAGAAATGATTGGAAAGAAAGGAAAGGTATTTGTTTCCACCACTAACCCCGATGCATCGAGCGTGGTAGAGAGAGTAGAGGGATTCAAGAAGGGGATATCGGAATATCCTGACATCGAAATCGTAGGAATAGAGTACAATTTAGACATCCATGAGAAACCCAACAACAAACCGCTCTGCCTTACAAGCCCCATCCTGACATTGTGGGCATTTTTGGTACCAACCTCTACAGTGCGCAGGGTGCGTATCAAGCAGTGGTGAACGCCGAGATCACCGGAGCGGTGAAAATTGCTTCCTGGGATGCTACCGAAGACCTCATCAAAGCCTTACGAGAGGGGAAGGTAGATCTCGTTTTGGCGCAAAAACCCCATGAAATCGGAACCTTAGCCGTGGAAGCTGCCTATCAACACTTCGTGGAAGGGAATCATGTTGAGAGGGGGAATTCCCCCTCTCCTCACCGCATGAACACTCCATGAGAGATATACGTCCGAGCCCAGGACAAAGAATTTTTATCCAAGTCGGCCGCAATTGGGTCACCCTTTTCCTCTTCGCTTTGGTAGTGTTATTCAGTTTCACCGGTAAAGGATTTTTCTTCCCTAAAACGCTCAATAATATCCTCCTCACTTCTTCTTCCGCGCTCCTCTTTGCTGCCGGAGAAATATTTGTGATCATCACCGGGGGATCGACCTCTCGGTGGGGTTTGTGCGGGGACTCGTCTCGGTGATTTCGGCAATTATCATGCGCGATTTATACGCACAAGGGTATGCCCCCTCTTTGTGCATCTTCTTGGGCATTGTGGTGGGACTCCTTCTCAGGCTCCTTCCCGGATGGATCAACGGGGTACTGGTCGCCAAATTTCGTGTCCCTCCCTTCATTGCCACCTTAGGAATGTACGGGCGCCAATGGATTTGCCCTTTGTTTCTCCAAGAGTTTTTCCCATTACCTTTTTACCTCCTGAGGTAGGACAAATCGGTAACGGCTTTTTCCTCTACTATTTTCCTGGGAAAGGACTGAGTTTCTTCACTTGACACCGGACATCGCCGAGGTGGAAATGCGCTATCTCCTTGGCATTTTTCCTTTCTCCATCGCCATCGTGGCCATCCTCCTCATCTTCCATTTCCTCCTCTCCCGTACCCAGTTCGGACAACACATCCATGCTCTCGGAGGAAATATCGATGCTGCCCGCCGGGCAGGGGTTCCCGGAGATCGGGGCCTTATCCGCGTGTACATGATTTCCTCTTTCTTTGCCGCCCTCTCGGGGATTATGTACACCCTCCGTTTCGTCACCGGCAGAGCCGATGCCGGTTCGGCACGGATGCTCGATTCGGTGGTGGCGGTAGTGATCGGGGAGCCAGTCTCCATGGAGGTACAGGGAGCATCATCGATCCCATCATCGGAACCCTGGTTATTGGGGTCTTGGAAACCGGGATGGTCAACTCGGAACTGCCGACTCATAACAAATAGGTGTACGTGGGGATTATTTTTGATTCTCGCGGTATTGATCAACCAGTTCTTCCCGGAATTGGCGAAAAAGGGAGAATAGAGGATGAACGATCGTAAACCACTCTTAGAAGTACGCGATATCGTGAAGCGGTTCGGGGGTTTAGTAGCTCTCAACCGAGTGAGTATGGAGGTCTACCCCGGCGAAGTGGTGGGGCTCTTGGGAGATAACGGTGCAGGAAAATCAACCTTGATCAAAATCGTCTCCGGTGTGTATCGCGCCGAGGAAAGGGAATTTTTTCGAGGGGAAGGAAGTGAAAATCAACAGCCCCATGGAGGCGCTCAAGTTGGGCATTGAAACCATTTACCAAGACCTGGCCTTGGCCGAAAACCTCAACGTGTACGCAAATATTTTCTTAGGACGAGAAAAACTGAGGAAAGCCTTGGCCTCATTCCGGTCTTAGACCACGACTATATGCTGGAAGAATCGAAAAAGGTCCTCAACCGCTTAGGTATTGAAATCCCTTCCTTACGCAACAAAATCAAAAATTTCTCCGGAGGACAGAGGCAATCGGTGGCCATTTCTCGTTCCATCTACTGGAATGCCAAACTCCCCATCACGGACGAACCGACCGCCGCCTTAGGAGTGGCCGATCAGCGGAAAGTCCTTAATCTGGTTCGCACCTTGAGTGAACAGGGAGTCTATTATTATCATCAGCCACGAGCTCACGATGTGTTCCAAGTGGCCCACCGTTTGATGGTCTTGCGGTGGGGAGAAAAGGTAGGGGAACACTTGACCCACGAGACCAATCCCAATGAAATCGTGAGCCTCATGGTGGGTGCGGAACTGGTCCAAGGGGTGAGTCGCGAAAAGGAAGAAAACCTGGGCCGAGTGGCCCAGGTTTTCACTCTTTCTCGAATTGGTCTTTTCCTGCTCCGCACACTGGACAGATCCAGTCGGGAGGCAGGGCTTCGAAAGGAGTACCCGGTTCTATCCCGGCGTCGGGGTCACCCTTTGCCGGGTCGTACACATACCCACAGACAAGACACACGTATCGGTCCACACTATCCCTCCTTCTCGCAAAATTTCTCTAAAATACAAAAACCCAGGGGAGGACTGAAATCCTCCCCTGGGAAAAACTACTTTACTCACACTTCTTGAGAAGCGATTCCCACTCTCGATCCACGTAGGCTTGGATCGCTTCAATGAGGTGACGATTCTCGGGAGCGAAAAGGTGCTTAAACCTCCCTTGCACTCTCAGCCACTCTTCCACTGGCTTTTTCTCCTTCGGCTTATAGGTGAGACGATATTTCCCGTTTTCCACTTCATAGAGGGGCCAGATACAGCAATCGGCCGCGAGTTGCATAATCTTCAGGGTATCACCGGTGGCGTGGCGCCATCCTCGGTTACAGGAAGCAAGAACATTCAAGAACGAAGGCCCATCGGTATGGAAAGCCTTTTCGGCTTTGTTCACTAAATCACGCCAGTTCCACGGTGCCGATTGGGCAACGTAGGGGATACCATGGGCCACCACGATTTCGGTGAGGTTTTTACGCCACTGGAGTTTTCCGGGTTGAGCCTTGCCTTCAGGACTGGTCGTGGTCCAAGCCCCAAGAGGGGTGGCACTGGAACGCTGAATACCAGTGTTCATGTAAGCCTCATTGTTGTAACAAACATACAAGAAACGGTGCCCACGCTCGAGCGCCCCCGAGAGAGCCTGCAAACCGATATCATAGGTTCCCCCGTCTCCACCGAAAGCGACAAAATAGATATCCTCGGTGATTTCTCCTTTTCTCTTCTTCGCCTGATACATACTCTCTACCCCGGCAATGGTCGCGGCTACATTTTCAAAGGCGCTATGGATCCAAGGGATATCCCAAGCAGTATAGGGGAAGATCGAGGTAGATACCTCAAGACACCCTGTGGCACTGGCGGCGATAACCGGTTTGTCAGCAGCCATGAGAATCAAACGTACCGCGATCGGCGCTCCACAACCGGCACAAAGCCTGTGTCCGGGAGTGAGCATTTCTTTCCTTTTAGCTAATTCTTTCAAGCTGGGCATGATTTCGCCTCCCTTATTCGCGTAAACCCAAATAGCCGATGTATTGGTCAACCTGACCCTTCTGTACGACGTCCTCAATCTGGAGCAAGGCTTTTTCAATATCTTCAACGTAAATATCCCGTCCACCAAGACCGTAGAAAAAGTCGATGATGAAAGGACGGGCGGGAGCATCGCACAAGGCAGAACGAATTTCCGTGAACACCGGACCACCAAAACCACCAAACGAGACGGAGCGATCCAGTACTGCTACACCACGACGGGGCACCAAGGCTTTAATGATTTCTTCCTTGGGGAAGGGTCGGAAACAACGGATTTTGAGCAGTCCCACCTTTTTTCCTTTCTCCCGCAAAAGGTTCACCGCCTCTTTGGCGGTACCACAGGTGGAACCAAGGGCAACCACTACATATTCGGCGTCTTCGAGCTTATAGGTTTCAAGAAGGTCGTACTTCCTCCCCGAAATCTTCCCAAACTCTTCTCCTACTCTGCGAATCACGGGGAAACAATTATCAATCGCCTCAATCTGGGAACGTTTGTGTTCAAAGTAGTAATCGAAGAGATCCAGTGGACCATAGGTCACCGGATGAGTTACGTCTAAGAGGGGGTACGCCGGTTTATAGGCGCCTACAAACTCTTGAACCAAATCATCATCCAAAACTTTCACCTGCTCAACGGCATGGCTAATGATAAACCCATCCTGGGTGACCATGACCGGAAGCCGTACCTCTAAGTCCTCGGCAATTTTCACCGCCTGAATGATATTATCATAAGCTTCCTGGGCGTTTTCCGAGAAGAGCTGAATCCATCCTGCATCCCGTGCTCCCATAGTATCAGAGTGATCGCAGTGAATGTTGATGTTCCCCGAGAGAGCCCGATTCGTCACCATCATAACGATGGGCAAACGCATACTGGAAGCGATGTAGAGCATCTCCCACATGAGGGCTAAGCCATTCGCCGCGGTGGCAGTCATGACCCGTCCCCCTGCAGCCGCTGCCCCGATGCAAGCACTCATCGCACTGTGTTCACTCTCTACCGTAACAAATTGGGTATTGACTAACCCTTCGCTGACATATTCGGCGAAACGTTCTACGCAATCGGTCTGGGGAGTGATGGGGTATGCCGCAATGACATCAGGATTAATCTGTTTCATGGCGTAGGCTACCGCCGCATTGCCGTTGAGACCCATTACTTTGCCTGTGAGACCCATTACTTTGGCCATGTTTTTTTCCTTCCTTTCCCTTACCGCTCTGGAATCATGTCAATTGCCTTGGCCGGGCAGGTACTCGCACAAATACCACAACCCTTACAATGGTCATAGTCAAAACCCACCATGACCCCTTTGTCGGCATCGACGATGACCGAAGCATCCGGACAGTAGGCCCAACAGAAAAGGCAATTGATGCATTTTTCTTTGTTTACCTGAGGCCTTTCTGTTCTCCAATCACCGGTTTTATATTCCCGAGCATTGCCCGCTTCGGTGATAATACCACCAGGAGTGAGCTCTTTCCAACCCTTGAGTTTACTCATCCGACTTGCGCCTCCTCGTGTGCTCTTTTGAGACAGGTCAAATTCTTTTCGATTACTTCCGGTCGCAGTTTCTCGCCAAATTGCGAGCGTACTGCCTCAAGTACCGTATCGATACGGACTTCCTGGAAAACCCGGCATAAGGTTCCCAGCATAGGTGTATTCACAACCACCCGTCCTAAAATCTCGCGAGAAATGGAGGAAGCATCCACCGTCACTACGGTGCCGGTGGTGAATCCCAACAGTTCACGGAGTTTTGCCGGAGGCTCAGGAAAATTGGCGACGATAATCCCGTCATTCCCTAACCCTTCCAAAACGTTTACCGCTCCAAAAAGGGTGGGATCGACCACCACCACAATTTCAGGATTGGTTACCCCGGAATGAATGTTAATCGGAGTACTACTCACCCGATTGTACGCTTTGACCGGGGCTCCCATTCGTTCCGGACCATACTCAGGAAAAGCCTGGAAGTACTTTCCTTCCCTGAGCAGCGCCTCCGCCAAAATTCTTGACGCTGTCACTACACCTTGTCCACCACGACCGTGCCAGCGAATTTCTAATGGTTTTGTCAAGATCAAAAGACCTCCTTCCTGGAACGAAAATCTACTTCTCTTCTTCCCTGAAGAGCCTGCGAGAGGGTAATCTCGTCAGCGAACTCTAAGTCTCCACCTGATGGTAATCCCCGAGCAAGGAGAGTTACTTTCACCGGAAAGTTCTGGAGCTTTTCGGCGATAAACAGTGCCGTTGCTTCACCGTCGATAGATGGATTAATAGCCAAAATCACCTCCCTTACACCACCACGAGATACTCGCTCGAGTAATTCTTTCACTCTCAGGTCATCCGGTCCGATCCCAAGGAGTGGGGAGAGTACACCTTGCAGCACGTGATATAAACCTCTGAAATGAGCTTTCTCCAAAGCAATCACATCTTGCGGCCTCTCCACAACACAAATGATTCCTTGATCTCTTGCCTTATCCTCACAAATTTGACACCATTCTCCTTCACTATAAAACCCACAACGAGAACAAAAACGGATTTGTTTTATTCCCGCCAAGGCCAAAAGGAGCTCCTCTAAGTCTTCACCCTTCTCTTTAACGAGGTAGAAGGCCAAACGTTGAGCGGTTTTGGGGCCAATACCGGGCAAGCGGGAAAACGCTCCGATGAGACGCCTCAGTGATTCAGGATATACCTCCGACAACGGTGAACCACCTTTCTAAAAGAGACCCGGCATGTTGAAGCCACCAGTAACTTTGGCCAGCTCTTCTTGAGCCATTTCCCGTGACCGATTCAAGACTTCATTGACCGCAGCAAGCACGAGATCCTGGAGCATTTCCACATCTTGGTCTTCGAGGAGCTCAGGGTCGATGGTAATGGAAAGAAGCTCCTGTTGACCATTACACACTACCCGTACCATCCCTCCACCACTCGACGCTTCTACGGTCTTCGCTTTCAATTCCTCCTGAATTTTAGCCATTTTCGCCTGCATCTTCTGTGCTTCCTTCATCAGATTTTTCCAGTTCTGCACTGTCCCACTCACCTCTTATCTCTTCGCTCACCGAGTAGTTTACCACTATTCCCGAAAAGAGGTCAGTCACTTCTACAAGGAGCGGTTTATTCTCTCTTCTCTCCTCCCGAGGGCGAGGAATGGATGGAGGAGATGATGACCCGGAAGGAGCAACCACCGATTCCTCGATCATACCACATTCAATGTGACAGCGTGTTCCTAACATCCTGGACATGATTTCTTCCAATACCACCAAATTTTCTCTCCGCTCCACGCTCTCCTTGTGAAACTGGCAGTGGGGAGAAAAGAGGAGTTTCAACTTAGAGGCATTCTCTCTTTGGACCTGGGCAGCTTGTAAAAAGGCATAGAGAGAAATCTTCGCCTTTTTGACCTCCTCTAAGACTTGCGACCAGAAATCCCTCTCCCCCTCTCCATTATCTCCCCCCCATGCCGTCTTTTGACCTTCCTCCCCTTGAGGAGGTCTGTCCACCGTTTTCTCTTCGTGCGGTACGCTCAAAGAAGAGGATGGAGAAGGAGGAACGACCATAGTGGCAATTTTGAAGAGCCCTACCTCAAGGAGAATGCGAGGCTGTAGGGTGCGCCGCACCTTGAGCTCAAGACGATGGAGTTCCTCAAGAATCTCCCTAAAGAGCGACGGCTCTACCGAAGAAGCGGCGCGCTGCAAATTCCGTTTCCGTTCATGAGAAAGGTCACCGAGAGGAAGAGTATCGGTGAGCGAAGCGACGAAGAGATCGTGGAAATAGTGTAAAAGCCCGCGGAGGATATCCTCAGGAGCTAACCCTTTTTGTATCCACTCCTCAAGCCAAAGGAAGATACCTTTGTGATCCCCTTGGCGTATCATTTCCCAGAGGCGCTCCAAGTCTCCTTCGTCGATTTCCCGTAAGATGGAAGAAGCTAAACCGACGTCGATTTTCTTCTCTCCCCAAGCGAAGAGTTGTTCCAAAAACACCTCGGCATCCCGTAGCGACCCCTCGGCCTTGCGGGCAATGAGGTGAAATACTTCTTCTTCGATCTCACACCCCTCCGCGAGAGCCATCTTGCGCAGTTGTGCGATGATATCATGAGTGGAAATCGGGTTGAACACGAACCGCGCACAGCGGGAGAGAATAGTTTCCGGAAGACGATGGACATCGGTGGTGGCCAAAATGAAGACCACATGTTGCGGAGGTTCTTCCAAGGTCTTCAAGAGGGCGTTAAACGCTTCGTGGGTGAGCATGTGTACTTCGTCCACGATATACACCTTAAAACGCGATTCAAGCGGGGCGTACTTGGCTTTTTCCCGTAACTCGCGAATTTCATCGATGCCCCGATGGGAGGCGGCATCGATTTCCATCACATCCAGAGAGCTTCCTTGGCGGATACGGAAACAACTCCCACACTGCCCACAGGGAGAAGGAGTAATTCCCTTATGACAATTCAAGGCCATGGCCAAAATTCGCGCGGTAGTGGTTTTACCGACTCCTCGTGGACCACAAAAGAGATACGCGTGGACAATCTTTTTTTCTCGCAAGGAGTTGGAGAGAATTTTGACCACTACTTCTTGTCCAACTACATCCTCAAAACGGGATGGTCTCCACTTCCGGTATAATGAGAGGTACGACAAAAAATTCACCTCGAGTAATCATGAATCTGCCTCTAACCGTGCACCGGTGCTCGATAACTTTCTCCCAGCTGTATTAAAAGAGCAGAGCTCCGGTCAGGCACCCTCACGGCGCCCGAAGAGCCCCGCGTACCGTTGCTCCCTTCCGGGCCTGGCGGGGTTGGCAGGGATTCGTCGCGCAAGACCCAACCTTCAGCGCTCCCTCTTTTAACCACCACTGAGAGAAAAAACCTCACACCAGCTGTCAGCCCTGCTATAGCGGATTGCAGGTTCAGGGCACCGCTAACTCCCCGCCTCAGCACGATTAGAGGCAAATCTGGCGGAGAGGGTGGGATTCGAACCCACGAGACAGGCTCAACACCTGTCTACCCGCTCTCCAGGCGGGCGCCTTCGTCCAGCTCAGCCACCTCTCCGGATTTTTTCTCTTGAGACATTTCCAAGTAAATTATAAGAAGGAGTGTTCGCTTTTACAAGTTTACTTTGGAGAAACTCCCAAGGGGAGAAAAGCAAAATCCTCTTGATAAGCTCAAGAAACAGGTTAAAATATTTTTCAAAAAGGGGGAAAGCCATGAGAACCGTTCCTCCCAAAAGCGCGCAGAGGCTGATCCGTTGTTACTATCTCGCCCAAGAGGCTCAGGCCAACGGGGAGCTTTACCTCACCAGTCGTCATATTGCTTCCCTCCTCGGAGTGGATGAAACTCAGGTGCGAAAAGACATGGCCACCATTCACGTCGAAGGTGTTCCCAAAAGAGGGTATCCCATCGATCTCCTCATCGAGCGGTTGGAGCACCTCTTTGGCATTCACAAGGAGAGAATAGCCGTTCTTGTGGGGGTGGGAAACTTGGGGAAAGCCCTCATGAATTACCCTCGCTTCTTTCGCTATGGAGTTCGCATCGCCTGCGCTTTTGAAAGAGACCCGCAAAAATGTTTCACCTCTATAGGTGGGGTCACCATTTATCCGGTGGAAGTCATGAAAGAGATGGTCGCCGTAGTCAAAGCCGAAATCGGCATTTTAGCGATTCCCCCGCACGACGCGCAGGAAATTGCCACTCTGCTTCTTGAAGCAGGAGTGAAAGGGATTTGGAATTTTTCCCCGGTGCTTTTGCGTGTTCCTGCCGGCGTTGTCCTCCGCAATGAATGTTTAGAGACAGGCCTGGTCACGCTTCTTTACGATTTACAGAAGGAGGAGGTCACGTGCAACTTTTCCGTCGAGGCGATGTCTTCTCTCTCATAGCTATCGGAGTGGTTTTGGGCATGCTCCTTGTATTCAAATATTTTCCCTTTCCGGAGACCACTTCGTCCCTGTACCGTATCGTCATCGAGAGCGAGGAAGGAGAGAGGGAAATAGCCGTTACCCCCCAATCTCGCGAAAACCTGACGGTTCGTGGCCCCTTGGGAGAAACCACCATAGCCATCCAAGGGGGGAAAGTGTGGGTGGTATTCTCTCCCTGTCCGGACAAAACTTGCATCAAGATGGGAAAGATTCCCGATAACGGTGGTTTCATTGCCTGCGTCCCTAATCGGGTGACCATCCGGGTGGTCAAAGAGGAGCCTAAAACCTCCCCAGTTCCCCGGCAATGAAGTGGTCTAAAACGATGGTGGCCGCACCAAGCAGGGTGACATCATCACCCCACTGTGAGTAATGAATGCGGGGATGCACGTATTCCCGGTAGAGCAAGCGCTCCTCTACCACTTGTTTCACCGACCTCTCGATGAACTCTTGAGCTAACGCTGCCTGTCCTCCGATGACAATCATCTCGGGATCGTAGAGGTTGATCAGATTGACCACTCCAATACCCATATACTGCCCCAAGAGCTGCAAGAGCTGCAAAGCGGTAGAGTCATTCTCTCGCGCCCCCTCTAAGAGGTGGTGAAACTCGAGTCTCCCTTCCTGCTCCAAAACTTCCTTCAAATATCCACTATTTCCGAACCAAGCAATCTCGCGTGCCTTTTCCACAAGGTTATAGGTACTACAGTATATTTCTAAACACCCATAATTTCCACACACACAACGAGGGCCGAAAATGTTGACGCTGGTGTGTCCCACTTCTCCTGACTTGCGATTGGCCCCCTGGTAGATTTTCCCCCCGATGAGTACTCCCGCTCCCACTTCATCGCCAACCATGAAATACACCATATTCTCGACTTCCTTGGCCTGTCCACTCCAGGTCTCATGGAGACAGGCTGCATCAGCGTCATTCATCATGAAGATGGGGAGGTCATATTCCCGGAGGTATTTACGCAAGTCAAGGGCGCGATAGCGCAAAAAGGTGGGATGGGCCAAAATGGTACACGCGTCACTGTCCACCGGACCGGGAACACTCACTCCAATCCCCAGAATGAGACCCAAGGATTGGGTGGCATATTCAAGAACGTGAATGAATTCCTTTTGTAACTCGAGCAGGGCGAGATCGGTATTCTCGAGGAGACTATATCGAGAATCCCGTCGAAAGAGGATATTCGGACCGAGATCGGTGAGAGCAACCGAAAACCCGCGACGGGTGAACCGAATGGCGATGATGTAGAAAGCCTGATCATTCATAGCGAGGAGGATGGGTTTGCGCCCTGCTTTGGTATCCGAAACCCCCATTTCCCGCAAGAGATTGGCGGCGAGGAGATCGTTGACAATGTTGGTGATGGTGGGTTGAGTGAGACCGGTGATCCGGGCGAGATCGATCCGCGAGAGCAAGCCCTTTTTCTTCAAAAGCCGCAAAACGAGCGAACGGTTTTTGACCTTGACATCATAGAGATTATCCCCAACCCATTGATTCCCCATGTCTTTACCTCCCCGAGTATTATAACGGCTTATGGGCTGAAGAACAACGTTACCATACCGCGTGTCTTCCTCAAGACAAACTTGACTTTTCGAGGTAAAATAGAGAATAGTTTTGAGGTGTTCTATGGATATACATGCCCAAACGAGGAAAAAACAATCTTGGCGCTGGCTTTACCCGGGAATGCGGGTAAAGCGATGGTTGTTTTTGGCCATTTTAGGGGTGCTGTGTATCTCCTTAGGAATGAGTCTCTTCCTCTCCAGTCCCTATTTTCGATTAATTTACCAGTCCTGGCGCCAGCTCGTTTTTGCAACCTTGAGAGGTTACTGGATGGCGGTTCTCTTTGGTATCCTTTGGCTTGCGGGAGGAGTTGCTCTGATCGTATACGGATTGCAGCAGATGAACCGCTCTATTTTCCGGGCAGTCACCTCGGTTTCGGAAACGGAAATCGTGGAAAAGGTTTTCCAGAAGAGGAGACTGGAACGTGGCCCTCATATCGTGGCTATCGGAGGAGGCCATGGGCTCCATACCCTCCTCCATGGCATGAAGAACTACACCGCCAACATCACCGCCATCGTCACCGTTTTCGATGACGGCGGAAGCTCGGGGCGACTCCGACGGGAAATGGGGGTCCTCCCTCCTGGGGACATTCGCAATTGTCTCATTGCCTTGGCCGACGTCGAACCGCTCATGCGCGACCTTTTTCAATACCGTTTCCCAGACAACGAGGAATTGAAAGGGCACAACGTGGGCAATCTCTTCATTACTGCTCTTACCCAAATCACCGGAGATTTCCAAAAAGCGATCTTAGAATCGAGCAAGGTCCTCGCGGTGCGAGGTCGAGTACTCCCCACCACCTTAGAAAACGTGCTCCTCAAGGCGGAATGCGAAGACGGTTCCATCGTGAGTGGCGAATCGAACGTAGGGCAATGCAAAAAGCGGATCACCCGAATCTTTTTAGAACCGGCGAATGTCTCGAGCACTCCAGAAGTCACCAAAGCACTGGAAGAAGCGGATCTCATTGTACTGGGACCGGGAAGTCTCTACACCAGTGTCCTCTGCAACTTAGCGGTAAAAGATGTGCGCGAGGCCATCCTCCGTTCATCGGCACCGCTTGTCTTCGTGTGCAACATCACCACCCAGCCGGGGGAAACCGATGGATATACCTTCCTCGACCACGTAAAAGCCCTCTTCCATTTCCTCCCCCCGGAACGCATTAACTACATCTTGGTCAACGATGAAAGACCGCCTGCTTCCGCCCGAGAGGAAATGGCTCACGCCGATATTGAACCCATCTTTATCGAGGAGGAGAGCTTCGCTTTCCCGGGGAAAATCCTTGAAGCACCGCTCCTCTCCCCCCAGTGCCCAACGCGCCACGACGCAGAAAAACTCGCCCAGGCGCTCGTAGAGATTCTCCTCGAAGAGAAGCCTTCTCTGAGCTTCTACTTTGCCCTCCAAGGGAAACAGGGCTTTAAGAGAGTGAAAATCGTCCGTCTGGTGAAGGGGTGGCGCAAGAAAAAAAACGGAGGCACCCCTCAACTGCTCAAAGAATCTGCTCGAAAGTGAGTACCGCAGGAGACCGGGTTACGGAGAGCGCTCTCGGTGACGAGTAACGCGCTTTCAATCATGTTCTCTAATTCTACCATCTCCGCCGAGACTCCGTATTTCTCCCGTAAAGCCACCGTCTCTTTCTTGAGCTGGAGGAAGATCTCGCGAGCATGGGCGAGTCCTTCATGACGGCGAATGAGACCACTGTACTTCCACATATTCATGCGCACCATCTCTTTCAAGCCCTCAAGAACACTGGGAGGAGGAGGGTTGCCCACTTTTTCTTCCCACGGTAAGACCAAAGGATAGGAAAAATCATCCCTCTCTCTCCAAAGAGTTTTCGCCACCCGATAACCGAAAGTTAACCCTTCCAAGAGACTGGTCGAAGCCAAACGATTCGCTCCGTGTAATCCGGTACAGGCAACCTCCCCCACCGCATAGAGCCGGCGGATATTGGTCCACCCCCAGGTATCGGTGAGAATACCCCCACACAAAAAGTGCGCTCCAGGAACTACGGGAATCGGCTCTTTGGTGATGTCCAAATTATAGCGCAGGAGCTCTTCATAAATCCCGGGGAAAACGGTGACGATTCTCTCCGGAGCAACACGACGGTAGAGGTCTAAGTAGACGCAGCGAGATTGGGTGTTCTCGAGGTGCTCGAAAATTGCCCGCGCCACCACATCTCGTGGTGCCAAGCTCCCTAAGGGATGATATCGATACATGAACGGTTTCCCCTGGCTATCCACCAGCTCTCCGCCTTCCCCCCGAACCGCTTCCGAGACGAGAAAGGAATTGGACGGATGGGAGGAATAAAAGAGAGTAGGGTGAAATTGGACATATTCCATGTTCACAAGATGAGCCATGGCCCGCGAAGCCATGGCAATTCCGTCTCCGGTGTTCCAGGGACCACCGCTCGCATATTCATAGATTTGGTTGAGCCCTCCGGTAGCCACAATCGTAGCGCGGGCAATCATGGGAATAACTTCTCGTTTCTTCTTATCCAAAACGTATGCTCCCAAACACTCCCGAGGCGCGTAACGAAAACGGAATTCCTGAGCATGAAAAGAAGAGATGATCAAATCCAAGGCAAAGAATCCCGTTTTCACCTCGATGAGAGGATGATGAGCAATTCTCTGATTCAGGGCTTGTTGGATAACTCGACCGGTGTAATCTTTCACGTGCAGAATACGACGACGGGAATGGGCTCCTTCTCGAAAAAGGTCCCAACTTCCGTCCGGACGTCGATCGAAGGGGATCCCTAAGAAATCGATGAAGAGGCGCTTCACCAACAAAGGTCCCACATAGGCCAAGAGGCGCGCGCTTCTCACCGAAGAAGAACCCGAGGAAGCACACATGATATCTTCAAAGAGGGCCTGCGGGATGTCATCAGCTCCCCGGAATACGATTCCCCCTTGAGCATAGGCGGTATTAGTCTCTAAAAGAGTGTCTCCTTTGGTAACCAGAGTAACCCGCTGCCCTCTCTCGGCGAGATGCAAAGCAGCCACGCTACCGGCGATCCCGTTTCCAATGACAAGGACGTCACAATACATGCATATCCTCTATTTCTAAGCTCATGTCAATCCAAGGAGCGTGATGGGTGATGTAACCGGTAGAAATGATATCGACCCCTTGCTCGGCCAGTATGCGGACGTTGTGGGGTTCGACGTTCCCGGAAACCTCGATAATCGCCTTCCCTTTGGCCATTTTCACCGCCTGACGAAGATCTTCGAGAGGCATGTGATCCAAAAGAATCCCGTCCACCTTCTCTTCCAAAGCTTCTTTCACCTGGAGGAGAGTCGCACACTCGACGATGATTTTGGCCGTAAAGGGAACGCGTTGGCGAATGGCTTGTACACAGGCTTTGATTGACCCCACCAAAGCCAGGTGATTATCTTTGAGGAGCACACAATCATAGAGACCCAGACGATGATTGATCCCTCCACCACAGCGGACCGCATACTTTTCAAAGAACCGCAGTCCGGGAGTGGTTTTACGGGTATCGGCAATCTTCACTCCTAAATCTCCGACCAAATTCACCATTTCCCGGGTCTTCGTGGCCACCCCACAGAGACGCTGCAAGAGATTGAGAGCGGTGCGTTCCCCGGTGAGAATCGCTTTGGCTCTCCCTTGAAGACGTAAGAGCACCTCTCCAGAGTGGAAGAGATGCCCGTCCGAAACCCCGATTTTCCCTTCCACTTGGGAATCAAGAAGGGTAAAGAGGCGTAACGCGAACCCCCCCCCGGCCATGACTCCCTCTTTTTTTGCCACCACTTGTGCCTTAATTTTCTTTTCTCCCCATTCCCCTAATCCATAGGTAGTCAAATCGCCAAAGCCGACATCTTCGAGGAGAAAGTTTTCTAAGTATCGGTCAACATGGGGCGAGAGTCCCATGTCCACTTGAATCACACTCCTTTCAGAGAAAACCTTTGGTCTTCCACTACTCCCCAGAGGAGAAAGACCACCATTCGCTGTATACCGCCTTTCTCTCCAAAGCGGTGCGAGAGACCCAGGTTGTACTCAAAGAGATAGGTGGGGTTGGCAAGCAATAAGGCCACCTCCCGCGGGGAGGAAGAAATAAGGGGAATAACTTTCTTCCCTAACCCTGCCGCTTGGACAATTCTCACAAAATCAAAGCTCACGATGAAATCCCCTTGCTTGAGGGCCTCGGCATAGAAAGGAGTAACATTCATATAAACCCGATTCTTACATAAATACCCTTCCACGATTTCCCCTTCCAAGCTCCGCCGCCAGCGCCACCCGTTCTTCTCTGCCTCCTCCTGCACGGTCTGAACGGCAATACCCTTGGGAATAACCAGAAGAAAATACCCAGCGTACCTCGCGTTGATTTCTTCTGCTACCGCCAAAAGAAAACTCAAGTCTTCTCCCAGGGAGAGAAAGCGAGGGAAGAAGGAGAAAATCGATTTCCCCCCACAGGAGAAAGTGAAGTCGCCCGGAGTGAGTACGTCAACCAACACGTTTCCCGCAAAATATACCGGAAGGTTACGCCGGCGTAGTTTTTTCACCACTTCAGAATCGTTGGAAAAAACCACTTGTGCGCAGTACCGCAAAAGGAGGAGAGGAAAGAGAGAAAGAGGAGTCTGCCATGCCCGGACCAGGTGGACGAAAATAGTCTTTTTCCCGGTGAGGAGGAAAAGGGGCAATAACCATAGAGGAGAATGGCTCACGAGGATACACTCTTCTCTCCATCTCCTCCGCCGCCACAAGGTTTTGAAGAGCGAGAGCCAAAAAGAGAGAAAGGAGAAGTGGGTCTCCCTCCATCGTATTTCGGGAAGCCCCTGTTTTCTCAATTCACCCGGCATATCCAAACTCAAAAGCGAAACCGTGCTCCGCGGCGAAAGACGCTTGAGCTCTCGATACAAAGCCAGGGTCACTTTCTTTTCCATCTCGCCACTTGCTATAATGAGATAACGAGACAAGATTCACCACCATGTACGGGGATAGGCATTGGGTCACTCAGAAACTTGCCAGTATTATAATACAAGAAGTGTCAAAGGAGGTTGAGGATGGAAAATTTGCTTCGGGTGGGAATGGTCCAACTCCGGGTAGAGAGAGAAAAACAAACCAATTTAGAAAAAACGGTCCACTTCGTGGCCAATGCCGCACATGGAGGAGCGGAGATGGTGGTGCTCCCGGAAATGTTCGTCTGTCCTTATGAGAGCGATGTTTTTCCTTGGTACGCCGAAAGCTTCACCTCCGGACCCACTCTCCGGCTCTTGGCTCACCTGGCTCGAGAACACCACCTCTACCTGGTGGGAGGGTCTCTCCCGGAGAAAACCCCTCACGCGCTCTACAATTCTTGTCCGGTTTTTGACCCCCAAGGAGAACTTGTAGCCGTTCACCGCAAAATACATCTTTTCGACGTCTGTCTCCCCACTATGCGTTTTGAGGAGTCTCTCGTCTTCTCCCCCGGTTCTTCCTTCACTCTCTTCGATACTCCTTGGGGGAGAGTAGGAGCGATGATTTGTTACGATGTGCGTTTCCCTGAGCTCGCCCGTCTCTACGCTTTACACGGAGCGACCATCATCGTCGCTCCGGCTGCCTTCAATCATGTCACCGGTCCATTGCACTGGGAGCTCACCTTCCGGGCCCGAGCATTGGACAACCAAGTGTTTATGGTTGGAGTATCTCCCGCCCCCCATCCCCATAGTCAATACCGCGCCTACGGGCACAGTATGGTCACCAATCCTTGGGGTCAAATCGTGCAGGAAATGGGGGAAGAAGAAGGGGTGACGGTAGTCGAGCTCCACCTTGAGGAGATAAGGAGAGTGAGAGAAAATCTCCCTCTTCTCAAACACCGTCGGAATGACCTCTATGCGATTTTTCGCCGGCAAGACTTTCCCCTTTACCCGTCATGTGATACACTCATAGACGAACTTGAAAAAGAATGAGGGATAGTGATGCGTCGAGACATTAATTACTTCTTTGGTATCGGGAATCTCACCCGGGATCCGGACCTGCGATACACCCCTCAAGGGACACCGGTCTGCCGTTTCAACATCGCCATGGGGCGCCGCTACCAAGGAAAAAACGGCGTCGTGGAAGAGGTGACCTACATCAATGTGACCGCATGGTCAAAATTGGGAGAAATTTGCAGTCGTTACCTGCGAAAAGGGAGTCGGGTAGCAGTTATTGGTGCGCTCCGCTCGAGCTCTTGGGAAGACAAAAACGGTGAACGACGCATCTCCTATGAAATTCGAGCCGAAAATATCCAATTCTTGAGTTCCCCACAGAGCCCCAAGGGAAACACCCAAGAAATGAACGAGTTTACCATACCCTCCGATTTCGAGGATGCCGAACTCTCTATCTCAAGAGACCTCGAATCGATTCACCCTGAGAAAAACGAACCTTTCACCCATGAAGGAGGAGAACCATTAGGAGATTTGGAGGCTATCCCCTTTGAGGAAAACGAAGACAGTACTCACCAATCCCCATTTTAAAGTTCTGTGCTTTTTTGTTTTTGTTTCCATCACCATATTGCTCTTTTCCATAGCTGGGGCGGAAGTACGCGTAGAATTCGACCATCAGTCTTTCGCTTCCCACGCAGAGACCAAAACCGTAAACGGCAAATTCTACGTGAATGCGGAAGAACTCTTCCAAGAATTAGGAGGCACTGCTTACTACACTCCTATTCTGAAAAAGATCAATCTCTACCTCCGAGGCAAAATTTGGATTCTCTCTTTGGATAAAAAAACCATGGTATCCGGAGAAACAGAACTACCGCTCCCGGAAAAAGAAGTACTCCTCGAAAGAAATGTTGCTTATCTCTCTTTTGCCTTGCTTGAGAGACTCTTCGGTATCACCGTGGCCGGAACTACTCCTTCCCCCGTTGCTTCTCCTTCCCCAACAGCATCGCTTCTCCCCCCAGGAACCAAAGCACCCTCCTCCACCACACTTTTGGGCATACGCTTTGCCTCCTACCCAGAGGAGGTGCGTACCCGGATTACCTTCGACTTCCGGGGGAATCTCCCTCCCTATTCGCAGAACATAGATCGTGCCACAAAGAAACTGGAGATCGTTTTTACCAATTGCACCCCGGAAAATATCCCTGCGGTCCTTTTCGTCAACGACGGAAGAATCAATCGCATCGAAACCAAGGCCGAAACCAATCGGGTAGTGGTTTCGGTATTCCTCAAAGAGGTACCGAAGGTGAATAGCGGCAAACTCCCCGAAGGAGAAAGACCCCGTATATACTTCGACGTGGTTTCACTGATCGAAGCAGCAACAAAACCAATCACTCCCTCACCAGTACCGCAAGAGACACCGAAAGAAACCATTGCTCCTGAAAAGAGCACCGCTCCTACTCCGACGGTGTTGAAGATGGACCGTCTCAATCCTCAAATCGTGGTTATTGACCCCGGACACGGCGGTCGAGACCCCGGATGCGTGCATAACGGCTATGCGGAAAAAGATATCGTTCTTAAAGTAGCCCTCCTCCTCAGGGACCTCTTGGAAAAGGAGGGATTCCAGGTCTTCTTAACCCGTTCCGATGATAGCTATCCTTCGCTCACCGATCGGTATAACTTGGTCAACGAGAAGCTTCCCCTCGTCTTGGTGAGCATTCATTGTAACGCCTCGCCCAACCCGGCGGCAACCGGAGTGGAAATTTTTGTGGGAAGCTCGAGACCAAAAGGGGAAGGAGCTCAAGAGGTGGCCGATCGAGAGAACGAGCTCTTCTTGGCCGAAACAACGACAGAACAACAAGGGAAACTCGCCAATCTCCTCTCCTCTGCCTACTACCTCACCAGTCGAGAGGCGAGTTCTGACTTGGGGGTGACCATGTTACGGAAAATCACCGCCCTCACTGGGCAGAATAACCGAGGCCTCAAAGAGGCGCCCTTAGTGATCCTTCGTAACATCTACTCCCCGGCTTGTCTTGTGGAAATCGGCTTTTTGAGTAATGCCAAAGAGGCGAAAAATCTTGCCTCGGCAAAGTTCCAAGCTAAAATTGCCCAGGGAATGGCAGAAGCCATCAAAGCGTTTTCACAGAGTGAAAAAGCGCGTCAACTTTTGAAAGAGTGACCTATATGGAGAAAAGAGTACGGAGATACAAAAAGAAAAAACGGAATATTTGGCCGCCTCTCTCTTATGTTATCTTGGGAATAGCACTCTTCTTTGGTCTCGTCTATGGAGGGGAGATGATCGTCCGCCTCATCACCCGACCACCTGCTACCCTCGTTCCTTCTCCCTCTGCCACTCCCCCCTTGGGTGAGGTACCCAAAGGAACACCCCCCTCAGAAACCATGGAAGTAACCCTCTACTTCGTTGACCCGGATTTTACCACCTTGGTAGGAGAAAAGAGAACTATTCCCAAAACGGGAAATTGGTTAGAAAGTGTGCTGCAAGAGCTCTTGCGCGGACCAAAGAACTCTGCGCTCTTCAATCCTATTCCTTCTGCAACTCGTTTGAATGCCGTTTTCCAAGAGAAGGATACGGTGTACGTAGACTTGAGCGAAGAGATGATGAAAAATCAATCCGGAGGAACTTCCCAAGAACTCCTCAGTGTCTACGCCATCGTAGATACTCTGACCGCCTTCCCTGAGGTGAAACGTGTTCAGATCCTCATTAACGGGAAAGAAGAGACTACCCTCTGCGGACACGTGGACGTTTCAAAACCTTTAGAAAGGGATGAAAAACTCATTGCCCAAATTCGATAGCTTTCAAGAACTGGGAAATTATCTCAAGAAAGGGATGGAAACGAGATCTGTGCGTAGCGATGGGAGAAAGGCCGATGAGTTGCGACCGATTACCATCCAGCGGAATTATCTCAAATATGCCGAAGGATCGGTGTTCATCGAAGCCGGCAATAACCGTATCGTGTGTTCGGCTTCGATCGAGGACAAAGTACCGCCCTTTCTGCGGAACAGTGGTCAGGGGTGGATCACCGCCGAATATGCCATGCTCCCCCGGGCGACGACCACAAGAAATGTCCGTGATGTAGTCAAGGGACAAGTAGGAGGAAGAACCCATGAAATCCAACGCCTGATCGGGCGTTCCCTGCGGGCGGTCACCAATCTCGAGCGCCTGGGAGAGAAGAGTATTCTCATCGACTGCGATGTCATCCAAGCCGATGGAGGAACCCGAACCTTGGCCATTACCGGTTCTTTCATCGCCTTAGTTGATGCTCTGTGGAACTGTATCGACCGGGGCATTTTGATCCGGGGAGGATTGGTGAGAGATTTCTTAGGCGCGGTCAGCGTGGGGGTAGTGGGAGAACAGGTGTTCCTCGATCTCACCTTTGAAGAGGATTCCAACGCTCAAGTGGACATGAACATGGTCATGACCGGAAGCGGAAAATTCGTCGAGATTCAAGGGACGGCGGAGAAAGAACCTTTCGGAAGGGAAACCCTCCACGAACTCTTGGAAGTGGCCCAAAAGGGGATCCAAGAAATCATTCACCTCGAAAGGAAACTCCTCGACCGAGGTCTTCCGTGAAACCAAGGCTATACCTGGTCAGTCGTAATGCTGGAAAGCTCCGTGAAATCGAGCAAATCCTCGCCCCTTACGCCATCGAGGTAGAAAGTATTTATGACCGGTACCCCTTAGGAGAGATCGAGGAAAGCGGAGGGAGTTACGCCGAAAATGCACTCCTCAAGGCTCGCCGAGGATTTGCCGTTACCCGGCACCCATGTGTGGGAGAAGATTCGGGATTGGAAATCGACGCCTTAGGGGGTGCTCCGGGCATCTATTCGGCGCGGTTCGGTGGGGCACACCTTCCCTTTCCCGCTAAGATGGAGGAAATTCTCAAGCGCCTTGAACACGTTCCTTTGCGCGAGCGTTCTGCTCGTTTCCGCTGTGTGGTAGCCCTGGTGTGGGAGGGGGGCGAGAAACTCTTCGAAGGAGTGTGCGAGGGATTCATCGCCGAAACGCCCCAGGGTGAGGAAGGATTCGGTTACGACCCTATCTTCGTTTACCCTCCCTTCCAAAAAACCTTCGCCCAGCTCGGACCAGCGATAAAAAATCGTTACAGCCACCGCGCCCAGGCTTTCCGCCAATGCGCCAAATTCATCCGCGAGACCTTTTAAGTTTCTATACCCCGTTCTTTGAGTACTTGGGTAAGGCTCTCTTCGTATACCGCCAAATCGGGTGAGGTGAAGAGCACCAAAACTACTTCTCGGAGAGATGTCCCAGGATGCTCACTGAGGAAATCGATAATCGTCCGCAAGGCTACGAGTGAAGCCTCTTTCAGGGGATACCCGTAAGCACCGGTGCTCAGAGAAGGAAAAGAAATGGAAGTAAGGCGGTGTTCCTCCGCTAACTGTAAGCTCGAGAGATAGGCACTCCGCAAGAGTTCCGCTTCTTTTTTCTTCCCTCCCTGGTATATTGGTCCTACCGCATGAATCACGTAACGCGCCTTCAAGTTTCCCCCTCTGGTGATCACCGCCTTTCCGGTAGGACAACCTCCGATTTTGCGACACTCTTCGGCGATGGCCGGTCCTCCAGCTCGGTGAATAGCTCCGTCTACCCCTCCTCCTCCCGCTAAGCGAGAATTGGCGGCATTCACAATTGCCTCGGTCGCTTGCTCGGTAATATCACCCTGGATGAGGGAGAGCACACAAGACCCAATTTTCACCTGTTTCATGATCGCCACTCCACCATTTTTTTCTCTTATTGTATCGCGAAGGAAGGAAAATCGATCTCGCCGGAGAGCATTCACCATACCAAAATATCCCCTCAGGATACGCTTACCGTGCATTTGTGTTACAATGGAAGGGGAGGCGATACCATGAAGGAAACTATCCCGGAAAGAATCAAGAACATAGCCCACGAATATTCCCACAAGACGGCTATATCCCAAGGCAATGTTTCTCTGACCTACGAAGAGCTGCTCAAGGAGATCGAAAAAGAAGCCCTACGCATGGAAAAGGCGGGATTGAAACCAGGAATGCGAGTCGTGACGGTATTTCCGAACAGTTTTTTTGCCCTCCGCTTCTTTTTAGCGTGCTTTTTCACCCAAGTGGTACCCTTGCCCTTATCAACTCGTTATCCTCAGGAATTGGTGCACAGAATCTTCCACCTTGCGGATGCGCAGATGCTCCTTGCCGACACCTCCCTTACCCCCATCGCCAATCTCCCTTGGGGGGTGATGGAGGAAAACGGTCTCATCCACTACCCTCCATCTCTCCTCCCTCCAAGTGAATCCTTCCCCCAGTTTGAAAGCCCGGTAGCGTGCCTTTTCAGCACCTCTGGTACCACCGGACTCCCCAAATTGGTCATGCTCACCCATGGGAATCTCCTCTCCGACATTGACAGCTGCTTCGATTTGGTGGACATTTCTCCTCAGGATCGGATGCTCGGAGTCTTGCCCATGTTCCATGTGTTCGGTTTCTCCATTGCCTATCTCCCTCCTCTCGTCAAGGGCATGACTCTCACCATCGTCCCCTCGCTCTTCCCCTTCCAGCAATTCATCGAAGCACTCAAAAAAGACCAATCTACCGTTTTCCTCGGGTTCCCGCCCTTTTCTCCATCCTCACCGGAGCACGGGCAAAGGCACACTTTGACCTCTCTCCCTTGCGTCTTCTCATCTGTGGAGGTGACGCATTGCCGGAGAGAGTTCGGGAGAATTTCGAACAAATTTTCGGATGTCGAATCATGGAAGGCTACGGCATCACCGAAGCCTCCCCGGTGGTTTCGGTGAATCCCTCCCCAGAGGTCCGAGTGCCCGGTTCAGCCGGTCCGGTTATTGAAGCTATCCACCTCCGAATTATCAACGAAAAGGGGGAAGATGTTCCCTCAGGTGAAACCGGGGAAATCATTCTATCCGGCGATCCTATCTCCCCGGGATATTTCCGTAATCCGGAGGAAAACGCAAAAAGCTTTCAAGAAGGCTGGTTTTACACTGGAGACTTAGGCAAACTCGATGCTCAAGGAATTCTATACATCGAGGGGCGCAAAAAGGAGCTCATCATCGTTTCTGGATTTAACGTCCACCCTCAAGAAGTGGAAGAGGTGCTCCTCGAAATAGAGGGAATCGCCAAGGCGGCGGTGGTGGGAGAAAAGAGAGCCTTGCGAGGAGAAATGGTGAAAGCGTATGTAGTTCCCGAGGAGGGAGTCAACCTCGATCCAGGAGAAATAGCGAAGTTTTGCCGTAAAAAACTCCCTCCCCACAAAGTTCCCCGGCTTATCGAAATCGTAAACGACCTCCCGCAAACTCCCACGGGTAAAATCATGAAATATCTCCTCTCTTCCCAGGGGAGAGAAGTTGAGGTGGGAGAATGAAACTTCTCCTCCTCTTGAGTCTCTTCTTTTTTACGAATATAGCCATACCCTCTCTCGAGCCCCGGGAGAGGGTGCTCACCCAAGCTATCGAAATTCTCGAGGAGCTCGAAGAAGCGCCTGATTCCTTCCTCTTCACCTCCCTCCTCAAAAAGGCAGAGGGGATTGCCATTTTTCCCGAAGTCAAGCGGGTGGGAGTGGTAGTCGGTGCCTCTTTTGGAGAGGGGTTCATGCTGCGAGAAGACGAAAACGGGCGCTTCTTTGGACCTGCTTTCTTGAAAATGGAGGGGCTCAGTATCGGACCACAACTCGGGGTACAGTCTCAAGGGTTAGTGCTTCTCCTCATGAACCGTGCCGGGATCGAGGCTTTCTATCAAGACGGAGTCACTCTGGGAGGAAATGTTTCTGTCACCGCTGGACCAATAGGGAGGAGTTTCTCCGCAGGGATCGATACTGATTTCTCTTCTTCCATTTACTCCTATGCCATTAGTCGGGGTCTTTTCGTAGGATTATCCTTAGAGGGTGTACACGTGAAGGCCGACCGCCGTGCCAATGAACGGTTTTTCGGCAAGAAACTCTCCCTGCAGGAAATTTTAACTTCCCACCCGGCGCAAGACGCATTAACCCAAAAACTGGTCCGTCTCATCAAAAAGCTGCAGGAAAAAGGAGAGGAGCTATGAGAGTTATCGGCCTTATCGTCCTTTTTGTCCTTCTCGCTCTTCTTGTGTCTCTTTCCTTTCTTCCTTTGGTAGCGGTCTTTTTCATCGGTATGGGAGTGATTATGCTCTTCGTATTTCTGTTGAGGTTGGCCTTACTCTTTTTGCCTCTTTTTGCCAGTCTCTTTGTGATGATCGTGTTGTGGCGGTGGCTCTTTTAACCATGCACGAGAATCAAGTAGGCTATTTCTGTCATTACGTCCCTTGGGAACTTTTCGAAGCCTGTGGTCTCAGAGGAACACTCGTTACCCCTGCTCCACCTTTTCCCCGGGAGAGAGAGGCGTTCTTTCCCGTCCCTTTTTGCCCCTTCTCGAAGCTCATCGCAGAAGAAATTCACCGTGCTCCTTTCTCTCTTTACGTCCTCGGTTTTGCCTGCGATGCTTCTCGTCGAACCAAAGAAATTCTCGAATATCTCCACACCAAGAAAAACCTTCCGAAAACCATCCTTTCTCTGCCTATTCCCTTTCTTGGTTCCTCCTGGGGAATACAACGCTTGGCAGAAAACCTCCGTCAACTCTCGCTGCAGCTTGCCCTTCTTGCGGGTATTCACCCTTGGGAGGTAGAAACGAGACTGGGAGAAGTGATCCTCTCTTCCTATGAGGAACGGAAGGAAATAAGCACCCTCTTTTTCGCCGGACGCTTACCCACCCAAGCTCTCCTCACCCATAAAAGAGGGGAGAGCCTTCCTTCTCAAGAAGCTCGGCCCTCAGTACTCCTCATCGGTTCACACCTCTTCCTCTCCGAAGTGGTGCAGATCGCGGAAGAATGTGGTCTTTCCGTGATTGAAGAGAGCCCCCGGGGAACCGGACCCTGGCTCATCCTGCCCGAGCAGGATTTCGTTCCCTCCTCGGATCCCTTTTTGGATTTAGCCCGTCTCTACACCCTCCATAAGTTTCCCTGTCCCCGGGTGAATCAAAGACGCGCCCAAACCATTCACAAGATGGTCGATCATTTGTCTCTCACCGGGGTTATTTTCCTCTATCCGCAATTCTGCGACGCCTTCCTCTACCAACTGGGACTCTTGCGTCGCTTCTTGGCCGTACCTCTCCTCCCCTTAGCCCATGACACCGAGCCCAACCTCGCCCAATGGACAACGCGTATCGAAGCTTTCCGAGAGGTGGTCCGCTGTGCACCGTCCTCCCCAATGGCTCCTCAAAAGCTTTAGCTTCCTCCTCAATCGCAAAATGCCTTTTCGCCTTCTCAAAGCCTACACCCGGTGGCTTGAATGGCGTAAACCTCCTACCGATTTAGCCCAATTCTCCTACCAAGTCACCCTGCGCTCTATCGCCAAGCTCTATGGAAGAGAAGGAAAGGTAGTGTGGGCGAGTCTCTTTTTTCCTTCCGAATTCATCTACGCTTTCCGTGGCCTTCCCTTCTACCCAGAAATCGCCGCCGGACTCTTCGCCGCCCTGGGTTTCGCGGAAATCCCCCTCCACCGGGCGGAAAAGGCGTGGTTTTCTCAGGATTTGTGTAGCTACCACCGCTTAGGGCTGGGAGCGAGTCTGTGGCGCTTTTTCCCCCGACCTTCCTTCCTCCTCGCCACCACGAGCATTTGTTGGGGGACGGTTTCTTTCTTTCAGGTGCTCGAAGAAATTTTTCGTGTTCCCTGCTACATCCTCGATGTTCCTGAGGAGTACTCTTCCGAAGCAATCCGTTACTTAGCTGCCCAGCTCGAAGACCTTGCCCACACCCTCAAGGAAAAAGAGGGAGTCACCTTCCAATGGGAAGAGGTTTTCCACCACGCGCAAAAAGCTCTCTCCATGGTGCAGGAAATCGAGTCTTTACGCAAGAGAAAGGACCTCCTCCTCCTTCCCCCGACCAAGAACTTGGACTACCTCCCTTACTACTACCAATTCATGGGTGATGAGGTTGCCGTTACCTTCTTTGAGCAATTGCGTGCTTTCCTTCTCTCTTCTACCCAAACCCTTCCGCACCGTTTGCTCTGGCTGCACCTCAAGCCTTTCTATCCTTCACCACTTCCTTCCCTCCTTGAAGAGTATGGACTTGGAGTTGTTTGCGAGGAATTCACCTCGCTCTTCCCCCACGAGCTCAATCCCCTTGAACCGTTTCTCTCTCTGGGGGAAAAAATTGCCTCCTTGAGTTTCCATTTCACCCATCCCAAAGCCCGCACCAAGCGAATTCTCCAGTGGTTCAAAGAGTATCAAGCAGAAGGCGCCATTCAATTCAACCAATGGGGATGTCGGCAGAGTCAGGGAATGAACGCTCTCCTCCGCCAATCCCTCCGTCGGGAGGGTTTTCCCATTCTCTTTCTCGACGGTGACCATCTTGACCGGCGACACAACACCCAGGAACAGTGGCGCACGCGCCTTGAGGCTTTTGCCGAAATACTGAGGGGGTGAAAAACGTGTACATTGCTGGGCTCGACATCGGTTCTCAATCGACCTGCGCGGTCATCTGGGGAAGCGGTCGGATATGGGCTTTTTCGGTGCTCCCGAGTGGGGTTAATCCCCAAAAAAGGGGTGAAGAAGCCCTCGCCGAAGCGCTCACGAAAAGCGGACTCACCCTGAAGGATTTGGACGCCATCATTGCTACTGGTTACGGACGCTACCAAGTAGAAGCGCACCGGCAGGTGAGTGAAATTTCCTGTCAAGCCAAAGGAGTGCATTTCTTCTTTCCTCAGGTCCGCACGGTTATTGACCTCGGGGGACAAGATAGTAAGGTCATTTTAGTCGATCCCCGCACGGGGAGAGTCCTCGACTTCCTCATGAACGACAAGTGTGCCGCAGGAACCGGGCGTTTCTTAGAACTCATGGCGCGGGTCCTCGAAATCGAATTAGAAGACTACGGGAAACTCATTACCCAAGGGAAGGAAGATTTGGTCCTGGCTAACACCTGTGCGGTTTTTGCTGAATCAGAAGTGGTCGGCCTCATCGCCCAAGGGAAAGAGAGGGCCGATATTGCTCGCGCGGTGTGTAAAGCAGTGGCCCAGAGAGTGGTGCAATTAGCCGAGCGAATGGGCTTGGCCGAGCCCATCGCTATCACCGGGGGAGTAGCGCGGAATCGAGGTGTTCTCCATTTCCTGGAACGGGAAATAGGAGCATCTCTCCTCGTCCCCGAAGAACCCCTCCTCACCGCCGCACTCGGCGCTTGTCTCCTTGAGGGTTAACGATGGGCTTCCATTTGTTTTTTCTCGATATACATGCTGGAAAGGACCGAAAAGAGCACCACCAAACCGAAGAAGACATAGGTCCAAAAGTAGGGAATACGTAAGACCACCAACCCATTCTCAATGACCGAGATAACTATGGCGCCCAAGAAAATGCCCATCATGCTCCCGATCCCACCCCGGAGAGAGGTCCCCCCTACTACGCTCGCTGCCACCGCTTTGAGTTCCCAACCCTCTCCGGTCCGTGAGGTGAAGCAGGCTAAACGACCGATCTGAGCACACGCCACCACCCCACACAAAACTCCCACGATGATGAAACAAGCCGTTTTCACCCAATCGGTGTTGATTCCCATGGCTCGGGCAGCATCTCGATTGTCCCCGGTAGCATAAACCCAGTTTCCGAAGCGATGGTAGTGGAGGAGAATACCCAAGAGGATCGCAAATAGGGTGAACCACAGGAATTGGGCGGGCAAGAATCCCCCCGCCCTCCCGGTGAAGAGAGCAAGAAACCGAGAGGCGGCTTTCGTTCCCAAGGCAGAAACATCGCAAGCAGTCTGTTCTCCTCCTGAGAGAAGGAGAGTCAAACCTCGCCAAAACATCATGGTCCCCAAGGTAGTCACGAAGGAGGGGATTTGTCCTCTTACCGTGATGAGACCGTTGACCAATCCCAAGGCCCCTCCTACGAAAACCGTTACCACGGCAATGATGAAGGGGTTCACCTCAAGTTCAAAGAGTTTGAGGAACACGAAGGAACAGAAAACGAGAATCGAACCAATAGATAAATCGAACTCCCCGCAAATCATGAGCATCCCCACGCCCAGGGCGATAATGCTAAATTCCGCACCGAGGGAGAGCAACACCTTGAGGTTATCGGGGTCCACAAAACGGTGCTCAGGAGAGAAAAGCGAAAATAAAAGCAGAATGAGAACCAAAACGACAAGAACACTCGTCGCGCGAGATAGTAAAAATCGTCTCCCCAGAGTGAGTTTCTTTTCCATCTTCGGTTAAACTCCTTTCTACTCGGCTACAAAAGCACTCTTTAGAACCAAGTCAGAAAGCCCTTGGGGAGAAGTGTCTTCTTTCTTCACGTCAGCCATTTTCTTTCCCCGGGCCATAACCACAAAACGCTCGGCAATATCAAAGGCATGGTACAAATTGTGGGTGATGAAAATCACCGAGACCTTCTCCCTCTGCAGTTGACGAATGAACTCTAACACTTCTTCCACTTCCTTCACCGAGAGAGCTACCGTCGGCTCATCGAGAATCACTAACTTAGCTTTGAAGTGGAGTGCCCGGGCAATTGCCACCCCCTGGCGCTCTCCTCCAGAAAGGGTGACTACTGGGACATCGGGAGAACGGAGCTTGAGACCCAAGTTAGCCAAAGCCTGCATGCTCTCTTCATCCATCACTTTTTTGTCGATGAGTCCTAACCGACGGAGGGGCTCTCTCCCCATGAAAATATTGCGCGAAATACTCAAGTTAGGGGCTAAGGCTTGTTCTTGGTACACAGTCTCTATCCCCAAACCCCGGGCATCACGAGGAGAACGAATGCTCACCCTCTGCCCCTCAAAGTAGATTTCTCCTTGGTCGGCGTGATGATACCCGGAGAGAATCTTGATGAGCGTTGACTTCCCCGCTCCATTGTCTCCGATGAGCCCCACGGTTTCACCTCGTCTCACTTCAAAATCGACCCCCCGCAGGGCGTACACCCGACCGAACCACTTGTGGATATTCACCATTCGGACTAAGAAATCATTATTCTCTCTCTCCATATTGCTAACCTCTCTCTCCCGAATTCTAACGAAACCTTCTCTCCACATAGGTATTGAGGAGGACGAAGAGAATGGTGGCCAATCCGATGAAGGCACTAATCCCCATCACCGGAACCCGCAAGAGCACTAAACCATTATCGAGAATGGGAATGGTCAAAGCTCCCAGGACCACCCCTGACATACTCCCTATTTCGCCACGGAGAGAAGTTCCTCCTACCACACACGCGGCGATAGCGCGAAGTTCAAAGTTAATCCCCTGAGTAGCGGCAAAAGAACCGATACGCACCGATTGCATACAGGCAGAGAAACCACACAAAACTCCCACGATGATGAAACAAGCCGTTTTCACCCAATCGGTGTTGATTCCCATGGCTCGGGCAGCATCTCGATTGTCCCCGGTAGCATAAACCCAGTTTCCGAAGCGATGGTAGTGGAGGAGAATACCCAAGAGGATCGCAAATAGGGTGAACCACAAGGATTGCACCGGGAAAAACCCGAACACCGTTCCGGTGAGGACTTTCTCAAACAACGACCCACTGGGAATATACTGGCGAATCCCAAGAGGCATGAGCTTTGACCAGATATAGAGGACCCCCCGCCAAAACATGAGGGTTCCCAAGGTGGTGATAAAAGAGGGCATACGCGTTTTTACGGTCAAAAATCCGTTGAACCACCCCAAGGCCGCACCAACGAGGAGAGCGAAGAAGAGTCCCCAAGAAGGCGCAAGACCAGCGTAGAGGGTGCGGGCGAAAATATAGGCACAGAAGGGGAGCACCGAGGCAACGGAGAGGTCAAACTCTCCACAGATCATGAGCATTCCAATTCCCAAAGTCACGATGCCCAAATCGGGGAACAGTTTCCCCAGGGCGGCAATGTTTCGCGAATGGACGAACACGTAACGCGGGCTTAAAAAGGCGAAAATGAGCACTAATCCCACAAAAACCAAAAAGGTACTCGCTGCCCTTCGGCGTAAAAACTGAATCAAACGCTCCATGAAGTTATCTCCTCCATCTCTCCTCTTGGGGGAGTAACCTCGAGGTTACTCCCCCTACGCCTCTCTAACGAATGTGTAACGGTGAGAGCTTTTCGATGAGTGAGATCTTATCCGGAGAGTCGATCAAATACCCACCCGTGTCAATGTTGGGAGTGAAACCGTACTTATTGTAGAGATAGAGCACGTATACGGCAAAATATCCCTGCAAGTACTGTTGCTGGTCAATGGTGGCAGTGACATACCCCTCACGAATTCCATTGAGGGTATCGGCGGTGGTATCAAAGCCACCCGCGATAACCTCCCCGGGATTCCTCCCCGCCGCTTTCAGCGAAGCGGTGAGACGGTCGGTACAGATACCACCCAAACCGATGAGGAAAGTGGTTTCGGGGTGAGCCAAAAGGTAAGCGGTCTCGCGAGACTCTACCGTGGTCATCTCGAGACCACCGGCATCGATGATCTCGTAAGAGGTGATTCCATATTCTTGCATCGCCTCTAAGACACCACTTGAGCGGATTTTTGCGTAGTTTGCTCCGGGCACTTCTGCAGCCATGGCTACATGGGCTTTGGAGAAATCAATTCCTTTTAATTTCGCTTCCTCGAATAATCTCCTCGCCAAACGATAGGCCGCCGCCTTTTCGCTCTGTCCAATGTAGCACAACCGCTTATTCCCGTTGGCGCCCTCGGAATCATCGTTATTCATCCCGATCACGGGAATTCCCTGGGCCAGAGCCTCCTCAACCGGTTTATCCCAGGCGGTATCATCGTTGATGACCAGGGCAATACCTTGAGGCTTGAGAGCCACGGCTTCTTGGAAACGCTTCTGTTGCAGGGCCAGGTCTCCACCGCAGAGATCAATATCTACTTTGCAACCCAGTTCCTTGGCCGCATCGGTAGCCCCTTTCTGCACTACTGCCCAGAAGGGATCATCTCCACCGTGGGTAACCAAGCGGAAGTACATCCCCTCTGCCGGCTTTGCCTCTTGAGCCATTGCCCAAGACAGAGAGAACACTAAAACCACCACTACCAATCCAATGAGATAACCTCGCTTCACTGACATCCCTCCTTTTCGGTGTTATTTCCGAACCGAATACTCATAGAAAACTCAATATCTGCTCACTCTCACCCCCTTTGCTTCTCCCATAGGAGAGGGCTTCTTCGTACATGGCGACGATATTCTCGGCAGGCACATCGGCTTGCAGGTTGTGCACCGCGCAGAGGACATACCCTCCACCCGGTGCCAAATCGTCAATCCGCCGCCGCACCTCCTCTCGCACTTCCTTCTCGCTCCCAAAGGGGAGCACCCGTTGGGTGTCGATCCCTCCCCAGAAGGAGAGTACCGCACCAAACTCTTTCTTGAGTCGGCGGGTATCCATCCCCTCGGCACTCACCTGCACGGGATTGATAATCTCGACCCCAATGTCCACAAGATCAGACAAGAAGGGAGTAATGGCCCCACAGGAGTGGTAGAAGAGGAAAGCCCGCGTCTTTTTCTTGATCGCTTCATAGAGCTTTTTCTGCCGGGGCTTCACGTACTTGCGGTAGAGTTCTAAGGAGAGAATCGGTCCCCGTTGGGTAGCCAAATCATCGCCGCAGAGCACCACATCAACCCACTCTCCCACCCGGGAGAGGAGAGCATCGAATTGGGCGATCTGAAACTCAAGGAACATATCCATGATGCCACAAGCCAAAGGAGGGTTGAGTACTAAATCCTCCATGAAGCGGGCAAACCCCCGGAGGTACCAAGCGAATTCAAAACAGGAAGCGATGAGATTAACGATCGCCGCATGACCGCGGCGGCGAATGTCTTGGAGTTCTCTCCGTACCCCTTGGTAGTACTCTTGCGGAGGGAGGGGAGGGGGAGAGAAACGTCGTAAATCTTCCCGCGTCTCCACCGAAGCGAGGGGGTGTCTCACCATATCCGAGTAGAGTCCGGTAAATTGTCGCTCCACCCCCCCATGCATCTTGCCATACCCTTCCCGGGGCATCCTCGCTCCACACTTCTCTGGGAATTTCCTCATACACGTAGCGGATATCGATGTGAAAACGGTGGAGAATTTCTTCCTGAGGACGAACCAAATACTGTGAGCGATCCACCAAGCACTCTTCCGCCTCTACGCCTAAATACTGGCACAGACGACGATAGGCAAAGAGAGAGATGCCGGAGGCGATACTCCCCAAATCGAGAGGTACACGATCGGGTTCTTGATGCTTTAAAGCGCACAGTAACCGTTCTCGAGAAGTCACCGCTTCAATCCCATCCTCGTTATTAGTATAACACGAATCTCCCTCCCGTCAAAGAACTCTCTCCAAGAAGGATAGTGTCAAGACACTGTTGGAGTTTCGAGAAAAAGAAGATCTCCGTCTTAGACAAGAACAAGTAATTCCCTATGA